>Ga0163159_1003342_pt1 | contig 12240 bp, 18 predicted proteins | sample BioMet9_FD_108702 | JGI IMG/M metagenome (GOLD analysis project Ga0163159, IMG submission 108702) | Microbial communities from bioreactor (seeded with sewage sludge) at Lawrence Berkeley National Lab, California, USA - Biofuel... | ecosystem: Engineered > Bioreactor > Anaerobic > Unclassified ... | reverse complement strand
GTAATAGTAACCACGTTTCGTAAAATCATCGGTATTATTAACCCAGATTGTGACCTGTTGGCTAGGCAGCTGAAACAAGCTAGTCAGCCTCCCCTTTTTGTCATACTGACAATTTGCGTAAGCGTTGCCAAAATGATTCCGGCAGAACTCCATTGTCAGCTTAAAATCCGAGGGAGACATAGCGGAATTGGGCCTCACCCTAATCACGTTGTACGTGTCGTGGTTAGTTATCTTGTTGTTGTCACCATCTTTTAGATGCAGACCAAGCTTGGCCACACTTTCGGACAGCGTTTTTAGGCAAGTGAAATAGGTGATTTCGGATAAATCGGAACCTGCGAAAGCATCAAAAGTCCCTCCATTTTTAAAATATTCGTTGATTTCTGACAAGGTAAAGCCACTGGAATTAGTGGGCGTTCTCGTTCTCGGTAGAAACTGCTTGACTTTATTTAAAAAATTCACTTTTTAGCCTCCCTTTTTCGCCTTCATTAATTCCGCCCATTCATCAAATGCCTCGTTGGCGGTAGGCGCATTCTCGTTATTTAAGAACCATATTTTCCATGCGTCTAAAATCGCATAGATTGGATCGATACGCTTCTCGACTGAAACCTTATCTACTTTAATTTCTCCAAAACTATTTTTAGTAAGCTTGGCGTTGACCGCTGACCATGTCAGCAACGAGTTATTCTTATCATGCATTACCTGATTAGCATCAACTGACTGCTGGAAATCAACTGTACAGTCATTTAAACCTTTGGCCGATTGTACTACTTCAGTTAGATCCACGCCTAAAAAGTCTAAATCAGCAAGAAAAGCACTAGCATTATGGCCGTCATAACCCACCCCTATAATATTCAAGTCATATTTTTCAATTAGCTCCTTTAAGTGCGAAATGATGTATTTATAGTCAGTTTTAAGGCCAAACATTCCACTTGTGAGCGTCAGTAGTTTTTGGTTTACCCAAATCCTATAAGGCGCTTTATCCGTTTTTTCATGCTCTAGCAGCCGCAACTCCGGCATAAAACTATGGCTGTACACGTATATTTTCTCGTTTTCCAGCGGGAAAATTAAGCCTATGCTCGTTAAGTCACCGCCTTGCGAAAGGTCAATGCCCAAGTAACACTCTTTGCCAACCATGTCAGCAAGCGTTAACTCGCTAGCACACAGCTTCCACTTGCCATTGTCAAGATATTGCCCTGCTGCGTACTCAACCCAGGTGTTGAGCGACTTGGTGAGAAAATCCATTAGATCTTCTCCGCCCTTTTCCTTCGCTTCAACGGCTATTTCCGCATAGCGTTTGACCATTTCCATGTCAATCGTGGTATCGTTAAGCCAAAAATTTAAGGGATTTGCCTTGGCCCAGTTCTTGTAATCCCAAATATCATCGTCTTTATCCATCTCTGCGATATAAACAAATAGCGATTCCTTGGCAACTGCGCCGCTTAATACCTTTTTCGCAAAGTCATACTGCTCTTTGCACGCCGAGTTGAGGTCAAATCCTGCCGTTGTTATAGCTAAAAGCAGTGCATTATCAACGCGAACCTGCCCTTTTTGCATCAGTTTGTACATCTGGTTCGTCGGGTGAGCGTGGTATTCGTCGACAATGGCCAAGATAGACCTAAAGCCATCAGCAGATTTTGTGTCTCTGCCAATGGCTTTTATGTAAGTACCTGTAATTAAACTCGTAATAGTGCGGTCGTGCCTGGTTATTTTGTAGAGTTCCGCTAGATCCTTGTCGGCAATAATAAATTTCTCTATTTCATCCCAAACGATATTTGCCTGATCCTGCTTTGTGGCGACGCAAAAAATACGGCCGTAATTATAACCGGAAAATGATGCTTTATCGTTCGCCACGCTACCAGCAATAAACGACTTACCATTCTGGCGGCCCATTTGTATGTAGGCTTCACGATATCTTAATTCTTTACTACGTTTCTTGCGCCAGCCAAACAGATTTCCTAGAATGAAATTTTGAAACCCTCGCGTTCTAAGCTTTTCGGGCGTGTCGCCTTCGAGTATTGTGAGCTCGTTAGCTATATCAATATGACGTTCAGCCTCTTTAACGTCGAAAGTATAACTGAAATTTTTGTGTTTTAAGTCATCTAAATGCCTTTGACAAGCCTGAATTTCTGCTTTTCCTGCGAGCCTTACGCCGCTTGCGACCAGCTTAGCGTATTCCGTTGTCCTATCATGCATAACAGGCTACTTTACAAACCGCAAAAATTTATTTTCGGGCTTATCTTCGCCGGCAGAAGGCACTATTAATTTAAGCCTATCCGTAGTCGCAAGGCCTAGCTTAGATGAACACATCATGATTTGTTTAACGAACTTGTCCTGGGCAACAACATGAGGGCTTATAACTTCATACGTACCGTACAATGTTTCACGTTCTCCAGTAATCCCGTGCTCCTTTATAAGTTCAACAGTTTGGATGTATCGACTATACGCATTTGCATATATAGCTAGTATAGATAAGTCTAGATTATCTAGGATGTCAATTTCGCCTGACTCCGTTACAACGCGTGAGAACTCTTCTTTAGCGGCATTATCAAGCCAATCTGGTGGAGCAAGGGCATCTCTTGCTAACTTCAATTTTTCTTCTTGTCTAGCTCTATTGGCAGTTGCTTGTTTGCCTATTTTACCAGTCTTAACTGCAATTGTTTTTCTCGGTCGTCCTCCAGCCATTTTTTCCCCTCCCATAAAAAAAATTCGTTACGAGTTTCTGGCATTTTCTTGCAAGATGAGAGGGGCTGCGGTGCTAGGGGGAAACGGTTAAAACAATTTGACCTACCCCTCCCCTTTTAGGTATGCAATTAAGAATGTCTGCATCCTTTTCTGCAATGCTTTTTTATTTTCTTCGCCTGATTTGTAAATCGTATGGATAGCAGCATGGCTGTCACTGCCAACATAAAATAAATTGTCAAGGTCATAGGCGTGGCTTGCGTCCTCAGTAATCTCTATGATGTGATGACATAAGCCCTTGACTGGCACGACCGGTTTACCTGTCGTCATTAATTTATACATGTCAATGCCATTGCACCTTGCCTTGCACATCCGCGTAAGCTTGCTCCACAAGCCACTGTGATATACCTCAGCACTATCTTTGTTGCGTTCGTACCTATCGTATGACTTATGCCTTTGTTTTTGGCACTCACATCGCTCGCCGGCAGGGTACGACTTGCCACACTTACTACATATGTGCATGAACATCAGCGATAAACTCGGTGATTGTCTGACTTATACTTGCCATGCTCTCGCCTGCAACGAGGCTTAAACGGTGCGTCTAGATCCTTGCATGTAATGCGTGGAGTGTATTGTAAGCAGCGCAAGCCAGCCGATATTTTAAGCTCGACAAGTGTTATGTTTTTGCAACAACCGTCTATTCCATGGTATTCACAATCTGTATTCGGACACTTAATCACTGCCTGCTCACCTCTTTCGTTGCATTAAAAAAGCCGCTAAGCATATAAACTTAGTGGCTTTTGTGTATTTTAGTTTTCTCTTCTTGCCAATACCGTATCGATTATTTTTTTTAGCTTTCTTATATTTTTCGCGATATATTCTGCCGGTATATGTATTATTTTCCAATCAAGACCTAGGGACAATTGTATAATCGCTTCCCTGTCTCCACCAAACACCTTTTTATGATACAAGATACCGTCAACTTCAATTACCAGTTTTTCATTTCTCATCAAAAAATCTACTTTATATCTACCTATTTTTTGTTGCGGAATAATCGCATAGCCTAACCTTACTAACTCTATCGCAACCATCGCTTCCGGTATGCTATCATATCGCTCTGCTCTTGACTTTGCTAATTTTATTGCAGTATCGTATTCCCTGAAATTCTTTACCTGTTTTTCTATTCGTAAAGTTGCATTATTAAAAGCTTTTTCTTTCTTAGGTTGCAACATATCAATTATTTCTTTTCGTTCAATAGTTCTTTGACGTTTTATTTTGCTTTTACATAAGGGGCAGGTGTAAACTTTATCGCCTTTGTATACACAGCTTTTTATTATTGACGTACAACCAACCGTGTCGCACGGAATACAATAAATTATTTCGTTATCGTGTCCGCGCGCCCCACCTAGTTCCGTTCGAATATTGTCTCGTTGGGCATAAATTTCTGACATACTTAATTTACTCATAAATACACCTTTCCATATTAGACATTATATCATTTATTACTGCAAAATGCAAATTTTTAATGAAGCGCCATTAATGCTTGTTCATGTAATAGCATAATACTTCGTTCGCTACAATTCATTTCATTTGCAATTGTTTGCCAATCTTCCATATCCACATATCTTTTCATGAGAACCTCCCTGTGTTTGTAGCTATCCAAACTCCCAATCAGTATTTTATTAACCATTATTATGTTATCCAACTTTTTTCTATCGTTCTCAATCTTGCTGTCTAACGCCTCTAACCGAATGAGCGCCGTACACATCTTGTCATCATCACTACCACCACGCGGCATATCGCTTAATGTTGGCGTTATCTTCTCCATCAACAAACGTATTTCCGTACGCTTGTCGATATCCGCATCTAGTAGTTTTTGAGCATAATAAGACTTTTGTAAAATTGCTTTCATGTCTTGAGCCATTTGACTAAGCAAGCTTACACCTCCCCTTCGTTTAAAACCTCGCTGATTATTCTTTAAACACGATTGGTATACTCAAGTATCTAGCAAAAGCCATTTCCGCACGGCAGCCTACACTTGTTTCAAAGTTACCGTACACCCAAAGCTCGTCGCAACTGCCAATCAATTTAAAACACCTGGATAAAATTTGTGTTTCTGTAGACGTTTTATCAAAAGAAAAATTATGCAAGGGTGAAATAAAACAGTCGTTAGGATTTTTAGCGGTTATCTCTTTCATGATTTTATCAATCTTTGCCATATTGCCGGCAGGGTCATTACTAAATGGATGTGCTACGTATATCGTCAACATTCATTACCTCCAAATTTTAGTTTTGAGCGTTTTTATTATTATGCTCATATAAACACAAGCGTTAATATTAAAAACAATTTTTACACCTATCAGGCACGCTATGGCAAGCACCTAAAGAGCACTTGTCTTTGCTCTTACAGTAATAGCAGCATTTGCCTTGATTATTTAGCGGACATATGCCTAATGGTTTAGGGCATGGTATAGGTTTTGGTTTATTTTTCATGGATTTTACCCTTGACCGTCATGGTATGGACGTTATGCTCTGATTCAACACTTGCATATCTCCAGTCCTTAATTAGCAAAAACACAATAATTAGTGCTTCCAATGCCGCCAAAATTAACAGAAACCCCAACAAGTACATAAAACAATCAAGCATCATTTGTCACCCTCCGACATTTCGTAAGCAACGGGTTCTGCTCATGTTTCATTGTGAAAATATAGTTCAAGCCCATTATAATTTCATTTTCTTGCGTTTTAATCGCTATCATTTTTAAGCGCCTCCTTAAAGAATATTTTTAGTTGCAATGTAAGTCTTGCAAATAGTTGCAGATATTTTCAGAGTGTCTTCCTCCATAGTTAACTGGACAATGCCGTCATTACAAATCGCTACGATTACTTCTCCCTCGTCCATTTTTTCACGACCGCTGTCTGCTTGAAAACTCTTGAATAGCCCCTCTATAATTTCTCCTAAATTATTCATTTTTGCTCATCTCTTCTTCTAACGTCTGTATATAGGCTTCTGTTTCTTCTCCCTCATTCTTAATATCGAATTCTCCGGAATCAAGCTTAGTAATTATCTCAGCCGTTGCATGGGCTTGGCCAAGTTGATAGAAACACTCACCTCCACCAGCTCCCGTAAAACGCGTATTTGCTTCAGCATGTCTATTTTTCAAAAACTCGTAAAGTTTCTTGGTGTCAATCATCCTTGCCCACCTCCCGGGTTGCAAACGCCATCATTAAATGCATGCTTGCGTTTATAATGTGATTTTCTGACCTGTCTCCCATGCGGTATAGGTTAATATGCCTTAACGCCCTGGCTAAATGTTCGTCAGCTGGTATTTGCCGCCACGTCTCACCAGGATGCTTGATTGCGCCCGCTGTTAGCCCTGTGGCTATTTCGTTAAGCCAATCAGGATCAATGTACCGGTATTCATTGTTTTCGGTGTTTTGCGGGAATTCCAACGAATCTGACCCGCCGCCGTTACCCTTGACGATAATATTGTCAGGTACGTTAACGGCTAAATTGCTGTCTTGTAAAGCGTTTATATCGAGTTCTAAACGACCAACGTTATCAAGCTTGCAAAATGTCATCGTTTTAGCAGTTAGATTTAAAAACTGCGGCTTTGTTTTGCCCTGAAGATAAATTAAAATATCATCTTTCTTGTTAACGCAGTCGTTATTTTCAACAAAGTAACTCTCGCCTTGTATCATGTCTGTAAAATTCATTTTCCATCCTCCCTAAAATGGTGCTGTTTCCATTAAAATTCTTATTATCGCCGCCGCATGCGGGTTCAACATTTCCGTTGCTTGTTCATATAACTGCCTTGACGCCCACCCATCTTTGCCGATTATAGGCTGAAACGTAAACCCAAATTTGCTACCCTGTATTAAAATTGTGCCTCCACCCCGGACATAATATAATTTAGCGTAAATGTCCTCATCAATTTTCTTAGCCTCTGACAAGATTTCAAGCCAATACGCCGAATCTGATGGATGATAAATAGCGTAAGGATCTGTAATTACTGACCCTAAAAATACCCCGAAAGCGGTCTTGCGAGTAGCTTGTATTGCTCTATGCTCTACTCTTGAAATCATGTTCCGCAAATCAATAATCGGACTTTGAAATGGTTCCGTTTGCGGAGCGCTTGGTTTAAAATCTGTTTTTATATTTTCAAACGCCATTTTTTATGTCTCCTTACCGGGTGTCACCACAAAATTTCACTCTGTCACCACAAAATTTTAATTGGTGGAGCCGGGCTACAGATAGTTTTGGTGCTTCTCTACGTGCTACTGTCACCACTGTCACCACTAAATCTGAAAGGGTATACTACTCTTTTTTATAAGCATGTACAAACAGCTATATATAATTTGCTCTATATATGTAATATATTGGTGGAGACAAGTGGTGACACCTATATATATGGCTTATTTCCTAGCTTTTTCCGTCACCACTCCCGTCACCACTCCCGTCACCACGTCACCACTAAATAGGTCATCTGATAGATTTACGGGTATTTTTATCACTCGTGTCCTTACGCCGTTAAACCTTGTTAATATTCTGAATCGGCGTTTTATACCGTCTTGCTCGGATGCGATTCTGCCCATATTTGCAAATTCCTTCAGTAACTTATCCGGCGAAAATCCCGCTTCCACCATAGCGTGAGTTAACGGTTCGGGATAAACGCATGTGCAGCCATCCTTGATGAAACCGTATGACGGTGTTATTTGTGCGTTTTTAAATGGCTGTTCAAAACGCATCTTATTTGCCGACAGCCAATTCTGTATGAAATCCCACCCGCGTTCCACGTCTGAAATCTGTCGTTTGGTTGGCAGTTCTTGAATAATCGAAACTGCCAAATTGTAGGCTTCCTGCTCAGCTTGTGCCCTGGGCACACCAAAAAGCCACTGGCTGGATAAACAATCTGCCAAGCAAACAAGGGTAACAGCATCGATGTGTACGCTGAAATAATCCGTAAATTCATTAGTCAATATTTTTTGCAAGTCAGTATATTTTTGGTGCAAACCAGCGCTATCGTTTTTAATTTCAATGATAAGCCTATCGGTAAACGCCGGTCCTGCCCATCCACAATTATCATTGGCGGCTTGATACAGTAACTTAGCAAGCTCAATATCAATGACAGGAAACACGTTAAATTCAAGTAAGCGGGTTTTAACTCCTTGGATGGATGATTCCCTAGACAGCGGTTCTTCGCCGCAGGCAATGCCGATAGTGCGCCATGATAGCGTTTTGCGAATGCCGGTAGGAGTTGCTCTAGCTTTACCTCGTCCGCCTTCAATCATGTAAACAATGCGTTCCAACCATTCTTGCTTGTCTTTGCCGCCACCTGCTGCTTGCCTCTCATTAATGCCCGCAGGCAAATCACTGGCCAGGGCGAGACGTCCCTCTAATCCTGATAGCGATAAATTGAAATTGACCATCAAGTCACTAGCGACACCCCATGCTGACATAGCCCACATCATGGCAGCAGTTTTGCCGCCACCTGACGTACCCCAAAAATAAAGCATGAAATTACGATGATTAAAAACTTTTAATAAGGGTGCTGCTAATGAAGCCGCCAAAACAAAACGAGCAGCTGGATGCTTGCGCACTTCCCTTGATGTTTTTAACCATCCTTGCAATGATCCACGCTGTACGAATGCCTCGGTTATTTCTCCGCCGTCGTCCAAATCGAATTTGTATTTGGCATTAGTGGGTGTTAAAAACTCCGAAAAATCATTGCGCCAGCCCATATGGCTAATAGCGTAAACTAGTGGAATTCTGGACAAATTTGCTGATTCCAATTCCGACAGAAACCTGACCATGTACTTAGCTGTCTCACTTGTAAGGTTTAAGCCATAGTTCGTTAAACAGGTAATATTCTTGGCCACAAAATAATTTTGTTTTGGCTGCACTACACGTTTCCAAATATTAAAATATTTGAACGCTATCTCCATTTTCTCAATACCGGTATCTATGTTATAAATGCGCTCGGTTATGATTGCCGGCACACCTGCAGCACGCACAAATTTTGGATTGCCCTGGGCTGTTTCCGTCCGGTAATAAATACCGTTTTCACCAAAGCTGAAGTTCGCCGGCAGCGCTAAATCAAGTGGCGTATCAGGAACGGACTTTAGCGTTGTAACGTCGCCTAATTTCTGTCCGACTGACAATGAAACACCCTCGGCGGGTATATCAATTGGCGGCGTTTGCGTTTTACCTTGCTGCTTTATAGCTGCCTTGAGGTCGTTTACGTTTATTTGCCCTCTGCAGCTTGTCATAAATTTGCCAAACTCTAATTTATTAGCTGTTTCTAGCACACCTAGCGCCTCTATAACAGGCTTGGTAAAAACCGTATCAGCTGAAATACTGGCCACACCGCGAATCGTTGCTATTGCCCGGGGAACTTTGCCTAGGCTCCAGCCACATGGTGCCTTAACGCCACAGCCGCCGGCAGGGCATCCTTTAAACCCCAAATCCGACATTATATAAGCACAAGACTGCGGGTTCATTTTTGACAAGCACTCATTTATTTTGGCATCTGTGTCTTTGGCTTTGTATCTATTAGCATCCAAGGCACTGAACTGATGGGCAGCATTGATGCCGTCGGTTGCCCTAACGATATTAGATAGTGCAGCCACCCACTCGCTGTAATTTATTTTCGACGGATTAAGCTCGCAATAACGCAGAAATGCACACTGTGACATTAATTTAGCCGGACCGTCAGTTTCCCTGCGTTCAAATTTCTCTGTCCGTCCGTTTGTTCCAACCGGTACCGCTTGTACAACATCTGGGAGTTCGTCAAAATCGGATGGATTATAACGCACGTCAGAGGATTCAATAACCTGACACAGCGCCGGTTTGTCAGGAAACTTATAATTTAGGGTATCAGGGCAACGCAGCACACGTGCAAGGTCTGCCGTTGCATCAACTTTCCAGCCTTTTTTATCGGCTTCATTGCGAATATATGATTGCAATCTTGAAAGTAGAGCATTGGCATTATTGCGCTCGGTATCGTCTGCAAGTTCCCACTCTTCACGTAGCAGCCAATAGGCGTGTAAGCCAAACCCTGAATGCACGATTATCGAAGGTGGCAAGTTATAGGGTAACAGCTCCATAGCGTCTTCAACATTTGGCGGCAGATTATCTGCAGCATGGCCGCCCCCGGCAATGTCTAAATCAACCCATAATGCGGTTATCGATGTTACCTGCTCGTTATGCGGTCGCTCATTAAATTTGAGTCTGTCTGTATGCGTTCCAACGCCAAAATATACGTTTTGCTGTTTGGCTGACAATTCGAGAGCTTTGTTGGCCATGGCTTGCAAATCGTTGCAGCCAAATTTGTATGTTATTTTTTTAGGTAATGTCCAAAGATACGTTGATTTTTCTGATTCCGGATATAACGCCTGGAAAAACTCCAATAAGTTCAAAGAGGATTCCCTCCTTTCCTGAAAATTTTTATATCACTACCATACGTATGTATCTTCAGGTGAAGGCAGCGTGTCTGAGGTGGGAATCACTTCCTCGTTCCAATCAATTTTTTGTCCGCAATCACAGCAATAAGCGCTTTCGCCGCAAATAAAATTACCACACTTAGGACAACAGTACATATAGCCCAATTCCTTGTCTGTTTTAGTTATTAATTTTAGAGATATTTGTTTCTCTGACGCTTTCGCCATTGCCACTAAGCACTCTTCGTTACTATTTATCATTTTCCCTAATTTAGCTTGTTCATTATAAATTTCCAATGCATCTTTAATTTCCATGTTTATTACCTCTTCTTATGCTTTTTGTGTTTTAGCCTACTAATTTTGCTTATGATCCTAGCCACTAAGACTCCTGATTTGGTTAAATTTGCATCATTGTGCAATAAGCCTTTTTTATTGGCCACACATAACTCCGATCTGCTTACCAAGATTAAATTATCCAAATTAAAGTTTTCTCGGTTTTGGTCGGCAAAAATTATAACGCTGTTTTCGGGTATCTTGCCGTTAGCGGCTTCCCAAATAATATAGCTCACCTGCTTCCAAACATCTGGCTCTGCTATTTTCTCGTAAGTATAGCCGTCCTCTCTTTTAATCCGCGTTCCTATTGGTAGTGCATTGTGTGGAGCATGACCTGGTTTAAAAGATGTACACGAACCACGGCCGGGGAATTTCTTGCCGGCAGACCAAGACTTTGTACCTTTTTGAAATTGGCCTGTAAGACCGCATGACGGTAATTTATTTCTTTTACGATAACCTTGGACTTGCGAAGCGGTGATAATATTTAGTCCAAATTTTTTGTTTACCATGTCGGCGACTTCAGAACTTAAATGTCCCAAATTCACAGAACGCAAATAAGCGTCTTGCTCTGGCGTCAACAATGTTTTAGGTTTACGCGCTCCTTTATGCTGCAGCCCGCTTCTTATTTTGTATCGATTTTTATATTCTTTTATTTGCCGACCAGTGAAAGCTGAGTCAAATTTCTTGTTTATCAAAATAGCAATATCTTCGTTATATTTTCCAAATGCTATTTCTCGTAAATAAGCATCTTGTTCCGGCGTTAATAATTCACGGGACATTATCAGTTGCTCCCTTCTAACTGTTTAGGCATATTACCATTGCAAGGCAGCACTTCTGCTTTGGCGATAAGCGCTTTCAGTACCAAAGTGTTGTTTTCAATAATTCGGCAAGCTACGTCTGTTACAGCCTTGCTTCTTGTTATCTCCATTTCAAGCTCTTCGCCCTTTAATTCATCATCATTGAGCCGTTCCAGCTGCTCAAATAAATGATTATTTAAGTCTCCTAACGTATTTTTCATACTCGCCGCCACCCCCTGATTTTCTTGGTAATTTTAAATACCGGTATGATAGATTTTTTCGGCTTATGCGATTTTTTCCATCCGTTTATCTGCTTGGCCGTAAGGTGCAGTCCAAATCCACGGTTTAACATCCAAGCTAAATTTTTATTATTGCTACAAGGTAATAAGCTGATCAAACAAGCTTCTTGTTCCTCGTTTAACAATTTTTTGCTCATAATTTTCCCTCCTATATTAGCGGCAAGCTTATACATTTCAATATTTTCTCTGCATCTTCAGGGCTCGTGGCCACGCCGGCGAAACAGCCATTATCTTTCAAATAATCCAAGCACGCTTTCTGCGCTACTGTTGGATGCTTTCCCGGTTGCTTGACTTCGATTGCACAAAACACCGGTAATTCTTTGCCGACCATTTCGGGCGTTATTTCTATTAAACGGAATCCAAATAAATCCGGCCAACCAACCGGTAGACCCGACTTAAATGGTCTAGCGTTTTTTATAGTCACGGTACCGTCGGCTTTTTTGATAATATCGTTTGGGCTACCGGTAAATGCTTGGCCAACATTTCCTCGGAACAACGTTGCTAAACCATATTTACTAATGTGAAGCCTGATAGCATTTTGAATGTCATGCTCTTGCATATCTATTAATCCCCTTTATTTTTGCCATTTTGGTTACCCAACGCATGGAGTAACCACGTTTGATGGCTATGTTTTCAAGTTCCGTAACAGTCCTCGCCATTCCAACCTCCATGCGCTTCTCTTTTCTTTCAAT
>Ga0163159_1003340_pt1 | contig 12247 bp, 9 predicted proteins | sample BioMet9_FD_108702 | JGI IMG/M metagenome (GOLD analysis project Ga0163159, IMG submission 108702) | Microbial communities from bioreactor (seeded with sewage sludge) at Lawrence Berkeley National Lab, California, USA - Biofuel... | ecosystem: Engineered > Bioreactor > Anaerobic > Unclassified ... | reverse complement strand
TGAAGGTTGCTCTCCAGCAGAGCCTTTTCCGTTTCACCTGATTAGACAAAGGTAATTATTGAGAAGAAAGAAAAAAGTTAAAGTTTTTAATTCAAAAGAGTAAACAAAATTCAGGACGGGTCAGGTACGGTGCAATTAACAGGTAGAAAAGGAATAAAAAGCCTGAATATGAAATTTGATCCGGAAGATTATTAAGAACTAAAAATAGTTTGAGGATTTTGAATTTTTTTCAAATTGTATATGGCGACGACTAACATTCAAAACTATGGGAAATAATATAATGTTTTTTTACCTTTACTCGATCAAAAAAGGGAGGTTAGTATCGATGTTGTTAAGATTAAAGGTTAGATCAGATACGGCGGAAGACTTTATATTGCTTATCGATGCTGATGCTACGAATACATTTAGCCAGCTTCATGAATTATTACAGAAGGAATGCAATTTGAATCCGTCGCAAGCTGTTGCCTTCTTTACTGCCGACGAGGAATGGGACAAGGGAATTGAAATAATAATGTCTCCTGATGATCCTCTTCATCCTTTTTCCTCAAATGAAATGACAATGAGCAATACCAGATTGGTGGAGTTTCTGAAAAATAAAGAGGATAAATTGCTTTATACTTTTGATGTTTTAAATGATAAATCACTTTATATTGAGTTATTTGAAATAGTAATGGAAAAAACGATCAACACACCGGCAGTAAAATTGCACAAAGGAAAGACTCCTGTTCAATCATCCATGAATAAAACCGGGAAGCAATCGCGGGTAAAAAATGCCCGTGATTCACAAGATCCCCTGGATGATTCAGGTTTACTTGAAGATCTTTATGAGATATATGGCGAAATGAGCAGTAATGTGTTTTAAGAAAAATTTTCCTTATGCCAAAAACTCTTATTGTAATTCTCGGGCCAACGGGTATAGGGAAAACAAGTCTTGGTTTACAAATTGCCAAATATTATTCCACGGAAATTATTTCCTGCGATTCAAGGCAGATCTATCGTGAAATGAGAATTGGAACAGCGGTACCTGATCAGGCAACCTTGAGCCAGGTAAAGCATCATTTTATCCAATCGCATTCGATTCAGGATTATTACAATGCCAGCAAATTTGAGGTTGAGGTGTTGCAAACACTTCAAATGCTTTTTGAGAATCATGAAGTGGTAGTAATGGTGGGAGGATCGATGATGTATGTCGATGCGGTTTGCAAAGGCATTGATGATTTGCCGGAAGTTGATCCTGAAATAAGACAATCTTTAATCGAACGGATGAATAAGGAAGGCATTGAGAGTTTAAGGATGGACCTTCGTTATCTGGATCCGGTATATTACGCGGAAGCTGATCTCCGGAATCCCAAACGTATCATGCATGCATTAGAGATCTGTCTGATGACAGGCAAACCATATTCTTCTTTCAGGACCCGGAAAATAAAGAAAAGGGATTTTGATATCCTGAAGATAGGCCTTAATACAGAACGTTCCATCCTTTATGAGCGGATCGATCAAAGAGTTGAGGAGATGTTCAGGGAAGGGCTGGTCGAAGAAGCTCATAAACTTTATCCTTTACGTCATCTTAATTCGCTCAATACTGTAGGATATAAAGAACTGTTTGATTATTTCGAAGAAAAAACCAGTTTGGAAGAAGCGAAAGAAAAGATCAAGACAAATTCACATAAATATGCCAGAAAGCAGTTGACCTGGTTTTCGGGGGATTCTTCAATAAACTGGTTTTCTCCGGGAATGGAAAGTGAAATATTAAAATTTCTTGATGAGCATTTACACTTACAGGATTTAAGAAATATTTAGGTTGGTGTTTATAGGTTGTATCTTAAAATTCTTCGGAAAGCTATTCTTTTTAAAAATCATCCTCTGAATCATCCTCTTCCTCGGTAGGTTCATCCGCAATATCATTAATATCTTCCGAGTCATCCTCTGTTTCGCCTTCAAATTCTCCTAACGGGATCTCATCATGAAGTATTCCTTCGACTTCGTAATCTTTATCATTTTCAGAGATATCATAGGCTTCTTCAAGAGTCATACGGACAAGATAATAATAATCGCCAACTTCATAGGGCAGTGCGGATACTACTTTTCCTTTAGCATCGATATAAGTAATCAGATGATCGGCAAAGCCCTGAGGATAAGCACTTTTGATCTGGTTCTGGATGTCGACAGGTAGTTTGTCGTAGTCTTTTACTAAACGGGTTTTATTGTTTGTTGCCATGTTATTGTTTAATAATCAGAAAGTTATTCCTAAAGTTCTATACATTGAAAATTCGTTTAAAAATGATTCAGAATCTCATCCGGATTCTGGCTGCAAAATAACAATTCATGATTTAAAAATACAAGTTTATTTAAATTATTACAATTGCTTTTACTTAAAAATAATAGAGATATATAAATGTCAGAATTTTAGATATTTAGGTAAAAAGTTAAATTATTTATTATTGTTTAAATAATGAAAGTTCTTGCTTAAATTTATATTTCTGACAAATAAGTTATCTTCTGTTTCGATTTTTATAAAATTCCTATCTTTGCTACCTTATGAAATTTGAGTTAAAAATATTTCTTCTGCTGGTCTTCTGCCTGTCTTCACAGATGGTATTTTCTCAACTGGGAGGAGAACGGAAACCATCTGGTACACAGAAGCCTGCAAAAAAAGATACGGTAGTTTTCCGAATGCATCTTTATAACCTGGTAGAAGGTTTTACAAGAAGAAGTGAAGTCAAACTGGATACAATTATCAATGACTTCCACACCTTTAATCCCATTTCCAGAAATTTAATATCGGCGCAAACTCTCGGAAATTTGGGATCTTCCTACAAAAACAATGACTTTTTCAGTTCTGATAATAATCCCAACGATTTTCTCTTTATGAGGAATTACAAACTTTATGGAGTCTGGCCGGAAGATGTCAGGTTTTATAATGTAACCAAGCCTTTTACTGAACTGGGATACGGTCAATGGTTCAGCAACAAGCCAAAGGGAGAAACCTGGACAAGAGTTTTGCATACCCAGAATATAACGCCGAGATTTAATTTCGGGCTTTGTTATAATTCAATTTCATCGCAGGGAAAATACCTGAACCAGGAGGATAAGGATAATAGTCTGAATTTGACTCTCAGCTACAATGGTGAAAGATATGATGCATGGTTTGTTGTGGGGAAAAATAAATTCAGCAATCGGGAAAACGGTGGAATGCCTAATCCTAAAGATATCGAGAATCCTGATCTGAAGCCGGAAAATATCGCGGTATGGCTCAGTGGCGCCAGTTCAGAGACTAAAAATTCCTTCGTATTGCTTTCTCACCAGTATAAATTGGGAACCTGGAAAGAGGTGAAGCAAAAAGATGAAGTGCTTCAGACATTTATTCCTCGGGTCGCTTTTATGCACACGTTTGAGTATTCGAACACTTCCCGGTATTATACTGAATTGGATCCCAATCCGTTTTTTCAGTACTCCGATAGCAGGGGAACGGTTTATTATTATGGAGCTGGGACCACTCCTTATATAAATTCAGTTCCCGGGGTCACTGGTTCTCCTGCAACGAGAGATAAATCGGGAGAAAGAAGAGTAACCAATAAATTTATACTTAAAGCAGTGGAAGCACCCGACCGGAAATTTACTTTCGGGAAACAGGCTTTTATTGGGAATGATCTTATTAATGTTTATTTCCCCAGGGAAAAACTTATTTACACTCCGGGACTTTGGATGCCTCCCCTTGGTCTGTCCCAATCTTATAATTTGACCAATACATTTCTGGGAGGATCAATATTCAGAACGGAAGGAAAATTCTGGAAATGGGATGCCACCGGAAAGTATTATATACAGGGTTACAGAATGGGCGATTTTGAGTTAAGTGGTAAGATGGCGAAACCATTTGTGATTGCAAAGGATACCTCCTTTATCAAATTGACGGCTAATATGAATAATATCACCCCGGATTATCTTTACAATCATTATTATTCAAATCATTTCAAATGGAATAATAATTTCAACAGAACTTATGAATTAAGATTGGGAGCTGATTTTGAAAATCCAGGTATCCGGTTCAATGCAGGATTCAGGTACAGTATCTTTAACAATTATATTTACCTGAATGAGGCCTCTCTTCCTGATCAGGCGAATTCAGGCTTTTCGGTAGTGGAGGCTTTTATAAACAAAGATTTTAAAATAGGGATTCTGAATATCAGGAATTGGGTAACCTATCAGAAAAGTACTACTCAAAAATACTTACATCTTCCCCAATTAATGGCCAGGAACACTATATACCTGGAGGGAATTTATTCAAAAGTTTTGAATTTCCATTTTGGTCTCGATACCCGGTATGAATCGAGTTATTTTGCAGATAATTATAATCCGGCACTTGGGATGTTTTACGTACAGGAGAGCGAAAAAATAGGAAATTATCCCTGGATGGATGTTTTTGCAGACTTTAAACTCAAGCGAACACGCTTCTATGTAAAGTATTCCAACTTGGGTGCCCAGATGATAAAAGGACGTTATTTCAGAACTCCGAATTACCCTGAACAACCTGCATTACTTGGATTCGGAATATCCTGGACCTTTTATGACTAACAAGATGAGTTAGTGGTTATCCTATGTTATTATATAGTTTATGGCTAAAGCGGATCAAAAGAATCTTAAAAACTAACGACTTACATCCTTTACATTATTCTTTTATAAATTTCAATGAATTCAGTAAGAATCATTGCAGTAGCTCCCCAGATAAAGATTCCGTTAACAGAATATCCGGGGAATTTTTTCATTCCCAGGTGTGTTTCAACCTCCTGAAATTGCAATGTACCCCGATTGGTGAAATTTTCAAGTGGAATGGTGAACATGGCATCTACTTCACTATGATTGAAATTAAAAGAAGGATAAGTTTGACTCCATCCGATAAAAGCATTAACGGTGTAATTGCTTACCAATACCTGTATAGGACTCAATTCTCCGATTATTTCAATCTCGTTGCTTTGAACACCTAATTCTTCAATTGTTTCACGTATAGCTGTTTGCCTTAAACTTTTATCCGCGGGTTCAAATCCTCCTCCCGGGAAGGCAATTTGTCCGGCGTGGTATTTCATAAAGGAGGGTCGACGGATAAAAACGATGCTTAACTTTCCATTCTGAGGAAATAACAAGAGGAGAACGCCACCCTTCCTGGTGATAATATTAGCAGGCAGAGGTTCAGAATTCAGATCTGGAGAACGCATCTTTTGGTGCACTTTTTCACCTGGTAATGGATTCTGCAACTCTACCTTTAATCTATTGATAATATTTTGTAATTCTGGATTCAATTCTTTCAGTTGTATTTAAAACATCAATTCTATAAAATTACGTAAAGAAACATATCTTCGACTGAGGATAGTATGTTCCTTTCTTAAAAATACTCTAAACTTATAACAACTGCAAGGATGGGTTGGTCTAAAGAAAAGGAAGTGATTAAATTTCTGAGTGATCAGGTTTCCTGATGTCTTTTACATTTAACTGAAGGTAGGTTTTACCACGATACTCATTTTCGGTAACAACGTAGCAAATATCAAAAGGAAGATACTGTTTGATCATTTCCAGGTGCTGGGATTGGGAAAATGCGATACCGCAAAAGATAGCAGAGGAACGGTTCGCTTCCATTAAATCCAGTTTCAGATGTTCGTTATTTTTCCCTACGGCTTTGCTCAATCCATGATCAAGAACATTCTCTGTAATGAAAACCGGCATCATATTGTGTGGACCAAAGGGCTCAAATTGCCGAAGCAGACGCAAAAATTTTGGTGAAATATCAGCTAATGAAATTCTGGCATCGATTTCAATTGTTTTCATTAACTGTTCATCAGTAATTGATTCCCTGACTACTTGTTCAAAACGCCTGGAGAACTCCGCTACGTTTTCCAGCTTCATGGAAAGCCCTGCAGCGTACATGTGGCCACCATAAGAATCAAGCAGATTGGAACAGGCTCCAATTGCCTCATAAAGATCAAAATCGCCAACAGAACGTGCGGAACCCGTAGCCATCCCATTTGATTCCGTCAATACCACCGTGGGGCGATAATAAAACTCAGTCAGGCGGGAAGCAACGATGCCCACTACGCCTTTATGCCAGTCACGGTTGTAAATAACTGTAGATTTATGCCCTTCGTAGAATCCACTCTTAGCGATCATTTCCAATGCTTCCTGGGTAATATCGCGGTCGAGTGTTTTTCTGATTTCATTATAGGAATTAATTTCATCTCCCAATTCATTCAATTCCTGAGCATCATGGGCTAATAGCAATTTTACTGATTTTTTGCCATGCTCGATCCTTCCGGAAGCATTTAATCTGGGTCCCAGTTTAAAGACAATATCGTTAATTTTGATCTCGCCCTCAATTCCTGCACACTTTATGAGGGTCTTTAATCCCACGGAAGGATTGGAATTAAGTTTTTGCAAACCAAAATAAGCCAATACCCTATTTTCTCCAACCAGAGGAACAATATCAGAGGCAATACTTACAACAACAAGATCAAGAAGATCATAAATGATTTCCTCATCAATCCCCTGATTTTGGCAATAACCCTGAAGCAATTTAAAACCAACGCCGCATCCGGAAAGATCTTTGAAGGGATAATTACAACCGGGTTGTTTGGGATCAAGTACTGCAACTGCGTCCGGGATCTTTTCATCAGGGTTATGATGGTCACAGATGATAAAATCCAGCCCAAGTTGTTTGGCATAGGCTATTTTGTCGACTGCTTTAATGCCGCAATCAAGAACAATGACCAGAGAAAAGTTGTTGCTGGCTGCATAATCAATTCCCATGGTTGAAACTCCGTAACCTTCCAGATACCGATTCGGGATGTAATAATCTATATTGGAAAGCCGACTCCTCAGGAAGGAATACATAAGGGCAACTGAAGTAGTTCCGTCCACATCATAATCCCCATAAATCAATACCTTTTCATTATTTTCGATGGCCCGTTTAATCCTTTCCACGGCTTTATCCATATCCTTCATCAGAAAGGGATCGTGCAAATCTGAAAGTTTAGGTCGAAAGAAGGAACGGGCTTCTGAAAATGTCTTTATTCCGCGCTGGACCAACAAGTTGGCAACTGTCATATCTACATTTAAAGATGCAGACAAGTGTTTAGACTCATTTATATCGGCCTGTTTTTTTAGCTTCCAGTGCTTCTGCATAGTGCGGATTACCTCAAGTAACGTCGGATGATTAAATTTCCTCAAATATACGAATTGACGGGAGGAGGGGAAAATAAAAAATGAAATTATTCCTTTTCTTTTCGAAAAGATAGGGTTAAGGAGTTGATTATCAATTAAAACATTTTTGTTATTTTTACTAAATATTCGTGAAAGTCCGAAGTCCAATAAATATGAAATCTTTATAAATATTTATTAATGTTATTTTAACTTTTGTACCTTTGCGTTCTATTTTTTTATTTAAAATTTAAATACAGGGTTAGGGTTAGAGATGAGTAATATAGAGCTAAGTGAACAAGAAATAATCCGTCGGAATTCATTACAAAAGTTGCGTGATCTGGGGATAAATCCATATCCGGCAGCTGAATATAAGACCAATATAACAGCAGAACAGATCCTCAAAGATTTTAATCCAGAGGAAAAAAATTTACAGGATGTAACCTTGGCTGGCCGGCTAATGAGTCAGCGAATCATGGGGAAAGTGACCTTTGCTGAGCTGCAGGATCAAACGGGACGTATTCAAATCTACGTTAGCAGGGATGAAATCTGTCCTGAAGATGATAAAACATTATATAACGAGGTTTTTAAAAAATTGCTGGATATTGGTGATATCCTTGGAGTGAGGGGTTTTGTTTTTAATACCCAAATGGGAGAGACCACCATTCATGTTAGAGAATTCACCATTTTAAGCAAATCCATTCGTCCTCTACCTGTAGTTAAAAAGAAAGAAGATAAGACTTTTGATGCTTTTACTGATTATGAACAGAGGTACCGTCAAAGATATCTTGATCTGATTGTAAATCCGGAGGTAAGGGAGGTATTCCGTAAACGCACGCAGATAGTAAATACTATGCGTGAAATGTTTAACCAGAAAGGGTACCTTGAAGTGGAAACGCCGGTTCTTCAACCAATCCCGGGAGGTGCTGCCGCACGACCTTTTATCACCCATCATAATGCATTAAATATCCCCCTATATCTTAGAATTGCCAACGAACTTTATTTGAAACGTTTGATCGTTGGAGGTTTTGATGGAGTGTATGAATTTGCCAGGGATTTCCGCAACGAAGGAATGGATCGTACCCATAATCCTGAATTTACAGTGATGGAAATTTATATAGCGATGAAAGACTATCACTGGATGATGAATTTTACCGAGGAGATGATCGAAAAAGTTGCTATCGCATTGCACGGCAAAACAAAACTTCAGGTTGGTGAAAATGAGATTGATTTTAAAAGGCCTTACAAGAGAATTACCATGTATGATGCCATTAAAGAACATACGGGCATCGATATTTCCCAGATGAATGAATCGGAATTACGCGAGGTTTGTCAGAAATTGGGAGTAGACTGCGATACTACCATGGGGAAAGGTAAATTAATTGATGAAATCTTTGGAGAAAAGTGTGAAAGTCATTATATCCAACCTACCTTTATAATGGATTACCCGGTTGAAATGTCGCCACTTTGCAAGAAACACCGTGATAATCATGAGCTTACAGAAAGATTTGAATTGATGGTAAACGGTAAGGAGTTGTGTAACGCTTATTCAGAACTTAATGATCCGATCGATCAGTTGGAAAGATTCCAGGAACAGTTAAGATTATCTGAAAAAGGTGATGACGAGGCAATGTTCATTGACATGGATTTTATCCGGGCACTGGAATATGGTATGCCTCCTACTTCAGGAATGGGGATTGGTATTGACCGGTTAGCCATGATAATGACTAATTCTCCTTCCATACAGGATGTTCTTTTCTTTCCACAGATGAAACCCGAGAAGGAGACAGAAGAAGAGAACGCAGAAAAATTTGAAAAAATAGGTATACCCGTTGAATGGATTGAAGTAATAAGGAAAATGGGTTATAAAAAAGTCTCTCAGCTGAAAGAAGTAAAGCCGACAAAACTTTTTAATGATCTTTGTGGTTTTAATAAGAAAAATCGACTTGGATTAATAAATCCTACAATTAGTGAAGTAACGAATTGGTTAAATTAGCATTTCAGTATGACTGAAATTAATGAAAAAAGCAAAGTTGCCATTATAGGTAGTGGCAGCTGGGCTACAGCTCTCGCTAAGTTACTTATCCATAACTTACCTGAACTAAATTGGTACATCCGAAAGGAAGAAACCATTCATCTTTTTAAGAAATTCAGGCACAACCCCAATTATCTCAGGGCTGTTGAATTTGATATGAACCGGATTAATTTCTATTCTGACATTAATAAAATAGTGGAAGATTCAGATATCCTGGTTTTTGTAACTCCTTCGGCATTTTTGAAAGATACCCTGAAGCATCTGACTGTAGACATCACGGATAAATTTGTAGTCTCAGCTATAAAGGGGATTATTCCTGAAGATAACCTGGTGGTTGGAGAATTCTTCCATGAGTTTTATGATGTACAGTTTGACCAATTTGGAGTAATTGCCGGACCGTGTCATTCGGAAGAAGTAGCTCGTGATCTGCTATCTTTTCTTACAATTGCAAGTCCGGATGTCAAGAAAGCACGTCAGTTTGCAATGCTTCTTGAAAGTCCATCCCTTCGGACTAATATCTCTGATGATATCTGGGGTACCGAATATTCAGCCGTTTTGAAAAATATCATGGCAATTGCTGCAGGCATCTCACACGGTTTGAGGTATGGAGATAATTTTCAGGCGGTATTGATGTCCAATGCAATTCAGGAAATTAAAAGATTTGTAGATACGGTTCATCCGATTACACGTGATATTAAATCTTCAGCTTATCTTGGTGATCTTCTCGTTACAGGCTATTCTCAATTTTCAAGAAACAGATCTTTCGGTACCATGATTGGGAAGGGTTATACAGTTCGGTCAGCGATGCTTGAGATGGACATGGTTGCTGAAGGATATTACGCAACGAAATGTATTAAGGAACTGAATAATCAGTATCATATTAATATGCCGATTACCGATTCCGTCTATAATATCATCTATGAGAATATTTCTCCCGCTATTGAAATCCGTCTTTTAACTGAACATCTTCGGTAAATTATAAACGGAATATTATAAATTGAGGAACATAAAATTTACATGAATTAAATTAAGGCAAACGTGTTTTACCCGTTAAAAAGGAAATGCTTATAAACCTTAGTATGAATAACTAATAAAAATTTAAATCAATGGACAATATTTCTTTGGAACTTGACAGAATAAAAGGATTTGTTACAGATAGTGAAATCGCTTCCTGCAAAAAGGAGCTCGAGCAAAATAATATTGCCTTACACGAAAAAACTAAAAAAGGGAATGACTTTCTTGGATGGGTGGATCTTCCAACGGCGATATCAGACGCAGACCTGTCTGATATCGAGAAATCGGTGGTTAAGCTTCAACCCAAACACATCGAGATTTATGTGGTCATCGGAATTGGAGGATCTTATCTGGGAAGCAAGGCTGTGATCGATGCTTTAAATGATTCGTTTGCCCAAATCAAGGGAAGTTTTGAAGTTCCTACTATTGTTTTTGCAGGACAGAATATCAGTGAGGATTACCTTTTTGAACTTCGTGATTTATTGGAGTATAAAGAATGGGCATGTGCGGTGATTTCAAAATCGGGTACTACTACTGAACCTGCCTTAGCTTTCCGTATTTTGAAACAAGACCTTGAACAGAAATATGGAGTTGAAGAAGCACGCAAAAGAATTATTGCCATTACAGATGCAGAGAAGGGTGCATTACATACTCTTGCCAAAACTGAAGGATATAAGATGTATGTAATTCCGGATGATATTGGTGGCCGCTATTCTGTATTAACTCCTGTAGGCTTACTTCCGATAGCCATGGCCGGTTTAAATATCCGCGAGCTTGTTCAAGGCGCTAAAGATATGGCAAAGCTCTGTGCAGCTGATGTCCCTTTCGAAAATAATCCTGCTGCTCAATATGCAGCGGTCCGTAATCTTCTTTATAAAAAAGGTAAGAAGATTGAGATATTGGTCAACTTTAATCCTAAGCTTCATTATTTTGCCGAATGGTGGAAACAACTCTATGGGGAAAGTGAAGGAAAGGATAATAAGGGAATTTTCCCTGCAAGCGTTGATTTTTCAAGTGATTTGCATTCCATGGGCCAGTATATTCAGCAAGGAGAGAGGATCCTGATGGAGACTTTCCTTTCGATAAAGAAAGTAGATAATGAAGTCCATGTTCCTGAAGACAAAAATAATCTTGATAAACTGAATTTCTTAGCCGGGAAAAGAGTGGATGAAGTAAATAAAATGGCTGAACTGGGTACAATGATAGCTCATGTTGATGGAGGCGTACCTAATATCAGGGTTGAAGTTCCGCAGTTAAATGAATACTATCTTGGTCAGTTGATCTATTTCTTTGAAAAAGCCTGTGGAATGAGTGGCTATTTTCTTGGAGTGAATCCGTTCGATCAACCGGGGGTTGAGGCTTACAAGAAAAATATGTTTGCTCTTCTTGAAAAACCCGGATATGAGAAGGAAACGGAGGAAATAAAGAAAAAAATGAAGTGATGTGATGATGAGTCGATGTGCTGATGTGCCGATGAGGTGATAAGCTGGAGAGATACAATACATCAATTATATAATGAAAAAGGCTGCTTAGTGCGGCCTTTTTGTTTGGATATTTAGTAACCTGAGTTCGGTATAAGAAATAGGAGATTTAAAGCCTCACTGTAGTAATCCAATCTTCTCAATTCCTTTGGCGGCAGGGTTTCCGGAGATTTTTACTACTTTTACTACTATTATACTGTTACTACTTTTACAAGGCTCCCTACGGATCAGACTGCATTTCCAAAGAATTGAAATTCATTATTTTAGTGTCTTAACATTACTGTCGGTGCAATTTTGGACTTAATATTTTCATTAAGACTAATAAAAAATATAAATAGAAGGTGAATAAGGTTGGTCGAGTTGAAAGAATTACGAATCAATGCCGATTAGTTAATCAAGATTTATCTCTATATATGAATGATAGGAACATTTTTGATATCCTTCTCATCCATTGCCGTCAGCTTCAGCTGACGGATGAAGATGATGATTCAAAAGGCTTTAGCCGCATTTTAAAATTAAACGCATCAATGTGGCT
>Ga0163159_1003331_pt1 | contig 12276 bp, 12 predicted proteins | sample BioMet9_FD_108702 | JGI IMG/M metagenome (GOLD analysis project Ga0163159, IMG submission 108702) | Microbial communities from bioreactor (seeded with sewage sludge) at Lawrence Berkeley National Lab, California, USA - Biofuel... | ecosystem: Engineered > Bioreactor > Anaerobic > Unclassified ... | reverse complement strand
TTCCGTTCCAACTTCATAACTGATTTGAGAATAACCATTTCCCAGCCGGAATTGTTCAGTATGATCAATAAGTTCTACCGTGCGGGCAGCTACCAGTTCAATAGGAATGGTGGTTCCGGCAGGGAGATTAATATCTATGGTCGGATCCACATGAATGAGATCGTAACCGGCAGCAACGGCAGCAACAAACGATTTTTTAACTTCGGCAAACGTTTCGTCAAAAGTCAGGTTTTGAAGTTTGTGTTTGTCCTTCAGCCATGGACCACCATGGTCAATAGCAATAATAACCGGAACCTCCAGATTTATCTTTCGGGATTCCGAGCGTATGGTATTTACAAATTCTTCCTGATTCAGTCCAGTATATCCATAATCCGTATCTACCTGATTTAGCGTGGCAGCAAATTTTATAGGACTGTCGCATCGTTTTGCCGAACGGAGGGCGGCTTTTATAACTGCGATAGAATTGGGACAGGCAGCAAAAATAGTCCGGTGAATTCCAGTTTCGTTTTCTATTTCTTTTATCCTGCAAAGGATATAATCCATCAGGGGTTGATGGTGAGCTTTTGCCCTATCCCGTAATTGTGTGTTCATTTTCAATGATTTTTAAATGGATAAATAGTAACACCCTGTACTACGCGCGAAATGGCTCCGCTTTCGGATGGGGAATCGGGTTGCAATCCCAGTTTAATGGATTTGAACAATCCGAGCATTTGTGCCGGAATTACGCTGCAAACCGCAAGCAAATCTTCGTCAAGGTCGCTTTTTTCGGCTAAAACAATTTCTTTATCCAGAACGACCGAGGGTTTGTGTGTTTCCATAATGCCGACTTCAAGCATGGCTTCCTTGCCTGTTTTCATGGCGTTTACCAAATCGGTTTCGTACTGACTAACATAGGGCTGATTGGAAAACAGATAAACAACAAGTGTTGTATTGTCGATCACGGCTTTGGGCCCATGACGGAAACCGAGGAAAGAATCGGTTTTGCAAATAATTTTTCCATCGGTAAGTTCCTGGAGTTTCAGATGCGATTCGGTGGCGGTTCCGTATTGCGGTCCCGAGCCTAAAAACACCGCACGTTGAAAATCTAAGTCTGCTATTTCTTTAATGGTTTTAGCATATTGATTAAGAATTTTTTCACCATAATTACACATCAGATGAATCTTATCCTGCAATTGTCTGATTTCATTTAAACGGGCAATCAGAATGCCGGCTAAAAGCATTCCTGTAAAACTACTGGTCATTGCCAAACTTTGATCGTTGGTTTCGGGAGGAAGCAGAAAAACAAACTTGCTATTTTTTGATTCATAGTTAGCTAATTTGCCGTCTTTATCACAGGTAATTATCAGATGGTAACATTTTGGGCAAATCTGGTCGGCCAGCGTAACGGCTGCCACACTTTCGGGACTGTTGCCCGAGCGCGCAAACGAAACGATGAGCGTCGGCATTTCCGGATTCAGATAATCGAAAGGATGCGAAACAAGGTCGGTGGTAGATATGCAAGAGGTAAACTTGTGCCACGAACGGTTAAATGTACCCTGAAGCGAAAGCCCGATAAAGGCGCTGGTACCTGCTCCGGTAAGGATGACATGAAGTTTTTCGTTTTGCAAAACCTCATCAATATATTTTTGAATGCTAACCTTTTGCCACAGGACTTCGTTATAAATTTTTTGCCATACCTGTGGCTGACGATATATTTCCGTAGAGGTATAATAAGCACCTTTTGCTTTGAGTTCCTCAATGGTGTAATTCCATATTTTCATTTCGAAATTGGTATAAATTATCTTTCTTTTTATTTCATTGCAAAAGTAAAATCTTTTTTTTCATTACGAATAAAAAAATAAAAAAAATTTAAAAAAAATATAACGGTTTCGTAAACAAATATTTTTCTATTTTTGCGTTATAATAAAACACTATATTTTTATGCCAAAAGAAGGACAAAAAACAACCGTCGAAAGAAGGATGACCCTATTGAACATGCTCACAGACAATGCTAAAGTTTATGTGCATGAATTAAGCAAAGAATTTGGGGTAAGTGAAGTTACCATCCGAAACGATTTGAAAAATCTTGAAAAAAAGAAATTACTTATTCGTGCCCGTGGTGGGGCAATGAAACTGGAACCGGTGGTAAGTTACGACCGTTGGCTTTGGGAAAAGGACAAAATCAACTATCAGGAGAAGCAAAAAGTAGGCAAAGCAGCCGCAGCGCTTATCAAGGAATCGGATACGGTAATCGTAGATTCGGGAACGACTACCATGGAGGTAGTGAAAAACATCTCTCCGAAAATCACCAATCTTACCATCATAACCAATGCTTTGAATATTGCCAACCAGTTGGTTTCAAATCAAAACGTAAATCTTATCATCCCCGGAGGTTATCTGCGAAAGAATTCGCTGTCGCTGGTAGGCTCATTGGCTGAAAAAAGTATCCGGAATTTTTTTGTGGATAAAGTATTTATAGGTGTGGATGGTTTTGATCCCCACCAGGGAATTTCGACGCCCAACATTGATGAAGCCCATCTGAACCAGATCATGATAGATATTGCCCGGGAAGTGATTGTGGTAACCGATTCTACTAAATTTTTGCGTAAGAGCTTAGCATTTATTTGCGCTGTTGATCGCATTGATACGGTAGTTACCGACAATGGCATCCACGACGACGATAAAAAAATATTGGAAGATGCCGGCGTTAAAGTAATTATTGCCTGATACATTTTTCCTCATAAAAGTTCTTACAGTTCTTAAGGTTTTTAAGGTTTATAAGGTTCTTAAGGTTTGTAAAGTTTATAAGGTTTGTAAGGCTGAGCGAAGCGATTCGGGATTTGTAAGGCTGAGCGAAGCGAAGTCCCGATATAGAATCGCTTAGGAGGAACGACTTAGCGATTCTTCATCGGGATTTATAAAGTTTGTAAGGTTTGTAAGGTTTGTAAGGTTCATAAAGTTTATAAGGTTTATAAAGCTGAAAGAAGTGTAGACCCTTGCGTAAGAAGTGCTGAACTCCGCGTAAGAAGTGTGGAATTTCCCGTGAGAAGTGCTGAATCTCCCGTAAGAAGTGTGGGACTTCCCGTAAGAAAGGTAGAATCTCGCGTAAGAAGTGTAGAATCTCCTGTAAGAAGTGTAGAATCTCCTGTAAGAAGTGTAGAATCTCCTGTAAGAAGTGTAGAATCTCCTGTAAGAAGTGTAGAATCTCCTGTAAGAAGTGCTGAACTCGGCGTAAGAAGTGCTGAACTCGGCGTAAGAAGTGTAGAATCTCCTGTAAGAAGTGCTGAACTTCGCGTAAGAAAGGTAGAATCTCCTGTAAGAAGTGCTGAACCTCGCGTAAGAAAGGTAGAATCTCCTGTAAGAAGTGCTGAACTTCGTGTAAGAAGTGCGGGACTTCGCGTAAGAAGTGCGGGACTTCCCATAAGAAAGGTAGAATCTCCTGTAAGAAGTGTTGAACTCCGCGTAAGAAATGTAGAATCTCCTGTAAGAAGTACTGAACCTCGCGTAAGAAGTGCTGGAATCAGCGTAAGAACTTTACAAACCTTAAGAACCTTACAAACCTTATAAACTATACAAACTTTAGCCCCTTTAATTGGCTTCGCCCTTGGGTTCTGTTTTGTCGGGTGCCGGCTTGGTTAAACGGGAAACGATACGGTCGAAGATAAACAGTTCCTGCTGGGCATGGTCATTCCTGAAAATAAACTTTCCGTCGGTACAAATGGACATCACTTCATCATAAATATCATTGAGTTCCTGCTGTTGGGTTTCGGTTAGTATTTTTGAAACGCCTTTGAGGTTTTCCTGGGTAATATCGGCGTCCTGAAGTGTTTTGGCATGGCCGCAGATATCGGCGATAAGCTGCGGATTGGTTCCCTTATCAATGATTTCCTGTTTGAACTGGCTGATGTTTTCGTTGAAGGTAAATAACAGCCCGACGGTAGCTTCCTGGCTCTTTTGTACAGCGGCATCATAATATTTTTCGAAACCCAGCGACTGCATCATAAAATTTATCCGCGCTTTATCCTTACGAAAGTTGGCTTTAATACCGGTCCGGAAATCGAGTAATAAATCTTTTACCCGGAGCATGACCTGATCAACCAATAGGGTTGCGTTTTTTTGATCGAGACGATGATCGGCGGCTACCAGTTTTAAACCGGCTTCAATGCGTTGGGTAAGCGCCGCGATATATTCGGGGGTAAGGGTAGCGCGACGGGCAGTAAAGACTGTTATCCTGCCGTTGAGGTTTACGACCACCACCATAGAAGCCTGTAGCATGATAAGATGAGCATAGGAATACTTTTTTTTCATGATTTTTTGGATTTTAATGTTAATACAAAATGTTGTTATTTGAATAACAAAAATACAAAATCCGATAATAAAATATTTTATAATGCAAGCCGTTTGCAAAAAAGTTATTAACAATATTAGTTTTGATAATCTTTCGCTTATCTATTATTTGGCTATATTGTTAATAACTTTTTGCGATCAGGCAATAATTGATAAAAACATTTTTAGTATTGTTGTGCGATGAATGTGCTATATGAAATTGAATAAAGAAGGACAGCTTACCAAATATAACATGGGCGAACATCTTTCTGCCGAACAAAGCTACTATCCGGAGACAGATTTACTTCATTATACTACCGTTAAACAAGATAATAGTATCGTCAGACAGGATTACGAATACGGCTGGGATGAAAATACGGGTAACCTGGAATGGAGGGAAAAATACCTGTCCTCCGACAGAAGCACTTGGGTAAAAGAGCAATTTGGCTATGATGATCTTAACCGGCTCGAAACAGTCAACCGGAGCAATAATGCCAATACCACACCCGTTACTACTCTTACTATGGTCTATACTCCCGACGGAACCGGAAATATTCATACGAAAACCGGGATAGGCGAATACGCCTATGATCCTAACCGGGTTCATGCCGTTACATCTGTAGAAAATACGGGAGGTATTATTAGTACCGTGCCTCAAGGCATTGAATATACAGCATTCAATAAGACAAAACACATTGGGGAAATACCTTATACTTTAGATATTACCTACAATACTTCCGACGAACGCATTATCCAGGTAATTAACAATAACGGCAGTTTGTACCAATCCAAGGTGTATGTGGGTGGCATGTATGAAAAGATAACCGATGCCAGCGGAACCCGAGAGGTTTACTATCTCAGCGGACCCAACGGATGGTTTGCCACTTACACTATTTATGCCGATGGGCATAGCGAAACCAATTATATTTTAAAAGACCACTTAGGTTCCGTAAACTATGTACTTAATGAAGACGGTACGGTAAAACAGGAATTGAGTTTTGATGCCTGGGGCAACCGGAGAAATCCCAGTACCTGGCTGCCCTTTACCGGCACCCCGCCAGCAGCAGTAACCGACCGCGGTTTTACCGGACATGAACACCTCTATGTTTTTGGACTCATCAATATGAACGGGCGTGTGTATGACCCCATTTTAGGCAGAATGCTAAGTCCCGATAATTACGTGCAGGCTCCGGATAATACTCAAAATATGAACCGGTATAGCTATTGTGTAAATAATCCACTGGTTTATACTGATCCATCAGGTAACTGGGCAGGTTGGGATGATTTGATAGTAGGTGGTGTCGGTTTTGCCTTTGGTTATCTATCTCATGGTTTTACAACTGGTGAATGGGGCTGGAGTGCTGTTGGCGCTGGTGCATTGAGCGCCGGAGCATTTATGCTTGGATATTATACAGCAGGAGCAGGCACTGCAAGTTACGGAAGTATTGCAAGCGGTTTTTCAGCAGCAGGGGCGCAAGGATGTGCAAACACAGTTGGGTTGTCTTTTGCAGGTCAAATGGTTGTTACAAGCACTATATCATCTTTTATGCCTTCTATGACAGTACCGATAGAAAACAATTTTTCAGTATCTATGTCTCCTGCTTTGGCATTTAGCCCATGTGGTTTTAGTGCTGGAGTAAATATGTCAGCAACTTATACTACTGGCGACTGGGCTTTATCAGGTGGATATGGAGTAAATAATACAGGCCATAGGTTATCGGGTGGAACTTCTTATTATGACAGAACCAATAATCAGTATTGGTCGGGGGCTTTGAGTCATTATGGAGGTGGTAATGATAATCAGTTTATGTGGCAGGCTGGATGGAATAAAGAGAGTGCTCATATTGCCTTAAATGAGGATTATGGTTTTTCAGACAAATACAGGACATTCGCATTAGAAGGAGGAACTAATAATATTTCAATAGGAACTATGTTATATACAACTCCACATGGTAATGAATATGGTGAAAAATACAACACTTCTCATATATGGAAAAAAGAAAGGCAATATCAGGAAGGAGAAAGAATATATAGTGCTTTATATCTTAGTTTCAGAAATGACAATTCAATAAGCAGGGTAGGCATAGATGCACCATGGGTAAATGACTTTTTCCAAGGAGGTTTTCATAGTAGTTTTGGGATATTTCCACAAAACACAAATTTGTTTGATTGTAAATATGGCCCAGGTTCAACAAGACCATATTATTATAGAGGTATATATAATCCGTATTCATTATACTAATTAAAAGTAATATGAAATTTACTATTAAAGTGTTTCTGGTGTTTCTGGTGTTTTTTATTGCTTCGTTAAGCTCATGTTATCATTATTGGCATTTTACAAATATAAAAGAACATAATAATAGTAGAATTAACTTTAAAACGGATGGAGTATATTTTGCCGAAAATCGAAAAAATAAATCACATATATCATTTAGATATTTATTTTTTTATACTGATGGTTCTGTTTATTGTGGTGAAGGTGCTACAGAATTCATAAAATGGGATTGGGATAAAAAGAAATTTGATAGTTTAAATGATGAGAATTATAATTATTATAAAAATTCTTATGGGATGCCTTGGTTAGATTTTGGAGCATATATTATTAAAGATAGTATTATTAAAATTCAAAGATTTATAACCTCAGATAAAGGATTTTTTTCAAGGGATATAATAAATACATTTTTTGTAATAAAAGACACTTCTACTATTTTGTTAAATTATGAAGAATGCAAGTTTTGTGAAGAACCGTATAAAAAAAAATGGTATAATCCACCAATAGAATATAATTTTCATAAATATACAAAGGTAGACAGTAGCCAAGCTTGGTTTAAAAAGAAGAGATGGTATAAGAATGCACAAAAACAAGATCATTAAGAATGTGAAAGGTAAAACCACTTTCAAAAACGATATTTTAAACGGTACCGAAAACACCGGTAACCTCGAATGGAGAAAAAAATACCTGTCCTCCAACAGAAGCACATGGATAAAGGAAGGATTTGGCTACGATAACATGGACAGGCTTTTAACGGTTGGCTTGAGCAATAATGCCAATACCATACCCGTTAATACTCTTGCTATGGTCTATACTCCCGACGGAACCGGAAATATTCATACGAAAACCGGGATAGGCGAATACGCCTATGATCCTAACCGGGTTCATGCCGTTACATCTGTAGAAAATACGGGAGGTATTATCAGCACGGTGCCACAGACTATTGAATACACCACTTTTAATAAGGTAAACCACATTGAAGAAAGTCCTTATACATTGGATATTACCTACAACATTGCCCACGAACGCATTACCCAGGTAATTAACAATAACGGCAGTTTGTACCAATCCAAGGTGTATGTGGGGGGCATGTATGAAAAAATAACCGATGCCAGCGGAACCCGTGAGGTTTGTTATCTCAGCGGACCCGGCGGATGGTTTGCCACTTACACCACCTATGCCGATGGACACAGCGAAACCAATTATATTTTAAAAGACCACTTAGGTTCCGTAAACTATGTGCTTAATGAAGACGGTACGGTGAAACAGGAGTTGAGTTTTGATGCCTGGGGAAACCGCAGAAACCCCAGTACCTGGCAGCCCTTTACCGGCACCCCGCCCGAAGCAGTAACCGACCGTGGCTTTACCGGACACGAACACCTCTATGTTTTTGGACTCATCAATATGAACGGCCGTGTGTATGACCCCATTTTAGGCAGAATGCTAAGCCCCGATAATTACGTACAGGCACCGGATAATACTCAAAATCTGAACCGGTATAGTTATTGCATGAATAATCCTCTCGTTTTCGTTGATCCGGACGGAAATAATCCGTTATTGATTCCTATTATAATTGGAGCTATTGCAGGTGCTTATACTGGGTATCAAATTGCACATGCTTATGGATATGATCTTGGAAACATCCAAACCTATGGTTATATGATTGGTGGGGCTGTTATTGGTGGTTTTTCAGGATATGTTGGAGGAGCAATAGCAGCAGGAGGTGGATTAATGGCAAATACAGCGGGGATTATAGGAAGCTCAGCTATATATTCTATGGGAATGACTCCACTAAGTGGAGGAATGATAGCTCCAAATATTAGTTTTGGAGGAGCTTCCTTTAATATGGGTTCAGGTGAATTTGGTTATCTTGGTGATCCAGACAATAAATGGTATGAGAATGTTGGTTATGGATTTGGTGCTTTAGCAAATCTACAGGATGTGGTTGCTGGGGTAAATGGAACATCAATTGATGTTAAAGCAAGGCCTAAAATTGCAGGTCATAGTGAATCAGATGGCTCATTTAATGGTGAAGATATAACTATTTCGGTGGGTCCATGTGAGGAAGTTAATCCTAAAATCGGTGGTGATTTAGGTTGGGAATGGGAATATGTTAGAAGATCATTAAAATTTGATCCTGCATGGGGAGAAAATCAATCTTATATCCGGTCAAATCAACCACATATTACAACACGATTAAATAATATTAATGGTAAATGGCTTTTGTCAATGACAAAGAGGCTTAATTCAAATAGAAATCTTTTGAATTCGGGTCCATTAAAATACGGATTATTTCAAGGTTGCGTTAATTATAATGCAAGGGCATTGTTATTTGCAGGAGTTCCTACTGTTAATGCTTTCTTGCCAGTTACAGCACCTGTGTTATTAAATTTAGAACTAGCTATTCGTCAAGCTGGTATTTTTGCATCTCCATACCGTATAACTCATTAATAATGTGTTGTTATGAAAATATTTAATGTTTTAATAATTATATTGTTTTTTTTGCAGGAATGCTCTGGACAGAATGAAATTGCTGTTTCAAAATCCAATAAAAATGAAGTGCATTTTATGAATAATATCGATAGCGCAATAATGAGAGAAATTGCATCTATCACTGTCAACAATTTTTCTAAATTGGAACATGATACTTTAACTAAACCAAAACTGATTGAAATACCATTAAAAAAATGTACTGATAGTTCAGCTTTTTTTGAAAAAGGGAATTTATATACCAGTGAAATCATTGTAAATATTTGCTCTGAGAATTCAAGAATAAAAGAGATAATATATCTTCACTATAAATTAGGATTAATATTGCCAGATAGTGTAATTAATGATATTAATATATCAAGATTACGCGATAATCAATGTAAAGTATTTAGATCTGAAGATAAGAAACGAATTTATATTTACATTTTAAATAGTGACCTCAAAAATAACTATGAGGTGATATGGATAATAAAAGATGACAAGTACTATACTCGTGCGGTGAATTATCTTAGCCTAGGCTGAGCAGCATTTGTACCTATACCGATGACTATCGGTACATCAAGACCGCTCGGAATACCGTTGAAATTGTATTTCAGCAAAGAATAATGAATTTTGCAATTACAATAAATAGCATACTAACAAAATTTTAAATAAAAAGCCAATATATCATTCAAATAGATAAAATTTATTTTTAAATTAGTATATAATATTTTAATATTAAAAAATGAAAAAGATCAACCTTCTATTACTCTTAATAATTCTTTTTGGTTTGCAGCAAGCATTTCCCCAAGCCATCAACTATACCTATGATGTCAATGGCAACCGTGAGACCCGCAATGTGGCAACACTAAAACAAACAACGGCAGATACCATCCACCCCAGCCCTCCCGGAGAAAGGGAGCTGCTAACGGAAACCCTGGGAGAGCTTACCATCACGGTATCGCCCAACCCTACCAGAGGCGAGGTGAATGTAGCCATCAGCAACCTGCCGGAAGAAGCAAGGGTGGAAAGCGCCCTGTATAATCCGGCAGGGGTATTGCTATCAGCTTCGCCCCTGCAGGTAAACGGAAGCGGAACCATCAATCTTGCTACCCAACCTTCCGGTATCTACTATCTGAAGCTTAAGGCAGGAGGCAAACAGAGTGTGTGGAAAATCGTTAAGGAATAGTATTTTCTGTTAAGCTGGTAAACACTATATTGCCGGTAAGGAAAATAGAATGAAGGCTACCTTAGCCGGAAATTCGTTTACCTGTCCGGTTAGTCTTACGCAATGCAAATGGTAAATGGAAACTTCAAAAATACTTTTATCTACAGTCCTTCGGGAGAATATTTTAAGAAGGATATTTACTGAAAATACTGAAGGTTTACGGGTACACGTTTCCCAAAGAAGTTCCATTCAGCTTTCAACGGCTGGTACATTTGGTGGGATAGTTGTTTACAGGATATGAGGTAAGAAGCGACAATCTTTTGTTTATACCATCAGCGTTAGAAATTTTTTCTATGGGTTAATCCGGGTTTATTGTCTGAAACATTTTCCCCATAAAAAAAGCCTCTCCGTTTTCACAGAGAGGCTTTTTTTTATTCTATAAAGTTTATAAAGTTTGTAAGGTTTGTAAGGCTGAGCGAAGCGAAGTCCCGATATAGAATCGCTTAGGAGGAACGACTTAGCGATTCTTCATCGGGATTTATAAAGTTTGTAAGGTTCATAAGGTTTATAAAGTTCTTAAGGTTTGTAAAGTTATAAGGTTTGTAAGGTTTTTTGGATAGTCTTTCTGTAAGAAATGTAGAATCTCGCGTAAGAAGTGCGGGACTTCGCGTAAGAAAGGTAGAATCTCTCGTAAGAAGTGTAGAACTCCGCGTAAGAAAGGTAGAATCTCCTGTAAGAAGTGCTGGACTTCCCGTAAGAAGCGCTGAACTTCGCGTAAGAAGTGCGGGACTTCCTGTAAGAAAGGTAGAATCTCGCGTAAGAAGTGCTGAACTCCGCGTAAGAAGTGTGGAACCTCGCGTAAGAAGTGTAGAATCTCGCGTAAGAAGTACTGAACTCGGCGTAAGAAGTGCTGGACTTCCCGTAAGAAGTGCTGGACTTCCCGTAAGAAGCGCTGAACCTCGCGTAAGAAGCGTGGGACTTCCCGTAAGAAGCGCTGAACTCCGCGTAAGTCCGGACTTCTCAGAAAGTCTGTATAGACTTCTTTTTATTTCGTGGGTGGCAGATACGATCCGTTAGCATCGCCGTAAACCAGCCCGTTGAAATTCTCAACAACATTGCTGCCATTTACCGTAACGGGAGTATTACTGTAAAGCCAGTCGCCGGTGGAAAACGAGGAAACGATTGCTCCAATACGTTTTTTTATCAAAAGCACATCGGAAGCGGTTAAACTACCGGAAGCATTCACGTCGCCGGAAGCGAGAAAGATTCCTGATAAAGGAGTGGTGTTGGCGATGTGTTTCCTGTATGCCAGAACATCTGCCGCACTAACGCCGCCCCAGGGTTTGGGGGATATTACATAGAGTGTGTAATCGCCGTTGGCAACCATGCCGAAACTATAATTGCCCGACATATCCGTTGTGGTAGTTGCCACAACCGTAGCATTGCTGTTCATTAAGTTTACCGTTACGTTATTCAGCGGAGTTTGGGGAGCATTTGCATAACGAAGGGTTCCGCTTATGGTATAGGTTTCGGCAACGGCATTCCCGATAAAATGCAGGGTGTAGTTGGTATCGGGAGTATGAATGGTAGCAATGGCGTTAAGTACGCCCACGCTTGTGGGATGATAGGTTACTGAAAAATTTGAAGAACTTCCGGGTTCCATTTCCAAAGAATAGCCATTGTAATACCACAAAACGTTGCTGGAACCAGGTCCGGATATATTACCAAACGAAACCATAACGGTTTCTTGTCCGTTATTATAAAGGTTAAAACTTTCACTTTCATCCGAATTAACGATTACTGTTCCATAGTTTAGCGTATCGTTTGATAATGTGATTGCCGGTTCCTGGGCAAACAAAGTACATGGTATAAACCATAGTAAAAAACAAAAAGAGTAGATTTTTTTCATTTGTTATTAATTTTATTTTTTATTGGTCAAATGGAATATCCATAAAATATCATTCTCGGTTGGTATGAGCATAGCCCTTATGGATATTTCATGTGTTATTAATTTTATTTTTTATTGGTCAAATGGAATATCCATAAAATATCATTCTCGGTT
>Ga0163159_1003327_pt1 | contig 12282 bp, 13 predicted proteins | sample BioMet9_FD_108702 | JGI IMG/M metagenome (GOLD analysis project Ga0163159, IMG submission 108702) | Microbial communities from bioreactor (seeded with sewage sludge) at Lawrence Berkeley National Lab, California, USA - Biofuel... | ecosystem: Engineered > Bioreactor > Anaerobic > Unclassified ... | reverse complement strand
CGGGTATTTTGCGGTTTTGTGCGCGCGGGAAACACGCGGATCGCGCCTTAATTCTGATCGCCGTCTGCGTATGTACTGTACAGCGTGATATGATCGTCGATCGTGAGCCAGCTTGTCTGGGCGTTGGCCGTCACGACGAGACAGGTTCTTCCGCCGGGACTGACTCCGTAGCTGGCACAGCAGTTGCCGGCCTCGGCGGTATAGCCCGTCTTGGCCCCCAGAATGTCGCTGCCCTTCTGATCTTTTTTGGATACGCGATAGAGGAACTTGTCCGTCAGTGTCAGGCCCTCCGGATTCTGCACGGTGGCAGTGGTCGTGTAGTGCATTGATGAAAGCGCCTCCCGGCAGGCCTGATTTTCCAGCGCGGCCCGGAGGATCACCGCCATATCCCGCACCGTACAGTAGTGCTCCGCATCGTGCAGGCCGCTGTTGTTCACAAAATGCGCTGTGGTGAGCCCCAGTTCCTTTGCTTTTTCGTTCATCAGTTCGGTGAATGCCTCTTCAGAGCCGGCTGAATAAATAGCCAGCGCGGCGGTGGCCTCCGCCCCGGAGGGCAGCAGCGCTCCGTAAAGCAGATCGCGCAACGTAACCGTTTCGCCAGCCGTAAAGCCGGCAAGACTTGCCCCAGCCTTATAAAGCGGGTCGATCACGTCCTGTGTCATCGTGAAGGTGTCGTCCCAGTTCTCGACATGTTCGCTTGCGACAAGGGCCGTCATGATCTTCGTCATTGAGGCCGGATAAATTTTTTCATCCGGATTCTTTTCCGCGAGGACAGTGTTGGTGGCGAAATCGATCAGGATGGCACTCTTGCTGTACAACTCCTTGTCCAGGGTCAGGCTGTTTTCGTCCTCCCGCGCGTAATAATCCGGTGTCTGCGCCGAGAGCGCTGTGCTCTGGGACGAGGAGGATGACGCACCCTGGGCTGCAGAGGAAGCGAACGCGCTCTGAGCCGCAGACACAGACGAATTCTCACTGCCGGAAGCAGAAGCGGCTGCACTCTGCGCGCTCTCCTGTTGCGCTTCACCGGCATCTGACGCGGCGCCGGATCCCGCCTGGCCGCTGTCCGTTTCCGCGGAGGAGGACGGGCTGCTTCCGGAGGGGGACGGCTCCGCTGAGACCGCCGTGATCTGGCCGGCCGTGCGGCTGCTCAGCACAGCGGGAATCGCATATTCATAGATCGCGTAGCCCGCCGCCAGAACAGCCGCGGTCAGAGCGAACACCAGCAGAACCACCCGAAGGGTTTTCTTCGTTTTCAGTTTTCGCTGCTTATTCTGACGTTCTTTTTTTTCCGCCAGTGTCTCTTCTTCTGTGGCAATCTCCGTCTCGACGGACGGCTTTTCCGGGGACTGGTCTGTCATGAGTAACTCTGTGCTCCTAACGATTTTAGTATCGGTTGACCATAACTAATATTATTTTATCATACTTTCCTCTTCAGGTTAAGCCCTAAAGCGAAATTTCAGACATTCCTTTTAAAGCCTGATATTTCAAGGACTCTACTCCCAGTAGAATTATTCTTTTAGCGGGTAGAGCTATGTTCTTATTTCGTGGATAGCTTTTTTGCCTGGCCTTGCATACAATAAAAAATGCTAAAGAATAACTCCCGGGAGGACTGTTATGAACGCGACTTTTCAAATCATCACCGATTCTTCCTGTGATCTTCCTCAGGATCGGATAGACGACTATCAGCTGATCGTGCTTCCGCTCAGTGTCACACTGGAGGGCAAGTCCTATCACAACTATCCGGACGGACATGAGATCAGTTTCGAGACGCTTTATGCCAAGCTGCGCGCGGGCATCGTCGCCACGACAAGCGCCGTCAGCCCCGGCTTTTTTTCCGAGGCCATGGAGAAGGTGCTCCAGTCGGGCCGGGATATTTTATACATCGGCTTCTCCACCGGCCTGAGCACGACCTATCAGTCCGGCTGCATCGCAGCGGAGGAACTGCGCGAGAAATATCCCGAACGGACCATTCTGACGGTCGACAGCCTCTGCGCCTCGCTCGGACAGGGTCTGCTCATTCATCACGCCGTCATGCTTCAGCGTGCCGGAAAGACCATCGAGGAAGTCCGCGATTTTCTCGAAGAAAACAAGCTTCACCTGGACCACTGGTTCACTGTGGATGATCTCATGTTCCTCAAGCGCGGCGGACGCATTCCCGCCACGACTGCGCTTCTGGGCACGCTGCTCAAGATCAAGCCCGTCATGCACATGGACAATGACGGCAAGCTCGCGCCCTTCAGCAAAGTGCGGGGCCGCCGGGCATCGCTCGATGCGCTTGCCGAAAAAATGACGGAGCTTGCCATCCGTCCCGAGGAGCAGACCGTATTCATCAGCCACGGCGACTGCCGCGCGGACGCGGAATACCTGGCTGGCGTCATCCGGCAGAAATTCGGCATTCAAAACATCGTCATCAACTTTGTCGGCCCCGTGATCGGCGCACATTCCGGTCCCGGCACCGTCGCGCTTTTCTTCCTTGGCACGGAACGGTAAGGATCAAAAGACGGGTCAGCCCTTCGGCTGGCCCGTCTTTTTATTCGTGATAGAGCGCCGCGCCGGTCCGCTTGTGCTCGCTGCGCGCGTGGAACCGTTCGATCACGGCCCTGTCCTGCTCGCTGGCTTCGCCTGTCAGCAGATACCTGTCGATGGCGGCATAGGTGACGCCCATCTCCTGCTCGTCCGTCTGCCCTTCGAAAAGACCGGCGGACGGCGCTTTTTCGAGAATTGCCTTCGGCGCGTGCAGATAACGGAGGAATTCATAGATTTCGGTCACGGTGAGATCGGCGATCGGGTTAAAGTCGTAGGCGCCGTCGCCCCACTTGGTGAAGTAGCCCATGTAGGCCTCGCTTCGGTTGCCGGTCCCGGCCACCAGCCTGCCTTCCGCAGCAGCGATGGCATAGACCGTCATCATCCGGAGACGGGGATTGATGTTGACGAGCGCCGCATTGTTGAGCGTCGTCACCGCGGAGAGCGCTGCAACCGCCGCCTTTTTCTGTTCGGTCAGGTCGACCATGCGGGTCTCGATGCGGAACTGTCTGGCAACCTCGTTCCCATCGTCCAGATCCATGCCGAAATTGCGTTTGGATTCACAGGGCATCAGAATGCCGACTGTATTGTCGCATGCGGCCTTGCATAAAATCCCGACCAGAGCGGAATCTTTTCCGCCGCTGTTGCCGAAAACGATCCCCTTTGCACCGGATTTCTGCAAAAGATTGCGAATAAACGCGACCCGTTTTTCGTACTCCACAGCATAATCTCTCATCCAATACCCCTCCCAAATAAAAATATGACCATATTCTACTTCCGCGCTTTTTCCCTGTCAATCGTTTTCTTCCTCACTTGCCGCATTTTCTTCCTGCAGCTCCAGCGGACCGGCCGCATCCCGGACATGCAGCAAGAGGACAGCCTGCGGAAAATTGACGGAACAGGAGAGGAATTTTCCCCGCTCCTCGGCCGCGTTCTCCGCTTCCAGTATAAGGCGGTTCAGGACATCCCTTGTCAGATATCCGCCGCGCCAGTGAAAAACGAACTGTGTCTGTCTCTTCCGAAGCGCCTGGCGGAAACGTGCCGCAGCCTCGTCCTCCCTGGTGAAGGACAGGCGGTGCGTCCGATAGTAAAATCGCGTTCCGTCCGGGCAGGGCGGAATCGGATAAACGGAAGGCCGGTGATCCCGGCTGATCTGCGCGTCGTCCAAGTTTACATAATCATAACGTACCTCTCCCCCGCGGCTGAGCGTGTTGTCAAACGTCACATCGAGATGATACCAGTTTCCGCCGATCCGTATGAGATTCCATGCGTGCCGGTAGCGGATCCCGTTCGCCGGATCCGCCTCGGAGATGACAACCACGCAGCCGATCGACAGCCGGTCGCAGAGCAGCTTGACCGCCTTGGCGATGCCTTCGCAGACACCGACGCCGGTTGTAAGCGGCCCCACCGCTTCGTGGGAGTATTCCTTTTTCAGCTTGTCATAACGGACATTCCGGACCAGAAAATCATGGATGTACAGTTCTTTCTCCTCTTCCGAACTCTGTTCCACTGGCCGCAGAAGGCGTGTGACCCGCGTTTCCAGCGCGTCGCGCTGCGCGGTCAGCTTGCTCTTTTCATACAGATAGACGGGGCGGAAATCCACATAATCGGCATTTTCCGCATAGAAATAGCGAAAATCCGTCACATAGAAGATTTCGGGATGGTCAAGTTTCAGTCTGGCCCAGACCTGGGTGAGTACAGCGTTGTCCAGTTTCGGCACGCGCGCGCTCGCCGCCAGTGTCTGAAAACAGACAAGCATGGCGGTGTAGGCTTCCCGCTCGTCCCGATTCATCTGAAGATAATAGGATGCTTCCATGGTTTTTTCCTCTGCGCGCGAGATCCGGGTACCGTTGACAGGTACAGACGCGGATGATATGATACAATAACTGTTGTCCCGGAAAGGAGACCGCCATGCTTCTGATCCTGCTGATCGCCGCCGGCGCCGTTCTGGAGACGCTGTTCATCATGCAGTCCTACAAGCGTCGGGATTTTTCCTGTATCCTGTTCAAGGCTCTGGCCTCCGCCTGTTTTGTGCTGCTGGCCGTCCAGTGTATAAAGCTTCACGGGCAGAGCAGCTATGGAACATTCGTTTTCCAGGGGCTGGCGTGCGGATTTCTGGGCGATGTGCTTCTGGCTCTGCGGTTTCCGTTTCAAAAGCAGCGTCAGCTGTTTTTCGTGCTCGGCACGCTCAGTTTTTTTGCGGGGCACGTCTTTTATATTCTTGCGATTCTGGAGCTGAGTCCGGACGCCTGGAAATACGCCATTCCCCTTTCGCTGATCGCGCTGGCTGCCGCGTGGTACTATGCCCGCGCGAAGGAGGTCAGCGCGGGCAGACTCCTTCCTCTCGGCCTTTCCTACATTGCGGAAGTCCTGTTTATGGCGGCCTGCGCCCTGGCGGGTTCGCTTCTGAGCGGCAGCCGCGCGCTGTTCCTGTTTTTTCTCGGCGGGCTTTGCTTTTCTCTCAGCGACAATATGCTGGTCGTTTTATCCTTCGGGCGCAACGACAGCCCCTACCGCAACGCGGTCTTGCATGTTCTGTACTATATGGCCCAGATTTTCATTGCGCTCAGCATTCTTTTTCAGCTGCCCTGCTGAGCGGAATCCCGTGCCCCGGAGGCGTCAGCCTTCGGGGTTTGCTTTTCCGTCGACTTGACCTTTTCCATCCAGGTTGTGCCGGCCAGGATCATGGCGATCCCAACAACCTTCCACCAGCTGAACGTATGGTAAAACAGATAGTCCAGAATCAGCGCCGCGCCGAGGTTGCCGACGAGAGCCAGAATGGACGACACCAGCGTATTGGTCCTGGGTGTGCCGATGATAATCAGCACCATCGCAGCCAGGCCGCACACACCGCCGAGATAGACCCAGAGCGGCACCGAGGCAATGTGGGCGCCTGTAAGCTCCGCACCTCGGCCGGTCAGATAGACGAGCGCCAGGGAGAGGAAGGTCGCCTCAATATAGTTGATGATCGCGCCGTTGGCCGTGCCGAAAACCTGGCCGGCCTTGACATTCGTCATTTTGTTGATGGAATTGAAAAAGCCGTTCAAGAATGCGGTCATATAATACAAAAGCATGGTGAAATCTCCTTCATTGGAAGCGCCTTGCACGGCAAGGCGCGGGATAACGTCGTCCGATTTTGCCGGCTGTGTCGGAACTGCGCATTGTATTTGCAGGCTTGTTCGGCACGGATGCCGGCAGGACCGACCTGGAAAGGATACGGTGCCGCCCTAACTGAACACGACCAGCGCCACGCCGCCCGCCACAAGCAGACAGCCCGGAATCTGTCCGGCCGTAAATTTGATTTTCGGCATGCCGAACATTCCAAACTGGTCGATCAGTTCGGAGGAGATCAGCTGTCCCGCTGTGGAAAGCGCCAGCATCGCCGTCGCGCCGATCTTCAGCGTGCACCAGCTGCTTGAGGCTACGATCGCAATGCCCATGGCCCCGACCAGATAAACATACCATGGTGCGCCGCGAAACCGGATCTTTTCCCGCCTGATGACCAGCAGATATACCGCCAGCATCACGAGAGCGATCCCGTGGACAAAGAAACAAATTCCAAACAGATCGAAATAGTTGCCGAGCTGCGCGTTCAGGGAGACCATGATCCCCTGCAGGATCCCGGCGAACAGGAGAAGTACGTAAAAAGCCATTTTTTCCTACTTCCTTCTTATGATGGACTTTATCATAGCCGATTTTCCCTCAAATAGCAACCCGAGACATCCGTATTTCCGCTTCCTTGACGAAATTGAAATATGTGGTAAAATGAAAGCATCAAGAAGAAAGCTGGGAGCGACATGCTGGATTCATCTGTCAACACCGCCTATCTTGCCATTTTAAAGGAAGAACTGATCCCTGCGACCGGCTGCACGGAGCCGATTGCCATCGCCTACTGTGCCTCTCAGGTACGGCAGCTTCTCGGCTCGCTTCCGACCCGCGTGGATGCGGTCGTGAGCGGCAATATCCTGAAAAACGTCAAAAGTGTGATCGTCCCGAACACCGGCGGACTCAAGGGCATCCAGGCCGCCATTGCCGCCGGCATCGTCGCCGGCGATCCGGGGCGTGAGCTTCAGGTCATCGCCTCGGTCAGTGAGACGCAGAAAGCGGAAATCCGGGCCTTTTTATCGGAGGCAGCCATCCGCGTCAGCTGCGGTTCGTCGCCCTGCCTGCTCGACATTGCCATCACGGCCTATGCCGGTCAGCACTGGGCCTCCGTGCGGATTGCCAACAATCACACCAACATCGTCTATATGGCGCATGACGGCCAGGTTCTGCGCGATCTGCCCGTGACTGCCTCCGCGGAGGAGCACATGCAGGACAAGAGCGTTCTGGACGTGCCTCGCATCATTGAATTTGCCGACACCATCGATCCTGCCCTGCTCGAGCCCATCCTCCGTCCGCAGATCGAGCTCAATTCCGCCATTGCGGCCGAGGGCCTCCGCAATCCCTGGGGCGCACAGATCGGACGAATTCTGCTTTCGGAATGTCCGGGAGACATCGCAGCCGAGGCCAGAGCCTACGCCGCCGCCGGGAGCGACGCGAGAATGAGCGGATGTGAAATGCCGGTCGTGATTCTATCCGGTTCCGGAAACCAGGGAATTACCGCCTCCCTGCCCGTCATCCGCTACTGGCAAAGCCTGAACGGCACGCAGGAGCAGCTGCTCCGGGCGCTCGCGGTGGCTGATCTGGTGACGATTCACCAGAAATCCGGTATCGGACGCCTGTCCGCCTACTGCGGCGCGATCAGCGCCGGCGTCGGCGCAGGCGCGGGAATCGCTTATCTGCACGGCGGCGGGTATGACGCCGTGGCGCATACCGTCACCAACGCGGTCGCCATCCTATCCGGCACCATCTGCGACGGGGCCAAGCCCTCGTGCGCTGCGAAGATCTCTGCCGCGGTCGACGCCGGCATCATGGGCTGGCGGATGTACCGCCACCACTGTGAATTTTTGCGCGGCGACGGAATCGTGGGAAACAGCGTCGACAATACGATTGTAAACGTCGGAATTCTGGCTTCCCAGGGCATGAAGGAGACCGATCACACTATTTTGCAGATCATGACCGGCTGCTGACTTTATTCTTATCATTGTTCTGAATGCTCCGATTTTTTGCGAAAAAAAGCCGGATTCTACGAATCGTAGAGTCCGGCTTTACCGTTGGGAGAGCCGGCTCTCACGATCATTTCCCGGCTCTCTGTGTTTGGAGAATCCTTTTTAAAAAGTTTCCCGTGACTTTTGGGCGGAGGCGCGTTATACTCAAACTGCTAATATGGGTTAGTGAATTTTCTTTCTCTGGAAGGAGCTTTTTTATATGAAACGACTGATGATTTTTGGTGACTCCATCTTAAAGGGCGTAACGTACAGCGGCCAGAAATACCAGCTGTGTCAGGGCCATGATTTCAGCTTCCTGCACGATAACGGCGTCGAGGTCGAAAACTATTCCCGCATGGGCGCCACCATCAACACCGGTCTGGCTGTTCTCAAAAAGAAGCTGGCTCCCTGCGACGAAAACACCACCGTGCTGCTCTCCTTCGGCGGAAACGACTGCGACTACGACTGGACGCAGATTTCCGAAAATCCGGATGCCGAATATGAGCCGCGCACACCGCAGCCGCTGTTTGTGGAGTCTTTCCGCGATGCCATCCGCACCATTCAGAATTCCGGCGCCACGGTCGCCGTCACCTCTCTGCTTCCAATCGATGCCGAGCGCTATATGCAACAGATCACGAAGGGCAAAAACTACAACAATATTCTGCACTGGCTGGGAGATGTGGAGCATCTGTACCGCTGGCAGGAATATTACAGCTCCCTGGCCTGTTACCTGGCCTGGGCGTTCGGGTGCAGTCTGATCGATCTCCGCTCCGAATTTCTGCGCAGCACGAATTTCTGTTCGCTGTTAAGCGACGACGGCATCCATCCCACGCAGGCCGGACACGATCTCATCCACAAGAGCGTCGCCTCCGCTCTGGCCTGGGCCTGATCTATCCGAGACAGGCGCTGTGCGGATGGTAACCCGCCGCGACGGCATCCTCGTAGCTGTCAAAATAGACCCGGTTCTCCTCCTTTGGGAGACTTCCGCAGTCGGGAGAATGAAACACCTTTGTACTGACGTTGCCGATATATTCGGCGGCGTCAGTTTTTTCTGTCGGATTGGCTGCCGCCGCGGATTTTTTCTCCGTTGTGATCGTGACTGTCTTCCCGTCGCTCACTGCTGTCACCGTTCCCTGAAGATCCGTCCGGTATACGGTCACGTCCGCGTCGCGCAGCCGGCTGAGCGTGTCGTCGGACGGATGTCCGTAGGCGTTGTCCGTGCCGACCGAAATCACGGCGTACTGCGGCATCACCTCCCGCAAAAACACATATCCCGTCGAGGTTCCGCTGCCGTGGTGGCCGACCTTGAGAACCGTCGCGGACAGGTCTGCGCCGGTGTCCACAATGTCGTCCTCGGCGCTCCGGCTGGCATCGCCCATAAAGAGGAAGGATGTCTCGCCGTAGACGACTTTCAGCACGATGGAATTGTCGTTGTTGTTGTCGTAGGACCGGACAGGTCCCAGCACGGCCACGCTCGCGCTGCCCAGCGCGAAGCTGTCCCCAGCCGCGGGAATTTCGATCGGATGCGACTGGGCCTGCGCGTATTTGGAAAAATCAGAAAAGGCCTTGCTGTCATAGCTCTTTGTCGACGACCAGACATGATCCGCCTGAAATTTGGCAAGCACGCCGGCCAGGCCCCCGCAGTGGTCCTCGTCGCAATGGGTATTGACCACATAGTCCAGTGTCTGAACGCCGCGGGCGGTCAGCGCAGAGACGACGTAGCTGCCATCATCCACATTGCCGCCGTCGATCAGCAAATGGTGCCCGTCGCAGGTCACAAGCGCCGAATCCGCCTGTCCGACATCAAAAAACTGCACGGAAAAAGGGGCCTTTGACAAGTCCTCCGTACCCACGGCCGAAACAGCGCCGGTTTGGACCTCGCTCCCCGGCAGCTCGCAGCCCGTGCAGCCGAACAGAACCGTCAAAGCCAGCAGCAGCGCAAAAATCCGTTTCATTCCGGGCCTCCCAATAGACAGATTCGCAGAATTCCAAGCACCAGCAGATGCGCGGGGTAGAACATGTAAAACCAGCGCTGTCTCCCCGGGCCCTTTTCGCCGTTATAACGCAAAACCGGCAGTGCAGCCAGAAAGAAGCAGCCTGCAAAAATGAGGTTCTGCACGTTGTAATACGGGATCATGTAGAGCGGCACTGTGAACGCCGCCAGCACAAGCGCCGTCTGCCACCTCTTCGCGGCCAGATAAAGCCCCAGCACCAGCAGCACTCCGAAAATTCCGTAGTCAAAGGTGTAGAGGACGGGAAAAAGCACCAGAACGGGCAGCCGCCAGATTTCCCGCCCGGCAAGCCTGCGGGATCGGAACAGATCCCAGCAGGAGAGCAGAAAAAGCGCGTAGCCGAGCGTGTAAAAGATCGACTGTTCTTTCCAGAGGATCTGCGCAGCGCCGGCACGCCAGCTGAGCCCGGGAAGCAGCAGGAAGGCCGCGGTCAGCCCGGCGACGAGTCCGCGCTTCGGCAGACCGCTTCTGAGGCAGCCCCAGAGCGAGCAGCCGAGCAGCGTCAGAACGAGCAGCGTCTGCCAGAGGTCCCAGTTCCAGAAGAGCCCAGCAGGGTTCCACGCATCGGCAAACGCCAGTGAGTAGGGAATGGCCGAGACAAGCGCATCCAGAAGCATGCGCTCCAAGTATTTGGCACGGTCGCGCGTATACCGCCAGCCGTTTGCGGCGAGGAACGCGAAGATCGGGAAGGAAATTCTGCCGATCGAGCGGAATACCATTGTTGTGCCGTACGGCAGCAGCCCGATGTCGCCGAACACCGCGCCGCTGTGGTCAATCAGCATCGTGACAACCGCGATAAGCTTCAGCGCGAACGCCGTCATGGACCCACCTCCTCTCGTTTTCTCAATTTTATCACAGATTTCGGCAGGTGGAAACCAAAGATTCCTGAATCATCAGCGGAGCCTGCCGCGTGTGCGGGACGGCACAGGTTTTCCCTCCTGCTGAGCGTATCTATAAAAAACTGCCGGCCCATATGGGACGGCAGTTTTTCCTTTACAGCTTTGCGGTCTCTTCCGCGACGAGCGATTCACTTGCACGCATGGCGTTCAGCGTGCGCTCCAGCAGCGTGTCGAGATCCCAGCCAAGCATTTCCGCGCCTTTTTCAATCACATCGCGGGAACAGCCGGCGGCAAATTTTTTGTCCTTGAATTTCTTTTTAAGGGATTTGAGCTCCATATCCTGTGTGCTCTTGCTCGGCCGCATCAGCGCTGCCGCCCAGATGAGGCCGGTCAGCTCGTCTGCCGCGAAGAGCACCTTTTCCATCTCGTGCTCCGGTTTGATATCGACCGCGATGCCATAGCCGTGGCAGGCGGTTGCGCGGATTGTGCGCTCGTCGACGCCGGCCTCTCGCATGAGTTCCTGGCTCTTCACACAGTGCTGATCGGGAAATTGCTCAAAATCCAGATCGTGCAGCAGCCCGACCGTAGCCCAGAAATCGGCCTCGCCGCCGTAGCCGAGGGTGTTGGCATACCAGCGCATGACAGCCTCGACCGTCAGCGCATGCTGAAGATGAAAATGATCCTGATTGTACTTCGTGAGCAGCGCCCACGCCTGTGCACGCTCCATGAAAATCCCGCCTTTCTATTCTGCGATGACGCCCGCCATTTCCTCCGGCGTGACGCCGTAAACGGCGTCCTGCATCCCGCATTCTTCCAGTTTTTTCTGTACGGCCGCCCGCTCGTACACGCAGCCGACCAGCGCCTGCGCCAGACCGTCGGCCTTCTGCGAGGCGAAGAAGTCGCCGTAGACGGCGGCGTCCGCGATCCGGCCCTGTTTGACCTCGAGATGGAACTCCATCTTTCCGCCTCTGAAACGGCCCGTGCGCACAATGCTGAACTTCGGGTTCCGCCCGTATTTGCTCTCCCAGCTGTCAAAGCGCTCGGCCGCCAGCTCGCGGATGCGCGTCTTGTCCGCCTCGGTAAGCTCGTAGCGGCGGTCGCTGCCGCGCATGATAAACGAAATCATGTGTTCCTTGAACTGCTCCGGCGTCAGGGGCTTTTCCAGGTGCTCGGAGATGTTGGTCACGCGGTCGCGCACGGACTTGATGCTCTTGGAGAGGATTTTGTACTCGTCGACCGTCGTGGCCTCGACCATCTGGGCGATGTCGGTCGCGTAGAGCAGCGACCCGTGGTGGACGGTATTGCCGCCCAGCTTGTACTGCGCGTTGCCCGAGAACTTGCGCCCCCCGATCACGAGATCGTTGCGGCCGTTGAACTCCGCCGGGATGCCCAGCGCGCGCAGCGCGTCGATGACGGGGGCGATGTACTCCTGAAAGTGGATCTCGTCGGTGTCGCCGTAGTCGATGAAGGTAAACTGCCAGCCGCCGAGGTCCGTGTAGATGGTGCCGCCGCCCGACATGCGGCGCACGATATGGATGCCGTGCGCCTCGGCGTAGGGGCCGTTGATCTCCTCGAGCGTGTTCTGATATTTGCCCACCATGAGCGTCGGCGTCGTGCGCCAGAAGAGGAACACGGGCTCCGGCAGCCGCTTTTCCATGGTGAAGTAGTATTCAAGGCCAAAATTGAAATAGACGTCCTCCGAACCGGTCTCTACATAGATCATACGCGGTTCTCCATGGCGGCGTCCAGCGCCTCGGCCGCGCGGTAGGAGCTGCGCACGAGCGGGCTGCTGGCCACAAAGCGGAAGCCCTTGGCCAT
>Ga0163159_1003315_pt1 | contig 12306 bp, 14 predicted proteins | sample BioMet9_FD_108702 | JGI IMG/M metagenome (GOLD analysis project Ga0163159, IMG submission 108702) | Microbial communities from bioreactor (seeded with sewage sludge) at Lawrence Berkeley National Lab, California, USA - Biofuel... | ecosystem: Engineered > Bioreactor > Anaerobic > Unclassified ... | reverse complement strand
CGGCATCTATGAGCAGGAACAACCCAACGGCCGCATTCTCAAGAGCATAAAGTTCCGCTTCCCCGTTTATTTCAACGGAATCGAAACGCAGGAGTTGAGTTGGGACAGCGAAAGTACTGTTGAGACGGTAGTATTGATGTCGCGCGTTAGCAATGAGCCACGCTGAACCGAGGACGAATCTGACGATGCAAGCTTGCTTGCGATCGGAAGGATTCGTCCTCGGCTCAATGCGGCGAATGCCGCGGATGAGCGTAGTTGCAAAGCAACGTAGCGAATCAGGCGTGGCGAAGTAAATAAGCCTGAAAGCCATTGATTTCAGGGCATTTGCGGGTTTGGAGGAAAAGCAGATGAGGCACGCAGAATCCTCTGCGGGAACTTGTTCAAAGCTGTCAAGCAATGCGCTTGAAGAATGAATTGACATTCAGTTAGCGGATTCGATGTTAAGACTGGGAAAGCATGAAAATAAGAGATTTCCGGGGGTGGTTTAGTGCTTCTTAAACAAATAAAATATTTCATTGCGGTCATTGACTGCAATAGCTTCACCGAGGCTGCCGAGCAGATGTATATTTCTCAATCGGCTATTTCTCAGCAGATCCAGTCGCTTGAAAAAGACCTCGGAGTGACACTGATCAAACGGGAGAACAGAAAATTTTCCCTCACGCCTGCCGGAGAATATTTTTACCGCAACAGCAAAGGCGCAGTCGATGCGATAGAGAAGGTCGCACGGGAGGCAGTACGTATCGGGAAAGATAGTGAATCCACTCTGCGGATCGGATATCTCAGGTGCTATAGCGGGCAGGAATTGCATGAGGCGGTAGCAGAGTTTTCTGAGCTTTATCCAGAAGTAGCGATTACGATCGTGAACGGAACGCATGAGGAGCTATATGATCTTCTGCGCAACGGAGGCGTGGACCTCGTCTTGAACGACCAGCGTCGGGCATTTTCAGAAGAGTATGTCAATTTCGAGCTTCTGTGCTGCGGGTGCTATATCGAGATCGCAAAACGAAATCCTATCAGCAAGCTGGAAGCGGTCGATATTTCTGAGCTGTCCCATACGTCCTGCATCCTGATATCCTCGAAAGAGCAGCAGAATGTTGAAGAGGAATATTATCAGAACACGCTTGGCTTTTCAGGCAATTTTCTGTTTGCTGAGAATCTTGAGGAAGGCAGGCTGATGGCAATCGGAGGACGCGGTTTTGTTCCGCTTGAGAGCGTCGGGACTTTGCCTCCGCCGCAGGCAGCTCTTACGAGGATTCCGCTCGTCAGGGATGGAGAACAGATTACAAGGAACTACTGCGTATTCTGGAGGAAAGAGAACTCCGGGTACTATATAGAAGAGTTTGCGGATACGCTGAAGAAACTCCTGCAGAAATAAAATAATGATTCTGAATTTATGAAGGGCTATGCCATTAAAAGGCATGGCCCTTTTCACATAAGTGAAACTTATCTGTTTCATTAATAACTGAAATTGTTCCTGGAGGTTTAAATGTGTAATATCATATCAGAAGCACGGAGATGAATTTGAATGATTTTAAATGGAGGGAATCATAATGGCAGGAACATGGATGATAACAGGAGTATCCAGCGGATTTGGAAATGAAATGGCAAGGCAGCTCCTTGAAAAAGGAGAGACAGTCATAGGAACTGTGAGGAATACAAGGAAGGTTGAAACACTGATCGCAAAATATCCGGAGACTTTTGACTGTGAGATTCTTGATGTAACAAACGTGGATGATGTCCACAGGCTTGTCTCCGATATGTGGGAGAAGCATGGAAGGATCGATGTCGCTGTCAGCAATGCAGGCTATGGCCTTTTCGGTTGTGCTGAGGAACTTACTGATGCGGATATTGATAAGATCATTGCAACAAATCTGACAGGCTCTATTGCTTTCATTCGCTCGATGCTTCCCGGAATGAGGAAACAGGGCGGCGGAAGGATCATCCAGATCTCAAGCTACGGCGGACAGGTCGCGTTCGCGGCGAACAGCCTCTATCACGCGACAAAGTTCGGGATAGAGGGCTTCTGCGAGAGTGTTGCTCAGGAAGTCGCGCAGTTCAATATAGTTATGACGATTGTTGAACCGGGCGGCGCAAGGACAGAATTCCGCTATGGCAGCGCTCACGTGGCAAATCTTATGCCTGAGTATGAATCCTGTCACGGTTTCCTTAATATGCTGGACGCATCCAAAGGACTGGCTCCCGGAGATCCTGCGAAGATGGCGGCAAGGATTATCGAAAGCATCGATAAGAATCCTGCACCGCTCCGTATGGTACTTGGTTCACAGGCTCTTACAGCTACGATTGACAGGCTTGAGGAAAGGGTTGCGGATTATAAGATGCAGACTGACCTTGCCGCTTCGACAGATTTTGTGAAAGGTGAATAATATGAGCGTATTTGAAGAATTACAGAATGGTATTCCCTATGATGTTCGCGATCCGAAATACCAGGAGGAAGTGCACGGGGAGATAGATCGCTGCGATCATATCTGCTGGCAGATCAGACAGACCGACCCGGCAGATAAATTAAAACTGAAGGAATTGGAAGATGAGCTTTTCAACGGCACACAGGGAGAGGGAGCATATCTGACCCCACCGCTTTTTATTGACTGTGCATCGCAGGTGAAATTAGGGAAAAACGTATACATTAACCATAATGCAGATATGATGGCTCTTGGAGGTATCTTAATCGATGATGGCGTCATGATTGGGCCGGAATGTGCAATCCTTACCGTTAACCATGAGCCGAAGAACATCAGAAAGGTCATGACAAAGCCTGTCTGTATCAAAAAGAATGCATGGCTTGGGGCAAGAGTCAGCGTCCTTCCGGGAGTAATGATCGGTGAAAACGCAATTGTTGGTACCGGCAGTGTTGTGACAAAGGATATTCCCGATAACTGCATTGCGGTTGGCAATCCTGCCAAGGTTATCAGGCAGATAGAATAAGGAGACCGGCAGATAATGAATATTACACAGAATGCAAAAGAATATCATGAGAAAATGTTTCCGGGTTATGTCTCAAAGTTTCTTGAGACTGATCCTGAGTTCATCGAAAGGTTCGACAACTTCGCTTTTGATGAGGTTGTAAACAGCGATGATCTGAATGATCAGACGAGGTTCATAGCAATCCTTGCCACGTTGATCGGCTGTCAGGGAATCGATGAATTTAAAGCTATGGTTCCGGCAGCGCTGAACTTCGGGGTATCGTCTGTAGAGGTCAAGGAGATTGTATATCAGGCGGTTGCCTATCTCGGAATCGGAAGGGTGTTCCCTTTTCTGAAAGCGGTCAATGAGATACTGACGGGCAGAGGCTTTGAGCTTCCGCTTGCTCCGCAGGTGCAGACAACTGTAGAGAACCGGCTTGAAAAGGGAGAGCAGACACAGATTGATATCTTTGGTGAAGGAATGCGAGGTTTTGCAGAATCCGGCCCGGAGGAAACAAAACATATTAACAGGTGGCTTACCAATAACTGTTTCGGCGATTATTACACGAGGACTGGCCTTGATTATAAAATGCGGGAGATGATAACCTTCTGCTTCCTGTCAGCGCAGGGAGGGTGTGAGCCTCAGCTCACTGCACATGCAGCGGCTAACATGCGTATTGGAAATGACAAGGCTTTTCTGATCAAGGTTGTATCACAGTGTCTGCCGTTTATCGGTTATCCGAGGAGCCTGAATGCGATCAGCTGCATTAATAAGGCAGCTGAGAAATAAGGAGGAATTTTTCATGGCAAAAAATCTTATCATTTATTATTCCCGGAAGGGACAGAACTATGTAAACGGGAGCATCAGAAGTCTGGAAAAGGGCAACTCTGAGCTGATTGCTGAGTTTGTGCAGAATGCTGTAGGAGGCGACCTGTTTGAGATCGAGACGGTCAGGGATTACTCCGAGGATTATATGACCTGCACGGAAGAAGCAAAGGAAGAACTCCGTCAAAAAGCCCGTCCGGAACTTAAGAATTATCTTACGGACATATCAGAATATGACAATGTATTCGTCCTCGGTCCCTGCTGGTGGGGAACTTATCCTATGGCCATGTACACACAGCTTGAAAAGCTGGATTTCACAGGCAAGAAAGTATTCCTGATGATGACGCACGAAGGCTCCGGAATGGGCAGCAGTGAACGTGAGATGAAGAAGGTCTGCAAGGGTGCAAAGTTTGGAAAGAGCCTCGCAGTTCATGGCGGCTCAGCTCGGTCTTCTGAACAGCAGGTAGCTGCATGGGCAAAGATCTGTGTCGGGTAAAAGAGCAAGTAATGTTACCAGATTGGAGGAAATCAAGATGGAATATTTTACTTTGAATGATGGAAACAAGATTCAAAATATTCGGTGCGCCGAAAATGCTACGATAAAATTGCGTTGCATTTGCGGCGCGCTTATGTTATCGTTTATATATCAGGATGGGAGAAAAACGTATGATGGATAGAGAAACCCGGAACTTGGAATATAAAGAGCAGATGACAAATTCTTTTCTAAAGACCGTATCAGCGTTTGCAAATTATTGCGACGGAAGGATCGTCTTTGGTGTGCGTGATAACGCTGATGTCGTTGGTGTATCTGATCCGGCGGCACTGTGTCTTGATATCGAGAATTCAATCAATGATAATATCGATCCGAAGCCCGATTACAGACTGTCGGTTGATAATAAAACTCGTACGGTCAAGCTTTCTGTTTTCGAAGGGATGGATAAACCTTACTGTTATAAAAATAAGGCTTATAAACGGAATGATAGTTCGACTGTTCAGGTCGACAGACTCGAATTTTCCCGGCTGGTCCTCGAAGGCCGAAACAGAACATATGAACAGCTGAAGACGTCGGAAAAGGCACTTTCATTTAAGCTGCTTGAGTTGGAACTAAAGGACAAGCTGAAGATAACTGAATTTGATGAAGATATACTGAAAACGCTTGAATTGTGTGACGGGGATTCAAACCTGAATAACGCCGCAGCACTTCTTTCGGATTCAAATCATTACAAAATTCTTGATATTGTCCGCTTCGGAGGCAGCATAGATGAGATTTCAGAAAGGGTGGTCATTGAGAACAGATCAATCCTCAGTGCATATGAGGAAGCAATCAAAGTCTTTATCCGCTATTACAGAAAGGAAATAATTACAGGCGCCCGGCGTGAAACCGTGGAAATTATTCCGGAGAAAGCGTATCGTGAAGCAGTGGCGAATGCGATTGTCCACCGGACGTGGGACGTCTCACAGAGCATTCAGATAGGAATGTTCAAAGATAGAGTCGAGATCACGTCGCCCGGCGGGCTTCCTTCCAATCTTTCACAGGAAGAATTCCTGAGGGGAAGAGTATCGTTCCTGAGAAATCCGATCATTGCGGGTGTGTTTGCAAGACTGGGAATCATCGAAAAGTTCGGTACCGGAATCAGAAGGATCAATGAATGTTATAAAGAAATGAGGCTGAAGCCAGAATTCGGGATATTTGAAAACTCTATCACTCTGACGCTGCCGACCACAGATGCTGTTATCAGCCTCGATTCACAGGAAGAAGAAATAGAAGGATTGCTGAAACCGAATAAGATCATGACAAGAGGAGAGATTGAAGCTGCGTCAGGCATGGAGCGGACTAAGGTCATCCGTATACTGAATCGCTTGATTGAAAACAGGATCGTCGAGAGAATAGGAACGGGCAGGGGAACCAAATATTCTCTTATTAAGTAATCGATTTCAATCGGAATGTATTTGCTATATCCGGATATCAATCCGGAGCAATCGAGCCACGTTGAGACTGTAGTTCTGATGGAGTTACATCAATCGCTAAGTTCAAGACAATAGTTGGTAAACATTGTTTGTGAGAAACGAAGCAAAAAAGATAGTATTATTCAATCCTTATTATGCGGTTTTTAAGTAATTCCTTAAAAATCTTACAAACCATAAACATAGCGACATCAATAAAATAGTTTTAAAATAGTAACTGGAAAAGGGATTTCTGCAATCCGGCAGCTGATGAAAATCAGCACGCTGGAGTTTGAAATCTCTTTTTTTTAGCCTTTGGGGAGGTGGTGAGACGATAAGAATGTTGGTTTCATGGTTGAGATTATAGAACTACTGGTAGATGTATGAGACATTATCATTTACTAGTCACGCAGTAGATCTTAAAGGTTATTTTTACAAAACCATGTAAATTTATTGACAAACCAATTTTACTATGATATAAATTTTTTATCGGTTTAATAGACCAGTTGGCAAAAAAAGAAAAGAGGATAATAAAATGAAATTACAAGACAAAGTAACTTTTATTACCGGTGCAGGTGCAGGGGCGGGAAAGGCTATTGCCGAAGCTTTTGCCGCAGAAGGAGCAAAGGTTATTTTAGGGGACATCAATGAAAAAACACTTGGGGCAACAGTTAAAGAGCTTCAAGAAAAAGGCTGTGAAGCCAGTGGAATAAAAATGGATGTCAGCAAAGAAGAGGATTGGCTGAAGGCTTGCAATTTTATCTCCGAAAAATACGGAATTCTTAACACGCTTGTGAGCAATGCTGGAATTCTTCTTGAAAAGAAACTGGTCGACACCACTTTCGAAGAATGGAACAGAGTTATTTCAATCAATCTTTCTGCCGGCTTTCTAGCAGCAAAACATCTTTACCCTGTATTAAAAGCCAGTGGAAATGCATCTATCATCTATACGGTTTCCGATGCGAGCGAAATGGGATTCCCAGATTACAGTGCATATGGAGCAAGCAAATGTGGTCTCAAAGGTCTTGCGAAATATATTGCGGCGGAATTTGTCCATGACAATATCCGAGTAAATACAGTCCATCCAGGTTACATTGATACTCCTATGATGCGTGCTGCCTGCGGTGGTGTTGATTCAATCCAGGGAATGGATTTGTATAAAAATCCTCTTGGAAGAATTCTTAAACCTGAAGAAGTTGCAAACACCATGGTCTTTTTAGCAAGCGATGATGCGACGAATATCGATGGCTCCGCTATTGTTATGGATGGCGGCGGTTCATCATTTGTTGCTGTTTCCGTTCTTGACGAAAGATAAGAAAGAAGAAAAATAATGTCGATTGTCGGAACAATTATGGTTTATATAATGATGGGCTGCTTGCTTATAGGCTGTGCCGCCCATATTATTAAACCCGAGAGCGAACTCGGTATAAAATTCACAGAGGGCATCGGTGCTATCGGAGCTATTTTCCTTCAGATCGGCGGAATTTTCGCTTCATTGCCCATATTATCAGGATTTATCAGTTCAACAATAGGTCCTGTCTTTAGCAGTGTAGGCATAGATCCTGCAATTGCCCCAAACCTAATTATCTCCGCAGATTCAGGAGCATATCAGATTGCTGATATGGTTGCTGCAAGCCGTGGAGGCTGGATTCTTTCTATATTCGTGGGGCTTTCTATGGGATGTACGATTATGTTTAACATGCCTGTCGGAATGGCAGCCATAGAAAAAAAAGATAAAAAGTATTTTGCACTTGGAATTCTTTCCGGACTTCTTGCAGTTCCTTTTGCAGTGTTGTTTGCCGGAATCTGCATAATGATTTTGCAACCCTCCGTTCGTTCAATCGTCAGTACTTCAAGTGTTTCTGACTATCAGCTGAACATGACATTAAGTATAATTCTTCATAATGTAGCACCGATAGCGATCATCTGCATCTTGCTGGCAATCGGCATGATAAAGATTTCAGATAAAATGATCAAGGGCTTTACAATTATGGGGAAAGTAATTGACTCTTCTGCAAAAATTGTATTTGTTCTGTGTATTGTTGAATACTATATAGGGCTTGGCACAAAGCTATTCGGCCAATGGCCTTTTGATTCGCTGATAGCCGATGAAGGAGAGCTCATGCATTGCCTGGAACTTTGCGGAGTTGCAGGTATGATGCTTGCAGGAGCGTATCCCTTCGTATATCTTTTCCAGAAGTTGCTCGGCTCTTCGTTAGAAAAGCTGGGAAAGGTTTTTCATGTCAGCAAGGACACTATGGTTGGGATTTTTGCCGCAATGGCAAATGCTCTTGCTCTTTTTCCCCTTATAAAGAATATGCGTGCGGAGGATAAGGTTCGTTGTCTTGCATTTCTAGTTTGCGGAAGTTTCATTCTTTCGGACTATCTTTCATTCTTTGCAAACTTTCAGCCAAACCTTATTGCTATAATGTTCATTTCAAAAATTGCTGGCGGAATTGTCGCAGTAATAATCGCAGACATTATTGCTGTTCCTAAGGCTAAAGAAATTGAAGCGGAAGAGCATAAAGTTACCATAGAAAACTAAAAGAAAACATACCGGTTAGGTTTGAACCTGCCGGTATGTTTAATTTAATCAAGTTAATTTTTTTAATGAATTAAGAATAACAAGCACTTCTGCCGGATCGATAGAATGGTTCATATCATAAAACTGCAGGCCTTCAACAAATGACAAAAGTGCATCTGCCGCACTGCTGTCATCAAATCCGTAAACGTCTCTCAAAAGATTTTTAAGCGTATTTCTCCATGAATCATATGCCTCGACGATGATTTCTTTTATTTCATCGTCATAAAAAGCCATAACACAAATTTGAGAAAACGTGCGTGAATGAATCTTTGAATCTCCGTTTAAAAGCTCATACAATTTTCTTTCGATATATTTCAAGAAGTCTCCGTCTTTTTCAACCGAAAATTCTTGCCAACTATCGTAATATTCGGAATAGAGCTTTGAAATATGCTTGACATAGCATATTATCAAATTCTGTTTTGTATTGAAAAAATAAAGGATTTCTTGATGTGATATTCCCGCTTTTTTTTCGACATCTCGTATACTAACGTTAAAAAGAGGCTTTTCATTTACACATTCCTGAAACGCAGAAAATATTTTGTTTTGCATTTTCTCACGATCAACAATTTTTGGCATACGGACCTCCGCTAATTTTTCTTTATATTAACACAAACAATACTGATAAATTGCAGTAGTCAACAAAAAATGGACACATGATTTGATTTTTTGTTCGGATGATTCGTCATTATCAGACATCGAATAAGCTGGACGCTGCTCATTAAAAAATGTGATGTAGTTGGCTATTTCATGCTCAATACTTTCAATACCGGTTACATGAAAGTCCATGAACAGTTCGGCTTTTACCCAGCCATTGATTGCTTCCATAGGAACAGAAGAATATTACAAATAAGGTTCTTTGTATGGGCGGCAGGGTTCGAAAGATGTTTCTTCCAGTTATAGAAACTGCTTCTTAGAATGCCCATTGTGTCATACAGCAGCATCACTGGAAACTCGCCGGAAAGCTCCATGATTACTTGGTATTCCTGCTGTCGTATCGAATTATTGAACCATCTCTCTTTACTTCGTAATCTTTTTTAACCGAGCCTCAGTAATCCGGGCCTTGACAACTTCCTGAATCAGTTCTTCTTTTGTCATAGATTCAAGGCAACTTAGATCCTGTGATGATTTTTGTTTGGGCTGACAGACAGATCTGCAGCCTTCTCTTGAATTTTTGGTGGAAGATGATTTGTGTCACGGTATAGTCGCATATAGCCTCTCGCACAGTCGATCTTCTAATGTGTACTTTGTGGTAAGCCTCTTGTTCAAGGTGGGAGCGGGCTTGTTCACGAGAATGATTACTTGTGTATATTATATATCTTTCCCGTGTCCAATTTCTACCCCCTCCGTGTCCAGTTTTAACTTACCAGTACATAATGTACTGACAAGAAGAAAAGTGCAAAAATAATTATTCTGCGATATTCACGTTCACGCCGGACTTGAATTAGTTCAAATGCAAAATACTGTTTCCCAAAAATGAAAAAAGATTGATATTGGGAAATAAACAGATACAATAAATTTGGAAGAGGTGAATTGAATGAAAATAATGGAGCGAAGCACTTGTCTTGAAAAACTGAAACGCCTGAAAGAAACTCCGGATATTTCAGAGGATATGACATTCGTGGGAAAAAATATCTTGCCTCAAGCGATAAGTATTATCTGAGTGACCATGCATTCCGTTATGCAAAGCTGGGAACAAGAAATAGGGAGATAACTCCTCTTTTACAGATTAAGGATGAAATTTTGATTGCCAGAACCAGACATGAGGATTATCAATATTTCCCGGGAACGGACAATGCTATATTTTGACCACATTTCGGCTGATTTTACACTTGGATATATTCCCGTGTACAGCTGGAACGTATTTGCGTATCGTACGGTGCTGCAATCTGTGACGTAATGAAAGCTGAAATTAACTATTATAAACGAGGAGCAGGACAAAAGAAAGCAATTATTGTCGGGAGCCCCCCGGATAAAAGCGCTATACTGACTCCATCATCAGGGAGGTGAGTGACATGGACTGGGTAACGACTATGGAGAACGCAGTCAGGTTTATTGAAAGGAATATTACCGAAGACCTTCCGGTAAGCAGGATCGCCGCCGAAGTAAATATGTCCGCGTTTTATTTTCAGAAGGGCTTTTCCATGCTGTGCGGATATACCGTGGCTGAGTACATCAGGATGAGAAGACTGTCCCTTGCGGGCAGCGACCTTCTGGCTTCAGACGGAAAAGTAATTGATCTGGCAATGAAGTATGGCTACGATTCTCCGGACAGTTTCACCAAGGCATTTACCCGTTTCCATGGATGCACACCGACTGATGTCAGAAAAGGCGGAGCGAATATAAAAGCGTTTGCGCCGCTGCACATTAAATTAACATTGGACGGAGGTACGGTGATGGAGTACAGGATCGAGAAGAAGAGTGCATTTAAGGTTATGGGCATCTCGAAAAAGTTTTCTTATGAATCTGCAAATCAGGATATACCACAGTTCTGGAATGAGGCATATGTAATGGCTGACCCGAAACCGGTATGCGGAATGTACGGTGTCTGTTTCGATGAAGCAATAGCCGGGGACCAGTTCCGCTATATGATTGCAGATGATTATATTGCGGAAAAAGCACAGGCAATGAAGCTTGACGTACAGGATATACCGGAGCATGCATGGGCAGTTTTCCCTTGCAGGGGAGCAATGCCGCTTCCTTTGCAGGAGGTCAGCAGAAGGATTTTTTCAGAATGGCTTCCGACCAGTCAATATGAAATAGCAGAAGGATATAACATTGAGTATTACAGTGATCCTGCTGGTTTTAAGCTGGGCGTACAGGATCCGGAATATTACGCGGAAGTCTGGATTCCGGTAAAAGAGAAATAACCGGACCAGTCTAAAGCTCCTCACTGTTGGCAGATGCGCCGGCAGCGAGGAGCTTTTTTTATCATTATGCTTCTATGAGCTTGACACATTATCAATCAATTGATAGTGAATATATTAATCCGAGAGGTGACCAAAATCAAAATATCTGTTAAAGAAAGCGAAGCAGAGAACTTCCCGGATGAGCTGAAAATAATACTTAATGATCCGGAATTTAATGCAGATAATGATTTGACCATCATTAAGAGCAAGAAGCATGGAAAAGAACGGTTTACAACTCAATATACTATGCTGGATGAGGGTGATGTAAATCCTCCCTTGCTATTTGTATTTGGAAAGGAGATAAACAACAGGCAGATATATATTAAGCTGATAATTAAAACAGACCGTGCGAGGCACATTTTATGTCTTTCGTTTCATTATGCAGAGGAGAGAATGAATCTGCCGTATGCATAAGATGACCGAATGAAGGAGGAAAACATGGGTGAAAGCGAACTGATCAGGAAGGTTCAGATGGATTGTCCATTATGCGGCAAGATTCATGAAGTGGAAGAAAGAAAAAGAATAACAGCAACTATTATTAAAGATACCAGGGTATCATATGAGGAGACTTACTTTTATTGTGTAAATGCCGGAGAAGAAGGGAACGAATTTGAAACTGGCGTCATGATGAATGCGAATCTGATGAATGCAAGAAATGCATATCGTCAGGATATGGGACTGCTTACATCGGATGAAATTGTAGCAATAAGGGAAAGCTACGGGCTTTTCCAGGTCGATCTGGCAAGAATCCTCGGATGGGGAGAAGCTACTGTATCAAGATATGAGAGGAAGGCAATACAGGATAAGGCCTATGATACTATGCTTCGTTTAATAAAAGATAATCCCCTGAAAGCGCTGGAACTTCTGAAAAAAATGGAAGTCAGATTCCGGAACAAAGAAAACATGCTATTCGAGATAAAATTGTTGAAAAAATTAATTCATATGGAAAGGAGTTTCTTACGCGGCAGGCGTTTGAAGGGGAATATGCAAATTATGATGAGCCCTCAGATTTAAACGGGAATTCAATTTTGAACATCGATGTCATAGAGGCTGCTATTTCTTATTTTGCCAAAATGGGAACGGCATTTCTATATAAAACAAAACTGATGAAGATGCTGTGGTATT
>Ga0163159_1003313_pt1 | contig 12310 bp, 9 predicted proteins | sample BioMet9_FD_108702 | JGI IMG/M metagenome (GOLD analysis project Ga0163159, IMG submission 108702) | Microbial communities from bioreactor (seeded with sewage sludge) at Lawrence Berkeley National Lab, California, USA - Biofuel... | ecosystem: Engineered > Bioreactor > Anaerobic > Unclassified ... | reverse complement strand
TTGCCCGGGTTGATGGCCGCATCCGTCTGCAGGAAGCCCTGGAAGTTGACGTCCTCCGCCTGCAGCGTGCGGTTCTTGGCAGAGATGACTCCGACGGTAACCGAGTTCTCAAAACCGAGCGGGTTGCCGATGGCGGTCACCCATTCGCCCACCTGCGTAGCGTTGGAATCGCCGAGCGGCACAGTCGGCAGATCCTTGGCCTTGATCTGAATGACTGCGAGGTCAAAGGTGGGGTCCTGCCCGATCTTTTTGGCGTCAAACGTGCGCCCGTCGAGCAGCGTGACCTTGATCTTGTCTGCGCCATCGACGACGTGGTTGTTCGTCAGTATGTAGCCTTCCTTGCTCACGATGAAGCCAGAGCCTTTGGCGCGCTGCGGCACCGACCTGGTCTTGCCGCCGCCGTTGTCTCCGAAGAATCCGTCGCCGAAGAATTCCTTAAAGAACGGATCGTCCTGGAAAGGATTGGCCATCTGCTGTTCCTTGACCATCGTCTCAGTATCGATGTTGACAACTGCCGGCGAACTGCGTTTCACGATGCCGACGATCGGGTTGCCCGAATATACGTCCTGAGCCGATGCCGCCGTAGTTGTCACCGGCTGTTCGCCAACCGCCGCATTCTTGGCTGCGATCTGACGCCCTGCCATGTACGAGCCAAACGCGCCTCCTGCGAACAGGATCGCCGCGCCGGCGACTGCTATTCCGCACTTCTTCATCATGGAAACCATTTTTCCCCTGTCCATGCTGCTCCCTCCATGTTTTGAAAATGCCTTGCTTTGCTTAATTGCTGGTCGTAATTCTAGTCTTCCTGGTCCGAAACGCCTCAATGAGATTGCTGAAGAAACTAACAGTGAAACGACGGAACGAATTGTCTGTTCCTAAAAGCAGAGATTTTGTGTTATAATGGATACATTGATGTTCATGCTGGATTCAAACAAAACAACGGAGCGGACAGATGAAAAAGCTGGACAGAGCTTTTATTCCTAACAACAGGACGTTTGCGCTATTCGTTATCATGCTTGCGTTGCTCGGCTGTGCAAGTTATCTGGCCGTACAGCGGACACATGCCATGTTCGCTCAGTTCGACGACGAGCAGAGCCGCTCCGAGACCATGATGGCCGCCAGCATCGTCAACGAGCGCATCAATTCGCGGCTGCTTCAGCTGCAGGCGCTGGCCTATGTCCCCAAGACAGATAAAAGCGGCGCCGCTGCCAGGGAAAAACTGGACCGACTGCGTGACAGGGCCGCGGAAATGGGCTATCTGCGCTTTACGATCACCGACACCAGCGGCCATGGCATTACTACGGACGGACAAACACTTAATACAGGCGCGGAAGATCAGTTCCGGCGCGCCTCCAGCAGTTTTGCCACCGTATCCGCGGTCATGACGGACCGGCTCAGGGACGCAGACGGCAACAGGAACAAGATCATCGTGTTTGAAGTGCCTATGTACAGAGGCGCCGACATCATCGGAACGCTTTCCGCCTCTATGAAGCTCTCTGACGCAGAGAGACTGCTGAGCGACATTGACATCAAGTACAGCGGCGCAGGGCTATACCTGATCGATTCAAACTCAAGGGTCATAGTCAGCTCCAACGTTATGCCGGGATCCATGGTCAAGACGGGCAGCGGGCTTTTCCTGTTCCATTACCTCGACGGCATCCTCCCCGCCGAGGAACAGAGCGACGTTACTCATGAACTGCGCGGAGGATTAGGCGGCGACATAGCGCTGTACAATACGGAAGACGGCAAGCGATGTCTGGCGTTCGCCGCGCTGAACGCCGCCGACGGCAGCTGGAAGCTGGTTTCAGTCTCCTCCACCAGCGGCATCAGAGCCTATCAGACGTCCATGTTCCTGCGGTTCGGAGCCGCATTTTTCGCCATAGTGCTGATACTGCTCGCCATTCTGGCCTCACTCTACATCGTACACTGGAAATACCGCCGCATCATAAAATTCACACGTATATTTATGGACTCCACCAGCGTTTATCCTTTGACGTTGACCAGCGGCGGCTGCGTACGCTACTGCGAAGATGATTTCCGCAGCTTTCTGGGACTGCCGGCCGACAAAACACAGTACAGCCTGAAGGACCTCATGAGTTGCGAACAGCAGATATTCCCGCTTGCCTCCGTAAAAGCGGGCGATTCTTTCCGCATCTCTCTTAAAAAGCCAAGCGACGGCGAGATGCGCTATCTTATGATAGAAATCCTCGAAGTCAAGGGCCTTGAGGCCTCCGCGCTGGCTTTCGACGTCACCGGCGACGAACTGATGCAGGAGCACCTGCTGAGCCTTGCTTACAAGGACCGCGCCACCGGTCTGCCCAACAGCGAAAGCTTTGCGCTCAGAATCGAGCAGATGAGCGGCAGGTGCGTTGAAAAACCATTCTCCTGCGCCTGTCTTTTCATTTACATAACGGATTCCAACAGGATCGTGGAGATATTCTCAGAAGGAGCTTACAGAGGAGTGATCGCCGAAGCGGCCGGGAGGCTGAAGGCGATCGCGGACGAGTTTTCGTCCCAGCTTTACTGCCTCAAGCGCGACGAATTCGCGCTGATCACGGAGAATTACGCCGAGGTGGCTTCGCCGGAATACATCTGCGACAGGATCAAAAAAGTCTTTGCGATACCGTTCAGCGCCGCCGACAGCCGCTTCGGGGTCAGCTGCCGTACCGGCATCGTTATCTGCAGCGAATTTGAACGCGGCGAGGCTATTTCTGCCGGCGACATGTTCCGTTATGGGGAAATTGCTCTCGGCAAGGCCAAGGGTACGCAGGAGGGCACCTTCATTCTCGACGATGAATCCTACTACGCGGCGGCGCGGCAGATAGAACTGGAGTACGACCTTTCGCAGGCGCTCAAGCGCGGAGAGATGTCTCTGTACTATCAGCCCATCTACAACGTGGAAAAGGACACTATCACTGGCGCCGAAGCCCTGCTGCGCTGGGAGAGCGACAGACACGGCATGGTGCCGCCTGACATTTTCATCCCCATGGCCGAAAAAAACGGCTATATCAACAGGATCGGCGATTTTGTAATCGAAAGCGCGCTGGCCGCAGCCATCAGGTTCCAGGAGATGGGCGTGGATCTGGAGTTCAACGTATCCTCCGTCCAGCTGCTGCAGATCGGTTTCGAAGAAGACCTGGCAGCCAGGTTCAGGCGCAGCGGTATCGAACATGGACGCGTTGGCATGGAGATCACCGAATCCTGCTTCCTCAACGAAGCCGACCACATCAGGGACAAGCTGCTGTACATCAGGAAAGCCGGCATTAACGTGCTGATAGACGACTTCGGCAGCGGTTATTCATCGCTCTCCTATCTGCGCGACGTGCCTGCAAATTACATTAAGATAGACCGCTCCTTTGTCAGCGGCATCGAAACGTCTGAGAACCTGCAGGCGATCGTAACCAGCGCCTGCTGCCTGGGCAAGGCCTCCGGCATGAAGGTCATAGTGGAAGGAGTGGAGACCGCACAGCAGCTGGAAATCGTCGTTAAGTGCGGCGGCAGCCTCATCCAGGGCTACTATATCGCACGCCCCATATGCGAGACGGATTTCGTAAAATTCGTAGAAAGATTCAACAAAGACAAAACCCAGTGACGGAAAGAGCGGCCCTCTGAGCCTAAGCGAATCCTGCTGACAGCCTGGCCGCTAAAGCTTTTCTCCGGCCTTAAGCCTGACCGCGGCCGTATGCCAGAGCCAGACAATTCCCAGCACGATCGCCGCGGCGGCCAGCCAGTGGGCCGAGTTGAAGGCTGCATCGGCCTCTGCTTCGCGGAAAAAATCGAAGATCAATCTGTAAGCGCCGTAAAGGATCAGGAAAAGCGGGAAGAGGATCGCGCTGCCGCCGATCCTGACGCCGCTGCGCCTGGCGCTGCGCTCGACAACGAACAACAGCAGCGCCAGACAGAACGCTGCCGTTGACTCCGATATCTGCGACGGATAACGGAAGAAACCGGCAGCATCGGTCGGAAAATGAACGCCCCACCAGGGACGCAGAGTGCAGTCGAAACCGATGCCCTTGCAGCACCCGTCCATAAAACAGCCTATGCGCCCGATCCCCAGCATCATCGCGGCAGGAATGGAGCAGGCCTCAGAGAAATCGTCGAGCGAGAGGTGCAGCCTGCGCAGCCGCCAGATGCCGGCCAGCCCGCCGCAAAGCAGGCCGGGGCCGGATGACAAGCCGCCCTTTTTGATCAACGCCAGGCTTTGGGCGCCGGAAATAACCAGAGGCAGCTTCTCAAGCGCGCTGCCGGCCATAGCGCCAAGGATAGCGGCGCAGTATACCCAGAGCACCGCGGACGTGGCGTCCTCCCATGACATGCCGAACATCTTGACGCAGCGTCTGCGCGTCCAGAACACGAACAGCAGCAAGGCAAAAGCCCACAGCACATAATAGCTGCGGGCTTCTATAAACGAGATATGGAACAGGACTGGATGCATAAACTACCTGCGGGGGCGCCTTCTTCCGCCGCCGCGCGGACCAAAGCCGCGGCCGGCGCCGCCGCTCCTGGCGTTCTTGGGGCAGACCAGCACGCGACGGGTAGGCTCCTCGCCGATGGAGCGGGTCTCCACCTCCGGGTCTTCGCGCAGCGCGATGTGCACGATGCGGCGTTCCCAGCTGGACATGGGTTCCAGGCTCACGGGCGAGCCCTTGCGGACCGCTTCGCGCGCAATCGACTCGGCCAGCCGCGTAAGCGTCTGCTCGCGGCGCTCGCGATAGCCTCCGCAGTCAAAACGGACCCTGCGCGTGGACATATCGTCGTGGCAAACAAGGTTTGTGATATATTCGAGCGCTTTCAGCGTTTCGCCGTATCTGCCGATCACCACGCCGGCATCCTCGCCGACCAGGTTGATGATGCCATCCTCCGTAAGCTCCGGGATCAGGTCAAGATCCATCTTTTCGAGAATCTCATTGACAAAATGACAGGATTTGATGTAGGAAACCGGCGCGAAGGGCTTGATCTCGATCTTGTATGAGCTGCCCAGCAGGCCAAACAGCTTTTTGTCCTCTGAAACGATCTTGGCCTCTACGTCGTCGGGTTCGATGCCCCACTGCTCGGCTCCGCGCTTCTGCGCTTCCTCTATGGAGGCGGCCTCGACCACCACGCACTCTATTTCAGGTTCAGGCTTCTGAGCGTGTTCCTCTGCTTCGTTTGTCTTGTTAAGTTCGGCCTCGCTGCTCATTTTTTATCTTCCTCTTCTTCCTCGTCGTCTTCCTCTTCATCATCGTCATTATCGCTCTCGTCCTCTGACTGCGGTTTCACCGGCTTGTTCTGGTGAAGCGCAGGCTTGACGAGCATCTCCTGCTTCGTCTTGCTCATGACGAAATACTGCTGCACGACTCCGATCAGCGACGAAAGAGCCCAGTAAAGCATCACGCCGCCTGGCATCGAAAGGCAGATGAAAGCCATGAAGATCGGCATGACCGTGTTCATCATTGCCATCTGGGGATTGTTGCCGGCGCCGGAGAGCTTCTGCTGAGCCCAGGTCAGCACAGAAATGCCGACCAGCAACACCAGGTTGCCGAGGTAGAAGTTCACGTTCGCAAGCGCACCTGGGTTGTGCAGGAGGCCGGTCAGCACCGCCATGATGCCTACGGAGCCGCTGTGGGCGACCTTCATGCCCAAGGCCAGCGCCAGCCCGTCAGTGGTGGACGAGCCGAGCAGCACGCCGAGGAACGAAGTTCCGGCGAAGTCATAGGCGCGCAGCACGTTGAACAGCAGTATCAAAATCGGGAGCTGGATGAGTATCGGCAGACAGCCGGCAGCCGGGTTGACCTTGTACTCTTTATATAGTGCCATGGTCTCCTGGCTCATCTTCTCCTTGTTATTTGCATATTTCTCCTGGATCATCTTGAGCCGCGGCTGTATTTTCTGCATCTGCTGCATGCTCACCATCTGTTTTTGGTTGAGCGGGTAAAGCAGTAGTCTTACTATGATCGTCAGCAGCACGATAGCCAGACCGAACGACCCCGTCATTTTATAGAAAAATTCAAGCACCTGCAGCAGCAGATCGCCTGCACCGGACCAAATTGCGCCCAAAATATCCACCTAACCTTTCGAGGTTCTTACGTAAATTTTCAAAACACCGAACCGGATCCTCTTAATTTCGCCGGGCCCAGGCACCGGGTCCCAGCCGCCTTCGCACCACGGACCGCAGCGAAGCAGCCTGCGCAGCGACAGGTACGAACCGTATACTAAGCCATATTTTGCCAGCGCCTCCGCGGCGTATTCTGAACAAGTGGGGCAAAACCTGCACTTGGCCGGCCCCAGCAGCGGCGACAGCGCCGCCTGATAGACCCTGATGAAAAATATCCCTATCCTGGAGGCGACCTTCATATCTCCTCCGGACAATCGGCAGACCAGTCCGGACCGGGCCAGTCGTCTTTCATGAGACCTCTTCTCTTTAAGCAGCGCGCCATATCCAGATAGACTTCACGAGCCGAAAGGTCCAGGGCGCGTTCGCGCAGCGACGCCACGATCCACACATCGTCCTGCATCCAGGGCAAAAGCCTGCGGAAACTCTCCCGCAGCATGCGGCGGCCCCTTGTGCGTTTTGAGGCCTTCGCGATCTTCTTGCCTACCGTCACACCCGCCTGGGTCGCTCCGTCAGACTGCTTAACAAAGAATAACCGCACCAGATCGCCTGTTTCGCGACGTCCGGTGCGGAATACGAGGTCAAACTGCCATCCGCGTCTGAGCCTAACTGCGGATGAAAAGCCAAAGTTCACGGCTTAGACGGCGAGACGAGCCCTGCCCTTGCGGCGGCGATTCCTCAGAACGCGGCGGCCGCTCGGGGAGGCAGAGCGCACAAGAAAGCCCATGGAACGTTTGCGGCGTGTGTTATGCGGTTGGAATGTTCTTTTCACAGACTACACCTCCTGTGGATCATTTATCACGATCAAAAGACAGAAACCTGTCTATTTGGCAACTGGATAAATATACCATATCATGCGTCCGGCGGCAAGGAAATTATTTCCTTTCCCTTTGCGAACGTCGTTAGATTTTACCTAATTTTTTGCGAAAACGCAATAAGGTATTGCAAAAATCCTCCCGTATGTGTTAATATAACTCCCGTCTTTTGTGAAGGAGGTGACGGCATTGCCAAGAAAGAAATCAGCCAAGAAACGCGTTCTCATCGCCGAGAGGAACCGCATCTACAACCGTTTCTGGAAAACGCGCTGCAAGAACGCTGTAAAGAAGGTCCTCGCCGCGGTTGAGCAGAAGGACGCGGAGCTCGCTTCCGCCAAGTTCAGCGAAGCCCAGGGCGTTATCGATAAGGCGGTAGTGAAGGGCGTCGTCCACCGGAACACAGCGGCCCGCCGCAAGTCCATGATGGCGGCCAAAGTCAAGTCGCTCACGCCTCAGGCATAAGAGACTGCAAATAAACAAAAACAACAGCGAAGCCATCAGGCGGCGCTGTTTTTTTGTGCTTTGTCCGTAAAGCAGAACCGCGGCGGTTTTTACGAGCCTGGTTTGCAGCCTGACGGCTGCGTCAGTTTTCTGATGGCTTTTTATGAGCCGCGGCGCCTGTGATGTTTTTTCTCACGCTGCTGCGCCGACATGGGTGCCGCGTCACGCGCGGCCGTTTCTAGCCTCAGCCGAAACCAGAATATTCTCTTCTGTTCTTTGCGATGAACTCCGCCAGCCGTTCTTCCGAATCGCGGCGCAGCGGCCAGACGCGGCCAAAATAAGGCCAGAACGTCAGCAGAGACCAATATATCTCATAGCCGCCGCGGTCGAATTCTTCAGCCGTCGGCAGGTAGCCGCAGCAACCGTTCGTATAGCCTCCGAAATGAAAATTTTCATCGTCGAGCCGCTCCGACAGGCGCAGGGTGCTTTCGCTCATAACTTCGTCCGGCACGCCGCAGAGCGTGAAGCCTCCGGCGTTGAAAAACTGTACCTCCACCTTTTCGCTCTGTTCCTCCGTGCCTTCCGCGCGCAGGCGTTCAGTTTCCTTAAGCCAGGAACTTCCATCAATGCCGCAGGCCGCCATAGCCTCGGCGGCGGTCCGTTTTGCCTCTTCCTCGCCGGGCACGTCGGCCCAAAGGTCGATGGTGTTCGCGTACATGGCCAGAAAATCAACCTCCTCGGCGGAGACATTCTCAAAGACCGGCGCCGCTGCCTTCAAAACCGCAGCGGCCATATCGTCCAGCGCTGCTTCAGAACGGATCGACCTGCCTGCGCAGTCGTCGGGGACGTTGATCTCCGAACAGTAATACCGTGGCGCCACGTCCCCGGCCGCTCCCTGGGTCAGCATCACTGGGCAGCCAAACTTATTGGAAAGCAGCGAACGGACGCGGCCGAAGTAATCGGGAGAGATAAGATAGTTGTCAGCCTTCAGCGAGTTGCAGTGCGCCGTGAGCCTCAGCAATGCGAGAACCGGCTCTCCGCCTTCCGCGCAGACCTTGAGGATCCCGACTCTGTCGTCGACGCGTCCGCCGCGCCGCCTGTTGACGCCGATCTCCGCTTTTGCGCTTTTCCAGCCGATTCGCACCGGCCTCATGGACTCCAGCGCCTTCTTCGCGCCTTCAACGACCTTATCGCGGACGAAACTGAAATATTCCCGGCTGGAGCTTTCGTTGGGTGCAGAGTGAGTATGAGAGAAGCAAAGCATCACCCTTGAGGCCGTAACGCCGATGACGTCGGCAACGGTTTCGCGAAGCAGCCGCGAGTTTTTGACGGAAAATCCGATGCTGTCGACCGCGGTCAGACAGCAGACCTCCTCGCCGGACTCCCACACGGAAATCTGGGCCGCGAGAGGCGACTCAACGCCGCGCGACATCTCGTCCGCGCGGCCGAAACCCACCATTTCGACCGGACCGTCAGGGGTGATGTCGACCTGTGCAAACCCCATTAATAACATCTGCTTCGCCTCCTTCTGCCGATTCCCTCAATTGTGTCTGAATTATCTTATCACATCGGTATAGAAATTGCCTGCGTGCAGGGACGCTTCCCATACCGGATGCCGTCCATGCGCTGCCGACAGCAAAGCGGACGGAGATAAAAAACTCCGTCCGCTTCTGGTATCGTTTTTTACAGCGTTCTCCGCAACCGAAACGGCAAAACCGTTTCGAACTGTCTGTCCGTGATCAGCGGCGCGCTGCCATGAGGTCGAGCAGCAACGTTTCAAGCCCGTTCCAGCCGGCGCTGCGGCCGCTTTTTTCATCGATGTTGAGCTTCACGAGGCCAAGCGTGAACCTTGTGAGTTTGGCGGCGCCGTAGCGTTTGGCCGCCTGTCCGGCCAGTCTCCAGGCATAGTCCCTGGCGCCCAGGGCTTTGGCGAAGAGAGCTGCCTGACGCGGGAACATGGCCGCGTACCAGGCCAGGCGCATTCTATTGTGAAGCGCCGAGGTGAGCGGGATCAGATCGCCGTTCTTTTTGATCGCGTGAAGCGCCTTGATCGACGCCACGGCGTCGCCTGCACAGCTGCCGTCCAGCAGGCGCAGCAGGCTGCGGCTGCCGTCGTCGAGGCAGAGAGAATCCACATCCTCCGCGCTCACAGGAGCGCCTCTGCGCAGCATCGAAAGGCTTCTGAGCTGGCCGCGGATCTCCTCCGGATCGTCCAGCAGCTCCACTATGAGAGCGGCTGCGTCCCTCAAGAGGTCCACTTTCATCTCCCTTGCGAGGTTCGCCACCCACATCTGCCGCTCTCTCGGCCAGCGGGGGAACTCTGCCGGCCGCAGGACTGTGCATTTGGACAGGATGTTTTTGGATATCAGCTTGGTCGGTTCTGAATCGTAGACCAGCACGATCACGACGGCAGACTCCTTCTCCACCATGGAGCCGAGGCTCTCAGGCATCGGGCCTAACAGCGCGGCAGAGTCCACGATCACGAGCCGTTTTTCATCAAAAAGGCCGCCGGACATATTCTCGGAGAGGAGCGGGACCCACTCCCCTCCCTCCTGTCTGGCGGCCGTCTCATAACCCTGTTTTTTTAATTCTGCCGTCGTCTCCTCCAGCAAGCGCCGCTGTCCTGTTCCGGAGGCGACTATGAGGCGGAGGCTCGGCATTCTTTGTCTAGCCCTTGACCACTACGTTGACGAGTCTGCCGGGCACTGCGATGATCTTGACTATTTCCTTGCCTTCCACGCGCTTTTGGGTCTCTTCGCGCGACATGACTTCCTTTTCCAGGTCTTCCTTCGAAAGTCCCGCCGCCACGCTGAACTGTTCACGCACCTTGCCGTTGATCTGCAGCACGATCGTGACCTCGTCCTCGACCAATGCGTCCTTTTCGACCTCGAACCAGCGCTCGGTCGAAAGGAAGGTCTCGTTGCCGAGCTGGTGCCAGAGCTCTTCCGTGATGTGAGGCGCAAAGAGCGAGAGGCAGCAGAGCAGCGTCTCAACGCCTTCGCGCATGACCTGCCAGCCGGTTTCGTCTTTGGGCTGGAAAGCTATCAGCGCGTTGGCCAGCTCCATCAGGCGCGCCACTGCCGTGTTGAACTGGCGTTCGTCGCGAATGTCCTTCGTGACGCGATCGAGCGTGCTGTGCGTAATGCGCTTGATGGCGCGAACCTCGTGGTCCCTGAGGTCCTTCATGGCCAGATGAGCGCGCGGAGCTGCTTTGAGCCCGTCGAGGTTCTGCTCCACAAGGCGCCAGACGCGGCAGAGGAAGCGGTAAGCGCCTTCGACGCCGCGCTCGGACCAGTCGAGGTCCTTGTCTGGCGGAGCCGCGAAGAGGATGAAGAGGCGCGCCGTATCGGCGCCGTATTTCTTGATTATCTCATCGGGATCGACCACATTGCCGATCGACTTGGACATCTTGCAGCCGTCCTTGATGACCATGCCCTGAGTGAGCAGGCGGTCGAACGGTTCGCGCATATCCTTGGGCAGCAGGCCCAGGTCGGCCAGCACCTTCGTGAAGAAGCGCGCGTAAATAAGGTGCAGGCAGGCGTGCTCAATGCCGCCGATATACTGATCGACGGTCATCCAGTACTTGGCCTTCTCCATATCGAACGGCACGTCCTTGCTGTCCGGCGAGGTGTAGCGGTCAAAATACCAGGAGGAGTCGACAAAGGTGTCCATCGTGTCGGTCTCGCGTCTGGCGGGGCCGCCGCAGATCGGGCACTTCGTCTCGTACCAGTCGGGACGCAGCGTCAGCGGGTTGCCGCCGTTCTTCGGCATCTCGATGTCGAGCGGCAGCTTGACCGGCAGCTGATCCTCAGGCACCGGCACGATGCCGCATTTGTCGCAGTAAACCATGGGGATCGGGGTGCCCCAGTAGCGCTGACGGGAGATGAGCCAGTCGCGCAGGCGGAACTGCACCTCGCGTTTGCCCCAGCCCTTCTGTTCGAACCACTCCGCCACCTTCGTGATGGTCTCGGAGGTCGGCAGTCCGTCGAACTGCTCGGAGTTGCAGGCGAAGCCGTCGGCCACTGTGGCGGCCGGCATCGTGTCGCCGTCCGGAGTGGTGCCGTCGGCGTTCTTGACGACGGGGATGATTTTTATGCCATACTTGCGCGCAAAGGCGAAGTCGCGCTCGTCGTGGGCCGGCACGCCCATGATGGCACCGGTGCCGTAATCCATCAGGATGTAGTCGGCAATCCAGATAGGAACCTTTTTGCCGTTGACGGGGTTGATCGCGCAGAAGCCGGTGTTGAGCCCCTGTTTGTCGACGCCCACGGCCGTGCGCTCAATGGCGCTGCGCGAGGACATTTTTTTCGCAAATTCGCGGATCTCCCTGCCCTTCTCGCCGCCGACCTTTTCGGCGAACATTTCGACAAACGGATGTTCCGCCGCCAGCGCCACGAAGGTGACGCCGAAGATAGTGTCGATGCGCGTGGTGAAGGCTTCGATCTTGAGGTCCATGCCGTCGACGTCCATGTTGAAGTGGACGCCTTCAGAACGGCCGATCCAGTTGCGCTGCATGGTGACGACGCGCTCCGGCCATCCCTTGAGCTGATCGAGGCAGTCGACTAGTTCCTGAGCGTAATTTGTAATGCGGATGAACCACTGGTCGAGGTTCTTCTTCGTGACAGGCGTGCCGCAGCGCCAGCAGACGCCTTCGCCGACCACCTGCTCGTTGGCGAGCACAGTCTGGCACTTGTCGCACCAATTGACCGGCGCATGCTTGCGGTAGACGAGGCCCTTCTTGTAGAACTGGAGGAAGAGCCACTGGTTCCATTTATAGTATTCCTCGGTGCAGGTCACGGTGCGGCGGCGCCAGTCGTAGCTGTAGCCGGCGCTCTTGAGCTGATTCGTCATGTGCTCTATGTTGTCCCAGGTCCACTTGGACGGAGCCGTGTGGTGCTGGATAGCCGCGTTCTCAGCCGGCATGCCGAACGAGTCAAAGCCAATCGTATAGAGCACGTTCTTG
>Ga0163159_1003312_pt1 | contig 12314 bp, 10 predicted proteins | sample BioMet9_FD_108702 | JGI IMG/M metagenome (GOLD analysis project Ga0163159, IMG submission 108702) | Microbial communities from bioreactor (seeded with sewage sludge) at Lawrence Berkeley National Lab, California, USA - Biofuel... | ecosystem: Engineered > Bioreactor > Anaerobic > Unclassified ... | reverse complement strand
TCTTCAAAATCCTCGATGCCGTAATAGGGCTTAGAGTGTCAGAAGAAGAAGAAATCATGGGCCTTGATATCAGTGAACACGGAATCAGAGCGTATCCCGAATACCTGATGAGGGAGGATTAACATGACTAAAATGTATAAAATCGAAGCAATAATAAAGCCCATGAAACTGCATGAGGTAAAAGATGCTCTTGAAGAAGCCGGGTATCCTAGCCTGACAGTAACTGATGTCAAAGGACGTGGACAGCAGAAAGGAATTGTGCAGCAGTGGAGAGGTAAGAAATATTGTGTGGATCTTCTCCCCAAAACCAAAATAGAGATCGCAGCACCTGAAGAAAAAATTGAAGATATTGTGAAAATTATTCAGAGTTCAGCGTATACTGGAGAAATTGGAGACGGGAAGATATTTGTTACCCCTATAGAAACCGTAGTCAGAATAAGAACTGGAGAAAGAGACGGAGATGCTCTTTAAACTGCATCTCCTTTTTCTTTATTTACAGTTATTTATTAACAACTTTAGTAATCAGGTAGAAGAACCATGAACGAGTTAAAATATGAAACTCCAACATTTGAAGTCCCCCATAGATATGGGATGCCTGTAATCAATTTATACTTTTACGTAGGGTTGATTTCTGCCATCCTGTTAAGAAGTATAATTATAGCTGATCATTACAGCGCATTCTGGGGAAAAGCAATCTGGTATATTGGAGTAGTGGGTTACCTCTGGTTCTTCACACACAGATACCATATTGCAAAAAGAAGGTTTGTTGTTGTCAAAAACCTGGACCTGCTGGAAAAAGTCAGGAATCGACAGAAACTTTCGGATAAAGACCTGGAAGGACTGGAATATCTGCTGTGCAGCCTTTCAGTATCAAAAGAACGTGCAAATTACCTTATCATTTCAGTGCTTTCAATTGTTGCAATAGTGGTGTCCCTGAGCCTTGATCTGGGAATTTTGAAGCTCTAAATGAGGTATGTTTATCATACCCTCATAAATACAAATTTCGTACTGTTTATACAACATCGAAGCAGAATCCCCGCGTTTTCAAACGTAGGATGAATGCGCAATCTGTCTGGAGTCGATTGAAATTCCGTAGATGCCCGTCAATTCATTGGTGGGAGCTGTTACTTCTACAGGTCCGTTAATTCGATTGATACATTAATTCGATTAATACGTTAATTCGATTGATACGTTAATTCGATTGATACGTTAATTCGATTGATACATTAATTCGATTGATACATTAATTCGATTGATACGTTGATTCGATATATCTGATTTTTTGATTAGATCTTTTTTCCTGAAGTGTCTATTGCTTGAGGCTCCATAACTTTCTGTTATCCAGTTCTGTGCTTTCAAGCTCACCCCTTTCAGCAAGATCCTCAAGAATTTCCAAAAGTTCAGTTTCCTTAAGGTCCAGCTCATACCTGTGCTTAAACTCGGCTATAATTTGAGAGAGATCGAGAGTCCAGTTCTGAATAATTTTTTCTGCAAACCCCGCCAGGTCCTCATACCTGGCCCAGGGGTAAATGATCCATCGCCACTTGATAATCTTCTGGGCATAAAAATCAGGCGTGAAATTAGAGGAGATTTTATGCTGGAGCACTGCAGTCCTGACAGACGCCGGATTCAGGTTTAAAACGTAATCTACTGCAAGATTGAGCGTCTCGCCCGTATCGGTTACGTCGTCGAGAATCAAGATTTTTTTTCCTGTTATCTCCACAGGAATAGGGAATTTTATCCTTGCTTCTTCACGCATGTCCGCAGCTCTTGAGTAGTGTTCAATCTTCATTGAGGTAAGGTCATTGAAGAGTAAAAAATCGGAAACCAACCTTCCAGGCACATAACCTCCTCTCCCGATGGCAACAATCAGATCAGGCATGTAGCCAGAAGCTTTGATTTTTCGGGCAAGAATTCTTGAAAGCCGTAAGACTTCATTAAAGCTTATAAGCTCACACCTGAATGAGTCCTTTTCTGCCCGGCACCGGGATTGTTGAGACTGAATTTTTCTTTCCTGCGTCAGATAAATCGCCTTCTTAATGCATGTTTTATAGACCGCGGGTAATGCGAATTGGCGGATACCTAATAAGGAGAACTAAAATCCTTTTCTAGCCAGTTTAATAATTTTATCTAATGAGTTTATCAATTTAATGACTTATTAACTCGTCTGAAAGCTCACCATTACCTGAAAATATTTGAATAAAGGAAAACATAAATCAAGATTATCTGGAAAATAAGTAGAAAAATAAAGCGGAGTATTAATTGACGAGAATAACAGATTTTTTAAGAAAAACGTGTACTGAAACTCTTCTCGCAAGTCTTTTATGAGAAGGTATAACAGCTGAAAAGGAGTCTTATGCCATGTTTTCAAAGGAAGAAGACAAAATGGTAAGTATGGGTTTTAATTCCATTAATGAAGGGTTTGACGAAGGAGTTAGTAAGGCCCTTAATTTTCTGACCGAAATCGGCACAGATTATCTGAATGAGAGAAAAGAACCAGAAGCTGAAAAAACTGTAGTTTCCATAAAGGAAATCGGAAAAGCTGCCACTCTCCAGGGCATGGAGAATGCCGCAGTTAATGCCATCCGCGCCCTTGAAAGGCTATTGCAGCGCTCCATAGAGCAGAATATGCAGGACACAACTATCAGGGTGCTACTTTCATTTGGAGCTATAGGAAAAACAGCTGCCGAACAGCAAATGGAAACGGTAGCCAAACTCGCAGCTTCAGTACTCGGGAAAAGCGGAAATACGGCAGCTCTTCTCAATAATGAAAGAGAAACCATGGCAGTTATAATCGGGCTTGGAGAAATCGGAAAAGCAGTTACCAGGGTGAAGTTTCCAAATCTTTCGGAAAATACGGCAATATGTATCTCATGCCTTGGGGATATTGGAAAACTTACTGCCCAGAAAAACCTTGAGGAGGCTGCAGTGGGAGTAGAGCTTATGCTTCAGGAGATGGCTGCTGAAGCCATGCAAGAAAACCTTCAGGACACGGTGGGAAGTATAGCAGGTTCTATTGAAGAAGTTGGGAAAAAAGCTGAGGACGAAAACATGGAAAGTGCGGTTTTCCAGGCATCTTCTGCCCTACAGACTATTGTGAGCTATGCAGGGAGCAAGTATCTGAACGATGCCTCAATTGCAGCTAAAATAGCTCTTGAATCCTTTAATGAACTTGATATCATAAATGATGAAGATAATATAAAAAATATCGAAGCAATAAGGGAAACGATGAGGGCGCTCTGGGTAAATTCGAAATAGGAAGATAAGAATTAAAAAATGTGAAAAGGCGGAAAGTTTTCTGCAAATAGACAAGCTGCAGTTCTTACTCTCCGTCTCCTTCCAACATCTACTGAGAAGAAGTGAATATACTCCAGTCAGATACCATATACTCGTAAAATGCACTTCCCTGCTCAAGATTTCCTTTGTATTCAATTGTTGCTTCATCGGGCTGGAACGCCATAAAATCAACAAATCCCACAGGCTGCCCACCAGGTTGGGAGGACTTATCAAGCTGGACAACACTTTGAGAGTTTATGGAAATATTCAGGTCAGAAGTAGTTATTTCGAGTCTAGAAGGCCTTTTTGTAGAAGTACCATTTATCTCCACATTTACCCAATTTTTTTCAAGGACGTGAACGTCGTTTCCGGTATATTTTTTGATCACCTGACCGATATGTTTGTCTAACAAAGTTAATTGTTTATAACTATACTTGTCATAACCGTCATTAACTCCTCTTATACCATAAAATATAGTCTGGTAATTATCTGTTGTAAGCTCTGACCAGCTCCATCCTTGCATTTCCATTTCCCATGTAGGTTGGTCAGTGGTATAAGGAATCATGTGATCAAAGTACCCGTCAGCCTGTGTGACTGTATATTTCTTGCCATCAAGAGTAACACTACCCTTAAGGTTCCCATAAGATCTTTCATACGTTGTAAAATTAACAGGTTCTGTGGCACTATCAATAGTCTCTTCGGCAAGCGGCTTGAAATCCAGATTCACCTGCATATTATCATAGGCATAATCCAGCTTGTATCCTTTAGAACCTGAGCTATAAAAGTGCCTTAAATCTTCAGGGTAAGTAAAATCAAGGTAAGGCACATGAAATCCGATGTAATTTTTAATCTCCTCTCTCGGCACAAAAACCATAGTATAATTATGAGAGGCGTTTTCTCCATAAGGATAAAGCCCGTAGAAGGTCGCCATATTGGAGAACTGTGCTCCTGTATCAGGATCAGTAAATAAAGTTGGAGATTCCTGATGTGCCATTACAACGAAAAAAGCAAGATTTCTCTTTTCTCCGTCCTCTCCAACAAGCCTCATGTCTCCATTCTGGTACCACCATTCCGACATAAAGTTAGCGCCAAAATCAGTATCATAATGCCCGCCTTCTGTGCAATCCACTGAATTTACTGAATATTTACCGCTCGGCTCCGCGCCTGCTATGCCCTCAATGCAGAGTAAAACAAGCAACAAAATAGCCATCTTTAAGTATTTTTGGTCCAAGTGATTTTCTCCTTTGTGAACGATTTTAATTTGAAAATGCCGTTTCCTACCTATTCCCTAAAAACTCCCAAAAAATAAAGACACAACTCAAAAATCAGTAATTAAACAACACAAATGTTAAAAAAAGTTTCTAAATGCAACGGAAATTTTATAATAATTAGGTTCTGAAGGTATGAGCTAAATAGTTGAAAAGAATAAGATTTAATTCCCTTCTCAATTTCTTGATAGATTTCAGAACCAGCCAACTAAAAACGATTTAATAATCATCTTTTCAGGAACGAATGGAAATCTTCAGAACTAAATTTTAAAATAAAGGTAGATAATGATCCGAAATCAAGTCATTAACCTTTATATATGTGTGCGTAATATATTCCAAGAATAAAATGTCATGTAATTACTCAACTTGTGAAAAATATAGCAAATTACTCTTTTTAAATTTAAAGCAAGTTTTCTGTAAATCAATTTTGCCAAATGGATAGCTCTTTTCCTGTTATCACTTCTCATTAATACTAAAACTTCAACTTTCACCGAGTCCCTAAGTACTTTTTCACTGAAGCCCGAAATGTTTTATATTCCGGTCCGCCATGACCTGAATTTTCTTTATTTCGTTCTCACCTCCTTCCATGGTGAAGAGATGTTTGAACCTTTTCTGGACTTTCAGGTATTCTTCGACCGGCCTTGGGTTCTGAATTTTCCTGACCTGGGTAATTTCCCCGTTTTCCATCTCATACATGGGCCAGAGGCAGGTTTCAACTGCGAGTTTGGCGATCTCCAGAGTCTTTGAGGTATCAAAACCCCAGCCTGTTGTACACGGAGCATGAGCATGGATATAGGTAGGGCCTATGACTTCAGTTGCCTTTTTGACCTTACGAATCATGTCTCTTGGGAAACCTATGGAGGTCGTGGCCACATATGGAGAGCCATGAGCTGCTATAATGGCAGGCATATTCTTTTTAGGAAAAGGGTTTCCAAAGGAGAATTTTCCGGCTGGAGTGGTCGTTGTGCTTGCACCATAGGGCGTTCCACTGCTGCGCTGGACTCCGGTGTTCATGTAGGCTTCGTTGTCCATACAGACATAGGTAAAGTCGTGGCCCCGCTCAAAAGCACCTGAAATAGCCCCGAAGCCTATATCCATCGTGGCACCGTCGCCTGCAATAACTATAATTTTAGTATCTTTCTTTTTACCAAGGGCTTTTAAGCCAGCTTCAATACCTGAAGCCACTGAAGCTCCATTTTCAAAAAGGGAGTGGATCCAGGGAACCTGCCATGAAGAACGCGGAAAAGGCGTACTTGTAACTTCCAGGCAGCCAGTAGGGTTAACAACAATACTGTCAGGACCTGCTCCCATGAGTGTAAATTTTGCAGCAAAAGCATCACAGCAACCCGGACAGGCACTGTGTCCGGATGTGATATACGTTTTCGGTGCAGTTCTACTCATTGCTATGCCTCCTTAAGGTCCAGATACCGGCTTTCAAGCGGAACTCGGAGCTTTGCATCCTGAATTCTTCAATTAAAAGTATAAACAAATCAAAAGAACAGCAAGAAGAAGTCCAGAGGCGCTGAATCCACTTGAAGCGCCGAATCCACTTGAAACGCTGAATATGAAGCGCCGAATCCACTTGAGGCGCTGAATCCACTTACTGCATCCCCCAATACAGCCTCTCCGAAATATTATGTTCCCCCAAACACGTTTATTCGAAGAAAGGATCAGCGGCCTCAGGATATTCATTTATTCGATGATACCCCATTTATCCCTTACTCCAGGATATACGAGTAGCGTAAATTATTTTAAATTAATTACACAAAAAATTGCTTTCAAGCAAATATTATTTCCGAACAAAAAATTATAAGCCAAAAAATTATAAGCCAAAACATTTAAGCCAAAACATTTAAGCCAAAACAGTTTCAAAAAAATGCCCTGTAGATATAATTCCATGACAAAAATCAGTAGCTCTATATTGAAAAATGCCTGATGGCTTGTCGACCCGCTTCCGAAAAACAAAAAATAAGTTGCCGGATTTACCGGCTGGTTCACCCTTTAATTCGTAAGTGACTGTATAGGAGCCGGGATTCTTCCCCCCCGTTTTACGAAAACTTCGGAACTGAAATCACTTACCGGCATAATAGGAGCATTTCCAAGCAGGCCGCCGAATTCTACGGAATCTCCAACCCCTTTTCCAGGAGCCGGGATAACTCTGACTGCCGTTGTTTTTCTATTTATGACTCCTATGGCCATCTCGTCAGCGATAATAGCCGAAAGGGTGGAAGCAGGAGTATCACCAGGAACTGCGATCATATCAAGGCCGACCGAGCAGACGCTGGTCATGGCTTCAAGCTTTTCCAGGCTGAGGGCTCCGGCTCTGACGGCTTCGATCATGCCCGCATCCTCACTGACAGGGATAAAAGCCCCACTCAGGCCTCCTACTGAGGAGGAAGCCATTGCTCCGCCTTTTTTTACGGCATCATTCAGCAGGGCAAGGGCTGCAGTCGTTCCGTGAGCTCCGCAGCGTTCAAGTCCCATTGCTTCAAGAATCGCAGCAACGCTGTCCCCAATTGCAGGCGTCGGAGCCAGGGAAAGGTCAAGAATCCCGAATTCGACTCCAAGCCTTCGAGAAACCTCCCGACCTACCATTTCTCCCATGCGGGTTATTTTAAAGGCTGTCTTTTTGATTGTCTCCGAAATTTCCGTAAGATTCGGTTTTTCAAGCTCGCGGATTGCAGCATTCACAACGCCAGGCCCACTGACCCCAACGTTGATAACGCATTCAGGCTCCCCAATTCCGTGAAAGGCTCCTGCCATAAAGGGATTGTCTTCAGGGGCATTTGCAAAGACCACAAGCTTGGCACAGCCTATCCCATCCTTATCCGCAGTCAAATCCGCAGTCTTTTTAATGATGCTGCCCATCAGGCCAACTGCATCCATATTGATCCCGGTTTTTGTAGTGGCAACATTTACCGACGAGCATACCTTTTCCGTGCTTTTAAGAGCTTCAGGAATGGAATTGATAAGCTTTAGATCCCCAACGGTTGCGCCTTTGTGGACAAGGGCACTGAAACCTCCTATAAAGTCTACCTGTGCGTCTTTTGCAGCTTCGTCCATGGTTTTTGCAATGGAAACAAAATCAGGAGACCTGCAACTTTCGGCTGCCACAGCTATTGGAGTTACTGAGATTCGCTTATTGATTATTGGAATTCCATAGAGGCTCTGGATTTCATTCGTTGTACCCACAAGTTCTTTTGCACGGGTGGTTATCTTTTCGTAGATATTCTCATTGAAAACCTCAATATCAGGGTGGCTGCAGTCCCTCAGGCTGATACCCATTGTTACGGTTCTGATGTCGAGATGTTCCATCCTGACCATCTGGATTGTTTCCAGAATTTCTTTTGGGTTTATATACATGAAAAATTACCTCTCATTCCAGACAGATTAATTTTCCAGATTATTTTCCAGATCATTTTCAGATAGTCTCCAGATCAGATCCTGTGCATGAAACGGAATGCGTCTTCGTGCTGTACCTTGACCTCGACTCCAAGGCTCTTTCCCTCGGCACTCATGGCCTCCTGGAAAGCTGCAAGGTCGAAATTCTCCTGTGGAGCTTCTGCAAGCATAATCATGGTAAATATATCCTGCATGATAGTCTGAGTAATGTCAACAATATTTACATTGAAACTTGCCATCACAGTAGTGATCCTGGCAACAATTCCTACCCGATCGCTGCCTATAACCGTAATTATGAAACGACTTGATGCCATTTTATGTCTCCTGCTGCTCGGACCTTTTTTCCTGCAGGCCGATGCTTAAACGTTATAAACTGAGAGATTTTGCTCAGATTGAAGACCTGATTGCTAATAAAGTGAACTATTGTTTTAAGTAAGCCGTTCTAACAGGCTATTATTGTTTTAAGTAAGCTGTTCTAACAGGCTATTATTGTTTTAAGTAAGCCGTTCTAACAGGCTATTAATAAGGTAAACCATGTATCTGAACTGCTTTAAAGTAAACTGTCCTTAAAGTATGTCATCCATAAGGCCGATTGTTCTTAAATAAAACCGTTCCTGGATGAAAATGTCCTTAAAAGAAGCCATTCTTAAAGTTAGAGACTCTGATAGAAAATTTAACATGAATAAATCTAAAAATCTCGACTTCGAAAAAGAAATTATATTAAAACACAACTGTAAACCTTAATAAACCAGTTTAAGCCACAATTTCAGGTACTCTCTTCAAAACATAACTCAACAATCTTTTCAGCAATTTCCTGAATATTTTCTCTCCCTTTGAGCTTTATTGAAAAATCAGCATATTTCTGATAAAAGACCTTCCTTTCTTCAAAAAGCTCTTTCAGGCTTCTATCCCTGAGTCCTACTATACCTCTTTTTCTTGCATTGGGAAGCCTTCTGGCAATGCTTCTAAAAGCAGCGTCCAGGAAGATTATTTTTGAGATTTTTTTTAAATGAGTCATGGCTTTTTCGGAATAAATTACACTCCCGCCAGGAGAAATAACGCTCCTGTCCACCTGCCCAAGCTTTAGAATGGCTTCTTCTTCAAATCTGATAAAAGCCGAATCTCCCTCTTTATCAATTAGGTTCTGGAGGGGCATTCCGGTGCTTTCCCTTATCAGGTGGTCCACATCGATAAAAGTATAGCCAAGGCGCTTCGCAAGGGCTCTCCCAATAGTACTTTTCCCCGCTCCGGCCATGCCAATTAATGTGATATTCATTGCCACACTCCTCCACACTTTGAAAATCAAGGACTCCGCTACCTAAAGCTTCACAGCACAAAGGCTATTGAACCTTAAATTATTCGAACAAAATATACTCTCCAGCTATATAAAACGTACAATGTTTCCATTTACCTGAAAATGGTCAAAAGTATCCAGAAGAAATCGAACAAAAATGAGAGAATTTTTGAAACTTTGAACGAGAACGATAAAAGAAAATACGCATGTAGAGAAGCAATAAATTAGGGCATGGTGGACAAGAATGCATAAGGAATCAAAGGGTATGAATATAGCACCATGTGTTGTAAAGTAATTTTTGAAGAAACATGGTTTCATAAAGAAAAAATGTAAAAAGCTGTTACAACAACCTGTCTCAAAACTACATTTGATTCTACAAGACAGTACCTGTTAGCAGCTCACACTGCTTTGGGTTATGCGGTGAACCTTTGAAGATCAGGCAAAAGATAGGCTACCCAGTTCAGTTCCGTTGCTGGATCTATTTCAGTCTAATACTTCCTTGCCTGGCATCTGGATGCACCACCCCAACTTTGATTGCCAGTTGTTGTCGAACAGTCTATTCATGGTGGGAAGGAAGTTGTCAGTAAAAAATATCCCGGCAGGGAAAACTGCCGGATTGGTAACTCACTTCTCTATATTCTTCCCTATCTTCTTCTCTATATTTTTCTACATTTTTATATACTTTTATATATTTTTATAGATTCTTCCCTGTATTCTTTCCTATGTTCTTCCCGATGTTCTTCTATATTCTTATTTTTCCATAACTATGCGGTTCTCAGATCCGGGGGCCAGAGGAGAAAAGGTCTCCAGGTAATTGACAAAGGCATCTAAGTCTGGAGATCCTACCATCCTATCGGTCCCTTCTTTCATTACAGAGAAATTATCTCCTCCGTCGGCCAGGAATCCATTCATTGTTACGCGGTAAGTACTGCTCGGATCGATAGAAGTTCCATTGATTTTTATACTGGATATATCGACCTTCTCGCCCGTGGGGGCGCTTTCGTTCCAGGTATAACTAAAGCCCTTTGAGACCTGCAATATTCGCTTACTGCCCGGGGATGGGTTGTCAAACTGCTGTTCCAGCAAGGCGTCGATCTGAGTGCCGTTTAAGGTCATTGTGATCAGGTCGTTTCCAAAAGGCTGGACACTGAAGGCCTCTCCATAAGTAACCTGGCCGGGAAGTTCCTCACCGCTAATTTGGTCATATACCAGGTCTGTACGAATACCGCCTGGGTTCGTGAAAGCTATAACAGCACCGCCATTGCTTGAGTTAGAAGTAGCATATAACTGAGCATCGGCTATGACGTCGCCCAGAGCAGATTCACCTGAATCACTGGCTGTACTTGTAATATTCTCTGTGATGTTACAGATCACCCGATCCGCAAGGGGTGCAACCTGAGATTCATATTCCTCTATCAGCTCGCTTATTTCGGAGTCTTCAGGAACGTCTCTGGAAACTATGACATTTCTGGACCTTTCCTTGATCACATCACAGGTCTCGTTGCTTATCACCAGATCGATATCCGTGAGTAAATTACCTGCTGAACCGGCTTCTGTTACCAGACGGCCGTCAATAACGGCATTGTAAGCCTGGTGGGTATGGCCAGTGATGAAAACATCTACTTCATCGTCGGTGGCATTGATGACATCTAAAATCGGGCCGCTCATGTTCAGGCTCTCGTTATATAGTCCATCCTGGGAACCGCCATCATGGATGATTACCACTATGGTTTTTACGCCCATACTCTTCAGCTTTTTGACCTGTTCATTAATGGTCGTGGCTTCGTCCAGGAACCTGAGCCCTTTCACTTTGGAGGCAGTCACTATGTACGGCGTGTCTTTTAGGGCAATTCCAATGAACCCTATTGGAACTCCCTGGACGTAGGTAATGTTATAGGCAGGGAATATTGTGGCGTTGGTGCTCTCATTGACTATATTTGCAGCCAGAAACTGGAAATGTGCTCCTTCAAAGGAGGAGTTACTCAGGTTGCCATCTGTCGGTTGGTAGCTGCCATTCTGAATGCTCATGAGCTCGCCCATTCCCTCGTCCAGATCATGGTTGCCTACGGCTGAAAAGTCGAGCCCCATCATATTGAGAGCTTTTATTGTCGGTTCATCCTGGAACAGGGCTGAGAGAAGCGGGCTGGCACCCATAGAATCGCCTGCCGATACCACAAATGTATTGGGGTTCTCAGAGCTGAGTTCCTTTATGTGAGTGGCCAGATACTCCATGCCTCCGGAATCAACGCATATGGGAGCTCCAGTCTCATTATAACCCGTAACTATTTTGCCGGTGGACGGCTCAAGCTGACCGTGGAGGTCATTAATGGCCAGGATCTGGACTTTTAATGTATTTTCTGACGTATTTTCCTGCGTATCTTCTAATGTACCCTTTTCAGGCCCTGAAGCCTCCAGGCAGCCAAGTGAGGCCAGAGAGACAAGTATCACCAGGCATACATAAAGGGCAAGGTGCCTATTGGGCTTATTTGTCAAACAATTGTACTTTTTTAACAATATCTATCCCTCTTTAAGCATTAAAATTTGAGTCTAAAAACCGGTTCTTATATTTCCTTGCTACAGCTTTTATATAATTAGGACTTGAGTGACTGAACCGCTTAACTACAATTTCATAATTTTTAATTTGTACCAAAAGTGTCGAGTTCTGAAAGTACAAATTTTTAGATATCTTAGTATTTTAAAATATGTATATGTTAAATTGTTTATATCCTAGATTCGGCAGGTCGACATTTCATGTTCTATAGTTTTATTGATGTCGATTTTGAAATAATGACCCTTTGTTGTATGTAGTAATTAGGTTTACAGATTATCCAAACATAATATTTCATGCTGAACTTTGATAGAAAAAAGATCCAGTGTTTATATATGTCGTTGGAGTTAAGCCACACGTTAACCAGCTTTAACTCTACTAGATAACTATCAAATGTTGAAAAACGATATCAAGAAAAATATTCAAATTTCTTATGTCGACGTTGAATAAGAAAGAGCGATTACTCGCTCTCCCTCTTCTAAGAACCGTACGTGAAAGTTTCCCTTCATACGGCTCAAGCATTCTA
>Ga0163159_1003306_pt1 | contig 12322 bp, 13 predicted proteins | sample BioMet9_FD_108702 | JGI IMG/M metagenome (GOLD analysis project Ga0163159, IMG submission 108702) | Microbial communities from bioreactor (seeded with sewage sludge) at Lawrence Berkeley National Lab, California, USA - Biofuel... | ecosystem: Engineered > Bioreactor > Anaerobic > Unclassified ... | reverse complement strand
TGTCTGAAGGCGGGAGTGTTATTTGGTCAAGTGGTCGGTGTTCAAGCCGCACATGTTCATCACCAGCAGTTCTATACTGAAGGTTGAATTCATCGCCGTCTTCAGTTTGTTCTTTCCATTTAGCTGCCATCATTGCGCTATGAGTCGCGAAGATATATTCAGACTGCAGCCAATTACGATTATAATCCTCTTTAATCGTCGTTATATCACGATAAAAACGTTCGAAAGGTTTTATTTGTTCATCTGCGTCTCTTAGCAGTTGTGAAACTTCTTTCAGTTCGTTGTAAGTTTTGAATCCAGAGAAAAGGTAGATATCGTTTTCCATCCTGTTACGCATCGAATCGGGAATGTTACCGCTTTCTATTGCAGGTGTAATAGCTATATTGAAGATATCAGTATATTCTTTTATGAGAGCCCTCACTTTGCGGTTGTCAATCATTGAAGGCTCGACTTTTCCGCTTCGGTGGACGTAGCGCATAACTTGGCGGAAGATGCGTTCGTCTATGGTTGGAACATCTTTCGGATCATCCGTTTCAAGCTGCTGTATATTTTCACGGTAAAAGCTGTTTATCTGAGCATGCAGCCCCGCGATTCTTACGGGGCCTATCCGAAAAAACCGTTTTCGGAATTTTTTTTCTGCGTAACTTCAATTCCGAATCGATTCTTTATCCAAGCAGGATCAATCTCATAATACTGCATAGCCTGTGCCGTCCTACTCCATAGTTCTCCGGTATCTTCTTCGCTGTTGAACGAAAACATCATATTAGCCGGCACAATTCCGAGACGCGTTAAAGCGGGAAGAACTGTTCCATTCATGTAGTTAGTCACAAGATGCTTGTCGTTGTTTACAAACTTTTCAAGTTGCTGAACGCTTACCTCTTCTTTTGACCTGTTGCCGTTCAGCGTGTCCTGGCCTATCTGAGCACCTGATATAAGCATGGACATCTCGGAATTACAGAGTGCTATGAGATTTTTGTAGACATCTCCGTTCGTGTCCGCACCCTTAGCGAACTGAAACTCTTCAGTAGTGTCGATTATAAAGTAAGCTGCAGAACCCATATCGCGCAGCATCTGCTCTGCACGGTTAAGCATCTCGGGATCTTGGGTGTTTGTCTTGATATACCTTGGAGGAATTCCGTAGATTTCGCATAACTCCGACCAGCATGAATCGGCAAACTTCTTGAAAAGGGCATGAGGTACGGCTTTATTCAGAAGTCCGTAATTTCTTGGATTGCCGAATTCGAGAATGTATGTTCCATATTCACGCATATCACGGTATGCGATTCCTTCATCTCCTGTTGAATCGAATAGAAAGAATCCTTTTTCAGGAATTACGTTCTGCCGCGGTATAAGTTCAACCTTCAAATTACCGTTTGCATTGAAACCCAGTTCTACAAGAGAGTGTCCATAAAATATCGACTCAATCATGTAGCGCATAAGAAGTGGCATCCAAATCGCATCTGTAAGAGTCTTTGTCGCATCCTCGTTAATTGTACCATTCACGTCTTTAATCGTGAACTCTGATGAAACTGTTCTGCTGATACGCTGTTCGATTTGACTTGTAAGAAGAGCGTCAAGCATAACGTCCGCATACAGGTCGTAAAGATCCTTCCTTCTGGGATTCACAACAGAGTCAGCTTTTTTTAGCGCCATCTTCCAATTTTCGAGATCCTTTCTGGTCCTGTTTATTGTTTTTGGAATCCATTGGCCGATTAAACCATCACGTTTTGGAGTAGGCTTGTTTTCGGGCGATTTAAGAGCCTTTTTTAGTTTTTCGAAGTAGTTTATCATTTGAATAATGTTTTTGAATTGTCGGCGCGTTTAAACAGCGTTTAAACGTTTTTACCATGAATGTCTAAATTTTGCATTGCTCCCCATCCTGAATGAACTCACTGTCTCGCCATTTTCTGCAGTTGCTTTAGGGAGATCCGATGAAATGTCTCCTGAAGCAAGAGCTTTCAGATAAACGATGTCACGGTCATAGATTTCCTTTACTCGGTTGTAAAGTATATCAATGTTGTTGCGGCGAACGAGATACCATAATGCAACGTTCTTTGTGATTTCGAGAATATCCGGATCACGTTCATCTCCGGTTTTTGTAAATATTGCCGTTACGTCATACCTGCTAATCAGGTAACTTTTCACACGTTTCACGGCAGCGATTATGCACGACTGCAAGATTGAGGAATCGTTGTCTGTCAGCTCGAATATCTTGTAATCGGCTGCAACGGTGTTCATTTCGTTTATTTCAAGAAACATGGCTTTATGTTTTATAGATCAATAATGTCTTGACGGACGCTTTCCGAACCTAAAAGAGGCTGTGCTTGTCTGTGATCTTCTGTTCAACATCCATATAGCGCTTTCGAGTGCATCGGGAGCATCATCATGCACTCGGCTTCCCTTCTCGAACATTAGAAGCTGTTCGACAAGCTGAAGCATTCCTGGAGAATCCTTCTCCCTTTCGTTTAATATCACGAGGCCTCTTTCAAATAGAGGCTGCATCGATTCGATACGAGAAAACTTATCTTCTTTTTTCCGCTTGTCTCCCCTGATTGGAATCTGATGTCCATTTATATCTCCTACCTTGCGGAATTCGTCCAAAAGAAGATCCTGTACAAAATTAGACTCCATAAAATACATTACCGGTACTCTTCCGTCTATCCAACTATCAATGTCGTAATGCCACCGGACCATGTTTGAAATGCTGGTCTGATCAGCATAGAACTTCAGTATATGATAATGGCCGTCCTTCGTCTTGCCTACAAGACCGGTAGCCTTATAATCGTTAGCTATGCTGGACTTGAATGAGGGATCGGTGTAACAGATAAGACATTTGTAATCTTTAAGAGGAAGCATCTTACCGAATCGAATCCACTTTTGCATGAAGACGGCGCCTTCATTTACAGGATTGTTCATGTATTCCTTCTGAAATCGGCGTTCACCCATATAAGTTCGCAGCTTCAAAATCTCTTCCTTATTATATTTGGCTTCCCATGAAGGTTTCCCCGAAGAATCAAGTACATTCACTACGATGTGATGCGTTTCAGGACGCTCGGCAAACTTGGAGAGAATGCTGTTTTTCCCAATTCGGTTTCCTACAAGTACAAATCTTCCTCTCCCCATATCCATAGATCCTAATAATGCAGACATGCACCAGTCAAAAGCCTGTGCAATTCGTGCATCATTGCGAACTATCTCATCATCGTCTATGTCATCGACAACGACGTAATCAGGTCGTTTACCTCTATTCTTGATTCCGCGGGGACTCTGACCGCGACCTATTGAGATGAAAAGCACTCCGTCTTTTGTCCTGAATTCGCCTATTCCCCAATATGATGTATCTATCTCGATATTGAAGTCTGATTTAAGAAGCGTGTTAAATTCTAGCTCGCACTGAAGATCTGACAAAAGTCTGTCGGCTGCGTCCTCCGACTTGCTTACAAGAAGCATTACATTGATTGTTCTCGTTTCCTGTATGTAAAGCCAAAGAGGAGTGATGAGACTTATATGAGTTGACTTTGCATGTCCTCTGGCCCATTCAAACAAGCAACGGGCATTTCTGTGCTTTTTCAGATAGTTCGCAGCGTCGATATGAAACGGTGCAGAAGGAATTATTTCTCCGCTTTCGGAATCAGTGCAGAGATGTGGAAAATAAGTTCTAACAAAATAGTCATAGTCTTTTCTGGCACGCTCTATCCTGTCTTCCTTCTCGTCCGTCGTATCAGATAGCTTGAATCTGAAATCGGCAGACAAGATGAGTTTTTTACGCTCTTCCCATCTCTTCTGTACTGCAACTGAAAGTCTGTTTATCATTGCATCTTCATTAAAAGATATTTGTCCTGATATTTAGTAAGCAGTTGCATGAATTCGGTCGTTATAGCCTTGTCATAGGCGCACTGCTCTATCATAAAATCGCCGAACTTAGTCAGTATGTCGGCCACATCGTCAATCGTGTATCCTGACTGTATCTTTTTGAGTTGAGCCGCGGCCTTAGCGAATTCATCAGCATTGAAGTCATCTCCTGAATCGAGCATCTCGTTCATCTTCTGAAGAGTCTTGTTTATTATCTGATCGCGGCTTACTGTCTTTGCGGAACGCTTTACGTCCCAGGCACCTGCCGCAACCCAACTGACGATTGTCTGTGCAGATATTCCGACGCGTTCGGCTATCTGCTTCTGCGGGACTCGCTGCATGTACAGCAGGTATGCATATTCGTATTTTTTTGGATCACGCGTCTTTATGCTACGCTCTTTTATTTGCTTTCCCTTTGCCATGAGATTCTTTTTCGGCAAAGTTGAATCAGATTCAAGTGATTTAAAATAATAGTGTAAAGAATTGCATCTCTATTTTTTTAAGAGATGCTATAAAAATATGTTTGCCACTGAAATTATCTGTAAATCTTTTCAAAAATGAACGACGAAGAACAAGACAACTTTGTACTTAATGATGAAGGAATCGTAAATTCTCACGGTTTTATTCTACTTAATTCGGCAGGACGTTTCGAACGTTTCAACTCAAATCCTGTCATGCTATTCAATCATGATTCTGCTGCTCTGATTGGACAGATGAAGGGGCTAAAGATTGAAGGGACTAAACTTATCGGAACTGCCGAATATGATGAAGAAGATCCGCTTGCACTTAAATGCAAACGTCAGTCGAAGAGTGGAATTCTTAAGGGCTGTTCCCCCGGTATAATTATAAACGCGATAGAGATGCGCACAAATCCGAGTGGAGAGGAACAGTGTGCGGTGACCGATTGGGAACTCTGTGAAGTCTCTCTTGTTAGCGTTCCCAGCAATCAAAACGCCCTTAAGCTGTATAACTCCAATATGCAGCCTATCTCAGATGAGGATATTAAATTGAGTATTAACAATTTGTTGAACAATAAAAATGTAAAAATGGACAAACTTATTCTAACAGTAGAAGCCTATCAGGCTCTTGGACTAAGTTCCGAAGCTGACAATAAAGCCGTGTCAGCCGCCATAATGGAACTCACAGCCCGACTTAAAACTGCTGAAGAAAAGATCGAGAGCGAGCGCAAATTCAAAGCGGAAGCTCTCGTGAATCTGGCGGTAACCGACGGCCGAATCACGGCTGACAAAAAGGAAGCCTTCGTAAAGATGGCTTTGGCTGACTACGAAACGGCCAAAACAACCCTGGAAGCAATTCCGGAAAAGATGTCCCTTTCAAACCAACTCGTAAACAAACCTGAGAATACAGGCCGAGAGGATTGGACATATCTGAAATGGGCAAAGGAAGATCCTGTAGGACTTAAAAAGATGAAGGCTGAAGATCCTGAAGCTTTCGCTGAACTCAAAAAACGTATCAAGTAAAAACATTAGAAAATGGCAATTGAAAGACAAATTTGGATAGATATGCTCATGGAAGGCTACTATCCTGACAGAAGCTTCCTTACGAAATCGGTCGATATGACTCCTTTAGTTGAATACAACAAGATTAATCTTGCAGAGTGCGGTGTCGCACCTGATGTTCTTATCGACAACTCTGAGTTTCCTATCCCAACAATGTCGAGAGAAGACGGATCGTTGGAACTTCCTCTTCATACTTTCGACACAAAAAACACTGTTGTGCGTAACGTTGAAGAGATGGAAACATCTTATGCAAAAATGGAAAGCGTAATTAGACAGCACCGGAATCAGCTTCAGGCTAAAACGTCGGCTTGGGCGGCAAACAATTGGGCACCTTCAGCAAACGCTACCCTTACTCCTGTAAAGACAACGACAGAAAGCGGGAAAATATCTTTTGCTGACATTCTTGCTTTGGATGCCTGGTTCCGCGCACAGGACATTGATCCGGCTACATTCGTAGCTGTACTCAACTCATATCACCTTGCTGATCTAATGGCGGAAGATATGAAACTCTACAAGGACATTCTTGCAGCAGGCAAGGTATTCGGGTTCCAGCTTTTTACTTTCTCTCAACTTCCTTATTACACTTCAGCGGGTGCTAAAGTAGAATACGGAACAGCGACAGCCGCAACGGACAAACAATGTTCGCTCTTTTATTCATCGAATGAAGTCATGAAAGCTGATGGAGACATAGACGTGTTTGCAAAATATAAGGATCCGGAACAACGCGGCGATGTTATTGGATTCCAGAAACGTTTCACAGCGCTTCCAATCCGCAAAAAGTATCAGGCCGTAATTTACAACAAGGCATAATGAAAATCAAGTTTCTCGTCATACATTGCACAGCCACGCCTGAAGGCCGTGAGGTGAGTGCCTCGGACATACGCCGGTGGCACACATCTCCGGTCTCAAAGGGCGGAAGAGGTTGGAAACAGGTCGGTTATACTGACATGATTCACCTTGACGGCAGAGTGGAGCGTCTTGTCGAAAACAATGAGGATTCTAATGTTGATCCTTGGGAAATAACTAATGGAGCTGCAGGATTCAACAGCGTTAGCAGGCATATAGTGTATGTCGGTGGTCTTTCGTCAAGCCTAATGCAAAAGAACCGTGTCCCAAAGGATACGCGTACAGATAAGCAGAAGGAATCGATGGAGAAATATGTCAAGGATTTCCATTCACGTTTTCCTGACACAAGAATCGTAGGACATCACGATCTTAATCCTGGAAAGGCATGTCCTTGTTTCGATGTCATGAAATGGCTTGTAGAAATAGGTTTAAATTAAATTATTTGAAAATGAAAAGAATGTTTTATGTATTGATGATGATATTCGTGGTAAGTCTTCCGGCCTTTGCTGCTGAAACTGCCACAACGACCGATTTCGGATCTATATTCGGATCACTGTCCGCTCTTGTGGCAGCAATTCCGATTGTTGTCGAGTTGGTTAAGAAACTTCTTCCAAAACTGCCTTCGTGGGTTACACAGCTGCTCAGCTGGCTGATAGGAATAGCGATTACAATCTTTGGATGGTGGATGCATCTCGGATTTCTTAACGGACTTCCCTGGTATCTCGCTCTTGCTTACGGCTTCGGGGCATCTCTCGCTGCGAATGGTATTGCTGATACAGGCCTTGTACAATGGATTATCGGTCTGTTCGGAAAAAAGGTTAAATAAATGGACGTCCTGGCGATCCTTGAATTCGTGGCTGGCGGAACGCTGGTGTCGCTCACTTCAAACGTTATCCTGCTGAGGAATCAGTTGAAGATGAAAAAGGCATCAATATCTTTAGACACAATAAAGGTTTATCAGGATATAGCTGAATCAAACAATCAGACGCTTAAGGAACAGAATGAAAAGATTGTCTTACTTCAACGGAAAGTTTCTCATCTCGAGATTATTGTCATACGTGTCAAGGAGTGTATTTATTTTCCTGTTTGTCCTGTCTCTAAACTCGTGCAGGACTATCAGAGAAAGTTCCTCGCACGAAATGACGGACTCACTCACGATGTCACGGACGATAAGCATAACACACCAAGTAATACCGGAGTCGAGGGTTGTGATGACGATACCAATAGACTCGTTGATTGTCCTTCCTGAAGAGGCGGGTTATTTCGCAGAAAGCGGAAATGTAAGAGTTAAGGTTACGCGGAAGGGAAAAGGACTCGACATAGCGGCAAGAAGTGACAGCATAACAGTCGACAATCTTGAGATTCAGGAACAAATGTTGAAAATGGAACATGAAAAGACTTCTGCATCGAAGGATGTTGAGCCTCAGAAAACAACTTTTCATTCAACTTTAAAACGCAGTTTAATCAGCTTCTTAATAGGATTAATAATTGGGATTTCAATAATTCCCGCTATAAGAATTATCAAAAAAATAAAGTAATATGGCAAACACAGGAATACAACTTGGAGAAGATCTTCTGGTCGGTGTCGTACAAACTAACAACTTTTTGGCCTTCGGACACTCTACAACATGCAAGATTTCAAACAAGTCAGATACTAAGGATATTTCGGTCAAACCTACATTGATCGATAAAGCGGCCGCAGGAAGTGCCGGCCTATGGAAGAAAAAGAAAGTAACAGGCGTTTCAGTTACTATAACTGCAGATGGTCTCGTCTGCTACGATGAGCCAGAAGAGGCATACAGTAAACTATATGCGGCATGGCTAAGCGGATCTGAAGTAACGGCTAGATATGCAACTCGTGGAGAACAGACTGCAACATACAATGAAGGCCAGTTCGTAATCACGCAGCTGGATCAGACAGGTGATACCGGAGATAATTCGACATACAGCATAACTCTTGAGAATACAGGTGAAGTTAAGTCTGTGATAGCAGCCGGAGGATAATATGGAAAGCATAGTAATTTACGGTGAGAAATTCCATGTAGCCACAAATATGGGCACGTTTGTCGAGTACAAGCGTCTGACTGGCAAAGAAGTAGGAGAAGGAGAAACCGATCTGACAGGACAGCTTAAGTTCCTCTATTCTCAGGTGAAAAGCACGTGCCTGGCTGAAGGCCGGGAATTCAAGATGGATTTTGAACAGTTCGCCTCAGGTATCAATCTTGATGACTTTAACGACTACCTGAAGTCAATACCAAAACAATCAGTTCCGGAAACAAAAAAAAAGGATTCGATCCGATCGAGGATCTGATGGCAATCGCTCTCGGATGCATACGCTTAAGCCTTGATGACTTCTGGCGCTGCACTCCGGGAGAATTCCGGAAGATATTCGACAGGTGGAAAGAGGACAGAGAAATCCGGGAAAGGGGCGAATGGGAACGTGTACGGTTTGCAGCTTATTTTTATCTCATGCCTTATTTAAAAAAAGGAATCACAATAAAAGACATTGCCGAATTTCCATGGGAAAAGGAAAAGTCTATAAAACCTAACAGCACACGCGAGAGTTTCGACAGGGCAATCGCAAAATGGAACGAAATAACGAAGGAAACAGATGGACAAAACACTCGATTATCTGATAAACCTATCATCGAAGGACGGCGCTTCTCCGACCGTTGATAAGGTTAATCAAAAGCTTAGACAGACTCAGCAGGAAGCCGCAGCAATACCGCGTGCTGCAGCCAGCAGTTACAACAGTCTGAACATGTCAATACAACAGATAGGCCGTGAACTTCCTTCGTTGGCAATGGGACCTCAGATGTTTTTCCTGGCAATTTCAAACAATCTTCCAATTTTATCTGATCAGTTGCAAATAGCACGTCAAAGGTTCAAAGATTTAACTGCCGCAGGTGAACAGGCTACACCTGTTTGGGAACAGGTGCTTTCTTCCCTGTTTTCAGGTCAAACTGCTATGGCTATAGGAGTAACAATTCTTACAACTTACGGGAAAGATATAGTTGAATGGGTTGGGAAACTGTTTTCGGCCAAAAATGCAACTTTAAGCATGAGCGAGGCACAGCAGAAGCTCAATGCCGAAATGGACAATGAAAAAAGTGTTGGGAAAACGATAGCAAATTTAAGACTTCTTCAAACTGAGTGGAATGACTTAGGAAATAACCTTAACGCTAAGACGCAGTTTATCAAGAACAATAAAAGAGAATTCGACGATTTGGGTGTTTCCGTCACAAACGTTAAAGAGGCGGAAAATCTGCTCATTAGTAACTCTGAAGCCTTCGTCGCTTCATGCGCAGCAAAGGCGAGAGCAATTGCGGCAACAAAACTTGCTTCTGAAGAATACGAAAAGCAGCTTAAGCTGCAGCGTGAAGCCGATGAAGCTGCCGCGAATGGTCCGAACAGTTCTGACAGTTTCAAAAAGAACATGGCGAATTGGGGATTGGCGTACAGTCATCAGCTTGCGAATGGAATATCAGCACAAGGGCAGATTGTCAATCAGCTTAATCCTATAAATTCCGGTAATGCTTTTTTACAACGCATACAGGATATGAAGGATCTTGCCAAAGCGGCTGGAGCTGCAGGAGACAAATACATACAATTGGCAAACTCTGAGAAAAAAGCTGCTGAAGAGAAGTTTAAAAAAGCAAACATAACTCCTAAAGTTGAAAAGGCTAATACAAAGAAAGAAAAGACAGAAGAAATATTTGCTCCTGGATCGCTCGGATACCTGGATAAACAGATAGCTGCTCTACAAAAGCAATATGAGCATGCAACAAGCGATGCAACGCGACAGGGAATTCTGAAAGGAATAGAAGAGGCGAATGCACAGAAGAAACATATTGAGTTTGTTGCTACTTCTCCTGCAATTCCTGATACAACGACAATAAAAGGCGGAAGCTATTCCGCATTCGGTTCAATAGCACAGCTGGAATCTGAAAAGAAAAAGGCAGTTGATGCATTCAATAGTGCAACGGATATAAAACTGATGCAGACAATCAACCGTGAAATCGCTCAGATTGACGGTAGGATTGCGATGCTTAAACAACTCGGCTCCGGAAAACTTGTTATTGATGACAGTGACCTCAAAAGGCTTCAGAAGCGAATCAGCACAACAACCAAGAACTTCAAGAAAGAAATACAGAAGAGCATGGATATTGATTTCTCACCAATGTTCGAAGGTCTTGCTGATGCTATCGGTACAGCTCTAGGCTCGGGAGATTGGGCTGAAGGTTTCAAATCGATGATTGGTACTCTCGCATCTATGTTAAAACAATTCGGAGCCTTATTAATATCGGCCGGTCTTGCAAAAATTGCGTTCGACAATCTGAAGTTTTCCGGATGGGCGGCCGTGGCTGCCGGCGCAGCTCTGATTGTCGCAACTGCAGCAGCTCAGGCGGCAATGAGCAATATAAAGACATACGCTTCAGGAGGTATTGCCTACGGTCCTACATTAGGCATTTTCGGAGAATATGCAGGAGCCTCTCATAATCCTGAAGTTGTAGCTCCTCTGAATAAACTAAAGGATTTGATTAATCCGGGAGGATTGAACGGAAACGTAAGATTCGAGATACAGGGACGTACCCTCGTCGGAATTGTCAATAAGATGAACAATATTAATGACCGAATACGATGAGCATGACAGAAAGATATTACACCGAATTCATTTCCCAAAAAGGCGATGTTTGGGGGTTGAAAATTCTGCAGGAAGACGGCGGAACAGCATGGATTCCTAAAGAAGTCACATTGCCCGGCGACGGTGCTCTCCAAATCGAATGGCCTGAAGTAGACAAGATGGAGCCGGTGTTCTCATCCAATGCTACTCTTGTGCTTAACAGCGATGACGACAGAGAGTTCATTGATCTTTATAACATAGCTGCAGGAAGCGTGAGACTCGATGTTTATAAAGGGGGACTTGATGGAACCCTGTATTGGTCAGGCACAATGGATCCTGAAATATACGAGGAGCCTTTCAGCTATTACAACAATTACGACGTATCATTAACATTTTCGGACTTTGCGATACTTGACAGATTGAATTACGATTTAAGCGGTATACAGACTATAAGAACCATAATCACGATGGCACTAAGTCGATCCGGCATTAATTCGAACATTGCATCAGCGATAACAGAATTTATATCCACAACTGTCCCATCTGTTACAACACAACAGGGACTTCTAGATGATCTGTCAGTTCAAAGCGGAAACTTCTACGACGAAGACGACAAGCCTTCAACCTGGCGTGAGGTACTTGACGAATGCCTGAGAATACTTTCTCTGCATCTTCAACAGAAGGATGGGAAAGTGGTTATATTCGATTTAAACAGCATTTATACGGCTGTTATTCGCGAAACTGTCGAATGGGATGATCAGGACGCAGTTGTTGGTGTTGATAAAGTTTATAATAATATTAAACTTACATTTTCACCATATACACATCACAAACTTATTGAAGCCAATGTGGATGTAGATACAATAGGCACAGCGTTAACTACAACGCGCGTAAACGTTGACGATTCTGACAGTAAAGTTCCAGGTTTCGATTTCATTACATCAGATGTTGGAGAAGGAGTAACAAAAAACGGTGGCAAGTTTTTTAAAATAGTCCCTATATATTCAGGAAATAAAGAAGCGGGAGTTGCCTGGCGTGTACAAATAAAAGTTGGAACGCCTACAAATACATATACTGAAATTTTGCAGGGTTCATTGACTACGGCTAACAACTATGTTGTGAAGTCTGACAAACTTCCATTTATAGCTTATACAGGTAATTCAGACAAATACCGCTTGTGCGCAAAACTTGAAATGTTATCGGATGTTCGTTACAATCCTTTTGAGCAGACCGGTGTACATAATGAAAAAGGTAATTGGGACAGAATGCAGAAATGGTGTCAATTTGTATATGTGCCATTCAGACTCATACTTCATGCTATAGATGGTAATGTTTATCACTATGTAAACAGTAGCTGTCGAACTTTACACACATACAATATTACTCGAAACTGGGAAAGTGGTGAAGGAGACTTCACAAACGCATATCTTTGTTATTATGACGCTTCAGACCGTTCAAGCAAATCAGGCATAGGAGGATG
>Ga0163159_1003305_pt1 | contig 12323 bp, 4 predicted proteins | sample BioMet9_FD_108702 | JGI IMG/M metagenome (GOLD analysis project Ga0163159, IMG submission 108702) | Microbial communities from bioreactor (seeded with sewage sludge) at Lawrence Berkeley National Lab, California, USA - Biofuel... | ecosystem: Engineered > Bioreactor > Anaerobic > Unclassified ... | reverse complement strand
GTAAATCCTATGCCGATGCTAACTTCACGTGTATGTCCGCATCCCTGTCAGGATGGCTGCAATCAGAATCAGTATGGTGAAAGTGTAGGAATCCATTGTGTCGAGCGGTCGATCGGCGATTATATCATGGAGCATATGGATCACTTTTATCCGGCACCGGATCATGAAACCGGCAAATCAGTCGGAATCATAGGAGCCGGCCCGTCAGGTCTTGCCGCGGCATATTATCTCAGAAGAGCAGGACACAGCGTCACCGTATATGATAAAATGGAAAAAGCAGGCGGCGTTCTGATGTATGGAATTCCATCCTACCGTCTGCCGAAAAAATATATCGATGTATTCCAGCAGGCACTGGTTATAATGGGCGTACAGTTTCAGTTCAACGTTGCGGTCGGTACAGATGTTTCCATGGAAGAGCTTGAAAAACGCCACGACACGGTTTTTGTCGGAACGGGAGCATGGAAGCAGCCGGTGCTGGGCCTTGACGGAGAGAAGCTGACGCAGTTCGGACTGGATTTTCTGGTAGAAGTAAACAAATATCTGAAGGCACATGTCGGCAAGGAAGTGCTGGTCTGCGGCGGCGGCAACGTTGCGATGGATGTGGCGCTTGTTTCGAAGCGGCTCGGTGTCGAAAAGGTACGCCTCGTATGTCTCGAGCAGAGGAATGAAATGCCGGCCAGTCCGGAAGAAATCGCCCGTGTGCTTGAAGAAGGTGTAGAATTTATAAACGGACGCGGCCTGATGGAAGTGCTGTACGATGAAAACGGCAGTGTCAAGGGCATGAAGACGAATAAATGTACGGCTGTATTCGACGAATCCGGTCATTTTAATCCGCAGTATGACAACAGTGACGTGCTTGACCTCGAATCAGACTGTATCATCCTGGCAACAGGTCAGCGTGTAGATATTGATTTCCTCGGCGAAAAGCTGCGTGACCAGATCAAGAGCAGCCGCGGACTGATTGATGTCGATGAAAACAACAGTACACGCTGTCCGAGTGTTTTTGCAGGCGGCGACGCGGCAACAGGGCCGAACGTTGCTATCCGTGCGATATTTGCCGGCGGCAATGCAGCACGCGCGATGAGCGCTTATATGGGCTGCCCGATAAAGGCTGAAAACAGCAGGGAGAATTTCCTGCGAAGCGAACAGGAGCATATATTTGAACCGGAAAGCCATAAACTGGCCGAGCTGCCTGTCTCCGAAAGATCCCTGACAAAGGAAGACGAGAGCAGTTATCCGGAAGGAATCGCATCCTGTGAGGCAGGACGCTGTATGAACTGCGGCTGTCTGGCCGTTAACCCGAGCGATATGGCAAATATGCTGTATGCGTATAATGCAACGATCATTACAAATCAGCGTACGATAGAAGCAAAGAAGTTTTTTGCGGAGAACGCCCGTATCAGAGATACGTTAAAGAGCGGAGAAATCGTAACGGAAATCATTGTACCGGCGCCCAAACCCGGAACAATCGCACGATACAACAAGTTTCGTGTCCGTGACGCGATTGATTTTGCTGTCGTTGCTGTTGCATCTGTTATTACAAAACACCCGGACGGTGCTGTAGAAGATGCCAGCATTGTACTCGGAGCAGTAGCGCCGGTTCCAATGAAGCGGGAAAATGCGGAATCCTATCTGAAAGGCAAAGCTATTACCGGAGATGTTGCCGCTGCAGCAGCGGAGATGTGCCTGGAAGGTGCGCTTCCGCTTGCGGATAATTCGTATAAAATCGATGTCAGCAAAGGAATGGTGCGGCGCGCATTAATGGGTGAATAATTGTAAACAAAGTGTAATCCGGGGCGGACATAGGTTTATCCGCCCCGAAAACCGGAGCTTGTATGACGAATCAGACGATGATAATGGAATGGGCAGAAAAAGCCGGTGCATTTCCGGTACCGGAACAGTATAACGGCAAAGGCACTGCAGAAGAGCCTCAATGCGGGGATGGACTGATGCTCTGCATTCAGGTCAGTGAATTCGGCGTGATTGATCAGGCCGGCTTTTCTTTGATTGCTTCGGAAAATCCTGTCCTCAAAGCGTTCGCGACATACCTGTGCAGTTCCTGTCAGCGTCGGCCTGTCCTTGCCTGCATGACTGTGGAATGGAGTCAGACAGCGGCGGCATTTGCAGCTGACGGAGAACTTGATCCGGCAGATGTTCCGTATGCCATGATGACAGAGATAGCACTGAAAAAATCCCTGGCGGATTATGGCAGACATTTTCAATGAAATATCGGTTATCAGTATAGGTGAAGGAGAATCCAGATGCAGAAACTGGCAGCATTAATACTGGCAGCCGGAGTTGCCCCATGCAGCGAACAGTGGGGCCCGATGCTTCCCGTGGGAAATGACACAATGATCCGGCGTACGATATCTGTTATGCACAAGGCCGGTGCCGATCCGATTGTTGTAGTAACGGGGTATAAGAATAATCAGCTGAAGCTTCACCTGCATGATCTGCCGGTGGAATTCCTTTACAACCGGAAATATGCGTCCACGCAGATGTATGATTCACTTTTGATGGGACTGCGGCATCTTGACGGACGGTGTGATCGTCTGCTGCTGATTCCGGCCGATGTTCCGACACTGGAGGAAGCTTCGATACGCAGACTTCTGACAGAAAAGGCACAGATTGTCAGGCCGGTATATGAAGGCAGAACAGGTCATCCGATCGTAATCGACAGCTCGGTTTTTGCTGCTCTGCTGTCATATAACGGACAGAACGGACTGCACGGCGCTTTTCAGCTGCTCCATTTACAGATTAAAAATGTTTCTGTCGCGGACGTGTCGACGGTGTTCGGAGACTCTTCGCCGGAAACCCGCAGCAGGCTGCTGAAATATAATCTGGCAGTCGGCGGCGGAAGAGAAATGTTTCATGTAGATATCAGCATGAATTTTGGAGCGGTCGGGAAAGCCTTTTCACCTGAAATAGCACAGTTCCTTGAAATGATCGATTTGACGGGGTCTATGCAGCAGGCCTGCAGTGTACTTAAAATTTCATATTCAAAAGGCTGGAAAATGATCCGTGAAATAGAAGACGCATGGGGCATCCAGCTTGTTGAACGCAAGGTCGGCGGCCGCAAAGGCGGAGGAACGAGGCTTGCGCCCGATGGAGAAAAGCTCCTGAAAGCGCAGAAGGAATGGGAACATGAAGTTATGTGCTATGCGGAAGAGAGCTTTCAGCGATGCTTTGACCCGATGCTTTTTATCCAGCCGGATGTCTGATCTTTGCATTATAATTATTAGAAAAAGGAAGTGACGTTTATGACTGACAGAAATTTTGAATTTCGTCAGAAAGCGTCAGTTCCTTTTTAATTGAGAATTGCAGCAGGAGGAGTCGGAAGTCTGCTGGATCAGTATAGTACCCGACACAGAAATTCATGAAATAATATGCTTAATTTATCTTGCGTTTTCCATAATCCGATCTTATACTGAAGATGAATATGATTCATCGTGGAGGTGGCCATATGCAGCCAAAAGTGGCGGATGCCCGCAGAAAACTGATGTCGCATGGAAAGAAGACGCTGATGAAGAGCGGTTACGGCGGCATTGTCATTTCAGAACTGACAGCAGAATGCGGCATGGCTGCCGGTACCTTCTACAATTACTTCAAGAGTAAGGATGATCTTGTCAATCAGATCATTGCCGCCGACTGGGCCGCGCTGCTGAAAAAGATCAAAAGGCAGATGGCAAAGCCGGAAGACCGGTATGAAAACTTACGTTGTCTTTATCAATGCCTCGCAGACTTTCAGCGCAGGTATCGCTTTTTTTCCACTGGTTCGGTCGTCAAAAATGAAAAGATCATCCGCAGCGAGCGGGAGGATCTGCAGCAGCTCTACGACATTATGACGGAAAAGATCCGTCAGGAGACGGAGCGAAGTATGCTGAATTTTGGTACAGCGCCGGAAAAGGCATCCTATATGATCGTGCAGTGCTGCATGGTTGCGGGACGAAGCCCCGATATGAAATTTGAGGATCTATGGAATTTCCTGCACGTTAGCAACCCTGTTTTCTCTGTACCTTTGATAAGAGGAGGAAAGGCACATGATTGAACTGACGCGCGAAAGGATTGCTGAAAACGCAAGAATAATACCTGGAAACGTTGGCATATACAGGGTGAATCATAACGAATATGAGACTGTTTATTCTTCCGAAGCAATTCCCGCGCTGCTTGGTATGAACGCCGGAGTTTACGAGGAAAAAAACAGCCGGAATGCGATCAATGCAATATGCCGGCAGGATCGGCCTGCCGTGATTGCCGCACTTCAGAAATGTGTTTCAGACGGAAAGCCTGTGGATATTCACTATCGCGTGTACCATGCGGAGCATGGATTCGACTGGGTCCATGCCAAGGGGGCCTGCTGCGGCCGGCTTGACGGCTGTCCCGTTTTATTCTTTGTATTCAGCAACGCATCCGAGGAGTCCGATATCTATCAGGACATTCTCGATCATGCGAACCGCATGATCTATATCGTGGACAGCGTTTCACATGAGGTACTGTATGCAAACCGTGCTGCCTGTGCAGACACAGCCCGGACACAGAAGCTGAGTGCCGGAATTCCCTGCTATACGCTGCTGCATGGAAGAAAAACAATGTGCGAAGACTGTTTCATGGAAAAGATGAAGCGCGGTGAAATGCTCGACCTTATCCGTCGAAACGCACGGAACGGAAAGTGGGAGAGTCTGTCCGGTCAGTTTATTTCCTGGTGCGGTCACGACGCCTTTGTACAGTATATAGAGGATATTACTGAAAGCCGCATGCTTCAGCTCGAACTGGAACAGGCGCGCCGCCGCTATCAGATCGCTGTGGAGGGCGCCGGGCTGGGCGTCTGGGAGTATCATATCAAGCAGCATATGATTACCAGCCCAAGTCACAGCTTCCGGGCTTTCGGAGTGCCGGACGTAATTGAAAACGTTCCGGACTCCATACTTCCTTTATTTCCGGAAAAAGAACGGGAAAAGCTGAAATCCATGTTCCGGCGGCTGGACGACGGGGAAGAAAAGGTTACAGAAGACTTTTGGATGAAATGGAAGCCGGAACTGCCGCTGCGCTGTGAGCACGTTGTTTATACCGCAACGAAGGACGAAAACGGAGTACCCGACATTGCCTACGGCATCGGTCTTAACATAACCGTACAGGAGCAGGCGCGGGCAGACTATGAACGGCTCAGAGGGCAGCTGACCGGGAACCTTGCGGATGTGGTCGGAAGTTTTCAGGTCAACCTTTCCAGAAATCTCTATATCGACGGATACAGCCCCTATCCGAACGTTGTCAGAGCATTGGAGCGGGAGACCGCGGATGAGCATTTCGCGGCTACGGCCGGAACAGTCACAAGTGATGAAATCCGGCAGGGAATACTGAAGGATTACACGTGTGCCCATCTGCTTGCGTTGTTCCAGAGCGGTGAGAGGCGGCTTGACCGGAATTATCCCGTTCGCACAGCTGCCGGCGATAAGATGTGGATTCACTCCACGATATACATGATGCTGAATCCCGGTACCGGTGACGTCGAGGGCATTACCTATTCCAAGGATATTACGCGTCAGAAGCGGAATGAGGAGATCATCCGGCTGACGATCAGTGAAGGCTGTGATTATATCGGTATTATTGATCCGGAAGCGGATACGTATGAACGATACTGCGGTGCGGTGTACAGGAATGGCATTTTGGACGGACAGAAACTGCCTTACGGAACGGCGCGCGAACGAACCGCTGCTATATACCTTTCACAGCAGGAGTGCGATCATATTCTGAGGCAGACGGATATTCCTGTTCTGCTTGAAGCATTGAAATCGGTAAAACAATATGTAGTTATCTACAGCTACGCTTCGCCGGAAGCATCATCGCAGCTGTATAAGCAGATTCGATTTTCCTGGCTGGACAGTGATAAACGGGAAATCCTTGTCATTCAGCAGGATATTACTGAGGCTCAGAATCGCGAGCGTGAACATACGGAGCAGCTTCGGAAAGCCATGCTGCAGGCCAGACAAGCCAATACCATGAAGACGGAGTTTCTGTCTAACGTCAGCCACGATATCCGAACACCGCTCAACGCCATCCTCGGATACACAAACCTTGCCGCAAAGTCGAATAATCCCGAAGAAAAGGACGCTTACCTGGCAAAGATCAGTAAAGCCGGCAATCTGCTGCTGACGCTCGTGAATGACACACTGGATCTTACGAAAATTGAAAGCGGCGAGATCTTGCTCAAACCTGCGCCGATCGGCTGCGGAGAAGTTATCGGACGCGTATTGGCTGCGATCCGTCCTGAAATAGAAAAGAAAAAAATCCGCTTTATCCTGGAAAACAGCCGTGCAGTCATGGCTACGATCAACGTAGATGCGCTGCGGGTACAGGAGATTTTTATCAATCTGCTGTCCAATGCGGTCAAGTTTACGCCGGAAGGCGGTGAGGTTTCATTCATTGTTGAATGTGTAAAGCTGGAAGAAGACTGTGTACACGATCGCATTACCGTGCGCGACAGCGGCTGCGGCATGAGTCCGGAATTCCTGCCAAAGATATTTGAACCGTTTGCGCAGGAGCGTCTGAAAGATAACAGCGGTGCGGGCGGCACCGGGCTGGGCCTTTCCATTGTGAAACGGCTGGTGGATCTCATGGGCGGTACGGTCGAGGTGCGCAGCGAACTGGGAAAAGGATCGGAATTTGTCGTGTATCTCGATTTTGAACGTGTGGACGACAAAGATCCTGGACGAGAGGATTACAAGATCATTCCGAACGAAATAGTCGATCTTCGCGTGCTGCTCTGCGAGGACAACGCCATGAACCGGGAAATCGCCATGAAATTGCTGGAATTTCGGGATGTTAAGGTTGAATGCGCGGAGAACGGAGAGGCCGGTGTATGTAAGTTTTCTGAAAGCGCTGCGGGCGAGTATGATGCTGTGCTCATGGATCTGCGCATGCCGGTGATGGACGGTCTCACCGCAGCAATGGCCATCCGTTCGCTGGACCGGGAGGATGCAAAGTCGATCCCAATCATTGCCATGACGGCCGATGCATTTGACGATGATGTGCAAAAATGCCTGGATGCAGGTATGAACGGCCATATCGCCAAGCCGGTCGATCCGGAGGAATTGTACCGTGTGTTGACGGAGCATGTCAGAAAAAAGGGTGAAAATGACGCAGATTATTAATGTCTGCTTATCATTATCCGTTTGTGATCCGAAGATATATTATAATATTCAAATTAATTAGAAAAATTGAGGATGTAACATTGTAATTCTGAACATTTAGTGATATAATATAATTGCATATTTATAAACATTTACATATTATACAATAAAATAAAAATTAGGTTATTTTTCGGCACGGCGGATTCAATCCGCTTCGCAAAGCTATAGGGCCTGTGATTTTTAACAGGCAGCCAGTTGCACCTTTTAAACGAGATCTGCAGCTGACAACAGCTGCAGATTTTTTTGTTTATTCATTGCTACAGTCACGGGAGGCTGCATTATGAAGAAGAAAGATATCGCTCGCTTTTCAAAAAGGATTCTGACGATTATGCTGGCAGTGTCGATGCTGCTTGCAAGTGTGCCGGTTGACGCGCTGGCGGAAGGCGGAACGTCGAACAGTGAGAGCACATCATTTGTGATTAATCTGAACGGGAGTGCTTCAGCCACGGCAGACGCACGAACGGTGGCGTACGGAGAGACGGTATCCTTAACGCTATCCGGCTATTCGGGCAGTACGGAGCCAGCGTTCATATGGCTTCCCGGATCAGAGACGCCGGACATTATGGCAAGCTGGCACAAATGGTCGGAAGGTCAGCCAACGGAGCCGGGTAAGTATTATCTGGGCTATGAGTTTGTTGATTCGGACGGTTTTTCTCACAACTTATATGACGGCAGCTACAGCTTTACCATAACAAAGTCGCAGGCAGCGGTGCCGGAAGGACCTTTATGGACCGATGGCAGTACCGCGTCCTGGAAGGCGGTAACCGCGAATACAAATGGCAGCACACTGGCGAACGGTGCTGTTGCCGGATATAAGACAACGCTTTATAAAGACGGCACTGCAGTTGATTCCTATACTGCAGAGCAAAATTCTTATGATTTTACGGATATCATTAAGAAACAGGGAAATGGAATCTATACGTTTACGGTTCAGGCTTCTGTTTCAGATACGGCTCACTATATGGATTCCGCTGTATCAGCAGTGAGCGGCAGTGAGGCCGCGGTACTGGTTTCGGTTTCCGCGGGAGAAGGCATTGCCTCTGTGTCTCCCTCGGCTTCCAGTTTGCTGATCGCCGGCAATACGAATGAAAACAGAATGTCTGTCACTGCTTCTGTAAAGAACGGAAGAGTCTTCTCCGGATGGTCTGCCGATCCCGCGGCAGCCGTCACGATCGGTTCTGCTTCGGAACTGAATTCGACGATTATATTAAACGCTGACTATACGGCAGGAACTGCCGTTGCGGTATCTGCCGGTACAATTGACACCGAATCCCCGTCCATAACGATGTATGAGGCCGGCACCGGCGCTGATTACGGCGTTTTAAAGGGCAGTGCGGCAGACGCAGGCAGCGCTGTTTCACAGTATGCTTTTTCCACTGCGAAAACGGCCGCGGAAGTGGCTGAAGGAGAGTGGCAGAATGCACCTGCAAACGGTGCGGGTGTGCCTGCTTCCTTCCAGCATACGGTAAGCGCCGCCGGTACATATTATTTATATGTAAAGGATGCTTCCGGCAACACAGCAAAATCTGGCAGCGGCATTCAGGCGACGGAAGTAAAATATGACGGGTATTATGAAAACGGAACAGCACAGAGCACACGCTCCTCCTTTATTGTCGGGGATAAGGCTCTTGTACTTTCTGTCCCGTCACGTCCCGGGTATACTTCAAATGGCTGGCATCTGTTATCTGACTGCAGCGACACGGCTGTTGCCGAGATTTCCGCCCAAAGCACAGATGCGGTTACAGTATATACAAAATGGACACATGAGGCAATTCATATATCGGATCAGCCGGATAATTACAGCGGTGAGTACGACGGAGCGGATCATACGCTTTCCGTAACGGTTGACAATACGGCAGGAACGATATCGTATCAATGGTATAAAGGTACCGCGGACGACAGGCAGCCGGTCGACGGCGCAGTTTCATCGGAATACTCTGTGAAAACAACTGCAGATACCGGTGTTTATTCCGTTCAGATAACGATCTCACAGGACGGAAATGACATTTCGGTATTCAGTGATGCCGCAGTCGTCTCGATTACGGCGAAGCGCCTGACGATTACGGCGGAGAACAAAGAACTTACATACGGGGATACGGCAGGCGAAGGCTTTTATACGTATACTTCGACGGGTTATATCCCGGGTGAAAATGAATCTGTCCTGACCGTCGGAACGATCTCCTGCGCATATGATCCCGCCTCGGCAGACAACAGCGCAGCGAATGTATATCCGATTACAGCCGCAGGATTTTCGGCGGAAAACTATACGATCGGTTATGTGAGCGGGAATCTGACGGTCGATAAGAAGAATGGCAGTACCGGGGCTGATATGAGTTCTGTGCTTGATAAAACGGACTGGACGTATACAGGACAGGAAATCAAGCCGGCTGTCACAGTCAAGGACGGAATGAAGCAGCTGAGTGAAAACACGGATTATACTGTGACATACAGCAGTGATGTCAACGCCGGTACGGCTGCCGCGACGATCCTGTTTACAGGAAATTATACAGGCAGTACGGAACTGACGTATACGATTTCGAAAGCAACGTTTACCGCGGATGTTATTCTGCACAGCTGGATATACGGTGAAAATGCAGCCACACCGGCATTGAGCACAAACGTAAGCGGCGGAGCAGCATCTTATTACTATTACGGAGAAAAAGAAACACGGGAAAGTGCTGTCGAAACGGTACCGACAGAAGCGGGCAGCTATTATGTATACGCAGTTATCGCAGCAACGGATAATTATGAACAGGTGACGACGGAGCCGAAATTATTCGCTGTGGAAAAGCGGACCATTACACTGACAGCATACAACGGCAGCTGGATATTTGACGGTAACGCACATGCACGCCCGCTGTATCAGCAGCAGGGAGAATTTGCAGGGACCGATGGTTTCTTAAGCGTTTCTGTAACAGGTACGGTTACGAACGTAGGTGTGGCCGAAAATGCCATTGAATATGCGCTTACATCTTCGACGAAAGCTGACAATTATAATATTCAAACAGTTAACGGAACCCTGGAAGTTATGCAATGTTCCTTATCGGCTCCCGGCGGGAGCGCATGGAATGACGCTGTGCCTGGAAAAGCAGAGTGGATCGCACTGACACGTGACAGTCTGACCGTTTCTTATACCGTACAGCTGTATCGCGTGGTAAACGGCAATTATTATCTGATTGATTCGGAAAATACAGATAGTAACTCATATGATTTTTCGAACAGTATCAAGAAAGATTCTGCGGATAAAGGCGTTGCAGGCTATTGCTTTAATGTAAAAGCAGTTCCATCCGGCGGGGATAATCAGCTGAACTACAGTGCCAGCAGTTATTCGGACAACGCGGCAGTTATTTATACGGCATCGGTTTCCGTTACTGGCGGAATAGGTGTAGCATCTGCATTGATCGACGGTGTCACGAACGAGATTCTTTTTCAGGGACAGTCCTTTACACTTACTGCGGAAGCGAAGACCGGATATTCATTTTCCGGGAACGTCTGGAGTGAAGCGAGCGGAAATGTCGCGATTGATGATGTGAATAGCAAGTCTACGACCGCGAAGCTTTCGAATAAGATAACAGAAGGAAAGGTGATCTCCATTGCGGCGTCCTGTATCGACGATGCGCCGGTGATAACAGATTTCAGCGCGGAAGCGTATGATAACAATTCCAAGGTGCGTTTTTCATTATCGGCAGCCGATACAAAGAGCATTACGGCATGGGCGATTACAAATTCAGGGACAGAAGAGCCGGATACATGGCATGAAATCACACCGTCGAAGGCACTTGACCGTCAGACGCTGGATAATATTACAGCAGCGGGAACTTACTACGCGTGGGTAAAGGATGACTTCGGTCAGATCACATGCAGTGCCGCGCGTGAAAGCGGCATGCCCAGCATCGGCGTTTATGAGATTGCGTTTTCAGCCGGTGAGCAGGGAACAGGCGCAATGGACACATTGCTGAAAGTGGAAAACAAACCGGTAACGCTGCCTGTCTGTGCTTTTACGAGACAGGGCTTTAACTTCCGCAACTGGAGCGGTGCCAGCGGCCTTTACGCAAATACAGGGATCTATACGGCCAACAGCAGTGATACACTTACAGCACAGTGGACAGATGAACAGTTCCGCTATACGGTGAATTATTATCTGATGGGCACGGACGGCAGCTATCCTGAAGATCCAAGCCAGACGATTTACTATACCGGAGGATACGGCAAGGTCATTTCTACTTCCAGTACAGAAATTGCCCTTTCGAATAAGGGAATGGCACCGGATACGAATATGGCCGGTTCCATTACCCTGACGGAAAACGGTCTTGTACTGAATGTTCATTATAAGCGGCTTCAGTATACGATCACATACAGCTATACAATGCCGGACAATACGAAAAAAAGCTTTGAACAGGCATACTATTATGGAGAAACAGTTACAGAGGCTGACAAGCCGGCTGCAGACGGTTATACATTTATCGGCTGGCAGTACGGCAATTCCGGAAGGACGCCCGATACCATGCCGGCAGAAAATCTGACGGCGGCCGGTTCTTTTACCGCAAATCAAACCTCGTATAAGATTCATTACTATGAGGAGAATATTCCGGCAAATGCCGGTGATGATGAAGTTTATACACTAGTTGACACTCTTGATAAAACAATCGTTTCCAGACACGGAACTGCAGTTTCGGCAAGTATTACAGATGCTGAGGCTATCGATGGATTTACTGCCGCGTATGTAACGGTAAGCCTGGGCGATGTCGGCGGCACAGTGCCTCAAGAGAAGAAAACAACCGCTTCCGGGACCGTATCAGCGGATGAAAGTACAGCTCTGAATATCAACTATTACTATACAAGAAACACATATAAGCTTACATTGAATGTCTACAGCAGTAATTTAAGGACAGATTGCATTTATACATATTCCGTTGACAAAATGTTTGGTGAAACGATCAATGCAGATGCGTTTGCCAATTATAACAAAACAGATTGGACAGGCGCGCCGGAGGACAGTACGCTGGCGGATTATGCTGACTGGAGTACCGGTGCGGCACCGGCACTGATGCCGGCCGGCAATGTGACCGTATCCCGGGATTATGTCAAAGCCACAGAAGCAGCATATAAAGTAGAAATTTATTATGAAACGGCGGC
>Ga0163159_1003296_pt1 | contig 12333 bp, 11 predicted proteins | sample BioMet9_FD_108702 | JGI IMG/M metagenome (GOLD analysis project Ga0163159, IMG submission 108702) | Microbial communities from bioreactor (seeded with sewage sludge) at Lawrence Berkeley National Lab, California, USA - Biofuel... | ecosystem: Engineered > Bioreactor > Anaerobic > Unclassified ... | reverse complement strand
TCCTTGGCCGGATAAGGACTGATCATCATTTCGGTTCTCCTTCTATGTTTGAGGAACGATCTTTGGTGCTCCCGCGTTTGATGATGACCGCTCTATAGCTAGAAGGATGCCAACGCATGATGTATTGAATTAATTAAGAAAAATTTCTTGACAACGAAAAATTGTCTGAAAGCAACTCAACATATCGAGTTTAGCGCAAGATATTGAGTTCAGTCGAGCGCATCTTGACAGGCCCAGCGGCCGCGTGGGATACGCTGAGCTTATGAACAGGATCGCATCAAGGAAGACCTTCACTGGGGCAGGCCAATCATCAACGCGTGGATCATCAAAACCTAAAGATCGAAAGTATGTTGATGATTCAGCGATATCAAATACTCAATGGCTTGTTTTCCCAGGATTGATGGAATCATTTGAAAAATTCATAAAAATTGCCGATAATTATATAAACAATAAAGACAACAAAAATAATAGACCATTGATTATAATAGGGGAATCTGGATCAGGCAAAAGTCTATTTATTGAAGCTGCCAAGCAAATATATAAGCGTAATTCAGAAAATAAAGGCTCAATCATTAGAGTCAACTGTGCATCATTTGATAGTGGAGTTGCTGATTCGGAGATTTTTGGTCATGTTAAAGGTTCTTTTACTGATGCGATAGAAGACAAAGCAGGTATTGTTGAAGAGGCTAAAAACGGACTACTGATTTTAGATGAAATAGGAGAGCTTCCAAAATCAGTTCAGGCAAAATTATTAATATTTATAGAAGAAGGGACTTTTCGACGCGTTGGTGAAAATAGATCTATCCCATTAAAACTCAAGATAATCGGGACAACAAACAAAAAGCAAAATGATTTTCGTGAAGACTTTTGGTATAGATTTTTTCCTTTTTTTGTCCCAGCTCTTCATGAAAGAAGACTCGACGTTTTATATTATATGGCAATAGAGTATAAGAACCTATTTAAAAATCTTCATTGTCATTATGCCATGAGTCTTTTAGCTCATCATTGGCCTGGAAATACTAGGGAGCTAGAAAGAGTTTTTTATTTAATGAAAAATAGTTTATTTAGACCTCATCAAGAGAGTGCTTATGATCATGGAGATGTGACAACCCCATTAACTGGTTATCTTCCATTCCCTTCCGATAATAGGGAAACGTCATTGGTAAGTTCTGATTTTGCAAATTTCTGTGAGCAAATCAATAAATCAAGCATTGATCTTGTAATATTGAACGAAATAACAGAAAAATATGGACTAGCATTCCCTATTATTTTTGAAACTTCAGACGATTATCATAATACCTTAGAAAAGATTTTAAAAAAGAAGAACCCAGACCCGCAAAAAGCTGATTCGGAAAGCACGCAGGTTAACAAAAGCAAACCATCAACAGAATCTGTGTCAAATATATACGAACCCAAAATACCATCTATGATGCTTAGATTCCAACATGCACTCAATAGCAAAAGTAAGTTTTATAGCAAACTGTCTGAAAAAATACACCTAGACAAGATCGAACTACCTGGATTTGAAAATATTTTTGTAATTCCAAAAGAAGACAATTTAGAATCAATAGGTTCATGCTTTTCATCAATAGCAAAATTATTCTTGCGCAACGATAAAATAAATGAAAATGTATTTAACATCAGCAAGATCGATCCAGGAGAATCACTTTGGGACAATGCTGTAGAATGTGATGTATTTAAAAAATTAAACGAGCGGAAGTTTATAAACAACTGTTTATCGTTTGTTTTAAAAGAAGATATTGACCTTAGGGGGTTTACATTTGCAGTTGGCTGGAGATATATGGTAAATTTTGTTTTAGATAACTTAGAGAAAAATAATAGTAAAAGTGACGATATGCCTGTAGATGTGTATTCAATTTATCATTTTTACGACAAAAATACGACTAAAAGCCTTCTGCTTGGCTACTACACATTCCTTATTAAAAAATACAAAACCAGAAAAGAAGCTGCTGAACATGCAGGGATTAAGTATTCTAAATTTCTCTTTGATTTAAAAAAACTTGGTTATTGTGACGAGGTAGAGAAAGAAAAGAATGACCTTTTGGATACCTAATAGTTTTCAAAAACGGGAAATTACACCTCCCGCAGAAACGGACATTGGCCCGGAGGGGCGATTTACTGGGCTTTTCAGCAGGGCGGGACCAAAGGGCGGGTGAGCGGAGAAAACCCCAGGAGAGGGCCGCTCAGCGCGAAATAGAGGGGTGCCCGGGTGAGGCCGGGAGAGCGGTCGGGATTCCAGCAGGTTCCCCGAGATCAATTCTTGAAAAATCAAATCCCGTGGTCCATCAACGGATCACGGTCATCAGGACCTTGAAGATCAAACCTCAATCGATCAGCAGGAGAACCACTTAGAATGATTACTTGTTCATAAACAATAGGTCGGTCAACAAGGGGAAAATCTTCTGTTCAAAGAAAGTTTTTAGGCAATAATCGAAAAAAGTTATGAGAATTTCATTGACAAATTGACTTGGTAGTGGTTCTAAGTCTTAGAATTTGTCTGAAAACAAACTAAACAGAGGTATGCGCTATGGGATTTGAGTTTTTTACGGAAGAAATCAAGCCCTACGTTCCTTCCTTGAAAGGTGCCACCATTTCTTTGTCAATGCGCCGTGGACAGATCAGCTTCTCAAAAGAGGCTTCTGATCTTTTAAGGTTGAAGACTGCTAAAACTTATATTTCGATAGGGTACGATAAGGAAAACAATCTGCTTGGATTCAAAGTCTTTAGCAAAAAAGAACCAGGTACAGCAGTTGTTGAAGAGCTTAAAGTCTATGCAACAGGAACATCGGTTGATGTTATTTACGCATTTTCGACTCTTGATAAAATTCCAGCGATCCCACGGGATGGATCTTATAAATTTTTGATAAAAGAAGGCGAAGATGGTGTTTTTTATGTAGATTTAGCAAAAGGAAAGAAAAATCCAAAGGCAAAATCTAAAGCAGCTAAGTAGGGTTCGGCTTCAGAGGAAAGCCCACGTTTTCCATTGAGATGATGGAGGCGTGGGCTTTCCATAAAGAATTCTTCTGCATTTTAATCAGGAGATGTTCTTCATGACAAAAGAAGGTAGTGATGATAAGGTTAATATTTTTTCAGGAAGAACATCAGATGGATGGAATAATGCTTGTCTAAATTTTACACATGGCAAAAATACTTGGTTAGGATATTCTATAGGGTATAAAAGAGGCGCGGCAATACTGTCCGATTTTGTTTGTAACCAACAAGAATATCAGGATACTCTTATCTTTCCGATACTGTTTTTATATCGTCATTACATCGAATTGATGTTAAAAAAGATACTCAGTAATTGCGCTGTTGTATCAGAAAAGGATATCAAGTTTAAACATCATAATTTAAAAAAATACTGGGAATTAGCAAAAGAAAATATAAAAATGTGTTCAGAAGATCCCTTGCCAAAAGAATTTATCATCAGCATTGATAGTATAGTAGATCAATTAAATGATGTGGACAGCGCCTCAGATGCATTCCGATATCCTTCTCGTAAGGATGGGACACCGACGCTTTCGGGCATTACTTATGTCAATATAAAACAATTAAGCGAAGAAATAGATAAAATTTCAGGAATGCTTGAGGGTATAGAGCTAACTTTAGAATCAATAATTGACTATAGGAATGAACACCTGTCCTCCCTAGAGAATAACTATGAATGAAACAAATAAAATTAACATTCTTGATTTTCCAAGAGATCCATTTGAATGCAGAGAATCCATTTTAGCAAAAACTGCTGCTCCGACTTTATCAATAACGACTAATTATATAAAAACAGAATATGCAAACTCCGAATTATTAGAAACAGCCCAACTGTTTGCTGATTACGACTTGTTGGACGCCGCTCCATCTGCTGGAGATACTTTAAGAAAACTTAGCCTTTTTCCATGGGTTGAGTCATCGAATGAATTAGAAAAGTCCTTGAGCTTGATAACGCTATCGTTTTACAAGAATAGCTATGACTCCATGAGGAGAGCACTTGAATTAATTGTTGTTGGATCTTTTTTCATACTAGACGATATAGATGTTGATAGACCGAGGGCATGGTTGAAATCTAATGAAAATACACCTAACTTTAGAAGGATGCTTGAAAAATTAATAAAGTACGAGCCATATTGTTCATGCGAAAAACGTTGTAAGTTTTGCGCCTATCTACTCGATTTATATTACCGCCTTTCAGACTATATACATGTCAAGGGAATTGAAAAATCTCAAAGAAAAATCAAGCCGGCGACGGATAAGTTTAATGGGGTAGAGCTGCTTGGTTTTAATGAAAAGCCATGCAAAGAGTCTTTAGACTTATACATTGAAACTGTGCAAGCCATTGGGCTCTTATGCGCTCTAAGCACTCCATGGCTACTAGTTGGTTTTGATCTTGATAGTAAGTTTGGATTTAATCCGCCCCTGTCTGGTTTTTTTGAGTATGATCAAGCTGAGAGAATTCGTTTGTTAATTCCAGAAAAATTTTGTCCATTTATTGATGGATTGAAGGAAACAGATGAAAGGATACGTAGTATTGTCGAATGGTTTGAAGATTTACCAGATCTTACACAAGAAGAATATACTAGGCAGGCTGAAGAATTTAGAAAAGAATGCGATTCCTCAAAGAGGTAAGTATAAGTTTGAAAGGAATATCAACTGCTTTTAAAGATTTTCATAAACTCTTTATAATAAAATCCTTCCGTTGGCTCTGCTCCAAGTGCAATCTCAAGCATCAGCCGGATCGTTAACATAGGTCCAGGGATTACTTCATCAGGATCAGCCCCATCAGGTAAGATTTCAGGCTGGATACTTAGCTCGAAGTATTTAAACCACCATTTCTCAATCTTACTGTAAAGATCAATAAGATCATTTAATATGTTTTCATCAAATTCTTTGTTATGCAGCGTCAGAAATTCAACCATGTTATGGGTGAGCTCATTCCTGTATTTTCGAATTTTATGATATTTTTCTATGTCAACGTCATCTATGCCGTCGTTGTCCTTGAACCAAATGAGGGTAGCTTCATCTAAGTATTTTGATTTTGAGAGGACTTCTTTTTTGTATCCGTCACTAACTTCATAGACTATTTCCCCTTGCTCAACATCGAAGCGTTCCATATTGGCAAATAGCATTCTTGGCTTTTCGATCATTCCGTCTTTAAACATCTCAAAAATACAAATAAAAAGAGAGATTAACTTGATGTTTGATCGGAGAGACTCTGGGTTTAAGAACTTTTCCCAAGATTTCTGTGTGTCATTCTTCATCTTGCAATCTTACCATGAGTTTTTCTTCATCTTTAAGGTTATATGAAACGACTTCTAAATTTGTTATATCTTCAATGTCGGCTTTGACTGTCGCTGAAAACTGTATATCGATTCCTCCAATTGCTCCATCCCCTTTGCGAATGTCTGAGTTTGAACCCCATTGAAGTGAAAATTCTAACTGTCCCCCAACTACAAATGTAAGGTTATTACTGTCAAATAATTCTATATGAACACTATCTATGTAAATACCTTCAATACCATGATGGGTTGCCAAGTGGTCAACTGCTTCGAAATACTCGCTAAGAAGTCCTTCTTCCGCAGCTTTATAAACATCATCTTCTAAGGCACTTATTATATTTTTTTCTGCATCTGTTATATTGCCTAAAAATTCAGCAAGATTTTCAAAGAGATTTAACGCTAGCTCGTTGTCGCATTCATCTGTCGGGAAAGTCTTGTCGCTGATATGTGTATATTTAGATAGTGAATCTATATTTTTAAGTAAACTTTTGATTATTACGTTGGGGTCGTAACCCAATCTTTTCCTAACAATTTCTGGATCAAGCCCCCTGTGAATAGCATAATGCATTCTTTCCGCTCTTGTAGGTTTTCCCTTGCCATCGCCCTTAAACCAAAAACATTTTACTACATCACCATCATCAAGAACTGATGACAAATAAATACGGATTAATTCTCTCGCAGCATACGCAAAATTATTTATTCTTAATTTATTAGTATGATCAATAAGATTTGTGGCTGCTGCATCAAATATTTCTCTTTGAAATTCATTATGAAGATTTTCCCTTACTTCATGAGCTTTTGAAGAGGCAATATCTTTTGTTAGTTCAAGAATATTCATAGACTACCTCATGCATATTTTGTTAAACAATTTATACTTTGAAATGTTAACTCTACCATAGTATGCTTAAAATTCTCTCATGCTCCTTGAAGGTCAGATAGGGATATTTTTTCGTAGGACGTTTGTTCGGTGTAGAAGTGCATGACTATATATTTTATAGCAAAAACTACATTATACACATGAAACAAAATAATTAAATCTATTGGTTAACCAGCGGCAACATTTTTTAACTATTGATGTTTTTAATATTTCATCATAAGCACAAAGCGGTAGATGCAAACTATTGCCAGTAACTTTCTCTTCCAGAGCATATCGATAGTTTTCGATTTTATGGGCGGAAAACAAAAAACACTTTTTATTTTTATAAAGCTTCGACGAGGGTTCGGATTTATTAGAAATATTCCCATCCGTATTGTAGCACAAAATATGATCAGCATATCCTAATGATGTTGGAGGCAATAAAGGCACTATATCTCCATGGTTGCTAATGTTGACCGGCAGCTCGTCAGCATAATTGAGATAAAACCATGAATTAGCGAAACGTGGAGACCCAAATGTACATACATGGATGTTGCTTTTAGTATTTAAAAAAAGTTTAGTAATAGTTGCGACTGCTCCTCCAAGCGAATGTCCAGTCAAAACAATATGCTCAACACCATTTATATTTCTCTTATTAATTTCATGATTAATTATTAGAGATATTCTTATTGCTTCATTGCAAAAACCTTCATGAACTTTACTCATTCCATTTTGGTGAAATATTTTTAAACCACTCCCCATTCGGAATAACTCAAAATTCAAGGGCAAAAATTTTAAATTTATTGCCCAATCATATAGGAATTTAGTACCGCGGAAACTTATGAATAAATACTTTCCATGCTTAACCCCGACCAACACAACAGATCTATCATAAATTATAAAATAATTTTCAACATCATTTTCGCTAAATGTTGGCAATTTGGCAATGGACCATCTTTTTTTTATGATATTTTGAAATGCAATACACGGCACAAATTTGCATCTTTTGTCCTTATCAATCTCGAAGCTATTAACATAATAATAAGCAAGTTCAGAAAACAAAACACATGCATATCGAACACAAGGATCATCTAGCGTTAACGGATCCTTGAACTTAGAAATCAGGGAAGGGATGGTGTCTATTGCATATGTGCTCATCTTGCAATCCCTTTTAAAAATCGTAGCCCTGTTGGGGTGGCTAGTTACTTTCAACAAATTTGATATCCATTTACCCATCATCTCCTTCAGATGACAAGAGGGAAAGACCGGGCCACATGGAAAAAATTCCACCATCAGCATCCTGGACGCTCATCCTGACCCATGGAACGCTGGATCGCTCCGAACCGAAACAGATGGTGCGGGGTGAACATAATCCAAGAATCAACGACGAGAACACATCGAATCCCATCAACCCGATCCAATAACAAAACAATATCAATCGGTTCGAACTAGAAAGAAATCCTTACAAGTTGCCGGTCCCATGAGTTCTCCCATGGATCACCATCAAAAATCTTCATCATCAATGGAAAACCAAGATTCCCTCGATGACCACCTCTAATCACCCCAAAAGTCCAAACGCCCAAACCAGGAAGACCCGGCCGCTTGAAAATTTGGAAAGCGTCCATCATCCTTCCGCTTCGCACACCGCTGCGGAAAGTTTCTGAAAAAATTTGTTTCTGAAGCAAAAAGTCGAAGGGTGGACGCTTACTTGATATCATCTACCGGAATGACAAGGGTTTCTATTCGTTTTGAGAGTTTTTCTCGAAGTTCCATAATATTATTATAAACAATGTGGTTAAGGTCTCGAATGTCAAACGGAATATCTCGAACATTACGTGTACAAAGAATAACATCTTTACCCGTTGCGTGGGCAATTCCCAACTCATAATAGACATTGGGATTAGGTTCGGATACTTCTGAAACGATAATATCGGACATTTGAATCATGTCACGAATTTGATCCATAATCCTTCCGTTAAATTCAACCTCATCTACTCGGCGACATGCGAACCCATGTTTAGCCAATGTTTCGCGAATACCAAGCATATATATGTCTTGGAACTCACTAGAGAATGGCATGATTATAAATGCACTTTTAGACGTTGTCTTTTTCTGCTCATGGTTTGCAACAACAAGCTGTGAAAAACTGGGGGATGCCTTGGCACGTAGATCATCAATTTCAACCAATCCAATATCCGCAGATGCAGCAACAAGCCGTGCATCTTTGCTGAAACCAGAAGAAGAAACCAAAATCGCGTGCTCAGCAAGCTTGGCTGATTTGGCAAATTCAAAAAGGTTAGACAGATTCCTAACATATTGGTTGCCAACCGGTTTTCGGTGAAATTTACATTCAACGATAGTCCGAAGCTCTTTTCCAGATCGCGTTTTTTCCGAAAGAAAAATATCTACTTGGTTTCCATCAAGATTATAATCCCTTTGCACACTAAGACCTCGTGAACGAAAGAGATTAGCAACTTCTATCTCGAAGGTTTGCCAATTTTGAGTAGTGATACGTGTCTCACCTGTTCTACCGTCAATCTCGACACTTGCCCCGAACATCCTAAGAATGTCTCTACCAAAAAGCGCCCATCGCATTCCATTAGAGAACTGGCAGTGATCCCAATCACGAACAGCGTAAACTTGAATTGAGCTAACTCCAGTGACAGTATCACCAGCAATCAATTGGGCGTCAAGAATCACAAAAGCCGCATGAAAAAGACCTCTGCCGCCTATCATTTTGAATGAGGAAAATAGTGTTTTCCCCTGAATCAATTCATTATCAACAAGCCACTCATACGATAAGAATGTTTTTGACGAGCCTGTATCAAAATCGCCTACCAACATCCTGCTGTCTTTCCCTAAACGCAAAGCGAGTTGCGGATAAGGATTTTGATCTTTTTGATTCATTTATTGTTAACTCATTTAGAAGATTTTAACCAGCCATTATAATGATCAAACAAAAAAGCAGGTTTTTGCTATCTTATGCCCTGCTGTATTTTCTTGCAACGAACGATGGTAGCCTTACATTCAGAACATCCTCCTCTACTCAGAACCATTAAGCCTGCCAAGCACTCAATCATGTAAGCGCTTAATCGGGCCAATCGAAACTTGATATCCATTTACCCATCATCACCTTCAGATGACAAGAGGGAAAGACCGGGGCGCATAGAAAATTTCCCTCACCAGCATCTGAGGACACTCATTCTGGTCCATGGTAACCCTGGGCCCCTCCTATCCGAAACCGATGGTGCGGAGCAGACAACCCCCAAGAATCAACGCCGGAGTGTCATCAAACTCAATCATCCGAAGCAATTAATGAAAAATATCCATCGGTTCGAACTCGAAAGGAATCCTTACAAGTTCCTATTCCCTGATCTTCCCAATGGATCATCATCAAAACCTTCATCATCGAAAGAAAACCATGATTCCCCCGATGACCACCTCTAATCACCCCAAAAGTCCAAACGCCCAAACCAGGAAGACTGGGCCTCTTGAAAAAGTTTGAAACTATTGATCGTATTTAACTAGAAAACTTTTTAATCAATAAAATGACAACTATATTATTACATTTTCATATATAAATTACAGAGAATGTTAAAACCTTTTTCACAATCCTCAACAGGAGGAAGCTGCTCTTCAAAATCATCTTTTCTTTTTGTTTCATCGAGGCTAGAATTGCCATTTATTTCGTTGCAAAAACGCGAATTTTGATGTCGCAATCTACTCTTTGAAATTTGTTGACCAACAACTGAAAGTAAATCATCATTGCAATTTTTTTCAACAAGATTTTTTAAATTTTCAATTCTGCGATAAACAAGTGGATGACCGTTTCTTGACTTTAAAGCGAACAATTCAAAATCGTTAATCATTTCAAATACCAATAATGCATTAACAAGCATTGTCGGTCTTAAGTTCGGTTTGACTAAATTAATCACAAACTCGTCTGCTGCGTGTTCAATAGACTCTGCTTCATCTTTAGAAAGACAAAAACTTAAACTATGATGATTAAGCTCTATATGGCCAACTTCATGAAGATAAATGAACAACATTGCCCCGCCAAGGGCGTGTAGGTAGTTTTGCCTATCACCTTTGTTTAAGATCAAAGCAATGTTTTTTATATTACTTTTGCTTTTGCCAAAATATATCCAGAACTCTAAACAATATGATAGTTTCAACAACTCTTCTACATGTTTCTCAGCATCATCCATTCTATGTGTTTTGCAATAATTGCATATTTTATTAACCATTTGTTCAACTATCAAGCGATGACTCATCATGGTAAAAAGCCCTGAAAATACAACAACTTGATACATCTCAAATCTTTTTTTTGAGAGGGCATTGCATATCATGTCTGTGACAGCAATAACTTCAACGTTATTTTCTAAATTAAAATCTTCCAACAGGAATGCCTTGCTGTAATCCTCAATCCCTGTTTTAAATTCGCTCGTAAAATTATCACAATCACTTGGATCAATTTTTGATATATTCTTTAAATAAAATCTTTCTTTGTCCATTGGAAAGGCACAGAAACATCTGTGTTCTGACAAAATGTCCCTGTATAGTTCTTGAAGAAAAATATTAGTTATCATGCTTCTTTATGAGATCGGACACGGCATTTTTAACAAGATCTTTTATCTGCTCGTATGTCATAAGCGTACTTATTTTTAAAAGCATCATGCCACTTCCTAATGACAATCCTATGTTCACACGTAACTCTTCATATTTTTTTCGTGTTATTCTACTTTTTAAATAATCATAAACAGCATTCGACAATAATCCTATAAAAACGTCCCCGGCAATTTTTTGTAAATCAATTCGACCAAGCACTTCGACAAAACTTTCAAGAGCACCATAATTTTTTGATGGTTGTTGCCATTCGATCCTAGGGAGTTGCTCTTCAAGCTTCAAACCTTCAGCAATATCATAGAAGGACTTTGCTTCTGCAATGTCTTGCTCAAAGCTCACTGATACAATGAACCAATCAGGCATATTTTGCCTCTTTGTCTAATAGTTACATTGAATAATTAGCATTAGTCTGATTGAATTAAACGATTTCCACATTTGGTTATGCATTTGTTTGTTTCAAAATCAAAAAAATCACCAGAAAATGGTCCTTCATACTTTCCCCGCATTGCAGTCAAATAATTGTTATATTCAGAAGTTATCTCTTTACATGATCCAGCACCACGAGGAGGGCATAAGCGAGACATCCTAGATGTAAACGTCATAATTTCATTTTTACCAAATTCATATTTTTTATTGAATTCATTGATGACTTTTTGAGCAATGCTGTATTTGTCTGGATAAAATGATTTAACAAATTCATCAACCACAGGAATCCTGTCTTTCATTTGCCAGAGCATGAAAAAACTCTTTGTTTCAAAAATTGTGCTTGCTAATATTTCGACACCCCCAATTTTATTATAACTTTCTTGTTGTCTTTGAAAACATTGGTTATATAAATTCAAAATAGGTTGTTCTTGAGTTGAAGCTTTTGACAATAAATTCAAAAAAGCTAACTGGTTTCCTGTTTTATTAATAAGAGATATGCAATCTTGCCCAGATAACTTTTTTCCTTTAGCAAACAAAACTAACTCATGAATTTGTTTTTCTTCAGGAGAACGCGTCGATGGTTTAAGAAGCTCAACAGTTATCCCTACTATTATAGGGGCAATGATAAAGCCGCCAATCCACGCCATCATCTTTCGATGTTTATTTATAAAATTTATTAACTTCATATTAGCTACCTTTGAGTCCCTATACAATCATAACATTGGCACACATATTTCATCTTTCCAAAAAAACTCATCGAAAACAGATATCCGTTTATCCATGATCTCACCTCGATGACAAGGGGAAAGACGGGGCCGCTTGAAAATTTGGAAAGCGCCCATCATCCTCCTGCCTCGCACACCGATGCGAAAAGTTCCTGAAAAAATTTGTTTCTGAAGCAAAAAGGCGACGGGTGGGGCGGCCTCTTGAAAAAAAATCAAGCGGCCTTTTCCGGGAGCTCATGCTGGCTCGCTTCTGCGAACCCTCGTGCTGCTCCTACAGGGGAGCCAACAAAACCTGTTGGCGGGTGTTGGCTGAGGAAAAGAAAAAGGGGTCACCGATTTCTCGGTAACCCCTTGGCATGCTTCGTGGTGGAGCTGGAGGGAATCGAACCCACGACCTCTTGAATGCCAT
>Ga0163159_1003284_pt1 | contig 12357 bp, 11 predicted proteins | sample BioMet9_FD_108702 | JGI IMG/M metagenome (GOLD analysis project Ga0163159, IMG submission 108702) | Microbial communities from bioreactor (seeded with sewage sludge) at Lawrence Berkeley National Lab, California, USA - Biofuel... | ecosystem: Engineered > Bioreactor > Anaerobic > Unclassified ... | reverse complement strand
GGTTAGATTTTGTATGGTAACTTAATTGTACCAAATGGGCAGGGCTTATGCTATTTTTATTGGGCAAATGCCTTGATTTTATTAGGATTGACAGGTCTTAATGGCCTGCGAAGTTTGAGTAACTAAGTAAGATAGCCATGAGGGACTTCAATATGTCCGATATGGCTGTCTTTTTGTGTATTTTTCTCCGAAAATATCGGCTCTGCCATTTAGGGGACCGTTCCTGTTTTGGCGCGCTGCTGTCAAAGAAAATTAATTCACCATAAATTTATATTTTGCCAAAAATTACACTAGGTTTTACATAATATTTAAATCCGCCTTCTATAATGGCTTTAATCAAATAGTCAAAAGGGAGGTAATCAGTATGATGTATGAACGAGCTATATTTTTGAAGAAATTTGTAGAAAATCCGCGGGAAATTGGCAGCGTTACACCGAGTTCCCATTATCTGACGAATAGAATGTTAAAAAGGCTTTCTTGGGAAACGTTTCGTGCCATCGTTGAATTGGGCGCTGGCACGGGTGTATTTACACAATATATATTGGACCATAAGACTGATAGTTGTGCATTTGTCGCCATCGAAAAGGATGAACTGTTATACCATTATTTGAAGGTGCACTATCCTCAGGTAACGATGGGGAAAGACGCGCTGGATTTGGGGGAAATCTTGCACCGACAACACATCCAGCAGGTCGACTGCGTCGTATCCGCATTGCCTTTTGCCGTCATGACACCGATGGAACGGGAACGGATTATTTCGCTCGTCAGCCATTGCCTGACAGAGGATGGTGTCTTCATTCTCTATCAATATTCATTGCAGATGCGCAGTATGTTGAAACGATATTTCCGTGATGTCCATATAGGACTGGAGTTGCGTAATCTTCCTCCGGCTTTTGTCTATACGTGCCGCCAACCGCGGATTACTGTCTGTTAAATCCTCCTGTACTGGTTATCCATAAACCATTGGTATATAATATAAGTAATGATGCAAATACCGGGACAATCATTTTATTACAGTGATGAACTAATTAATACGTTTTATTGACGATTTGGTTCTTTGGCTTTACAATAAAGGGGGAATATATGTGTGGCAAAAGGGCAAAGCATATTCTCGGGAACACGTAATTGATGTCGTAAAAAGGATTGAGAAGTGTCTGTCAACAGATAACTTTGCTATTACAACTACGGAAAAATATTATTTCCAGAGACGTGCAATCAGGCTGAAGTACAATATATATTACGAAGAATTGAAATCCATACTAAAGTCCCTTAAGGTTGAAAACTTTTGTTATTCCTTAGTGGGCAACACCGCTTTTGATGGAGAAGAGGATGTTCCCTATACCTTTTTATTGTGTCAGAATCTATATAATGCGGATGAGGATGAGCACCAGTATGTACATATCATCGTCAGTGTAGTCCTTATAGAATTGGCCGATGGTAAGGATTTTATGGCTGTAGATTTTTATCAGACTCGAAAATATAATCAGATATCCAGGGGATACTATGGAGGTCGCCATGACAGAAGAGAAAGTAACATGTGAACATTGCAAGAAGCTGGTTTTTTACAGCATAGATTCGAATGAAATGGCAGAAGTCAAATTCAAGAATCAATGTTTCAAGTATCCTATCAAAATCGCTCGCTGCAATGATTGTAAGGGCGAAGTGAGCGTTCATGAAGTGCAAGATTTTAATCAGGAAATTGAAAAAAAAGCCATCATTGCTGTACGTAATGCATACAGGGAAGCTGAAGGCATCATTTCCTATGAGAAAATCAGGGAAATCCCTAAGAAATATAATATCGGCAAACGGCCATTGTCACTCATCCTGGGCTGGGGTGAACAGACGTTTACCCGCTACTGGAGTCCCCTCAATGTGCCGACGAAACAATACAATGAAATATTGAAGCGAGTGTACCAGGAACCGAAGTTTTATGCGGAGCTTCTCGAAAAGAACAAGAAATTGATTCATCCCGAAGCGTATGAAAAGAGTAAACGTAAACTAGAACAATTACTCCATCCCGATGATTCCTCTAAGATTGAACAGGTCATCGGCTATATCTTGCAATCGTGTGGAGACATTACGCCTCTGTCCTTACAAAAAGCCTTATATTACATTCAGGGATTCAATTATGCGTTTCATCATACGTTTATGTTTGATGAAGATTGTGAAGCCTGGGTGCATGGTCCTGTTTACCGTGACATTTATTACAAGTATAAGGATTATCATTTTGATCCCATTGATTCGGCGCGTACACCTGCTGATCCAACCAGTTTGACCTGGGACGAAAAAGAAATAGTTGACAGCGTCATTCAGCATTTTTGCTGTTATAGCGGCAAGGCCTTGGAATGGTTTACTCATGAAGAATCTCCTTGGAAAAACCTCATGCATGATAAATCACCGAAGGATAAGCCTCATGAAATGATTCATAAAGAAGATATAGGAAAGTATTTTTCTATGGTAAAAAAAGAATATGCGATGGATAGTCCGGAAGATATCAAAAATTATGCCGAAGCTAAATTTAGGAAGGTATATAAATCCTGAGACTAAACAGGCAGGATAATGGAACCGCTCTTTTAAGAGCGGTTTTATTTTTTTTGGTATGAATGAGCCGTTCTTCAAATAAAAGCATTGACAATGATGTAAAATGTAATATAATAATATTAAAACGGACTAATTAATACAAATTAAAAGAGGATGGCGATTATGATGAACAGTAAAAGCGAGCTTGAAAAACGTATCAATGAACTTACGTTTGTTGAAAATGATTTCGAAGGTTGTATCTCTGAATTTCATTTGGAAAATGGCCTTACGGAGAAAATCAAAAATGGTGGATATGACGTGCTATGTGATGTGGCATTTGCTTACGGCCGGCTGGCATACATATCCCGATTCCAACTGGAAGATAGGGAACGGTATGAGAAGTATCTCCGTTTAGCCAAAGAGACATATAAAGTCATGAAATATAAATTCCATCATAGTTTGAAACACGTCAAGAATGAAGCGGATCTTTACTTTTTCATCGTTATCAATCTGGCGGAGCTTACGGAGGGGGATCGGGAGTTGTATGTCGATGCAAAGAGTTTGTATCAGTTCTATTTGGAGAAAAAGCCTCAGCCTAATCCGGCAACTCGAGAACGGTATGAAGCGCTGATAGCAGCTTGGGGACGTGATTGTCAGGATTAATGTATGTAAAGGAGGAAACGAGGATGAAGAATTTACTGAAAATGGTAGTATGCAGCCTCATAGCTGTGACAGTATTGGTGTTTGCCGGTTGTGGATTGGGTGATAAATATGTAGGGACGTGGGTAGGATATGATGAAAACGATTTCTGGGGTTCTGGTGGTTATCTCGTGAGTGAAATCACCATTGAAAAAAATGGCAAAGGATATCTGATTAAGGAAAATAAACAGCATTATGTTGAAAATAAGGTCATGACCAATGAAAAAGAATATAATCGTTATATGAATACAAACTGGTGGGAAATATTGGCAGAACATAAGGAACAGCCTAAACCAGTCAAGCCGATATATCACTATACATATATCTGGCAGATTATACCAGTGGAAACCGTGTCGGCCGTACAGGAAAATAATAAATTGGTCGTCGATGGCACTATGGGTCTTGATTATTTTACAGCAGTGGAGAAAGATGGGACGTTGCTGCGGGCCGGTCAACGAGTTTATAAGAAGAAATCAGATACGATCATTGAAGATTTGAAAAAACAGACGCAAAAATATTTCAAGGATAATGCCGAAAAAAATAATCCAGAGAATACCGTTGAATTTACTGATGGAAAAAATCAGTCGAAATGATTTGACATAGTTCCATTGTTACTTGACATTTAATTTCTATATCATATAATTTTCTTATAAAAACTTATCAGATTTTATTATTATAAGTAAAATCAATGGGAGTTTATCGTCGGTTGTACTATTGATTGCCGTCATACGAGAGAATTAGGCAACGAGCGGGCGATAACTACTGGTTATCCCCGCTTTTTTAAGGAGTGGAACCTATGGAATATTCTATGGAGCAGTTGCAGGAGTTATTGCAAAGCCAGGTGGGCACTGTCGTTATATATGCTGTGAGAGACCAAAAAATCGTTCCGTTGATGTATACTCCTGATGCACCTTCTTTTTCGGGTTTGACGGAATCGGAGTATTTGGATTTATACGGACAGGATACAATTCCCGTGGTAGCGCCTAATGATCTGGCGCTCTTGTTGCAAAAAATAGACAAAGTCTTGAGTGGAGCTGGGGAGCAGCAATTGACGTACAGGACGTACCATAAGACGCGGGGATTTGTTTGGACTCACATTATTCTGCGGTTTGTAGGAACCTGCCGGGGGGAAGCTATCCTGCTGGGCACGTTTTCCAATGTGACGGACGCCTTGGCGGTGACGAATCCCTTGTTGGATAATTCCAATCAGATGATTTATGTCGTGGCGTGTGATACATATGAATTATTGTATGCCAATGCTGTAGCCCTGAGTAACAAGCCAGCTCTGCCCGTGTTGGAGCAGACCTGCTATCAGTACATACGCGGTAAAGAGAGCCCCTGTCAAGATTGTGTCATCAAGCAGCTCCAAGGCAGGAATACTTGGGAAACCGATTGGTATGATGCCGAACGCAATAAAACCTATGAGGTGAAAATAGTATCACTCACCATGTTTGGCAAGCCTGCTTATGCGTTTTTTATAGATGACTTGACTCGCCATGTCGATTTAGAACTGGCATTGCAACAGGAAAAAGAAAAATATCGGGCCGCTACGGAAGGCGCGAATCTGCGTGTCTATGAATATGATATCGTACATCATTGCATCCACCTTCCGGAACATTCCCGCAAGCTGTTTGGTGTGCCCTCTGCTCATATCGACCATGTGCCTGAATCTATTCTGGCGCAGTTTCATGAACAGGACCATGATCGGGTCAGGCAGTTCTTCGACAGAGTAGACCGCGGTGAAAAAACGGTGACAGATTCTTTTTTGATGAAAGAAGTAAACGGTACAGCGTCTTTTTTGCGTTATACATTTACGACGGCTTTTGATGGAGAAGGTTGCCCGGTAAAAGCCTACGTTGTAGCAGAGGACATTACAGCTCAGAAGAGAGAAGAAGCTCATTTCAATGAATCGTTGCAGGCGTTGCTGGCTGCCAATCCTAATGCTCTTTGTTCTTTTCAAATGAACTTGACTCAAAATAGTTGTGGTGATGGGCATGGCATTTCTACGTATATTTTGCAATTGCTGCAGTCTGAAACGCCTGATGGACTATTTGAAAATATTTTAGCCATTATTCCTGATCCTGTACAGCATCAGCAGGCTGCGGAATTCTTTAACCGGCGTAAATTGCTGGCAGCGTTTGCTGACGGCAGGAGTGCGTTAAGCCTCGATTATCAGCGGTTCAATGAGCAGCAACAGGTTTGTTGGGTTCGGACTTACATCAAGATGCTGAAAAATCCGGAATCCCATGATGTCATCGGCGTGTTTACGTCCCTCGACATATCTAATGAAAAACAAACAGAGCAAATTTTCAAGATATTCACGAATGAAGAATACGATTATGTAGCGTTGCTATATATTAGAACGAACCAGCTGGAGTTCTTGAACCTCAGTGATAAATTACTACCAAAGTATCACGAGATTTTTGGCAGGCCAGGTAAATTGTTTGACTTTGATAAGGCACGGCAATTTGCGGCCATGAGCTGGGTCGACGAAGACGATCGGGCAGGTTATCTTGAAGCAAGTGCAGCTGAGGCTGTGCGGCAAGGATTGGAAAGAAATGGGAAATATGAGCTTAGTATCAGGGGACATTATACGGGACATCCTGAAGAAATCATGTGCCGCATGATTCAGCACTATTTCCTGAATGAGACACACGATACGATTTTAATCATACAGTCTGATGTGACGCAAACGTATCAGCTACAGCGGAAATTTAATGAGCGGAAGCGACAGTTGTTGGAACAAAATATGGTCGATACGATAGGAAGTCTTCCGTCTACGTCGGTATTATTTCGACTAAATGGTGAGAAAATCTTTGTTCCGATGCGGTATTCTGATGAGTTTTGTCGATTGAAGGGATGTACGCAGGAAACAATCCGTGCATTTAATTCGGCCGATGGGTTTGATCCCGTCCATCCTGATGATAGGGAAGCTCTGAGAAAAAAACTGGATTTTAATCAACAAGACTGGCAGTCCCGTAATGCCGTATATCGTATCCGAACCAGGCATCGCGGATATATCTGGGTAAGCGTCAGCTTTGTTTCTTTTCAGCTTAGCGGGCAATATTATACATATGCTGTTTACACGGATATCGATGAATTGAAAAAGCAGGAACAGGTGCTTGAGGAAAAATACAAGGCAGCTCAATTGTTTTTGGATTCTGTAGCCAACTCCTATCTGGTAACCCGGCGCATCAATCTCACGACGAATATTGTAGAAAGCGTCAAGGGATTAGCTTTTTTTCCTGAAATCGAGACGATGGTCGATTATGATGCGGCTATAGAAGCTCTTGTGGAATATCTTCCTAGAGAGGCAGACAGGGTTGCGTATTTTCGCTTTTATTCTAGACAACACTTGATTGAAACGTATGAGAACGGGCGGAGTACTTTATCTCTGGAATATCAGCTTCTCGATAGGGAAGGTCATGTCAAGTGGGTCAGGAGCATCCATACTTTGACGAAACGGCCGGCCAGTGGCAATATCATCCTCTTCAATGCTGTCAGCGATATTACCAGGGAAAAATTAATGGAAGCTATTATGGACCAAGTCATAGTAAAGCAGTATGATTGCTTGGCCTGTATCAATGGAAAACAAGGTACCATTGCTATGTTTTTTGCTACTAATAGAATTTTTGATGCTGAAGTAATCGAGCAGGGAAGTGATTATGCGACTATAATCCAGCGTGCCTGTCAGCGATACGTCGTCGCGGCAGATCGACATACCTTCATGCAGGGAATGCGTATGGATGCGGTTCTGAATACACTGGAGACACAGGAACGGTGCCTTATCTCCTTTGTCGTAGATGAAAGGGGCTGCTTGCGTACAAAACAAGTGGAGTTTTTTTATATTGATAAAGCACTGAACCTTATCGCTTTGGTACAAACGGATTATACGGAAGCACAGAAAAAAAGACTGGAACAAGAAGCCATGCTCCAAGCCGCTTTAGCGGAGGCCCAGAAAGCGAATCGAGCTAAATCGGATTTTTTGTCCAATATGAGCCACGATATCAGGACGCCTTTAAATGGCATCATTGGCATGACTTATTTGTTAAAAGGTATGGATTTACCGCAGAAAGCGCAGGATAATCTGGAAAAAATAGATACCTCATCAAAATTTCTGCTCAGTCTGATCAATGATGTATTGGATATGTCTAAGGCTGAGAGCGGCAAACTCCAGTTACAACTCGAACCATATACGTCTCGGGAATTCTTTGGTTATCTTCAGGCTGTCATTGTCCCATTATGTAAAAGCAAGGAACAACGGTTTATCACCGATGCGCAGGTTGTTTCTACTGTCGTTCCATTGATGGATAAATTGCGTATCAATCAGGTATTTTTTAATCTGCTGTCGAATGCGGTCAAGTATACACCAGCAGGAGGCGTTATCACGTACCGCCTTCGGGAATATATGACAGCAGACGGTAAACTTGCCATGGATGGCGAAGTCAGCGATACGGGAATCGGCATGAGCAAAAAATTTCTACACGTATTATTTGAACCGTTTACACAGGAAGAACAGTTTGAAAGTCAGACCGTACGGGGGACTGGATTGGGCCTGGCCATAGTGAAACAGCTCATGGATCTCATGGGCGGAAGCATATCAGTCAAAAGTGAACTGGGCAAGGGAACGACATTTATGCTCCATGCTGAATTTGATTGGATTGCAGCGGCTGATCAGGAAACTGGTTTGTCTGTTGAAGGAAATGAAGATTTTGAACGGCTGAAAGGTTTGCAGGTCCTTCTATGTGAGGACAATCCACTGAATCAGGAAATTTCCAAGGAATTGTTGGAACAGGAAGGCATGAGTGTCGATATTGCCGCCAACGGAAAGGCTGGCCTTGTCATGTTCGGCCAATCAGCAATTCGATTTTATGATATCATTTTGATGGATATTCGTATGCCGGTCTTGAACGGCTATGAAACAGCTACTGCAATTCGTGCTCTGGACCGTCCTGATGCTCAGACCGTCCCTATATTGGCGCTGACGGCAGATGCATTTTCAGAAGATGTACAAAAAGCGTTAGACACCGGCATGAATGGGCATATAGCCAAACCCGTAGATCCGCCGACGATGTTTGCAGCCATTTTGAAAGCGATAGTGAAATAACTGATAAGCAAAAAGGAGCTATAACGAAATGAGATAATTTTACTCATATTCGTGATAGCTCCTTTTTGTTATTTTTTCTTATTCATCATCATCATTTTTGCAGTAGCTTCAGCAGCGATGGTACCATCTTCTTTCGTGATCTTGCCTTGTGTGATGAACAGGCGGCCTCGATGTTGCGTCACCCAGCCTTCTATCTTGATCGTTTCACCGATGCGGACGGAACTGCGAAATCGAATCTCGATATCTGCAGTGTACGCTGGCCGGCCTTCTGTACGGAATACAAAATTTCCCATAACTTCGTCCAGAAGAGTGCTGATTAGTCCACCATGCATCCTGTCACCGTAGCTTTCGTGGACTTTTTGTGGGGTGAAGTACGTGATGTTCTTATTATCGACGATGTTCATTTCCAGCTTTAACCCGATGGGATTATCTTTGCCACAAGCAAAACACCATGAATTTTCGTATTGTTCTATTTCGCTCATTAATATGCCCTCCTGTAAGAATACCTTATATTTATATATTGTAGCGCATATTTTTCTTCTTGACAAAGCTAATAAGTTGATATACAATCCAATTAGTTGAAATGTAAACTAATTAAAGGCAAAAGGAGATTCGTACATGGTATTGGATGATGAAATTCTCCGTCAAATAGGGGCCCTGTCGAGGAGCATCCACTCCATCAATGACATTTATTTCAAGCCGTTTGATTTGCAACGCAGTCAATTCATCTTCGTGACGCGTATTTGTGAGAACCCGGGACTTCATTTGATAGATTTGACGAATATGCTGAAAGTAGATAAAGCGACGACGACTAAAGCTGTACAAAAGCTCATTGCCAGCGGCTTCATAGAACGGCAGCGGGATGAAGGAGACAAGCGGGCCTGGCAGCTTTTTCCTACGGCCAAAGCAGCGCAGCTCTATGAAAAGATCATTGCTGAAGAAAATCGGAACATTGCCATTTGTTTTTCTGATTTTACGGCAAAAGAACGAACGGAAGCATGTCGTTTGGTTGGCAAGATGAGTGCTAATATTTTGGCGGAATGGAAAAAATATAAAAATTATTGATGACGATAGGAGATGGGACGTATGGAAATCAAGATAGCGACAATGGCAGATATCGATGTATGTTATGATTTGATTTTGCAGGCCCGATTGTTTCTGAAAGAATGTGGCGTGGATCAATGGCAGCATGACTATCCAAACAGAGATAATATCATTGCCGATCTGCAGGCGGGAACAGGCTTGCTGCTCATGGACGGAGCCTGTGCTGCTGCGTATGCCTGTGTGGATTTTGATGGCGAACCGGCATATGATGGGCTTCATGGCAAATGGCTGGATGAAAAACCTTATGCTGTAATCCACCGCTTGACTGTCCATAATGCGTTTAAAGGTAAAGGCGTGGCAAAATTATTTTTCCGGCAAATAGAAACATTCGTCCAGCAACGGGGCATTGATTCCATACGAATCGATACAGATGATGATAATGCCATTATGAAACATTTGATTGAAAGTATAGGCTATGTATATTGTGGAACCATCTGGTTCGATTATAGCGGGAAAATTGCCTATCAAAGGCAATTGGGATACGTAGAACGGCAGTAGGGAGACGTGCCGGTTTCAGTGTTAGAAGATTTTTTGCAGGAGCATCATTGACGCAGAATGACATCCATTGGTATAATAAAAAATGAATAAAAATGAACAAATATACACTGCCAATAGGAGATGAACGACAATGCTGCCTGCAGAGAGACGTCAACATATTTTAGATGAATTGTATAAGAAAAAAGTTATTTCTGTCAATCATTTGGCCCAGTGGCTGGACGTTACACCCATGACGATACGCCGGGATTTGCAATTGCTGGAAGAACAGGGGCTCGTAAAAAAAAGCCACGGTGGGGCTGTGCTGACCGAATCTAATGTAAAGGAAGCGACATATCATAATCGCAAACTGGCACGCATTGAGGAAAAACGGCAAATTGCAAAAACAGCGCTCACATTTATTGAATCGTCTATGAGCATTTTTATGGATGCCGGTACGACGACGTATGAGTTGGCGGCTTTGATGGTCCGTAAGCATTGGGATGATGTGACTATCATTACGAATGACTTAGCTATTGCCCAATTGCTCATCGATGTTCCGGGTATACACGTCATCATGGTGGGGGGGACGGTCGACGCAGAGTCTGCCTCAACTTGTGGCACATTTGCGAGTAAAGCGATTAAGGAACTTCATTTTGATATTTGTTTCATTGGGACCCAGGCTATTGATCCGGATTTTCGCCTTATGAGTGCTAATGCGGCTAAAGTTGATGTCAAGCGGGCTTGTGTAGAAGCTGCAGCACAGACGGTTTTGTTAGTGGATCATTCAAAATTCCATAAATATAAATTATATGCTTTGTTTGATTTGGGTGTAATAGATACCCTGATTACAGATTATGAGGCTACGCCGGCGGAGCAGCAGGCTTTTTCTGATTTTAATGTTGCATATATCAAGGTTTGATGTCGGGTTCATCCTCTTTTTGAATTTCCAGACTCAGTCAAATCATATGAAAAAAGCCGTTGTCCCTCCTATAGGGCAACGGCTTTTTCAGCTTCAATAGAATGTTCTATTAAAAGAACAATTCGGGTTCGGCGCGGCGAGCATATCTGGTTTCCAAATCTTCTTTATGGAATAAGTACGCAGGATCGTCGTAATAGCGCGCATGCGTCGGACAAGCTTTTGTACAGGCACCGCATTTTATGCAGATTCCTGTGTAGACGCGGACATCTTCCCTGGAGATAGACCCCAGGGGACAGACATCTGCGCAGATTCCGCAATTCGTACAGGCATCGGAGACCTTGGATTGGACTTTGCGTATATCTGCAAATTTCTTATCCTGTACGACGGGGCGGAAATATGGGCGATAGGGTACCTGACCTGTGACTTTAACAGGACCCTTATCAGTACTAGCGATGTTATTAATTGCTTCTTGGGCAAATTGACGGGCTTTTACCATATCTGTTGCATCGGGCCTGTCTTTTGCCAAAGTATGAGAGAAGGAATGTTCTCCAATAAATGCTGCAGCGGCAATGGTATGAATTGAACCATTTTCCATGATGTTGCGCAATTCTACCAATGCGTCATCGTAATTTCGGTTTCCATATAGTACGATTGGGATACCGAGGGCTCCATGGCCCTGTAATGTCGTCACGTATTTCAACATGATGTTGGGAACACGTCCGGCATATACGGGCATTCCCAGAATGACCAGATCCGTACTCGAAAATGTTAACGGTGCTGTTCTGTGTTCTGGCAGGGTGAAGTCGACGACCTGACAAGGGACTGACAGGTTTTGAGCCATCGTAGAGGCAATGCATTCAACGATTCTTTTGGAAGTTCCTGTCGGGCTGAAATAAACGGCTTTAACGGTGCTGATAGGATTCATTTGTAATTTTGTTCCTTTCATAGTTGAGGTGGATGTGGCCAAAAAAAGGACCACCCTCACGGATCGGGTGAGGGCGATACCTTTTTGTGTTATGTTAACTGTGGAGGGTAGTACATGGAAACCAACATGATATTTACCTACGAAATAGAGTATATACTAGTCGTCTACTTTCGGCAAGCCACCGTAGTTGCAAACACGGCCTAAACGTTTACCGATGCTGTTGACGATTTCGTCTCTCTTAGCAGGATCTTTTTCCATGCAAGTCTGAGCACGTACGATATCTTTAACATGCTGCCAATCAGTGAAACCACGAGCCATAACCGTTGCAGCTTCCATGTTTCCGCCGCCATGGAGAGCCATTGCGGACCAGTTGGAGCCACGAGCCATGTGTTCGATGAAGCGGCAAGCACGGAGACGATCGAATGCGTCAAATTTCGGATTGCCTGGATTGAAGGCTCTTTGAACCATAGCGCCTACTTCAGAACTCCGCAGATCCATTTCCGACGGAGCTGTTTCGCCGAAGCCAGCCAGGATATCACGAGCGAAGCGGATTACGTTGAACGGTAACAGTGTGCAATTGTATTTGCAGACATGAGCATTCAGCGG
>Ga0163159_1003275_pt1 | contig 12392 bp, 9 predicted proteins | sample BioMet9_FD_108702 | JGI IMG/M metagenome (GOLD analysis project Ga0163159, IMG submission 108702) | Microbial communities from bioreactor (seeded with sewage sludge) at Lawrence Berkeley National Lab, California, USA - Biofuel... | ecosystem: Engineered > Bioreactor > Anaerobic > Unclassified ... | reverse complement strand
TGCCGTCAAAATGCGGTTTTTTGCTGTTTGCGATTATTTTTTCGTTGTCTCTGGTATTTCAGCGAATTTTGATACTTTATTAGCGTTATCGATTGAGAATGGGGCAATTTCGTGATACAATTTAATTTAACGTTTTGCCACTACTTTTTTACGAGGTGAAGATCATGAAAGCAAGCTACAAAAAGCTCTTTAGAATACTCGTTGATAAGGATATGAGCAAGGTCGATCTTCGCAAGGCAACCGGCCTATCCTCAAATACAATGACAAAAATCCGCAGGGGCGAGTATGTGTCGATGGAAGCCTTAAATAAAATCTGTGTCGTTTTGAATTGCAACATCGGAGACATCGTTGAATTCGTTGAAGACGATGCCGAGTGAGTCCGGTTTTTGGGACTCAAATACTGATATGATATGTTTGGGATTAGATATAGAATACGCCCAAACGCTCACGGAAAGGAGCAGGTATGGACTTCAAAAAGTCATCGTCCATAACGAGTGAAATGCTGATTCACAAACCGAATGGTATTCCGATAGTCCTATGTTCTCCTGCTCCGCGGGTAATGAGAAAGCTCAGTGATGCAGGGTACGTTTCGCTTAGCCTAAACAAAGAAGTATCTTCTGAACTATTGAAATTTAGGACTGATGACCGACCGTCAAAAGTGCTGGATGTCATCCAAAACCTGCTGGAAGAGATCGCAATATCAGTCATCATCACCGACTTTGAGATGTTGTTTGACCCACGCTACAAGCTTGATGTCCTAAAGGTATTTTGCGAAGCTGCCAGGACGAAGAATATTGCGGTGAAATGGTGCGGCTCGGTTACGGAAGACAGCCTGTGTTTTTCCGAGCCTCAGTACCCTGATTATCACAACTATAAAATTGAACGATACACAATCATCTGTGTCAAATAGGAGGAAGCTCAATGAAATACGCCGACTTAATCAGCTTTAACCCCATAGAGAGCATTATCCAACTTACATCAGCCAACGATGTGGACAAGGAGGCAGAACTCGTCCGCAGTTATGTCATGTCCGACGATATGGCAGATAAGCTTAAAAACAACATGCTTTCACAGCTCCGGCTTGATGAAGTGGTTGACAACAAGGGCGTCCTTCTTGTCGGTAACTACGGCACAGGTAAATCGCACTTGATGTCCCTTATCTCTGCTGTTGCCCACGACTCTTCTTATTTGAACAGCGTCCAGAACAAGCAGTTTGCTGCTGATGCTGCTTGCATCGCCGGTAAGTTTGAAGTTCTCAGAATTGAGATCGGCGCGGTGCAGATGTCCCTTCGTAATATTATTTTGAATAAAGTACAGCAGGACTTCAAGGATCGTGGCCTGTCTTTCTCTTTCCCTGACGAACGAGACATCATCACAAACAAAGAAGTCCTTTTGAATATGATGGAGATTTTCGCCAGCAAATATGCTGATCGCGGATACCTCATTGTTGTCGATGAGTTCCTTGACTATCTCGGCGGCAGAAAGGAACAGGAAGTCAAGCTTGACCTTGGGTTCATGCGAGAGCTGGGCGAGATTATCAAGAGTTCGCGTCTGAGAGTCATCTTCGGCGTTCAAGAAAAGCTCTTTGATAATCCCAACTTTGCTTTCGTTTCCCAGACGCTCAACCGCGTCAAGGACCGTTTTGAACAGGTGATCATCCGCAAGGAAGACACTGCCTATGTTGTTTCGGAAAGAATCCTCAAGAAGACGCCGGAGCAAAAGGCGCTCATCCGCGAACACTTGCAGAAGTTTTGCAGCCTTTACTCCAACATGTCGGAGCGCATGGAAGAGTATGTTGACTTGTTCCCGATCCATCCTTCTTACATAGACGTTTTCAATAAAATCTATATCATTGAGAACCGCCACATTCTCAAGAACATCTCGGAGATCATCCGCCGTATTATCGACGAGGAAGTAACCTCCGATGCACCCGGCGTCATCTCTTTTGATACCTACTGGGGCTTCATCAAGGAAAACCTTGCGCTGAGAACCGACGCGAACATCAAGGAAGTCGTTGATAAGAGCGAGATGCTGGAAGACATCGTAAACCGCGCCTTCCCGAAGAAGCTCTACAAAAGCCTTACGATGAGGCGACGGACGATTATCATAGGGAGCCATTTGCTGCTGATGTAAGTGAGGGAAAAAACGACCCGATATACATGGCACATAGTTATCACACAAAAGTACCACACAAAGCTATAATGAAGTATGTTGCTCATTATACCGCAACAAACGATGTTGTCCTTGATGGATTCTGTGGAACAGGAATGCTTGGCGTTGCCTCAGAAGCCTTAGCAGATGAAGACGATGTCGCAATGAAAGAGATTCAACGGAACGATGTTACTTCCGAATTGGGACAAAGAAACGCTATTTTATGCGATCTTGCCCCAGCAGCGACGTTCATCTCGTCCCATTATAACCTGCGATATGATGCAGAATCGTTTTATGCAAAAGCAATAAGCATTATTGAAGAGTGTGAGAGAGAGTTTGATTGGATGTTCCAAACTCATCACACATCAGAGAACAGCACATTGCAATTCAGTCTCATGGACAAAAGCACCGAGAGATTTGGAAAAATAAACTATACAGTATTATCAGATGTTTTCGTGTGTCCTGTTTGCGGAAACGAAATAGTCTTCTGGGATGTTGCGGTAGACCACGAAAAGGGAAAGGTCAACGACACTTTTTGCTGCGAACATTGCCACGCTTCTTTACAAAAAAGAGACTGCACGCGAGCGGTGAATCCTTCATACGATGTGGCAATTGGAAAGCTTATCGAATTACCAAAGCAAATTCCGGTTCTGATCAATTACACCTATGAAGGAAAGCGATATGAAAAAAGACCGGACAATTATGACATAAGCCTTCAAGCAAAGATAGACAAATTTGAAATCAAATATCCATATCCGATCGATGTGTTGCCCTACGGGGATAAAACCGCTGATCCTTTTAGCTTGAATATTCGCAATGTTCACCACTTCTATACAAAGCGTAATTTGGCAGCATTAGCAGCATTTGCCTACAAAGCAAAAAGTACACCATGTTATGTTCTTGTTCACTCGGTTTCTATGGTGAACACAAAATTATATCGGTATCGTTGGGCTGGTGGCTTTGCAGGAGCAGGTGGTGGGCCTCTATCGGGTACACTTTACATACCATCTTTGATTAAGGATATTAACATTTGTAAATCGCTCAGAGAATACGCGAAAAAGACTCTGCGAGCAAAACAGTTACTTGCAAAATATCCTCAGAGTAGCATTATCTCAACTCAATCAACAACTGATCTCTCAAATATTCCGCCAGATTCTTGTGACTATATTTTTACTGATCCTCCTTTTGGAGACAATTTGATGTACTCCGAACTAAGCTTTCTCTGGGAGGCTTGGCTTGGCGTTCGCACAAACAATAGTACCGAAGCTATAATAAACAAATCTCAGCGCAAAAGAATTAACGACTATCAGGAAATAATGACAAAATGCTTTAATGAGTATTTTCGAGTTCTTAAGCCAAATAGATGGATGACTGTGGAATTCCATAATTCTAAAAATGCTGTTTGGAATGCAATTCAAACAGCTTTACAGCGGTCAGGATTCGTTGTCGCAGATGTACGTACAATAGACAAAAAACAGGTGAGCTTTAATCAGGGGAAAAGTGCATCCCAGGCAATTAAACAAGATTTGGTCATCTCAGCATACAAGCCCACGCAGGGCTTTATGAAACATTTTGTTGATTCAGCTGGAACCGCTGACACAGCATGGGCTTTTACTGCCCAGCATCTTGCTAATATCCCTGTTGTTGTTTGCAAAGAAGGTAGGATAGAGATTATTGCAGAACGGCAAGCATATCTGCTGTTTGACCGTATGGTTGCCTATCACATAATACAGGGTATTCCTGTTCCACTCGATGCCACTGATTTTTATAGAGGGCTTGATGACCGGTATTTGAAACGTGACGGGATGTATTTCCTTGCTGACCAAATAAACGAGTATGATACAGCTCGAATAGTCAATGATGTCGAGCCAATTCAGTTCCAGCTTTTTGTCACAAACGAGAAATCTGCCATCGTGTGGCTCTATCAACAGCTTGAAACGCCGCAGACATATCAGGCAATTCAGCCTGAATTTATGAAAGAGATCAAATCCATCGACAAGTTTGAGGACATGCCGGAACTGTCCGTCCTGCTGGAAGAAAACTTCTTGCAGGATGACGAAGGCAAATGGTATATCCCCGATGTGACGAAGGAAGCGGACGTTGCCAAGCTCCGTGAAAAGAAGCTGCTCAAAGAATTTGAAGGCTATCTTGCTACTAAAGGTAAGCTCAAGCTGTTCCGTGCCGAAGCGGTCCGCGTGGGCTTTGCGAAGCTGTGGGCAGATAAGAACTACAAGCTCATCGTAGATACCGCCGAGCGCCTTCCCGAACAGATCATCCAGGAGGATGACAAACTGCTCATGTACTACGACATCAGCTTGGGGAGAGTGTAAGATGCCCCCAAAAAAGAAAGTTAATTCTGAGATTGGCAGGACTTCTATTGACATCAAGGTCGTATTGAAACTATGGGCAGTTTCCGGGGGACGTTGTGAACTCTGTAATCGTTTGTTGTATTCGGACTTGACTTTTGGCGCAGATGGCAATTTCGGCGAAATGGCACATATTCACGCCGTAAGTGCCGGAGGGCCAAGACACAAGGTCGGGATGACACCAGAAGAAAAGAATAACATCGAAAACCTTATGCTTTTGTGCGAAGAGCATCATCACATGATAGACTCAAATCCAGACGAGTACGGTGACAGCTTTCTCGTTGCGCAAAAAAGGAGGCATGAGCAGCGAATTCGTTCTGTGACAGACATTGGAGATAATCAGTCTTGCCGCATGGTATCCTATTTTTCAAATATTGACAACCAAGAAGTGTTCAACTCAGAGCGGCTGTTCAAAGACGCTGTTTTATCTGCAGGACTATTGCCATTACAGCAACCGGTTATTGCGCTAAATGCAGACTCTCACATTAAGTACGAACCATCCAAGGAAAGCATCGCTTCAAAAGCATACGATTTGGACATTCAGTTCAAGAGTTGGTTTGATACTGTAATAAAAAGTGGTGATTCTATTGCGGCATTTGCGCTCGCACCGCAACCGCTGCTGTTCAAGCTTGGCACGCTCTTGAACGATCAGTACAATGTTAAGGCCTTTCAGTGTCACCGAAATGGTCACAAATGGGCGTGGAAGGATGACACATCCAGTGTTAATTTTAATTTTGTCCAAAGCAAATCTGGCGGCACTGACGGTGTTGCACTTGTAATTGATCTAAGCGCGCAAGTATTGGATGACCGAATTGAGGCGGTTATAGATGATGACTGTTCTATCTTCCATTTGACAATGGCAGATCCCAATCGCATGTTTGTAACGAATGAGCGTATTCAAGACGATTTTGTAAAAGCCTTTAGATGTGCTATGGAAGCAATCAAAAATATACGTCCAGCTCCTAAGATAATCAATCTGTTCCCAGTTATGCCAAATTCCCTCGTTATTAGAGCAGGTATGGATTACATGCCCAAAACTGATTTGCCATTGAAAATATTTGAACAAGGAAAAGCCGAACAAGGCTTCTTTGAAACAATCACGATAGGAGGTTGAGAGTGATGTACACAAAGGAATCTTTGAATGATTTGTATGGTAAGTTGGCGCGATCCATTGACATTAGTGATGATCTTTATGAGAAAGCTGTAAATGAGTACAATGCGCTCGGAAAATGGATTGATGCCCAGACTCCAAGCTACAAGATTTCTATATTTCCGCAAGGCTCATTTTCTTTGGGAACAGTTGTAAAGCCTATCACCGATTCGGATGACTACGACTTGGACCTCGTTTGTGAGTTTGATGAGCAATATGGCTTATCGCCCCGTCAGCTTAAAGTAGGCGTTGTAAAACCATTGTTACAAAAGTATCGCAGAATATCAGGAGATATTGAAGAAAAGCGTAGATGCTGGCATGTCGAGTATGAAGAAGTACCAAATTTTCACATGGACATCATTCCCGCGTATTCACTATTCCCGCACATTATGATCACTGACCATGACGAAGAAAACGATATGTATCAATACATTGGCAGTAATCCATCGGGATATACAGATTGGTTTCTAAGCCGAAGCGAAAAACAAAGGACGGCTTTGTTTGAGCAATACAAAAGAGACAACAGTTCTATTGTGGTGGCTCAAGCAGATGTCGAAAAGATCAAGCGTCGGAAAATAAAAACGCCACTACAACGCGCTGTACAGTTGTTAAAAAGACACAGAGATATAATGTTTGACGGGAGAGATCCGCATGACAAACCCATTTCGGTCATCATTACAACTATTGCTGGACAACTCTATCAAGAAGAAGATAACGTAGTAGATGCACTTGTTCGTATTCTCACCGGAGCAGAGACATACATCCTTGAAAGCAAACGTGGCGATCAATTCTATATTGAAAATCCAAGCTATGCCGGAGAGAATTTTGCAGACAAATGGAATGAACACCCTTCACGGGCTACCGCTTTTTTTGAATGGCTTAACAAAGCTAAACAAGACTTAATTGAAAAAAGGCTCTTGTCCATGTCAAGAGTAGAGATGGCGGCAGCGATGAACGGTGCAATCGGTGCAAGCACGAGTAAGCGAGTTTTTTCTGAGATGGCAAGAGAAGAGGAATCGGCAATCATCAACAAGCAGATCAAAGTTGATCCTAAAGCAGGTACTCTATCCACAAGCGGTACAGTGAGCGTACCACCTAATCATCACTATGGGAAATAAGTACCCGAAATCAAAAGCTGTTGCGCTTCCGGTTCAGTTGTTGCAGCTTAGGCAGACCTACGGCGATGTAATTGTTGAAAGTGAGATAAAGGGTAGTGTGCTTCGCTCAACGCTGTTGTTAACTCCTTCACGGGAAAGCGCCACATATAAAATCCTCATCTCATACAAGTTAAGCGATTACGCACCACATGCGTTCTTAATCGAACCGATGGTTCAATTACACGACGGGAAGTTGCCAGAGCATGTATATAACTACGACAAGGACGGTCATCCTCGGCTTTGCGTCTATCACCCAGATTCAAATGAGTGGGATAGGAAAATGTTCTTATCAACGTCCTTTGTTCCTTGGGTTTTAACGTGGCTCAACGCATACGAGTATTGGCTTATTACCGGAGAATGGTTCTATCCATCTATTTCACATGGGAAGAAGAAGGAGTAGTATGTTCAAAATCGGCGATTTCGCTTTTGACAGCAAGAATAATGACCGTGTTCAGATCGTGGATATTACTACGGTCTGGGGCTTTGTGTCCTATAAGGTCTTCAATCCGATCACCGGAGCAGTGTACAAGCTTCCGGCAGATGCGCTTACGCAGGAAGTCCGTAAGGACCACAGCAACGAGTATTATCTGCGCTATGTTGCCGTGCTTGCAAAAATCAAAAGCGAAACCTCCGAAGGCATCCTCTCAAAGCTGTCCAGCGGAATTATCCCCCTTCCTCATCAAATGCATGTTCTGAACAGAGCCGTATCCACAAACAGCGTCAGGTACATACTTGCGGATGAGGTCGGACTTGGCAAAACAATCGAAGCCGGGCTTATCATCAAAGAGCTTAAAGCCCGCGGACTGATCAAGCGCATTCTCGTTGTTTGCCCCACTGGTCTGGTTACGCAGTGGAGCCTCGAAATGCAGGAGAAATTCGATGAGAAGTTCCACGTCATTTTGCCAGAAGACTATGACACAATCCGAAAGATAACAGATAACGATGATGTCTATGGGCAGTTCGATCAGGTGATCTCTCCCATGGATTCGATCAAACCGCTTGAAAAACGTGTCGGCTGGACAGAAGAGCGTATTGAGAAGTATAACGAAGAGCGCATTTATTCCATCATCAACAGCGGGTGGGATTTGATTGTTATTGATGAAGCGCACAGAGTAGCCGGAAGTACCGGAGAAGTTGCAAGATATAAACTGGGCAGCCTTCTTTCTCAGGCAAGCCCGTATCTCCTTATGCTTACTGCGACACCGCATAATGGGAAGACGGAGCCGTTTCTTCGCTTAATCAGGCTTGTGGACGAAAAAGCCTTCCCAAACATGAAGGCTGTCGTAAAAGAGCAGGTCGCGCCTTACGTCATACGGACTGAAAAACGGGAAGCCATTGACAATAACGGCAATGTCCTGTTTAAGAACCGCAACACACATATTATCGAACTTCACTGGGATGAGCGCCATACGATGCAGCGCAAGCTCTATGAGATGGTGTCGAATTATGTTTCAAAAAACTACAATAAAGCCATGCGCAATCGCGGCAAAAACATGTGGGTAGTATTTCTGCTCATTATGATGCAAAGGCTCGTTACAAGCAGCACTCCGGCTGTTAAGGAGAGCTTGATACGCCGCGTTCATGTGCTTGAGGATCAGGCGTTTCAATTTGAGTCTATGACGGAAGCTGAGTTTGCCGAGATGGAGCTTGAAGAGAGTATGGATGAAGCAATCTCTTCCATCTCTCTGGATATTGCAGATGAAATTGCAAGTCTGAATGAAATCATCGCTGTCGCACAGCAAGCGGAATACCAGTATCTTGACGTAAAAATAGAGCCGTTGCTATCTATCGTTGATGACCTGTTTAACGAAGATAAAGATCGTAAAGTCATTATTTTCACTGAGTTTGTAGGCACACAAAACTATCTCAGCAGACTTCTTACTGAAAGAGGATACTCTACTTCTCTTCTTAACGGCAGTTTAAGCATTGAAGAGAGAAACATCGTTCTCGCCGAATTCAGAGAGACAACCAGCATTCTAATCTCAACTGACGCTGGCGGTGAAGGCCTTAACTTGCAGTTTTCCAACTGCGTTATTAACTATGACCTTCCGTGGAATCCAATGAAAATCGAACAACGCATCGGTCGTGTTGATCGTATTGGTCAACAACGCGATGTGGAAGTATATAACTTCATTTTGGCTGACACCGTAGAAAACCGCGTAAAGGGTGTTCTGGAAGAGAAGCTTGCCGTCATTTTGAAGGAAATCGGTATTGATAAGTATGCGGATGTTCTGGATAGTGAGACAGCAGGAGTCAATTTCACAGATGCTTATATGAACTCCATCCGCAGTCCAAAGAGTGTAGAGTATAATATTAAACCCATTGAAGAGGACCTGAAAACGCAGGTAAAAAACACGATGCGAATCAAGGACTTGATTCACGAGGATAAGGACCTATCTTCTTTCGTTGGTATGGAAGCCTCATTTGACATTGAAGCAGCGCTGCGCTCCATGGTAGCCTACTACGAAAGTTCAGTGGGCAATCCCCACTTGCCGATTGATAATTATGGCATCAACGATGAGATCATTGTCCGGCATTTGAAAAAGGAAATTGCGCAGGATCCCAATGCCGCCATTCTCAATGTGACCATACAAGATTTCCCCAATGAAAAAGGATATTTCATGCTATGGCATCTATCTGTTGCCGCCGATGGTAGCAGCGGGAAAACCGTGCCGGTCTTTATCAATGAAAGCGGTATCCTTCGCCCGATGGCGGGAAAGCGTATTTGGGAAGCAGTGCTTGATGACACGAAATCCATTCAAACCAGTGAAGGTTCTGTTATTGCCCCGGATTTTCTTGAAAAGTTGCTTGCGGCTTCACAAGAATACGCATACGATTCTTTCGTTGAAATGAAGAGCGAATACGAGCAAAAGAATGAAGAGAATCACAAGAAATACAGTTATGCGCTCAATCTCAGAATTGATGCTGCTAAACATATAGGAATTGACAACATTAGAACTCACAAGCTACACTCTTTAGCTGTAGAGAGTGCTGAGATGGATGCTGCTTACGAAGCTGGGAAGCAAATATGTCCCGACTTCCGGCTGGAAATTCTCGTACACATGGAGTGATACAAATGATTGAAGAACGGATACGAACGCTGCTATCAGTAGAATACGAGAACCGCTTGCTAATTCATGAAAAGAATTCATTTAGCAGTGTCTTTGACTATGCCCAAATGCTGATTGATGCTGGGTACGAAGTAATTCTTTATGATGATATAGAGACTTTCAGGCTGATGTATGAAAACAACCTGAGAGGCACTAAGGCAAAAGCAGCCATCATTTCCCGCAGTCACATGTACATTCCTTATGACATCAAAACAGCATTCTATGAAGTTGAACTGTCTTTGGATACGCTTTACCCAAAGCTTAATTCTGCTGTACTTCTTGAGCATTTGAATGACATTGAACTGATAGATTATGTGTACGACTCTCTATATGAGGATCAAAAAACAGAGGCACAGACACGACGTTTCATAGAGAAAAAAGCCCTAACAAATGACGCCATTGCTCCGTTTATTGCTGCGCGAGATACCGATTTACTTAAAGAAGCTAAGAACGCTTCTTCGTATTTGGATTGGATCTGCATTGCAAAGAAGAATGCAAAACTTGGCGTTTATGCTGCGAGTATTGGAGAAGAACGAAGCCCGCTTGCAATAGACAATGAGTTTGAGCGTTTTATCTTTGATGGATACCAAAAACTATCTGGCATGGTTGCGACAAATGCGCCTTCAATTCTTCCAAAAGCAATAGACATGATTGCCGGAGGAAAAGCAGCAATCATTGTGGCGGATGGCATGTCTTTGTTTGACTTTGAGATAATGTCGAAATACCTCTCGGATTTCGAGTATGACTACAACTGTTCATTTGCGATGATCCCAACAACGACGAGCATTTCCAGACAGAGCTTGTTGAGCGGTAAATATCCGCAACAGTTGAGCGATCCTTTTTCTCTCGCTAAAGAGGAATCCGGCTTTTATAATGCTGCATCAGAACACGGGTACACGAAGCAACAGACGTTTTATGCGCGAGGCTATGACGCATTGCCTGGTCCGCTTGTCCGTTTTGCCACAATAATCATCAACGATATTGATGATATGGTGCATGGGCAGATGCAGGGGCGTCAAGGCATGTTTAATGATGTGACGCTACTCGCTAAAACAGGAAAATTGCAAAGTTTGATAAGCTCATTGCTGGAACGCGGATTTGCTGTCTATTTAACCGCTGATCACGGAAATACACAGTGCGTGGGCGGAGGGACAATTAAACGCACCGGTGTAGAGAAAGAAACCAAATCGAAGCGAATGATTGTATTGAAGGACTTCGCCGAAGTTTCGGATGATCTCAGGGACAGAACGATAGTGTATCCGGGGTATTACATGAACAAATCGTATCAATACCTGATATGCAAAGGCGATACGTCGTTTGATAATAAAGACGAGGATGTTATGACGCACGGCGGCATCTCGATAGAGGAAGTAATCGTGCCATTCATCAAGATTAGGAGTAAACACAATGGCTAAAATGGTAGGGCTGGCTCGTCCAGTAAAAATTGAATGGCTCAATAGAACTGTCGAGCTTCTTCTTGACGGAAAATCTGTCGATGAAATCAAAGCTGATCTCAATGAGTATCTTTCCTTTGAAATTGATAGTCCAACATCTCTTAGAAAGACTCGTGAATCTCTTATCAACACATGGATAGTTAATTCACAGGAATCGGCTGATGTTCGTGCAGCAGCTTTGGAAGCATATAAAACGGGAAAAGCAAGTAAACTTGCTCTTCATTGGTGTATGCTTTCCCTGTCATATCCGATCTTTGCTGACATAGCAACACTAATTGGGAAAATATCTCACATTCAAGATGAATTCACTACTGCATGGGTAAAGGAAAAGCTCTATGAGTCTTGGGGCGAACGCACTACCCTCGATGTGCCGGTAAAGAATATCTTGCGCACATTAGTTGATTTTGGCACACTCTGCAAAGTAAAAACCGGAGTCTATCGTATTCAGCAGGTTCCAATTCTCGATGAAGACAGCATTAAGATTATTGTAATGACTATTCTGACTCAAAAGCAAAAAGCGTATTACGAAATATCAGAGATTGCATCTACACCGCAAATGTTTCCGTTTATATTTGATGTCACGCATGAATGGATATACAATGCTGGATGCTTCACACTGACGAACTTCGGTGGGAAAGCTGTTTTGATGTCATAAAGGGGCCGTTCCGTATAGAGAGGATGATGAAGACTTGGAGTTAATCCGTATAAATGACATTCTTCATTTTCATGAAGACGATATGGCAAACATTAAAGTAAAATTTAACCAGTTCAATGGAAGCACAAATCCTATGGACGAGTATCAGAAAAACCCTGAAATAATCAATTCACAATGGTTGTTTTGGAGGAATAAACAACGATATTTTTATGTCGGACAAATCGCTGTGTGTTCGTCAAGTAGAAAGTGCATAAAAAGGGCCCCGAAAAGTACATAGTCTGGTCAGCACCAGCAGAGTTTGTTGCCGAGCCCTTTTGGGGCCCAACACTGTACTTTTGGCGAGTCTTTT
>Ga0163159_1003267_pt1 | contig 12416 bp, 14 predicted proteins | sample BioMet9_FD_108702 | JGI IMG/M metagenome (GOLD analysis project Ga0163159, IMG submission 108702) | Microbial communities from bioreactor (seeded with sewage sludge) at Lawrence Berkeley National Lab, California, USA - Biofuel... | ecosystem: Engineered > Bioreactor > Anaerobic > Unclassified ... | reverse complement strand
TTCGGTCGTGAAGTACCTGATGATCATGTTCTTCCGATTTGCCTTATCCATCTCAGCTTTCATGCCCGCCGACACTGTATCGCCGAACATCCAAAGCTGGTCGCATTTTCCGAGCAGCACGATACCGAAGAACAGTCCCAGCTTGCGTTCGTCGGGGTCGTCCTCACGCATGAAGGATGGATAGTGCAAATGCGGCGCTAACGGAATCGCGTTGCTGTCCACAGCGAAGCGGCAATAGCGTTTCGCGTTTTCTGTGTTTACCTCGATATCGCCCGAAAATGGGGAGCAGATATATACCAGTGGTTTGTATGCCTTTGCCTTTTCGTCGCGAGTGACGCTGGCAATCGCTGCACCGGCAGTTGGGTCGGAATAACCCTCCTCGTTTTTGTAGCTCATAGCCCGTACTCTCCAGTCGCCAAATCTGACAAGGCTGTGGCGAACTCGAAATACTGCTCTTCGGGCAGGTATTTCAGGTCGTCCAGCTCAAAGCCCGCAAGAATAACATGAATTTCCTCACCATAGCCCGCTTCAATGAGTACCTCCGAAAGGAGAGCCAATGCGTCAGCGGTAATATTGATGTCCTTGAGATGCTTGTACTTTTTAATGCGCTTCGCCATACAGCCCTCGCAGATAACTGCGGACGAGTACAAATCGCCATTGCCGTCGGAAAACAGCTCCGCAAGGTCGATACTGATTTCCTTGCCGCACTCAGGGCAGTGGGTAAAGACGTTCTCGTCCGTGACATCGGTCTTGACCATTTTGCCGTCCGGCAGCTTCGTTTTGATGTAGAACATAATCTAATCCTCCAGAAAAATGATAGGCTGCACCAGCCTCCATTAACTAAAGGACAAGCGCAGCCTATAATCCGTAGTGGTTTTTTAGTCTTTTTTATAGAAATTGCATTCAAAGCCGTCGGCGCGGAGCTTGAGTCCGGGTGCCCACGGCGGCGTTCTGCCCATCTGCTCACATATCGCTTCCATCGACATCCGCTTATCGGCGTCGATGACGACCTCGTCGTGGATATGCGCTACAATATTGCAGCAGCGCAGTGTTTTCATGGCGTAGCAAAGAATATCTCGACTGGTGGCTTGCGTAATGTTTTCCACAAACTTAGGTCCGTATGACTCCAGCCGCTCCCATTGCTTCGTGCTGCCCACACCCTCGTAGGTCACGCAGTCCGAGCCGAACTGGTTCATGCCGATGCGGGGCTTGATGTAAGTGAGTTTTCTACCGGACGGAAGCGTGATGAACAGCATCCCGCTTTGCCACGAAAACCTTACGCCGCATATCTCCGAGCTGATGTGTTCCCGCACTGCCCGCATGACGGCTCTGTCCACGTCCCACCAGAAACGCACGATGTTCGGATTTGCGCTGCGCCATGCCGTTACCAGTGGGTGCAGCTCTTCCTCGGTCAAACCCATGTCCAACGCGCCCATTGCTTTGAGCGCACCAACCGATCCGCCATAGCCGAGCGCGAGTTCGGATATCTTACCTTTCTGCCGCAGGTGACCATTCACACCGTGCTTCTCGACGGGAACGCCGAACATCTGTGATGCCGACGCGCAATAGATGTCACCACCACTTTCGAACACCTTCAAGCGCCAATCCTCACCGGCAAACCAGCTGAGAACGCGGGCTTCAATGGCGCTGAAATCTGCCACGATGAACTTGTTACCAGGGCTTGGCACGAACGCTGTGCGTATCAGCTCCGACAGCACCTCCGGTACGGAGTCATAGAGCATATCCAGCGCCGCATAATCGCCAATGCGTACCAGAGCGCGGGCTTCCTCTAAATCGGGCAGGTGGTTTTGCGGCAGATTTTGTAACTGTACGAGCCGTCCTGCAAACCGCCCCGTTCTGTTTGCACCGTAAAATTGAAACATACCACGGGCGCGACCATCGACGCATACTGCGTTTTCCATTGCTTGATACTTTTTCACGCTGCTTTTCGCCAACTGCTGCCGGAGCGAAAGCACCTCTCCCAGTGGAGCGGGAGCGGTTTTGAGCAGCTCCTTGACAGCTTTTTTGCCGAGAGTGTCCGTTTCCAGACCGTTGTCCGAGAGCCACTGCTTCATTTGCTGTACCGAGTTTGGATTGTCCAGCTCAGTCATTTCCCGCATGAGCGCCATGAGCCGCTCCCGCGATCGGCTATCGATAGCGATTGCCTGACGCACCATCGTCATGTCCACGGGAATGCCACGGTCGTTTATTTCTTGGTCGATGTGATATTCGTCCCATACCTCGTCCGGCACAGGAAACTTTGCCAGCTTCGCCTGAATCGCCAGCTCCGTTTCCACGTCGCGCTTGTTATAGGCTTTGAACGTCTCCCACTTATCCGGCGCGTCGAGCGGCAGATTTCGTGTGCGCTCACCATTGGCAGCTGTCGGTTTGCATGGGCGACAGAAGAAGCGAATCAGGTCTTTACCCTCCGACAGCTTCTGTTTCTCCAAGCCCAGCACGGCTCCCGCTCCTTCGAGCGAAAGCGGCAAGCCCATGTACGCAGACCATACCATAGAGCATTTCCACGAGGTCGGATCGATGTATTCGCCGGTCGGTAAGCCGATCAATCGAGACAGGCAGACCCGCTCGAAGGACGAGTTGAACGCCCATTTCTCGACGGTATCCTCTGTAAGCGCCGCGATGACGTCCTCCGGCACTGCTTCATCGGAAGCAAGGTCTATCACCTGCACGTCGCCGCCGTCTATGGAATATCCGAAAAGCAATATAGTAAAATCCGGCGACTCAGCGTATCGGTAAACGCCAGTCTTGTTTAGGTCGGCACTGCTGTACGTCTCTAAATCCAAAGAAAGAACTTTCATTCACATTTTCCTCCATACCCAAACAGGGTGGCAGATTGCTCCGCCACCCGCCGGGTATCAGTTGTTGTTAGGCGAGAAAATCCTCGTCGTCATCCGTCGAGAAGTCACTCTCCGCAGAGGCTCTGCCGCCGAGCGGTTCGCCGTCACGAAGCTTCTGAAGGTTGTTCAGACCACAGGCAATGCCACGATTGCCATTCGAGTTGAAAGCGTAAAACGTGATACTGGCTCTGCCGTACACGCCGGAATACACCTCGCTGCGGGTGAGAATCTCGTTGCGATCCGCATCCACGATGCCGGGCGCATTCATGGCATTGGCATTGATGAAATAGCTGTTTCTGTACGCCTCGTCGTCGGGTCTTTCAGTATCGCCATCCCTAAGGGGCAGCTTCAACGATGTCATCGGAGGCACGGACTTGCCGCTGCCACGGAGCTTTGCCTCACCCTCATGGTAGGCAGCATCCAGAGCAGCTTTGATTTTTTCGAGCGTCTTGGTATCGCTCTTGGGGATAATCAGGGAAACGGAATACTTAGGTGTGCCGCCATTAATCGACTTCGGCTCCCATGCGTTGACATAGCTCCAGCGGGTATTGGGCCCAGTGATGACCTTCATCGGGTTAGTAACATTTTTAGACATACTATTTGTCCTCCTCATAATCATTAAAATCTTGTTTTGCCGTGTGTATCGCCGGTCGTTTATCGCTCTCCGGCACGAGCGTTGGCTTGCCTTGCGGCTTTTCGATAAGTCCGCTGAGCAGCTCCTCGAAGCGAGCTTTGCCCAGTTGCTTTTGCATTGCGGTAATGCCCATGACGCTGGTTTCGTAAGGGTCGAATCCGGCTTCCGTGACGGTCTGTGCGACCGCGTCCTCGTTGACATAGCGGCGGTTGCTGCGACCTTCGACCAACTTATAGCCTGACCACGCCTTGCCGCTTATGGCGGCTTTGAGCGCGTACTCCCGAATGTCGGTCGCCCACGAAATGAGGTCGTCGAGCTTGCCGAGAATGTCCTCGATTTCGTCGTCCGTGAGCAATGGTGGTAGCTTGAAGTCGTATTTCGCAAGCTCCAGATTGTGAGCCGCTCTGGCGCTGCAGTCGTTACGAGCCTTGCAAAACTGACACCACTCGCCGCAGTTGTAGCTGCCCTCTCCAGCATAGGCAAGCTCGGCGGTGGGCTTCAGGACTTCCTCTGCCCATTTGTAAAGCTCGTCCTTTGAGAGAGTGTAGGTACTGATGTTGTCGCGTCTCGGCTGGAAGATGGTCATGCAAATCGTGTCGATGTCGTACAGAACGTCGAACATCTCGATTGCGCCGAGGCCGTAGAGCATCATCTGCGGGTTTTGTTCAGCCGACACCATTACGCCCACGCCGTACTTGAAATCCGTCACATACAGGGTGCCGTCGGCAATGAGCACGAAGTCGCCGGTACCGTAGCCGCTTTCCACATACTTGCTGAAATCCAACCGCTGCTCGATGAGCGCCACAGGGTCTGAGCAGGTCTGCTTCGCCGCGGTATACAGCTCCAGACCGTAGGCAGCGTACTCGTCGGCACAGGCTTCCATTTCAGCATTGTAGAAGTCGAGATTTTCCGTTGGGTCTGCGGCTTCCATGCCCAGCGCCTTTTTTAGCTTGTACTCACAAAGCTCATGCGCACAGGTGCCTTCACGGGCGTAATCGCTGCCTACATCGTCGTAGCTCTCGCCCAACCGCGCCGATGGTGGGCAGTGTAACCAGCGTTCAGAGCTTGACGCAGAGAGTAAAGCATGATTACCCATTGCCGAGTTCTTCCGCATCCGACATCAGTGCCGGATATTCCGCAGGGTCGATGTCCGACAGCTTTGCCGCGCCGTGCTTCACCAGCAGCTCCCGCACCTGCGCCGTGTATCCGCCGCGTGACTTTTCAGCAAGCGCCGCTCGCACCTGTTCCAGCGTGAGTTCCGGTTTCGCGGCTTCAACCGTTGGCTGCGATTCGACCTCTGTGTTATTGCCGCTGAACAGTTCCCACAGTGAATCTGCGACACCAATGAGCGCATCGCCACAGCGGCGCAGTTCGTCAATCGCTTGGCTGAGTTCGTTCATCTTGCCCATGAGGTCTGCCTCCTTCCTTCGAGCGTTCGCCCTGCCGCTCCAGTAATGCCAGATTTCTGGCAAGGCGTTTTGACACCACGCTTATCGCGTACAGAACGCCGATGATTTCGTCATCGACCTCGATGCCGCGACTTGCTGTGCCAGTTGGATTAGCTTCTTTGTCCATCTACTGTCCTCCGTTTCCGGGGGCTTTCTCGCCCCTCACTATCTAAAGGACAGGGAGGGACGAGAACCCGTAGTGGAAAATCAGTCTTTTTCAAAAATGCGCTTGAGTTCAGGATTAGTGCGCAAAATGCCGCGCAGACGCTTTTCGCGGTAATACACACCGTCGACAGTGATGTGGAGCTTGTCAGCGATGTCCTGCTTCTTATCGCCGCGCACCATGCATTGCCACAGCACACGGTCTTCCGGCAGGAGCTTGTCCAGCACATTGATTAAAATAGAGAGCAGTTCGCGGTCTTCCATAACCGCACCAATGTCGGCTTCCTCGTCGGCAACATCGAAGCGGCTTTCCATTTCATCGTCACCGTCCTTGCTCCAAGACTTGTCCAGTTCGATGGTGCGGCGGGTGTTGTGCTTGGTGCAGAACTCGCAGTCGTGGTCGCATTCGTTTTTATCCTTCAGAACACACTCGGTTCTGCTTATCTCGTAGCGCTCTGCCGCCTTAAGATCTGCGGCGTTGCGTCTGCCGAGCTTGTCCCCATCCGAAGTGCGGGCAAGGCGAACGGCGTATCCGGCTTCCGGATCATAGAACCAGCGCTGCTTGAACGGATTGGTAGTATCAGGCTCTTCCGCTGGCGCGAAGCAGACCTTTTTGCTGACTGGTATGTATTCACCGTTTTCGTTCTGTGCGTAGAAATGCTTGTAATAAAGCTTCTGATAATGCTTCATAATTCTTTCCTCCTGTGATTTTCAGATGGCTCGATGGGAGCCGATTCGGGTGGTTTACGGACTCGAACCATCGCGGGAGGAGGGCGTGCGCGTTGGAGTTCATAGAAATGTTTCATCTCGGCTTGCCTCCTCAGATTGACTTTTGTGCTTTTCCGCGTTATACTTGTTTAGTAGGGGTTGGTGTGGATTACCGGCAGCAAAAAAGCCCCTGCGATTTCTCGCAAGGGCCGGTGGAAAGTCCTTGCCTGAAACCTCAAGGACTATCCAAATCTTGATAGAGTTGGTGTCAAACCGAGTTAAGGTTGATAGCGTTGATAAGGTCAAAAGTTATCTACGGAGGCAAATCTTATGACAAACAATGAGGTACCACGCCTCTGCGGAGGCACTTTTTTCACACAACTACTGCTGTCACGCAAGCCGACAGTATCCCAGCGGCAACGGACACAGCGTATGACCGATGTTTTTCACAATGAAGATGTGCTGTTCGGGCTGCTTCAAATAGTTAATCCTGATGCGATAAAGCCCACGGGCAATTCGTTTGAAACCTACACAACAAATTACAAAAAGTGCGACGGCAGCATTGGTGATGATTTGCAGTTTGATAATCCAAGTGTGCTTTCAGCTTTTACCGCGCGGATGAAAAATGAATATACAACAGTCGTTGAAGAAGCGACGGCATTCTGCGTCAACTACATCGATATAAGAAAAACGCCGCGTAACCATGAAAAACTGGTTAAGCGGCTGATTGAGGTTATTCGTGATGATAAGAGCATAACGGATGACGAGCTCTTTCAGGTCGGGAAAAACGGATATAAGGTAAACAAGAAAGCCCTCACAAAACTGACCGAAATAAGCCTTCCTGATTTTCTTCTATCGGTATGGGCGTTTGTTGTGCTGAAGCGTAATGACAACAGTGTCGGCAAAGAAACAATTGCGGCTTGGAGCGACCCTAAAACGAAAGGGCGCTACATCGGTATTGACGGGACGAGCATAACGCAGGATATAAATGTGACGATGCCGCCGGTAGAACAGGCTGAAAAGACAACCGCAGACATCACGGAGGATGACGAAGATGCCGAATATGACGAGCCTCCCATAGATGAATCTGCACCAGACCCGACAACCAACGTAACAAATCAAATCATAAATGCGCCTGCCGTCTTCTTCAACAGCGGCGCTAATGTAATGCAAATCAATAACACTGGGACGATAAACTTCGATAGGAGTGGCAAGTCATGAGCAAAGAAATACAGCTCGCAAACAATACTCTGCCCGCCACAGCTACTCCGCAGACAGTCATCCATAATTCCGGCGACAACGTAACGCAAATCGCCAATAATCAAGGTGGCACCATCAACTTTGTTTTTGCGTCAGCAAATGGGGCTTTATATAACGCCACAACGAAAATAAGCTCTGAATATTACAACCTTTTCGTGGTTGGAGACGAGCCGTTTAATGAAGGTTTCTTCCTTATAGATAAAGACCGTGCGCTGACAGTTTCCGAGGGCGTCTCCACAGATATCTCAGAACAATTTGCATCACTATCGCCAGAGGCACAGGCGGCGATTAAGACCTTCCCGTCAATCTTCGCAAGCGAGAACCATCAGTATGGTCATACGGACGAAGCACAGCTCGCCGTGTTTGGTGTCGTGACTGATATTCGCATTCAAGAAAACGGCATCAAAATCTACTATCAACGGTTCTGCAATATACCACAGCAAAGACTAAACGAGATAATGCTGAGACTCGCCATCAGGGGCTCATCTTCCTTTAACGAGCTTAACCGAACACACTGGACGATAAAGCGAATCAACCTTATCGAGGAGCTTCGAGCTGCGGGAATCAGCGTACTTGCTCCCATATAATCATCTGTAAAACAGAACAAACACGAATTATCCGTTGTAGTACATGATAAAACCATGTTAGTATATGTACTGAGAAATAGTTATCGGAGGGTCCAATAATGAATAACACGCCTGAAAATACCATGCCAGAAAAGTGGGTCAATCTTGAAGACATCGCGGTCTATCTAAGCATGAGCGAAGATACCGTTCGGACATGGATAAAGGAGGGCAAGTTGCCATTCTACCGTGTCGGGAAACGGTACAAATTTAAAATTTCAGAAGTGGATGAATGGATCAGAAGTGGAAAAATGAATGGGTAAAAACCTGTCATACTAAGGAGTCAATCATATGCAAATGCCGGAAATGCTCGACAATGTGAGCAAAACCGTCAAGGACGATTTGACGGTCACAATAAAAAAGGGCGACAAGTTGTCGGTTGTGGCTGCGTGTTTCTCCATATACGCTTATCAAGCCCTGAAGAAGCAGCTTGACGGCATTGCAGAATTGCGCTTCATTTTTTCCTTACCAATTCGAGGCATACAAGAAAAGCAAAAAGCAATTATTATAACGTACATGCGAATCTTACAAATAGGGGCTTAGAACATGAAGATAGGAATAATAGATGCAGACTTAATAGGGCGTGATAAGCACCGCTTTCCTAATCTGGTTTGCGAGAAAATATCTGGATACTGGAAGGGAAAAGGTGCCGAAGTCCATCTTCTTATGGATTTTTCATGGTCAGACGATTTTGACCATATTTATATATCCAAGGTGTTCACGGATACGCCCGTACCCGATTTTGTTGATGAGCTGCGAGATATTTCTTTAGAGAAAACCTCAAAAATACACGTTGGCGGTACGGGCTTCTATTTTGATAAAGCGCCAAATCTACCTGACGAAGTCGAACATCACATGCCCGATTATCACCTTTATGATGAGTGGATTAATGGAGAGGTTCTACGTGCAAAGGCGGAAGCGGAGGCAAAAGGAATTACATTCAATCAAAGTAGATTTATGGTACAATTCAAGGAATATACAGACTACTCAATTGGTTTTATTACTCGTGGATGTTTTAGAAAATGCCCGTTTTGTGTGAACCAAAAATTTGACCATGTATTTGCTCATAGCCCACTCGAAGAGTTTTATGACCCGAGTCGTAAAAAGCTGTGCTTTTTGGACGACAATTTTCTTGGTTGTCCACAATGGAGAGTCTTACTTGAAAATATCATTGCAACAGGAAAACAGTTTAAATTCAAGCAAGGTCTTGATGAGCGCCTTCTGACAGACGAAAAGTGCAGAATGCTTTTTTCATCAAGTTATGATGGCGATTATACTTTTGCATTTGATAATGTTAGCGATTACGATTTAATTCACGATAAATTGAAAATGATCAGGAAGTACAACAAAACAAAAAGCGTTAAGTTTTATGTGCTGGTAGGTTTTGAAAGTACAGATTCAAACGATATTGAAAATGCGCTTAAACGCGTGGAGTTACTGTTGCACTATCGTTGCTTGCCATACATTATGCGCTATATGGATAAGAACGACACCCCTTGGAAGCGTTCTCATTATAGAAGTCTCTATATTTCCATTGCAAGGTGGTGTAACCAGCCCAGCATAGTCAAGAAGATGACCTTCAGAGAGTTCTGTATTGCTAATCAAGCATTGCACAAAACGGAAGGTACTCTCTGTTCTGCAATGAAAAGCATGACAGAGTTTGAAAACGAATACCCGGACGTGGCAAAAAGGTACTTTGATATTCGCTTTGGTGAGTCGAACCCTAATATAGACTAAAAAAAGAGAGGAGACAGCAAAAATGGAAGAAAAAGCAAAAGCAGCCTTGGTCGCGTTGTTTGTTAATCAGGCTCCATATATTGATGCTGATTATGATGCATTTTCAATTTTGGATTTGTTACTAAATATGTCAACCGATGAAATTTTTGCTGTTATCAAAAACCATCAGTCATCACTGATACCAGTTGTATCTAACAGTATACCGCAATTTAGTACCGCTGATGAGATATTCTCGGTATTAAGAGTTGTAATTGATTCGGGAATCGAAGATTTGTCATATGAAAAAATCGGGTATTATTTATGCGATAAAGGTGCAAAAGTTGGAGCACAAGTCAAGTATGGTGAGAACCACTATAAACTTGCGGCTCAACTTGGGCTGGTAACGTTTGCAAAGCCCTTTGCACCGACTGATATTGGCCTTGCCTATTATCTGACGGAGAGTGCGATTAAGAGGCAAGCAATAAAAAAACATCTTGCATTACGTATTCCAATAATTCAACAAGCACTACTCCTGGCTGATGAAAGCACTGTAAATATGGGGGAATTTATGTGCCGCTATTTATCTCAATCTACAATGCTTAGAAGACGCTCGAATGTACGCGAATTATTGCAATACATAATGGACGTTGCTGACGTTCCGATGCAACACAGGCTAAATAACATCGTGTGGGGATAAGCAATGAATTATCGTGATGTTCCATTAAAACACTCATATGAGTCAGAAAAAGACGATTTGTTGTGGGATTTTTATATTCCAATGCTATCCTATGCTAAACGATATGATAGGATATCCGGGTTCTTTTCTTCGACAAGTTTGTCATTGTCTGCAAGGGGCCTTGCCGGATTAATAGAGCATGGAGGCACCATGCGTCTTATTACTTGCCCGCGCCTAAGTGCCGATGATGTCAACATTATTAATAAAACCATTGCTGATCGAGATGCAATTATTGCAGATCATTTCATCACAGAATTAAATCAAATACAAGATGAATTTCAGCGTGACCATATCGCCGCTTTGGGTTGGATGTTGGCCAACGGTTTCTTGGATATGAAAATCGCATTAGTCTATAAAAAGGGAAAAGTGTGCAATGAGGAAGATGCATCATCGCATTCCATCATGCACCAGAAAGTCGGGATCCTTTATGACGAAGATTTTAACGGTGTGTCATTCAGCGGGTCCAACAACGAAAGCGCTTCTGGATGGCTCGAAAACATTGAGGAGTTTAAAGTCTTTAGGCAATGGGAGCCAGGTCAAGCAGAGTATTTTGTTGAAGACCAGCGCAAATTTGAAGAGTTCTGGACAAACAAACGGGCTGGGGTCCGGGTAATTGATTTGCCTACAGCGGTTTATGAACACCTAATCAAAGCAAGTGCAGACTTTTCTAACGAGAAAATCGCACTACAGAAATATTATTCAAAGATGCATCGAAGCTATTCTCTGCCAAAGAAACAAGAACTCAAACTATTTTTCTATCAGAAAAATGCCCTCCAAAAATGGCTCGACTCAGGTAAGCGCCTACTTCTTGAAATGGCGACTGGTTGCGGAAAAACGAGAACGGCGATTGGCTGTATGGATAACCTCCTCGCAACCGAATCGCGACCGGTACTTGTCGTGATATCATGCCCTCAAAATACGCTTTCTCTTCAATGGAAGAGAGATATCGAAAGCCTCGAAACAAATGCTGATGCATGCATGGTTTGCGACGGAACTGTTCAGAATTGGAGAGTTATATTATCTCGTGAAATTAAAAAGTTGTCCTCGGGATATTACAAAAATCTCCTGATATATACTACGCATCAAACCTGTAGCGATTTTGATTTTGTATCTATTCTTACGGCAAGTAGCAGTAGAATTGTTAAATTCTTTATTGGCGATGAAGTGCACGGAATGGGAGCAGCAAAAACTCAAAACGGACTACTTGAGTGCTACCAATACAGATTGGGGTTAAGTGCTACGCCTTCACGTTGGTTTGATGAAAACGGAAGTAAACTTATTGAAGAGTATTTTGACAACAATTCATTCGTTTTCACAATACAAGATGCCCTTACCACCATCAATCCGTTAACCGGGAAAACGTTCCTTGTTAATTACAGATACCATCCTCACTTTATTCAACTCACAGAGAATGAACTGATGGACTACAAGTCTATTTCTGACAAAATCACTCGGATGAGCCAAACGAATAACGACGACGAGCGCTCACGCGTTCTTCAATTTCTACTGTTTAAACGGGCAGATATTGAAAAGAATGCTGAGAATAAATATAAGGAGCTGGAATTAATTCTTGATGAAATTGGTCCGAAAATCTCCGATACTATTATCTTTGTCTCAGATGAACAGATAAATAGAGTCATGAGAATTCTTGGTAGTAGAGGAATTGCAGCACACCGCTTTACACAAGCCGAATCAACAACCCCAACTCAGCAATACGGCGGTATTTCCGAAAGAGAACATTTAATACACAGCTTTATTGCAGGCGATTATCAGATACTTGTAGCCATCAAGTGTCTCGATGAAGGCATAGATATTCCGTCAGCGAAACGCGCAATTGTTATGGCCAGTAGCACTAACCCTCGTGAGTATGTGCAACGGATTGGTAGAATTATTAGACAAGCTCCAGAAAAAAGTCAAGCCGATATATATGATTTAATTATTCACCCAGACCTGTCTGGGTATAAAGAAGATGTCTTGTCAAAAATCGAGAGACGAGTTTTTGAAAAGGAAATGGAAAGAGTAAAAGACCTCTCAACAAACGCTCTCAACAACTCAAGTGTACTCAATCTTGTCTATAAGATATTAGGAGGTATAGTATGATTCAGAATCCGTTGATTTTGGAAAAACTGAAAGAAAAAACGCTCGGTGATGAGGTTATGCATGAGTTCATCTTATCGATTATGACAAACGAATCGAACGGAAAACAGTATGCAAAATTCTTTCGATCTGAAGTTGAGAAATACTCAAAGTTGCGTGAAGATAAAGGCGGTG
>Ga0163159_1003253_pt1 | contig 12463 bp, 5 predicted proteins | sample BioMet9_FD_108702 | JGI IMG/M metagenome (GOLD analysis project Ga0163159, IMG submission 108702) | Microbial communities from bioreactor (seeded with sewage sludge) at Lawrence Berkeley National Lab, California, USA - Biofuel... | ecosystem: Engineered > Bioreactor > Anaerobic > Unclassified ... | reverse complement strand
TGGTAGTCAGCGGAGTTAACGAAGAAGGTTCAAGAGAAATCCTGGCGATCGAACCAATGGTCGAAGAATCCAAAGACGGCTATAACGAACTATTCAACAGCCTCAGGACAAGAGGGATGCGCAATCCGCTGCTTGTAGTATCAGATGCGCATGCAGGGCTAACTGCCGCCATCAGGGAAAGTTTCCCGGGAACCTCCTGGCAGAGGTGCAAAGTGCACTTCATGAGGAACATCCTGGCGCATGTGACGCAGCAGGCAAAAGACATATTTGCGAAAGAGCTCAAAGAGATCTGGCATGCGCCGGATGAAACAACGGCTAAAAACAGGGCGCGTGACATGATCCAGCGATATGGGAAGAGATTCCCGCAGGCAATGGCGATACTTGAGGAAGGCCTGCAAGACAGCTTGTCCTTCTATGCCTACCCGGAGCTGGACCAAAGGAAAATCTCCACCACCAACATGCTGGAACGGCTGAACAAGGAAATACGCAGAAGAAGCCGTGTTGTAGGAATATTTCCAAACCCTGAATCATATATACGGCTCATAACCATGTACATGATCGAATACACGGAGGACTGGTCGACATCACAGGCATACCTGAGCAGGCAATCGATCCAAAGCGTACTGGCAAAAGCGGCATAACGGCGCAGGAGCCCCTGAGACGAATTTGCGAACGTGTATTGACACTAGCGAACACACTGTCTCATGCGTTTTTGACTTTTATCCTTGGCCGTCATTGCGAGGACGAACAAAGTGAGGACGCGGCAATCTTGTTTCACACAGAGGTCATGGACATATCAAAACCTGAAAGCACAAAGCAAGGGCAAGATTGCCACGCTTCGCTCGCAATGACGGCTGAAAAACGTAGCCCGTAAGCTGCAATGTTACCTTTTAACTCAGCTAAGTATCGCAGCCAAAGACTCCTCTGACTCCCAATTCAGCGCGCTCATGACATAGGAACAGAATTAATAGTCTGTCGTTGCGGCGGCCAGAGAGCAACAACGAATCACAACAGAGACCCAGCGCCGCTTTGGGCTGAGCAGAATCGTCTCAGCCGGACGGGGAATGGGTCAGCGCTTGCTTTCCGCTGAGGAACAGCATCAAACGGAAAGCAGGTCTTCCGAGCCGGGTCTTGCTTACCTGTACTCCTTGATCAGCTTCTCGAAAGCCGGCATGGAACGCTCGATCATCGACTTCTTCACGCAGTAGGCCAGCCTCACGTAGCCGGGCGCGCCGAAACCGGCGCCGGCGACCAGCAGCAGATCATACTTCTTGGCCTTCTCGCAGAAAGCCTCGTCGTCGGCCTCCGGCGACTTCACGAACAGGTAAAAGGCTCCGTCGGGATGCACGCACTCGAAGCCGAGCTTCGTGAGCCCGTCGTAAAGCAGATCGCGGTTCGCCTTGTAAGCCTCCAGATCGCCCGTCTGGCCCTGGCACTTCGCCACCGCGAGCTGGAACATGCTGGGCGCGCAGACATAGCCGAGCGCGCGGCCGGCGCCGCAGATCGCGAAATACATATCGCGCGAGCCTTCCATCTCGGGAGAGACGGCAATATAGCCGATGCGTTCGCCTGGCAGCGAAAGAGACTTGCTGTACGAATAGCAGACGATCGTATTCTTGTAGAACTTCATCGGATAGGGAACCGTGATGTTCTTGTCGTACACCAGCTCGCGGTACGGCTCGTCGGCGAGCAGATAAATGGGATGCCCGTACTCGCGCGCCTTCTCCTCCAGCACGGCGGCCAGGGATTTGAGCGTCTCCGCCGAATAGATGACGCCGGAAGGGTTGTTCGGCGAATTGATGATGACGGCCTTCGTGTGCTCGTTCACAGTCCTGCGCAGCTGCTCCGCGCTGATCTGAAAACGCGGCGCGTCGGGCGGGATCACCGCAAACCTGCCGCCCACCGCTTCGACGAAGACCTTGTACTCGGGGAAAAAGGGCGCGAAGGAGATGAACTCGTCGCCTGGCACGCACATCGCCTTGAGGCTGATGATAAGCGAAGCCGCCGCGCCGCAGGTCATATAAATGTCGTCCGGCGAAAGAGCCACGCCGTGGGTTTTGTTCACGTAATCGGCGATCGCCCTGCGCGCGCGAGGGTCTCCCTGGGCCGAGGTATAGCCGTGCAGCACGCAGGGATCCTCCTTGTCCAGCAGTTCGAGGATCGCCTTCTTCACGCATTCCGGCGCCGGAATACTCGGGTTGCCGATGCTGAAGTCGAACACATTCTCCGGCCCCACCTCAGCCGCGCGCTTCTTGCCGAACTCAAAAATCTCCCTGATCACAGAGCGCCGGGTCCCCAGCGCCAGCATATCCTTTGAAAGCATCGTCTATCGGCTCCTTTTTGCCAAAAGTCCAAAATATTTAGTTATTGGAAAGATTATAGCATAAGGCGGGGGCGTTGGCCGGGAAAGGCGGAGAAGGAACAGGAGCAACCAGGGAGCAAGATTGCCGCGTCGCTTCGCTGATGAAACTACCAGCCGAATCACACGACGGGACCCCGCCGTTTGTTCTGATGGGGATACAAAGCGATTCACACAGCCTACGGCTGGTTCTCTGCTTCTCTGGTCGTCGCAATGACAGCAAGAAGCCCCCCGCGCCCCTCCTCACCGCCCTTGGTTTCCCGTTTTCCGTCCTTCCCGACCAACCGTTTCACCGCCCTGGCTTTTCCCGACCAACGCCCTTGCCTTATCCGCCCTTGCCGACCAGCCGGCCAACGCCATTGCTTTCCCGCTCCATATTCCTTTTCCAAATGCTTCCTGGCTGCAAAAAGTCAGTCATGAACCTTAAATTTTGGCTGGAAAAAAACGAAAGGTTGTGATAATCTTATCAGTGTATTTCTCGTATCCGTTCCCCTTGTGGGATCAAATTTTGAGGGAGGAATTTTTTATGAAGAAACGCGTTTTCCTGGCACTGCTGCTGAGCGCCTGCTTTGTCTGCATCGCGTCCGCAGCGTTCGCGGCTCTCGGCCCCATCAAGCTTGAGGATCAGAAGCCGACGTTTATCTATATCGGCCCCAAGGCCGACGGCGGCTACAACTATATGCACGATATCGGCCGTCAGGCGATGGAGAAGGAGAACCCCGGCATCAAGAGTTCCGTTGTCGAGTCCGTGCCCGAGGGCCCCGATTCCGAACGCGTGATGGAGACGGCTATTCGCAACGGCTCCAAGGTCATCTTCGGCAACTCCTTCGGCTATATGGACCACATGGTCAACATGGCCAAGAAGTATCCTGACGTTTACTTTATGCACTGCTCCGGCTACAAGACGGCTCCGAACCTTTCCACCTACTTCGGCCGCATGTATCAGCCGCGCTATCTCTCCGGCCTCGTCGCCGGCAAGGCCACCAAGAAGAACATGATCGGCTATGTGGCCGCTTACCCGATCCCCGAAGTCATCCGCGGCATCAACGCGTTCACGCTGGGCGCCCGCAAGGCTAACCCGAAGGCGCGCGTAAAGGTCATCTGGATCTTTACATGGGACGATCCGGCCAAGGAGAAGGAAGCAGCCAAGGCCCTCTATGACGCAGGCTGCGATACGATCGGCATGCACGCCGATACAGGCGGAGCGCCGAAGGCCGCCGAAGAGCTCGGCATGTGGGTGATCGGCTACAACTATCCGATGAGCAAGTACGCTCCTACGCGCCACCTCGTCTCCGCGACCTGGAACTGGGGCAAGTATTATTCCTACGCGGTCAAGCAGATCGCCAAGGGCACCTGGAAGTCCGAGCAGGTGTGGTGGAGCATGAAGGACGGCATGGTCGGCCTTTCCGATTTCGGCAAGGCAGTTCAGCCTGACACCAAGAAACTGGTCGCTTCTGAGAAGGCCAGGATCCTGGGCGGCAAGTGGGACGTCTTCTACGGCCCCATCAAGGATCAGAGCGGCAAGGTCAAGGTTCCTGCCGGCAAGCACATGACGGATCCCGAGATGCTCAGCATGAACTGGTTCGTCGAGGGCGTCGACGGCAATATTCCGAAATAAATAATTCAGGATCAGGCGCGGCCGCTTCTTACGAGGCGGCCGCTTTTTTATGCTTTTTGCAGGCCGCAGCCCCGGCGGTCGCCGTTTGCCGATAATTTCAGCGCATATTTCTTGAATTTTTCGCGCCGAGGCGTTCATTTTTACGTATTTTGCGCTACAATAGCAGGGTTTGTTCGCAAGGGAAATAATCAACACGGAGGCCTTTTGAATTGAGGAAATGTTTCGCTGTTTTGCTCGCATCACTGCTGTGGGTCAGCGCCGCGTCAGCGGCGGCGCCCGCGCAGACTTTCGACGTGGCGGTCTACGGGGCCGGCACCGGCGGCTGCGCGGCGGCCATTCAGGCGGCGCGCATGGGCGCGTCGGTGGCGCTCATCGAGCCGTCAGGCTGGGTGGGCGGCCAGGCGATCCCGGTCAGCACGATGGACGACGTGACGATGACGCGCACGGGACTTTACAACGAATTTATTTCGCGCGTGACCGAGTTCTACGCGGCCCTGGACACCAACGTCAACGTCTGCTACTGGGGCAGCGATACAGTCGCTTTTGAGCCACGCGAGGGCCAGAAGGTGCTGCTGGACATGCTGGGAACAGCCGGGTCCGTTCAGCTGATGCTGAACACGTCGCCCGTTTCCGCCAAGGTGGAAAAGAACCGCGTGACTTCGGCCGTGTTTGCGGCCGGCGGCAAAAAGTTCACCGTCAAGGCCAAGGTCTTCATCGACGCCTCCGAGTACGGCGACTTCATTCCGCTCACAGGCGCCAGATATCGCGCGGGCAACAGTATTTCGCCCAAGATAGACATGAATTCCGTGATCCAGAGCATCACCTATCCGACCGTGGTCAAAAAGTACAAGGGAGGCGTGCCCGAGGAGCTGATGGTCCGGAGCCAGCCGCCTGAGTACATGAATTATATATTCCATTTCCGCGCCACCATCCGTCCCGACGGCAGCAGCTGGCCCGGCAGCTATCCTTTCAGCGTGCCGGTGCACAACGAGTACCGCGGTCTGCCGGATCCGTCCAGCCACGAGAAGGTGGACGGCGGCATGTCTTCCACCTGGGACAACGTCACCAAGACGGAGATCAACTGGGCCAACGACTATCCCGGCGGCGACAGATCCAGAGAGATAGAGGACGCAGGCATCTCCGTGAGGTTCCTTGAAGACAGAAAATTCCGCCGCGATTCCGAACGGGCGGCCATGATGAAGACGCTCTGCTTCATCTACTACATGCAGAACGAACTCGGCATGAAGGACTGGTCCGTGGACAACGAAGAGGGCTTCGGCGGCTGGTTCTCCAATGACTGGATGGACGATCCGGCGCTGGCCGAGTACGCCCCCATCCTCAAACATTTCCCGCCCTTCCCCTATGTGCGCGAAAGCCGCCGCATTCTGGGCATGACGACGCTGAAGCTGGAGGATATCGTGCGTGATCCGGTGCTCAAGCGCACTCTCACGAACCGCAAGGATTCCATCGCGCTCGGCGAGTATCCGGTCGACGTGCACGGTTCGCTCGACCCGGCCCATCTCGACAAGGATCTGCATGAGTCCAGCGAAATTCTGCCAAAGGATTGGGGCGGTTCGGGCCTGTTCCAGATCCCCTATTCGGCGCTGGTACCGGAAAAGATCGACGGACTGCTGGCCGCGGAGAAGAATATCTCCGTCTCGCGGCTGGTGAACGGCGCCACGCGTCTGCACCCGGTCACCATGCTCACTGGTCAGGCTGCGGGGGCGGCGGCGGCTCTGGCCGCCAAACGCGGCGTGCAGCCGCGCGCTCTGCGCGCTCAGGACGTTCAGGCCGCGCTGCTGGAGGCGCACGACCGTCTTTCGCTCTTCAGCTACGGAGACGTGCCGGAATACGCGCGCGTCTGGGCCGGCGTGCAGGCCTCCCAGCTCTACGAATATATGGACCAGGCCTCCGACAAGGTCTTCGGCGTTGACGTTGAAATGCACTGGATCGAAGTGCGCGACGCCTTCCGCCGCGCGCTGGGCCTCGGCCGCGAATTTCCGCCGCGCGAGAATCTGGCTCCGCTTACAAAGGGCGAATTCGGCGTCTGGCTCTCTGAATATTTCGGCAAAGACGCCATGGGCTACAAGAGCATCATAGAGAAACAGACCGGCGACGTTCCGCTCAAAAAAGGTGAACTGGCCGCCGCCGTCTGGGAGGTCATGCAGGTCCCGCCCGCAGAACAGGTCACAGGCAAACATAAGAAAAAATAACCTCATACTGTACAAGCGCGTTCGTCTGATCCGAATGGTCATATCGGACCAGACGAACACGCTTGGTCTGTGTTTATGTTTTGCGCTGTTTTAATAAAATTCCATTTCGCCTGTTTTTTCTTACTATTCATCCGGTAATTTGTTTCCGAGACACATAAATCCGTCGTTTGCTATTTGACTTTATTTTAATTTAGTGTAACCTCATTACCAAACGGGCAACATCGGAGGTATTTTTTTGAGTCTCGATTTTCAAACCATAGAGCTGAAGGACGTCGTCAAGTTTATGGCTCACTGGGAGCAGACGGATCAGCGTTCTTCGGACTACTGCTTCCCCATCCTCTGGGGTTGGGCCGGTTATTACGGCTATCAGGCTGCGACCCACGTCGACGGAGGACTTTACTGGATTCGCCAGACCAGACCAAAAACCTACAATCTTGCTCCCATCGGCAAATGGCACCGTGACGACTGGGCAGACGTCATCAAAGAATATTTCGGCAGCAAGGCCGAGTTCTGGCTGGTGCCCGAAAAACTGCTCAATATCTGGAAAGCCCAGTTCGGCGACAGGATCAAATACATCGAAGACCGAGGCAACTGGGAGTACCTTTACGACATCAAAGCCCTCGCGACGCTGGCCGGCAACCACTACATGAGGAAGCGCAACCGCGTCAACCAGTTCCGCCGCAAGTATCCCTACGAGTACAAACCCATTACGCCGGAGATCATCCCGCAGGTGCTGGAATTCCAGCGCGCCTGGTGCCAGGCGAACGTGGGCGACCATCTGCCGGGGCTTGAACAGGAGGACGACGGCATCCGCCTGATCCTCGACCACTGGACCGAGGTTCCCAACATGCGCGGCGGCGTCATCGAAGTGGACGGCAAGATCACCGCTTACACGATCGGCGAGCTGGCATACGACATGATCCTGGTCCATTTCGAAAAGGCCAGCCTCGAGTACGGGGCCGCCTATCAGGTGATCAACAAGGAATTTCTCGCGCACATGCTCGAGGAGAATCCTTCGCTTGTCAAGGTCAACCGCGAGGAGGACATGAACGATCCGGGGCTGCGCGAGGCCAAGCTCTCGTACTTGCCCAACGACTACATCAGAAAGTACCGCGTGTTCGTCAATTTGTAATTAGCGCGCCGGTAAGGTAAAATTACGGCGCAGCAGTCCGTATGGAGGAATAGCAGTGAAAAAATTAGCGATAGCGTTATTCGCAATAGGAGTGATCATTTTGGCAGGAACTACGGAAACAGAGGCGGCAAAGCGCCAGGTCGCTACGTTTGAGACGTCTATGGGCACCTTTAAGATCGAGCTTTTCAACGATCTCGCGCCCAAAACGGTGAAGAACTTTACGACGCTGGTCGGCAAAAAGTTTTACGACGGACTCATCTTCCATCGCGTCATCGATCAGTTCATGATCCAGGGCGGCGACCCGAACGGCAACGGCACGGGCGGCCCCGGCTACGAGATCCCCGACGAGTTCGGCAAGGGCCTTAAGCACGACAAGCCCGGCATGCTTTCGATGGCCAACGCGGGCCCCAACACGGGTGGCTCGCAGTTCTTCATCACGCTGGTCCCCACGCCCTGGCTTGACGGCCACCACGCGATCTTCGGCCCCGTGGTCTCCGGCATGGAAGTAGTGGAAAAGATCGGCAAAACGCCGACCGACTCTCAGGACAGACCGCTCAAAAAGGTCGTCATCGAGAAGATCACGATCAAATAAGTTTTTCGGCAATGATAAGACGGCGGACCGGCGCGATGCCGGCCCGCCTTTTTTTATTTGCGTTTCTGGAGCACCGCAACGAGTTTGCGGAAGAGGATCTCCGGATCGATTGGCTTAGCTATGTGGTCGTTCATGCCGAGGTCGAGGCATTTTCTGACGTCGTCCGCAAAAGCGTCGGCCGTCATGGCGATGATCGGCACAGTCGCGGCGTCTGACCGGTCCAGGGCGCGGATCGCCTGCGTCGCGTCGTAGCCGTCCATGACGGGCATGCGGATGTCCATCAGGACCAGGTCGTAGAAGCCGGGCGCCGACCTTTTGAACATGTCGACCGCCTCTCTGCCGTCTTCGGCGATGCTCACCACGATTTTTTTCTCCTCCAGCAGCGCTTTGGCGATCTCCTGGTTCAGGGGATGGTCCTCGCAGAGCAGCGCGTGTCTGCCTGCCAGCGCCGATTCGCAGCGCGAGTCTGCCGCCGCGGGAGCGGCGCCGCCGGCCGCTTGAGCTGCCGGCACGCAGTCGAACTCTCCTTTGATGTGAAAAACCGAGCCAGCGCCGATTTTGCTTTTCACCGAGATCGTGCAGCCCATCAGGTCCAGCGATTTTTTGACGATGGCCAGACCGAGACCGGTTCCGCGCGTTTCGGAATTATCGCGGCGGTTCTCCTGGCTGAACGGCTCAAACAGCACCTGCTGGAATGTTTCGCTCATGCCGATGCCGGTGTCGCAGACCCAGCCATCCAGCACCATCCTGCCCGCGTCCGTCAGATGTTCGCGCAGACGGTAGGTGACGGTGCCGCCCTCGGGTGTGAATTTGACCGCGTTGGAGAGCAGGTTGAAGAATACCTGGTTGATGCGCAGCGGGTCCAGCAGCGGCAAAAAGCCTGACACAGGTTCGGCGTCTACCACGAAGCGGATGTTCTTCTCCTCGCAGAGCGGCGCGATCACGGAATCGAGATATTTGAAGAAGGGGGCGGCGGCATACGGTTCCAGGTGCAGTTCCAGCTTGCCGCTCTCGGCCTTGGACATGTCGAGCACGTCGTTGACCAGCCCCAGCAGGAATTTGGAGGAGGTGTCGATCTTGCCGAGGCAGTCTCTTGTGCGCGGCGGATTATCCTGTTCCTGCGCGATGTAGGTCATGCCGATGATGCCGTTCAGAGGCGTTCTGATATCGTGGCTCATGCGCGAGAGGAAGTCGGATTTCGCCGCGTTGGCCTTTTGGGCGGCGGTCAGCGCCGCGCGCAGCTTTTCCTCCTGCTCCAGCTGCTGTTTCTGCGCCTCGGTGACGTCGGTCCGCACCAGAGCCAGCAGGCCGTTTTCGCGGTCGAGGTAGGAGAATTCCACGCGTTTGACGCGCAGCCCTTCCCCCTCGTCGCAGGTGAAGGAGGCTGCACAGCGGCCGGAATGTTCGAGCGCGCGCCTGACGCCGGCCAGGCTCATGAATTCCACGCTGCGCTCCCTTTCGGATGCTATCACGGTTTTAATATTGTATTCGTTCAGGATTTTTTCATAATCGCTGCCTGGCTGGATCGCGACGCCGCCGGGCCAGCCCGTGTTGGCGAAGAAGAGGGTGACGCGGCCGCTGTTGACGTTGATGCAGCAGACGTAATCAAAATGTCTCGTGACCACCTGGTCCATGATGGCGCTCAGCAGCTTCGCCTCGTTGATGTCGCTGACGGCCATGAAGGAGACGATGTCGCCGCTGCCTGGCCGTTTCGTGAGCGTTATGACGCAGCGGGCCCATTTGACGCCCTCGGCCGATTGGTACATATATTCTTTGGAAAGATTTCTGACGTCGTCTTCATAGGCGTTTATCAGCGCCTGCCGCGAGAAGAACTCCGCGCACTCGCGGCGGTCCTGCTCTCTCGGCATCTGTGCCAGCAGCGCCCCGACCGCGTCGTCGTAGCGCGGCTGCGCCGCCACGGGGGCGAGCGGGTCGGCGCCCTTGACGGCCTCGACGAGGTTCTGGCTGAGATTGGCCCTGAGCGTGGCGATATAGCTGTCGGCAACCGAGTCGAGGAAGGTCTGCGCCGAGTTGTACTGCTCCTCGATCTGCTGTTCCTGCTTTTTCAGGTCGTCGATGTCGGTGTAGACGGCATAGAGGTAGTTCTGGCCGCCAAGCGAAAAGTGTGTGAAGTTCACGCTCACCCACCTGTAGCCGTTGTCCTTCGTGATAATGCGGTAAACTGCCATGTGCATCTGGCTGTCGCCGCGGCTGGCAGTCACGGTTTTTTCAAGGTCCCGGCGGTCGTCCGGATGGACCGGCGCGAAGCCGTCCCCGCTGTTGAACTGCTTGATGGTCTCCTGCGTGCAGCCCTTGAGGCGGCAGAATTCGTCGGAATACCGCTCCGGTACCAGCATTCCGGATTTGTTTTCGCGGTAGAGCACCGAACAGGCAGGCAGACTGCCGATCGTGTCGAGCAGCGTTCTCTCCAGCTGCTTTTGCTGCTGCTCATCGAGCTTTTGCTGGAGCTTGACCTCTTTGGTGACGTCGCGGTAGGTCGCGTAAAACTCTCTGCCGTTCGGCAGAGCGCGGCGCAGTTTGACCTCCTGCTCGAGCCAGCGGTAGCCGTCCGCGCCAAGCGTGCGGTATCTGCCCACGACGAAGAACGGTTCGTAAAAGTTGTCGCGGAAGGTCTTTTTTACCCGCTCCAGATCGTCGGGATGGATGCCCGAGAACGCGTCTTCCCAATAGGCTTTGACGAGGCCCTCCTCGCTGCCGTTTTTGACGGAGGTCAGACCGGTGACCGGGAAGCCGAGCAGGCGGTAGAGCTGTATGTTGACGTATTGAAATTGCAGATGGTTCCGATCGGGCATCAGCATCACGCTGACGCCGGCGGAGATGGAGTCTAGGATGTCACGCATGCGGTCCATCTCTTTGCGCTGCTGCTGGAACGCTTCAGTCACGTCGGACTGCACGAGCAGCACGACGTCCCTGTTGTCGTCGAGGTAGTAGTGCTGGATCTTGCGGTACATGAACTCGTCCGGGCGGCCCGTGTAATGGCCGCGCACGTTGATCTCGTAGCGGCCCTTTTCGTCGAGGTTCCCGACGATGACCGGCAGAGCGCTGCCCTTGAGGTAGAGCTCGCGGTCCTCGGCCGCGATAAAGGTCGAGACCGCGAACTTTCTGACGTCCTCGTAGCCGAAGAGCTGTCCCGCCCTCCCGAGAGCCTCGTGATATTTCGGCAGCAGCCTGCTGCTGAGGTTGAGGAATTCGATCTTGCCGGTTTTGACGTAGAGCAGCGCCGTGTAGTCGTATTCCTGGTCCGTAATGATCTGGAACATCTTTTCGCGGCGTTTTTCATTGGTGACGTTGAGAGAATAGACAACACCCTCCACGTCCTCCGTCTCCGGATTCTTAAGCATCCGGACGAAGGTCCTCACCCAGATGAAGCCGCCGCTTTTGACGTCGCGCCGGTAATCAACGTACCGGACAGTGCAGCCGGTTTTAAAGGCCCCCAGCAGGCTGAGTCTGCCGAGCTGATCTTCAAAGTCTGCCCGCTCGCGCGGATCGCTGATCAGGGCCGCGATGTTGCCGATCAGCCCGTCGACGCTGTCCGCCTGCGGCAGGCGCAGGATGGCGTCGGAGGCGCCGTGACCCTCCTGACAGATGTTTTTCGTGATATTGACCCTGAAAGTGCCGAGAGATTCCGGGTTCGCGGTCAGCAGCGACTGGATGGCGCGGCTGAATTTCTCCTCTTCCAGCTTCTGTTCGGTGATATTGATGCCGACTCCGTAAGCGACCGAGGGCCGGCCGTCGGCATCCTTCGCGACGGAGTAGATGGTGCGTTCGCAGCGCAGCGGCAGCCCAGGCTTCCAGGTCATCCAGATATCTTCCGTCACCCGCGGCTCGCCCGCCTCGATCCTGCGGAACATTTCCAGCAGCCGCTTCCGGTCTGCGGGCAGCACCAGCGGCAGAATGGATTCCGGCACGTTTTCCAGCGTGTCCGGCACGCCGAATTTCTTCAGGCTGTGGCTGATGTTGGTGATGCGGTGAGCCTGTATGTGGTATTCCCAGACGCCCAGTTCGGCGCTCTCCTCGGCCAGCTCGTACCTTTTCTGAAAGCTGCGCAGCTCGCTCTCGCTGTTTGCGCGCACGAGGGCGTTTGAAACGGCGAAGGCGAGGGAGAGCAGAATGTCGCCGGAGTTTTCCATCTTCGCGGCGGCCGGGTTGTCCACGCCCACGAAGCCGATAAAACGGCCGCTGCTGAACAGAGGGGCTTCCAGGATGCTGCGGATGCCCTGCATCGAAAGAGTCCGATACTCGTCCGGCTTGCTGTCTTTGATCTTTTCTATGTCGGGCGTGACTACTGTTTCCTGTTTTTCAAAGTATGGCATCCAGCGGTCGATGTAGTGGAGGTCAAGATGCTGCAGCAGGTGCATCTGCGGCTCCACGCCGGTCTTGCACCACTCGTAGGTGTTGCTGAGGCCGCCGTCCTCGTCCACGCGGAAGATATAAGCGCGGTCGGCCTGAAAATATTCGCCGCAAAGCTTGAGCGCCGCGTTGAGACGTTCGCCGATGGCGCCGGGCCCGTTCACGGTCTGAATGGCCC
>Ga0163159_1003252_pt1 | contig 12466 bp, 8 predicted proteins | sample BioMet9_FD_108702 | JGI IMG/M metagenome (GOLD analysis project Ga0163159, IMG submission 108702) | Microbial communities from bioreactor (seeded with sewage sludge) at Lawrence Berkeley National Lab, California, USA - Biofuel... | ecosystem: Engineered > Bioreactor > Anaerobic > Unclassified ... | reverse complement strand
GCACCTCCGAAGGCTATCTGCCTCAGTGCGTCGCCCAGTGCGCGGGACGGGCACGGTATTTCGGCGATCTGGAGAAGGGTCTCGACAGCTTCGAGGGCCCGAGCTTCCCCGAAGGTTCTGCCGACTACGATGCGATGGCCACGGACGGCCGCGTCAAGCTGGGTGACTATGTGAACCCGTACTCTGCATCGGACGTGTATGCGCTTCCCGATGCGGGCAACCACCCGAGCTTCCGTTATATCCTGAGGGACCGAAAATGGCAGGGGAACATCGAATAGCGTCTCGTGTTTGCGGCGGAACATGCTGACGGGTTCTGAGATCAGGGAAAACGATTAACTCGTCGAAACGACGAAAAAGCATCGGATGGGATATGGACACGCCTTATCCCATCCGATTGTCGTCAGGTCAATGCGAGACCGTGCGCGAGACTGTCGGGCGGCGAAGAGGATTGGGCCCTCTATTGCTCCTGCACGAAGCAGGGGCGCCGCCGATCTTTCAGAGGACGTTGTCGCGCACGCGCGTGAGGAGGGCGGCGAGCTGTGCGGCATCCTCCTTGGAGAAACCGTCGAGCATCCTGCTCGCCTCCTTGCCATGGAAAGCCATGCTTCCATTGACGATCTGATGCCCGGCATCAGTGAGTTTCACATGCTTGACGCGCCGGTCCACGGCGCTTATTTCCGTCGAGACGTAACCCTTTTCCTCCAGGCGTTTCACCAGCCCGATGATTGTGGGGTGGGTCACCTGGAAGAACTCCTCGAGGTCGCGCTGCGAGGTATCCTCGTCCTGATGGTCCTCGAGATATTCGAGCATGCGCATCTGCGAGATCGTCAGGTTTATCTCCTTGAGCGCGCTGTTGCCTTCGCGCGAGATGCTGTCTGTGATCTGCTTCATCAAAAGGCCGATATCCTCGGGCATGATGGTTCCTTCCTTGGTCCGACCTCGGTCTGACTCCAACTTGACTCCAACTTTGATTCCAACTCCGACGCTGGCTCTCGCCTCGTCGCGCCGCCGCCTGTACTCACGCGGCCCTCGAGTGCTCATTACCGATGGCACGATAGTAGCACGAAACCCGTGATGAAGTTGTGAAGAATATTGCATGCTACATAAAATCGTCTAATATGTAGCGTGCTACGAAAGTAGGGGAGTACGAAGAGGGACAGGGGCATTGCGAAGCCAATCTGCTGGACGGTAGGTCAGGTGCTGCCCCGGTTCGAAAGACGATGAGAGGGAGGGCAATCATGAAGAGCGCGAACAGGAACGACGATAGGTCAGGGAAGAAGTGCAACGGCGAAGACAAGGAGGAAGGCGCCATGATGGAGAAGGGTATCAGCAGACGTGGTTTTCTGAGTTTGGGCGCGATAGCGGGTGCAGCGGTAGCGGCGGCAGGCCTGACCGGGTGTTCGCCGAAGGTCTCGTCGGGTACCAGCGCAGACAGCACGGCGACTGCCGCCAGCGGCGGCACCTATGCCTTCGAGACCGCGCCCGACGCGATTCCCGAATCGCAGATCGCGGCGACGGAGAGCTATGACGTCGTGGTGGTAGGCGGATCGTCCACGGGTCTCTGCGCGACAGCCGCCGCGGCCGAGGAGGGCGCGAAGGTCATCTGCATCGAGAAGACGGACAAGGCCCAGGGCGCCGGCACCTACTACGGCTTCATCAACACGAAGCTTTTGCTGCCAACGGCATGGCCACCGTGGACGAAGGCGCCTATGCCGACAAGCTCATCGAGGCTTCGCTGGGCGCGTGCGACCCGACGCTCGCACATACCTATGCGCACCATGCCGGCACGGTCGGCGACTGGTTGGCCGACATCGCCACGAGCACGGGAAACCAGGCGCTGTTCAGCACGTCCATCGGCTCGGAGAACACGACCTATTTCGACGATGCGGCTTCCGGCTCGAGCATCTACGGTGCGCTGACGACATATGGTACCTCCAAAGGGGCTACCTATGCGTACAGCACCGAGGTCGTGCGTCTCGAACGCGATGACGGCGGACGTGCCACGGGCGTCATCGCGAAGGGCGCCGATGGCTCCTACACGCGCTATCAGGCCTCGAAGGGCGTGGTGCTGGCCACGGGCGCCTATAACGGCGACCAGGACATGGTTCGGAAATACATCCCGTGGCTCGACCTCGACACGACCGACGAATACAGCCCGCTTGCCAACAACGGCAACACCGGCGATGGCTTGAAGATGGCCCTGTGGACCGGAGCCCGCATCGGCTCGGTGCCCCATTGCCCGATGGTCCACTTCATCAAGGGCGCGATGCCCATGGCGGGGTCGCTGTTCGTGAACGGCGCCGGACGACGCTTCATGGACGAGGGCACCTCGATGGAGGTCATCGCCCAGACGGTCATGCGCCAACCGGGACATGCGATGTATCAGGTCGGGGATGCCAAGCCGAGCGGCATGGCGCTTCTGATGATGTCGATGGGTGCCTCCTCGGGCGCCGATGCCTCGGCGGCGGGCACAAGCAGCGCAATGGGCGCGAGCGGTGCGGCGGGCGCGAGTGGTGCGACCGGCGCGGCTGCAAGTGGTATGGCGGGTGCAAGCGGTGCCGCGGCAAGCGGCGCAGGTGCAGCAGGCGCGAGCGGCGCAACCGGTGCGAGTGGTTCGGCGGGCGCAGGTAGCGCGAGCAGTGCCGCAACGGCGGGCACAAGCGGCGCAGCAGGAGCGAGCGGTTCCTCGTCCGGATCGGGGAACGGCGCGGCCGACCCGTCGGCCAACCTGGGCGGCAGCGGCGAGACGTATAACTCTCTCGACGAACTCGCCGCGGCATACGACATGGATGCGGCGGTGCTCAAGCAGACGGTCGAGCGCTGGAACGAGTTGGTGACCAAGGGCGTCGACGAGGATTTCGGCTCCAATTTCAAGATCGCGCAAACCATCGACACGCCGCCCTACAGCATCACCGCGTCGCCGGGTTGCCGTCTGGCGATGATCGGCGGCCCGCAGGTCGACGCGAACCTGGCCGTGCTCGACGACGATTACAAGCCAATACCCGGCTTGTATGCGGCTGGCAACTGCACCTGCGGATTTTACGGACCGAACTACCCTATGCAGGTGCAAGACGGCATCGCACGTGCATTCAGCACGGTCAGCGGCTATCTGGCGGCCAAGAACGCGATTGCAGGCTGATTGCAGGCAGAGGCTATCGACTGAAAGAGAGTTGCAGAGGGCGTCGAGTCGCAAACGGCTCGGCGCCCTTCGTCGCGCCCTTCGGTGCCATGCCTTTCATTGTCGTGTGCCCGGATGCCGTGTCCTTAATCGTCGCGTCCTCCATGGTCGTGCCCCTGGACGCCGCCCGGTCCTTCGACGTCATCGCACGGATATGTAGGCGTCGTACCTTTTCGAAAAGTTGCCGCAAAGTACTTGAAACATAGCATGCAACATGTTAATAATGTAGCAAGCTACATAAATCGTCAGGCAATTATCGGGTAATGGGGATGAATCGAGGTACGAGTCATGGCTGCCAAGATAAGCAACAGAACAAACGGGAACTCAATAAATGGCGCACGCGTGAAAGCCGGCAAGAAAGATCAGATGCAACGGCGCGATATCATGGCCGTCTTCGTGGCCTTGATGATGGCCATGTTCATCGGCTCGCTCGACCAGACCGTCGTGTCGACGGCGCTGCCGACCATCGTGGGGGAGCTCGGCGGCGTCGAGCATATGATGTGGATCACGACCGCCTACATGCTCTGCAGCACCATCACCATGCCGCTCTATGGCAAGCTCGGCGACCTCTTCGGGCGCAAATACCTGTTTATCTGCGCGCTCAGCCTGTTCGCTATGGGTTCTGCCGTGTGTGGCTGCGGCGGCACCATGGCTTCGCTGATCGTCGGGCGTGCGATGCAGGGTCTCGGCGGAGGTGGGCTCATGATTCTGTCGCAATCCATCGTCGCCGACATCTTCCCGCCTAAGGAACGCGGCAAATACATGGGAATCATGGGCGCGGCATTCGGCGTGAGCGCGGTGGTCGGCCCGCTGCTCGGCGGCTGGTTCACCGACTCCATCGGCTGGCGTTGGTGCTTCTGGATTAACATCCCGCTCGTGCTGGTCGCGCTCGTGCTAGCCATGAAGTTCCTGCCCCACGCCGCTCATGAGGGGAGTAAGCGTTTCGACATTCCGGGTTTCGCGGCCATGGCGGCGGCGACCGCGTGCCTCGTGCTCGCGCTCTCTTGGGGAGGCAACTCCTACGACTGGAACGATCCGATCATCATCGGCCTGTTCATCGGTTGCATCGTGTTTGCCGTGGCCTTCGTCGTGATCGAACATCATGCGCCCGACCCGCTGATTCCGCTGCGCTTCTTCAAGAACCGCAACTTCTTGTTCGCCACCTGCGTCGGCCTGCTTCTGATGGTGGGCATGATGGGCGTTGTCTCGTACATGCCCACCTATATCCAGATCACGCGCGGGCAGAACGCGACGATTTCCGGCTACCTCATGCTCCCCATGATGGTGGGCATCATGATCACCGCGACTCTCTCGGGCGTATTCGCCTCCAAGTTCGACCGCATCAAGTGGATGCCTATCGCAAGCGCCCTTCTGGCCGCCGCCGCCTGCTATATGCTCTCGACGCTCACCACCGACACCTCGACTGTGATCATGTGCGTTTTCCTGTTCATCCTGGGGTTCGGCATCGGTCTTGGCCAGCAGATCTGCGTGCTCATGGTACAAAACGAGTTCGGCATCGAGGAAGTGGGCACGGCTACGAGTTCCAACAATTTCTTCCGCGAAATCGGCGCCACGATCGGCTCGACGGTGGTGGGGAGCGTTTTCACCGCCAACCTCACCGCCAACCTCACCAGCTATACAGCGGGTCTCAGCGGCGCAAGCAACCTCGATGCCTCATCGATCACGCCGGCGCTCGTGCGCTCCCTCGCGCAGCCGCTGCAGGGCGCCGTGCAGAACGCATACAACGACGCGCTCACGCCCATCTATTTCGCCCTGGTGTTCGTCCTCGTCGTTGCCGCGCTGCTCGCGTGTATGCTACGCGAGGTGCCGCTTGCCGCAAGCAACGAGGAATCGGGGCATATGGCAGACGCGGCCGCATCCGGTGCCGCTTCTGCGTAGCGAGGCGGCGGAGAGGTGGGGCGGCGAATGAGCTGAGCGGTACCGCGATGCCGCTGCAGCGCCGTGACACCGGTGGATGCACGACGCTGCAGCGGCTCCTTGGTTTACTTGCTCGCCGCCGCCGAATCTGCCGTCCGCCTACGCCAGCTCGATCGTCTCTGCTGAGGCGCTCATGAGGTCGATGGCGAGGATGCAGTTGCGCAGCAGCGCATCCTCGTGGCCGAGGAGCACGTGCACGCATTGGGATGTCTGAATGGCGGCGGTCGCCGCAGCGGTGAAGGGGAGGTTTCCCAGCTTGCGTTCCACGCCGTGCTCGGTGGGGTCGTCCTTCGCGCCGTACAGCACCGCATACGAGAGGTCGCCGGGGCAGACGACGCTTACCTGGCCGTACCAGCCGGCGATGGCCCCGTAGATGAGCGGAATCCCCGCGTTGCTGCATGCATGCGCGAGCACGAGGCGTGCCGACACGTTGTCGAGCGCGTCGACCACGCAGTCGCAGTCGCCGACGATGCTCATGGCGTTTCCTTCGTCGAGGTAGGTCTCGACAGCCGTCACGTGCACTTCCGAGTTGATAGCCTTAACCCGCGTCTGCGCCGCCTGAGCCTTCGAGGTGCCGACGAGCGCTTCGGTGCTCAGGAGCTGGCGGTTCAGGTTGCTCTCGTCGAACACATCGCCGTCGACGACGATGAGACGGCCGGCTCCGGCACCCACGCCGACGCGTGCGAGCGTCTCGATGACGTAGCCGCCTAAGCCCCCGCAGCCGATAACGGCCACAGTGCGGTCGCTGAGGATGGCGCACTCCCGCTCGGAGAGTGCTTCGATGTTGCGGATGTAGCGTGCTGCGATGGTCATAGCGACCTCCTCGGTCTGCGACAACGGACACGGCGCTCGACGATAGCGCTACGATGAACATTATACCCGCAACCTTCTGCATGATGGTGTTCGGCGTGCCCTGTTCTGTGGGTATATCTGCTGGTGAATAACCCAATGGCGTTGATTATCTTGTCAATTAACGCTACATTGTGTCGCAGGCGGTTTTTGTGGCAGGCGCTGGCTTGCCGACCGAACGCGATGCGGGCCGTCGCTATTCGTCGACCCGTATGTCTTAGCGCGCATCCGACTGCAAATAACGAGGTAACTTATGCAAATGTCCTCATCCATCATCTTCTGGCGTCTCTCCAAGACCCTGGATATCGACGCGTCGGGGCGCAGCGCGGAAGGCACGCCCGTGGACGCGGTCCGGCTTTTTCGGGATGCGCAGAAACTGCAGGGGGGAACGCTCTATCTCGTGGATTGCGCGATGCCGGACATGGGAAGGCCGCCTCAGCGCGAGGACGTCGCCTATCTGTTCTTCAACGTGTCCGCTGACGGTATCCCCTTCACGACGAGAGCCGACCATGCGATTGTCGTCGAGCCCCTCGAGGCCACTGCGATGCTCGAACGCGTTTTCGATGCGTGGGATGCGCTCATGCGTTGGGACGGACGGATGAGCGCGGCGCTGCTGGGGAAAACCACCGTCGATTCGCTTTTCGCCATGGGATACGAGATGCTCTCGAGGCCCTTCGGCATCCACGACGTGAGTCTCAGGATGATCTATCGTACGCCCGGCTTCATCGACAACCTCGGTCTTACCGAAGATTCCTACGCCTACCAGCAAATCGTCCGCGCGCACGCCGTCAATGCGGAATTTCATCGCTCGATGAGGTACGAACGCCCATTCGAGTACTACGACGAGCAGACGGATACCGAGCTGCTCTGCGTGAACATCCGTTACGAGGGCCGTTTCGTTGCGCGCATCGTCGTACCGCTCGCGGAGGGCGAGGAGCACATGGATCCGGGCGAGGTGCAGCTGTTCGCGCTCTATGGGCGTTACGTCGAGGATGCCTATCGCGCCGGCGCCGAGATCTTCCAGCCGCAGCGCCGAAACGAAGCGATACATGACCTGTTCCACAACCTCGCGGAAGGGCGGAAAATTCCGCTCGACGTGGTTTCCGACATCCTCGGAGCCTATGGGTGGACTCGCACGCAGAATTACGAGGTGATCGTCTTTCGCATCCATGATGAGCCGGGTTGGGTCGCCCGTGGAGATGTCTCGCGCGCGTTTCTGTGCCGCTCGCTCGAATGGGAATGGCCTCAGACGTTTTCCTTCATGCGCGACGACGATATCGTCTGGGTCATAAACCTCGACTTGATGGGGTCGGAAGCGAGCGAATATGCCCTGTTCCAATCGATTGCCGCCTTCGTCCGCGACAACGTCTGCAACGCCGGTATGAGCCGCCGGTTCAACGATTTCGCCGAACTCCACCAGGCGGTATGCCAGTCGGATGCGGCACTGCGCATCGGCATGGTCCGTCACCCGCATTTCTGGTACTACCGCTTTGACGACTACAAGTTGGAATACCTCCAGTCGAAGATGACCGGGAACATGTCGGCGCTACAGCTGTGCCATCCGGCGATTCTCACGCTGCGCGCCTATGATGCCGACAAGGACACCGAGCTCGCGCATACACTTGAATGCTACCTGACCTGCAATCAGAATGCCGCCGCCACCTCCGAAGCTCTGTTCATCCATCGCAGCACGTTCTTCCGGCGCATCGAGCATATCAAGGAGCTCACCTCAGTCGACTTGGATGACCCCGAGGAAGTTCTGTACCTCCGGCTTTCGTACTGGCTGATTTCCAAGGATTGAGCCAGGACGCTGCGGCGTATTCGACCCGCACAAAGTGAGAAGCCCCACCGAAGTGGGGCTTCTCTGTGCCATATCTGAACAGCGGCTGCAGGATCCGACTGTTCTGATATCGGTTACTTCTCATCCTTTGCAGCCGGCGCTTCCTGAGGAGCTGCGTCCTTCGGATACGGGTTGTAGAAGATGAAGAGCACGGCGATGAGTGCGAAGACGACGACCTCGACCATGATGACGATGTTGTACAGCGAGCCATCGACGGGCGAGAAGCCCATGCCAGCGAGCATGGTCAGGTAGGGGGTGACGACGAGGGCGCCGACGTTCTGGATGGTCGTGGTGATCGACGTCGCGGTGGTCATCTTTTCAGGCGGGGTCCACAGACCGATGAGGGTGAACAGGCTCGGGAGCAGCAGCGAGAAGCCGAAGCCGAGGAGCATGCAGCCCAGCGTCGCCATAACGACTTCGCCAGCGATGTAGATGAGCAGGGCACCGATGGCCATGACGGCCCAGCCGGCCACGATGATGAAGTGCTTGAGGGCCTTGAACAGGGTGCCGTACAGGAAACCGGCAACCATACCGGCGACGGTGAACAGCGAGAGCGCGGTCGCAGCAGCGGTCGCGGCGGTAGCGCCGCCGATGCCGCGGACGAGGAACAGGTTGGACATGTACATCATGACAGGGTAGTTGAGCAGGTTGATGAGGAACAGGAAGATCGAGGCGATGATCCAGCCCTTGCCCATCGACTTCTTCTCGGCCGCGCTGCCGTCTGCCTTGGCGGCGGGGGCATGATGCTCGGGCTCGGGAATGAAGAACGAGAAGATCAGCGGGACGATTGCCAGCGCGTAGATCGCGTAGTGCATAAACCAACCGCTGCCGCCGGCCTGCGCGCCGAAGCTATCGCAGATGATGCCGCCGAACATCTGGTAGACGATGCCGCCGAAGTTCATGAGCAGTGTGACCCAACCGAGGTACTTGGCCTGCTTCTGACCCTCATAGAGGCCGAGGACCAACGCGTTGGCCAACGGCATGGTGAAGCCGATGCCGACGCCGAACAGGAGTTTCCATGCGAGCACGACGCCGAAGCTGCCATGCACGAATACGGGGCCGACGCCGCCGATGAGCATGCACAGTGCGCCGATGAGCGTGGCGACCTTGTACTTCATCTTGCCGCTGTTGGTGAGCCAACCGCAGAGCGGCGTGGCGACGATCAGCGTGAAGACGTAGCCGTTAGACAGAAGCGAGATGTTCTGCCCGGCATCGGGGAATTGAGCCGCGAGGGCGCCCATCGCGGGCGTGGACCCCGTGAAAGCCATCATCACGAACGCAATCGTCATGATCGCGAACAAGCCCAATGTCGAAGGCTCTTTCTTTGTCATCATGTTACTTTACCTCCTTGTTGTTTGACCCTGCAGCCAAAATGAACGCCAAAACCAGTCTTCCAACGCTTTGCTCGGGCCTTTGCCCAGGCTCGAGAAACAAACATGTTCGGTTGGTTCCGGATTTGATTTTATAGTCCATTTCCTCAATGGAGAATCCGCATCTCGTTGATAATTCCTGCACATGACGCTACACTGTGTCGCAGACTTGTTTCGCATTCCTTCATACCGACAACCCGGCCTGTTTCCGCGTGCGGCGCATGGCGGCGCACGACGACTGCATGCGCGGAAGAGCACGTTGTGCATGCATGTATCGATGCGCGCTATGCGATGCGGTCGAGTCCTTGAATGTCCGTGGTTTTCCGTTTCCGTCTCATCAGGTGGCGCTTATGCAAATGACCTCTTCGATCGTCTACTGGAAGCTCTCGCAGCACTTTGCGCTCGATCCCCGTATGCGGTCGACGAACGTCATGATCGAAACCGCGCTGCTGTACCGCAGCGATAGGGAACTGCGCAGCCATGCTCTGTATCTCGTGGATTGCGCGCGACCGATTGTCTCGGTGCCCTCTGCGCGCGACGATATCGCGTTTTTGTTCTTTGACGTCGGAGACAGCGGCCTGCCCTTTACGCCCGCGGAAGGGGATTATGCGGTCATGCGGGAGCCGATAGAGCGTGAGACGATTCTCGAGGCCGTATTCAACGTCTGGGCTGACATCATGCGGTGGGATGCGCGACTGAGCGAAGCGGTGGCCGCCGGTAGCCCGTCGAAGGAAGTATTCGACATCGGATACGAGATGCTGCCGCGCCCGTTCGGCATCCACGACATGAGCCTCAAGATGGTCTATCAGACACCCGGTTTCATCGAAGACCTGGGTATGAAAGAAGAGTCGGCGGAGTATCAACGCATCATCCGTTCGCATACCGTCAATATGCGGTTCCACCGTTCGATGCAGCATACCAAGCCGTTCATCTATTACGACGAGCAGACGGACAGCGAGCTTCTGTGCGTGAACATCCGTTACGAAGGGCGTTTCGTCGGGCGCATCGTCGCGCCCCTCTCGGCGGAAGAGAAGCAGATAGATGCCGGCCAGACCCAGCTCTTCGCCATCTACGCCGACCACATCGAGGATGCCTATCGCCAAGGGTCCGACGCGTTTTTGCCGCAACGCCGCAACCAAGCGATGCACGATCTGTTCCGCGACATGGCTAACGGGCTACCGACGACGGCCGAGGTGGTTTCGAAGGTGCTGTCAGGGTTTGGCTGGGACCTCCATCACGGTTATGAGGTCATCGTGTTCAAGCTCCATAACGAACCGGGATGGGTTGCGCGCACCGATGTCTCGCGCGCCTATCTCTGCCGTCTGCTCGAATGGGAATGGCCGCAGTCGAGCGCGGTCGAGCATGGCGAGGATATCGCATGGGTTATCAACCTTGACCTCGCGGGCGTGGGTTCCGACGATTACGGGCTGTTTCAATCGCTGGCCGCCTTCGTGCGCGACACGGTCTGCAATGCGGGCGTGAGCCGTCGTTTCGACGACTTCACCCTGCTTGACCAAGCGACCCATCAGGCGGATGCTGCGCTTGCGATCGGCATGATCCGGCACCCGCACTTCTGGTACTATCCGTTCGACGACTACAAGCTCGAATACCTGCAGTCCAAGATGGTCGAGGACATGGCGGCCACGCAGCTGTGCCATCCGGCGATTCTCACGCTGAGGGCTCACGATGCGGAAAAGGAGACCGAGCTCTCCAAGACGCTCGAATGCTACCTTTCATGCGAACAGAACGCGGCGACCGCCTCCGAACGCATGTTCATCCACCGCAGCACGTTCTTTCGTCGCCTCGAGCACATTCGCGAGCTGACCTCCATCGACCTCGACGACCCCGAAGAGGTGCTCTACTTGCGGCTCTCGTACTGGCTGCTCTCGAAAGAGTAGCGGGGGCGCTCCATCTCGCGGTCGATCTGCATGCGTGCGCAGGGGGTCGACCTGACCGCCCGCGCGAGCGCCCCTGCGCGGTCGCGGGGCTTTTTGCGCGAAGCCGTCGATGGACCGCAGGGGCGCTTGCGCGGGCTGCCGGTTGCCGAGGGTGCGAGAGTGCGTCGCGGGTGCCGGGGGTGCTGCGGGTGCGGGAGTGCTGTGGGTGCCGGGAGTGCTGCGGGCGCGGATGCGTGTCGGAGGTGACGGGATTGCTGCGCATCTCCGACGGTTTCTGCGCGATCAAACGAGAATCGCCGGGTCTGCGCCAGCCGGAGGCTCATCGCGGGCATCGGGGAGCGCATAGCCGTTGTTTTCTGCGCTTTCGTCGTCCCGTGGGAGCAGCGGCGGAGAAGTTCCAGCGCAGGGCAGTCGATTCTTGCACGATCAAACGAGAATCGCCGGGTCTGCGCCAGCCGGAAGCTCATCGCGGGCATCGGGAAGCGCATAGCCGTTGCTTTCTGCATGGCCCCCATGTGGTCAGGCTGGCCGTCCCATTGCGGTGGGGCAACACCACCCTGCCGCACCCCGCGGGCGATGCGCTCCGCTGTCGCCCTGCCGCCCGGCGGATGCGCTCCGCTGTCGCCCTGCCGCCCGGCGGATGCGCTCCGCTTTCCGCCTGCGTCCGCGTGTTCTGTCGCGAAAACGTGATGCCCTGCCGCACATCGCGCGGCAGGGCATCGAGGGGATCTCGACCGACGATTGGGACATCAGCCGAGTGAAACAGGGTCTTGCGCTCAGATCAGATGGTAGACCTGCTTGAGGTCTTCGCCGATCTTCTCCTTCTTGCAGGCATCGCAGAGGGTCGCCACTTCTTCGCCGGTTTCCTTGGAGGCTTTCAGGAGCATCTCGGGCGTGCCCATGACCTCGCCGCAGCTAGCGCAGTGCACGAGTTCGAAGTCGCAGCCCCAGATGTGGCGGGTTTTGCCGTCATCGGTGAACTCGATGGCATCGACCGGGCATACGTTGGCGCAGCTCAAGCAACCGATGCAATCGAGCGACGGGTTGCTGTACGGCGTGTCGACTTTCTTGTCGGTGCCGCGCAGCACGAGCGAGATCGCGCCGGTGCCCAGGCTCTCGCACGCTTGCATGCATAAGCCGCACACAATGCACTTCTCGCCGTCGAGCGTGACGAAGCGGTCGAAGCTCGGCGCGCCGTAGTGTTCTGCGAGTTTGGATATGCGGATCGACTCGGGGGAGCGGGCTTTCAGGAGCGCGAGCACCATTGCGCGCTCCTCTTTGACCGTATCCGAGTTCGTGTAGACCGCGCAGTCCTGCTCAACCGGGTAGACGCAGCTCGTCACGATCTTGCCGCGCCCCCGAATCTCGACCTCGACGATGCAGACACGGCAGG
>Ga0163159_1003248_pt1 | contig 12480 bp, 5 predicted proteins | sample BioMet9_FD_108702 | JGI IMG/M metagenome (GOLD analysis project Ga0163159, IMG submission 108702) | Microbial communities from bioreactor (seeded with sewage sludge) at Lawrence Berkeley National Lab, California, USA - Biofuel... | ecosystem: Engineered > Bioreactor > Anaerobic > Unclassified ... | reverse complement strand
TCAAAACTGGTACGAACCTGACCGAGAACATCGCTTTTGCTCAACAGTATAACAATACATCCGTTTATACTTCATTGACGCGAATGGACGATCAAAGTAAGATTCCTGGTGCTTCTTTAGCCCGTACGAACTTGACTTTACGCGCTTTGTCGAAGTTTGGCAAAAATGATAGATGGACTTTGGATGCAAAGGTTCAATATATCAATGCTAATGCAGAAAATCGTCCTATCAGTGGAGCAAATGCTTCGAACGCTTTTGCTACCATTTATCAGTTGCCTGTTTCAATGGATATCCGCGATTTCTCTGCAGGAAGAGATGAAAATGGCAAAATGATTTGGTACGGCGGCGGTCAGCAAATAAACCCGTATTGGCAATCCAAATATGTCTATAATCAGGACGTTCGCGACCGTTTCTTGGTGTTTGGCTCTTTAAAATATGCTTTTACTAGTTGGTTGAATGCTGAAATCAGAGGCGGTAGTGATATGTACTTTACCGACTATCAGTCAAAAACATACGCTGGCAGTCCATTGACAAACAGCGGCCGTTATAGCATCGGGCAAGATCGATTCTATGAGAACAACTATAGTTTTCTTATCTCAGCTCAAAAAGATAACATCTTTGGAAAATGGGGCGGAGCAGCATCATTTGGCGGAAACTTAATGCTACGCCAAAAGAAGAAAGTTTCAGCTTCTCCTGATGAGTTGAACGTTCCGGATTTGTTCACCTTGGGTAATGCAAAGACAAAAATTAATGGTTCGGAAGAGTTCAATAGAAAGAAAATCAATTCGTTCTATGGAACAGCACAGATTAACTATGATGGTTTCTTCTTCTTGGATGGAACTTTCCGTAATGACTGGTCTTCAACTTTGAGCAAGAAAAATCGTTCATTCTTCTATCCATCGATTTCTACATCATGGATTGTATCAGATATGTTGAATAAGATGGATAAACCATTGCCAAGTTGGTTTACATTTGCAAAAGTTCGCGCTTCTTTCGCTCAAGTAGGTAACGATATGGATGCATATCAATTGTATAACACATATTCTATTGGAAGCGACCCGCAGGGATACACGACCGTTTCTACAAAGGGTACATTATATAATGAGAACGTTCGTTCCGAACTCATTTCTTCTTGGGAAGCCGGTGCTGAAGTAAGATTCTTCAATAATCGCTTGGGCTTTGATTTTGCATGGTATAAATCGAATGCCCGCCGTCAGTTGTTAAATCTGCCAATGGACCCGATGTCAGGATATTCAAGCAAGAAAATCAACGCCGGAGATATTCAGAACTCAGGTATTGAGTTGATGATGAACGCTCGTCCAGTTGAAACAAAAAGTGGATTTACATGGGATTTGATGGTCAACTTCTCTAAGAACAGCAACAAAATCATAAAATTGACACCGGACATCAAGTTATATTCATTGGGCGGTTATGATAACGTCCAGGTTTATGCAACAGCCGGAGGTTACTATGGTGAAATCTGGGGAACTCAATTCAAACGCGTGACAGACGAGACGTCTCCATACTATGGAAAAATGATTGTAACTAAAGATGGTCTTCCTACGGGCGATACCGAGAAAGTCAAACTCGGCAGTCAGCAGCCAGATGCATTGTTAGGCGTTTCATCAAGTTTCGGTTACAAAGGCTGGTCTCTCAGTTTCTTGGTTGACAGCCGTTTTGGTGGCAGCATCTTCTCAGGAACCAATCGCTCTTTGCAAGCTACTGGTAATGCAGCTGCTACAGTTAAGAACGGCGAGCGTCCTGATATGGTTCTGGATGCAGTTTATCTTGACGATAGCAAAAACTATCAAGTCAACAAATCCTCTATCACTACTCAACAGTATTGGGAAACAGTTACAACAAGCACCGGAAATTTAGGTATTGGTGAAGCTAACGTTTACAGCGCAACCAACATTCGCCTGCGTAACGTTTCATTGAGTTATGCACTCAGTAAGAAGATGCTGGCAAAAACAATCTTCCAGCAGGTTAAAGTTGGCGTTTCTTGCAACAATGTCTGGATGATTAAGAGTCATTTGAATGGAGTCGATCCTGAATCAGTTTATGCTACCAGCACGAATGCAACAGGTTTTGAAAGCGGCGGTTCACCCACGTCACGTAACTATTTGTTTAACATAACACTCGGTTTCTAATTCACATAAAAGATATAACAATATGAAAACTATAAATATATTAGCATGCGCGCTTGGTTTTGGATCATTATTGTTTGCATCTTGCTCAGATTTTGAGGATGTAAACACCGATCCTACAGCAACTACTATAGATCAGGCACGTGTTGAATATGCCATCAATAAGTCTATCACTGATGCACAACAGGATCCGGATGTGGCTGAACGTGCATTCGTATTAAATTGGAAAACAGCAGGTCGGCAACACTTTTATTCTGGCATCTCTGTCGGAACGTACAACAACGATTGGATTACAGCTTATTATAACCAATCTGCTGGCTGGCAAAAATCAGCAGCTTTAGCTATCCGGTTAGCCGATGATAAGATTGCAAAAGGTTTAAGCGGTCATGATGCAGAAATGATTCCGAACATGAAACAAGTAGCTCGTATCTGGCGTGCTTATCTTATGAGTGAATTTGTCGATAACTTCGGTTCTCTTCCAAAAGATGCTTTCCAAGGAGAAAATCCTGAATTCAACAGCACTAAAGATATATATTATTTCATGCTCGAGGATTTGAAAGATGCAGTTAAGAACATTAACGCCAGCGTTTCACCAACCTCAACAGAGCAGAATTATGACCGCGCCTATAAATTTAACTTGGCAAACTGGATTAAATTCGGTAACTCTTTGCGTATGCGTTTAGCTATGCGCTTATCGGAAGTGGATGCTGCAAAAGCAAAAACCGAATTTGAAGATGCTGCTAAAGGACAATATATTTCTAAAAATGCAGAGAATTTTGCAGTAGCGGAAAAACCAGGCTGGGACGCATTGACAGGTGTTATGAGCCGCGAATGGAATTATCAGTTATTATCTGCAACATTGAAGAATCTGATGGTTGGACTTGGTGGAGTTAAAACAGCCGATCAACTTAAAGATGCAAAATTCCAACCATATATAAAACCAGCTGATTATATAGGAGTTCGGTATGAAAATCATTACTCGTTATATACTAATGATCCTTGCGCTGGCTTCTGGTTTGACGGTCTACCAAACATGAATGATCCTCGTGCTTATGCATTATTCAATATTCCAGGAGACTTTACCAATTCACAGTTCTGCGCATATCCTTCTTGGGATAATTCAGCTAAGACAGTAAAGCGGAATTTGTTGAAAGAAGACAAGACGACACCACTTCAGGAAATTGATGCAACTTATACATGGAATGCCGCAGCTATCGGTTCACATGGCGATAAAGGCGCTCTCAATCAAGTGTATTCATTTAATGGTGCCAATCCTCGTTTGATTCTGAAATATAGAAATAGCACCAGTTCACGTATCTTCTTCGGCGCATGGGAATCATATTTCTTGATTGCTGAAGCATCGGTAAGAGGTTGGAGTGTTCCAATAAGCGGAAAAGCAGCTTATGAATCAGGTATCACAGCCAGCCTCGAATACAACGGCGTTTCCCAATATGCTTCTCAATATCTGACTTCTACTGAATATAATAATGTCGGAACTTCAGTTGCTTGGGATCACACAGCTGAACCTGCAGCAACTAAAACGATGAAGATGATTAACGGCTACACAAAAGCGGCAGAAACATTTACCTACAAATATCCTGTGGCATCGCAGACTTTGTATGGAAAAGCATTGAATGATCAACTGACAAAAATCATTACTCAGAAGTTCATTGCAAATACACCTTGGTTGCCGATGGAAACTTGGAGCGATTATCGCCGCTTGGGATTGCCGTTCTTTGAAACACCTGCTGTTGAACAACCGCTCATTAACATGCCGACATTGACGAAAACTAACTACATGATTCAGACAGTTAAGTTTTTCCCACAACGTCTGAAATTCCCAGCAAGTCTGGCGAACAGCAGTCCGGAAGGATATAAACATGCTGTAGAGTTGTTAGGCGGTCCTGACGATGTGTTTACACCTCTCTGGTGGGCAAAACATTAGAATAAATTTTACCATTGAGTAGAATTTGCAATCTGAGGAAACAATCCTTATATTGCAGTAAATGAAAAAGAGGGTGCATCATTTTGATGCATCCTCTTTTTGTCAAATGGCAGTTGGCTCTTAAACCTGCTCCTTTTGAATTATTCCTTGAAAACTCTTATTGTCCGTTGAACGGATTCTGATCCGATGTGCTTACGGCACTGTTATTGGCAAGTTCCAATTGCGGAATCTGCATAATCATGCGGTAGTCGTTGGATTGATAAGTTCCTTTCGGTTGAGCATCTGAGCCATTGTAGCCGTTAAGTTCAACTAAACCTGAAGCGAAATGTCCTGCAGGATTTGAAGCCGTTGCGCCGTAACGAACAAGCGGCTGTTGCAGACGAAGCAAATCGTAAACGCCAGTCAAACCTTCTCCGAGTAACTCTTTACGACGTTCGATGTAGATGTAGCTGAGCAATGTGGTTTTGTCGCTGGCTTTTGTCAAGGAAGCTTGACGTGCCGTCTGTAGCGTATTCAAATAAGTTAAAGCCTGACTTGTGTTGCCTAAGTTAGCTTGAGCTTCAGCCATAATCAGCAGCATCTCAGAACCACGCATTAATGGGAAGTCGATATCATAGCAGTGAGCTTGTTTTGCCCCTGCACCATCGCCGTAAGTCTTCATCTTGTTGTAGGCCCAACGCGCTTTTGTTTCAGCGTCGCCATTGTTGGTACGATGCCAAAACATAACAGCTTTTTCATCAGCGTCGGTAACGCCTGAAGTCTTGGTGCATTTGAAACCACGATAATCGGTTGCATCGAAGAGATCGACATATTTCTGATCAACAAGCAAGTTAATGAAATTGTAGGTCGGACCGTCTTGCATAGCTTCGCCGTAGCTCGGATCTTGATTGTACCAATAGCAGAACTCAAGGTTTGAACTGATGTTGCTCAAGTTGGTGAATTTAACGCCCCAAACCAACTCTTTGCAACCGTTAGCCATTAATTGGTCGAAACCGCTGTACCACTCATCTTTGCTCATGAGCGAACTGTATTTGTTGTAAACAGCAGAAGCTTCTGTATAAGCATTCTGCCAATCTCCCATAACTTGATAAACGCGAGCCAACATACCTGAAACGACATCGCTGTTGATACGCCATTTTTCATCGCGCTGGTAGCTGGCCAAAGTACTCTTTGCAGATGTCAAATCGCTTATGATTTGTTTGTAGCATTCTTCAACCGTTGAGAAGCCTTTGTTGTCTTCATCTGTTGATGATGTACGTAGAATTACACCGCGTTTGCTCTTGGCAATGGCATAAGTCTGCTGATAATTAATAATCAGGTTATAATAAGCGATTCCGCGCATAGCCAAAGCTTGACCTTTGATTTCTGTTTTTGTTGTTTCGTCGCCGCTGGCCTTTGGCAGTGCATCAATGATTTCGTTGCATTGGTTGATGACTTTATACATCATGCTCCAAATGCTGGAAGCGCTACCTGAAGCCATTGTTCTGTCAGGTAAATACTTATAGGTCGATTCAGGAGAACCGCCATAATTGGTTGTGCTTAAAATATCAGCCCCAGCGATATCATAGTGCATGCATAAACCTTCAAGCCCTTGATAGCAAGCGTCGTTCTGACTTCCACCAGTGCTCATCAGCAATGTGTGATAAACAGAGTTTAAAGACATGTTCAATCCTGCTGTAGAGGAAAGAATTACTTCTGAAGATATTTTTTGGGCATCATCAGTTGCCAATTGGTCATTGCAAGCCCCAAAAGAAACTGCCAACAGGACAACGGGAATAAACCGAATATTTTTATATATCTTATTCATAATGATAAATGTTTTAGAATGAAACTTGAACTCCGCCCATGAATACGCGTCTTGCACTTTGGTAGCCGTTATCTGTGTTGGCATTGCCGTTGTAGTTGTTACCAATCAAACCGGTTTCTGGGTCGTTATGATGATTTGCAGCTGTACCTAATGTCCAAAGGTTGTCACCACTTACATAGAATCGTACATTTGAAAGACTAAGCTTGCTGATTAATGCTTTTGGCAGCGTATAACCGATTGTCAAGTTCCTCAGACGGAAATAATCGTTGTCAAAAAGATAAAAGTCTGTAGCTTTACGTGTGCTTGAGTAGTTGTCTGCTGACCAACGAGGAAATTTAGCATTGTCGCCCGGTTTCATCCAGACCTTGTCTTTAACCAGATCCCAAACAACACCGACACCGTTGCGGACGGTTGTATTTTCCAAATATACATAATCGTACATCTTTGAGCCTAACGATGTGTACCACATCATTGAACCATCGAAGCCTTTCCATCTGATGCTGTTAGTCAAAGAACCGTAAGCTTTAGGAATTGCAGAACCGCACCATTGATAATCATCTGTCGTTACGTCAGAGAAGTTTTCAGTTGTTTTCCAACCCGAACCGTCTCTAACCCAGTAACGCATGTTACCGTTTTCAGGATTAACTCCTGCGTTTTTGCACATATAGAATTCGTACAATGATTTGCCTTCTTCCAAACGATAGCCGGCAACACGGTTTGAATAAGTGTAAGCTCCGCCTGGCAAATAGGTGACTTTGTTCTTCAATGTTGAGAAGTTCAAGTCAACATTCCATTGGAAATCGCGTTTGCGAATCGGAATAATATTTAATGTAAGTTCAAAACCTTGGTTGCGGACATTACCTAAGTTTGTGTTAACGCCTGTAGCATCGCCGACCTGTGCTGATAAAGGAAGGTCTTTGTAATAAAGTAAGTCGGCAGAGTTACGTGTGTAATATTCGAGAGTTCCACTAATGCGGCTCAACAAACTGAAGTCGACAGCGGCGTTGAACTGTTTGTTGCGTTCCCATTTCAGATTAGGAGTTGCGACAGTTGATGGTTTGTAACCTGATTGTCCATATAAGTTGTCGGCTGTGTAATAAGCTTGGTAGGCATACCAAATCTCACTTCCGACGCTACCATCGCCATTACGGATATACAATTTATCATTACCTGATGTACCATAACTGGCACGAATAGCCAAATTGTCCAACCAATCGTGAGTCGATTCCATGAAATTCTCTTTAGAGATACGCCAAGAAGCGCCTACTGAGAAGAAATCGCCCCAGCGGCTGTCTTTGCTGAAACGGGAAGAACCGTCACGACGATAAGAAGTTGACAGATAGTAACGATTCATATAATTGTAATCGGCTTTGCCGAAAAACGAAAGCAATGCGTAACGAGTCCGATTGGAGTCTGTCGACCAGTTCATTGTGGTCGAAGAAAGTTCATATTGTCCCATCTGCATGATTCCCTCACCGTAACCGTAGCTGTATTGGTCTGTGTAGTGATAATACTCATGTCCAACCATGGCATTGAAATTGTGGTCGCCAAAGCTCTTTTCCCAAGTGAGAATATTGTTCCAGGTAAGTGACATGATTTTGTCATTTGCACGAGATGCACTACCTCCGTTTGTCTTTACTGTAACACCGTATGGAGCCAACTGATCACCGCCGTGAATGGCTGGACCGTATGTATAAGTGTTTTCCTCATTATCATCAAGACTCATTGCAGTTTTGAATTTGAAATTGTAAGGCAACTTTATTTCTGCGTAGTATTGAGCCGATACCATGTTGTATTCATGGCTCGTGAAATCTTCATCATTCGGATTGTCCCAATAATCACCGTGATTAATCGGGTGAATTCCGAAGAAGTTGGCATTGTTGTAACCATAATCATACATACGTTTACCTGTCTTCTCAGAATAATACCAATCAGAATTGTCTTCTTTTCTCAAATAAGGAGAAACCAATGTGTTGTTGAAAACCAATGCACGGTTTGTACCGACAGCATTTCTTCTTGCATAACTGTATGCCAAACTTCCACCCATTGTTAACCATTTGTTGACTTCAGAAACAACGTTTGTACGGAAGGAGTAACGTTTGTAGTAGTCGTCGTTTGAATAACCTTTGTCATCCAAGTATCCGAGAGAGATAAAATATTGGGTTTTGCCGTTTTCGGTTGCACCACTTAAATCAACGCCATAATCCTGACGTAACTTTTTGCTGAAAACCGCATCGTACCAATCCCAATCGCTCTTGTTCCAAATCATTTCCAAATTAGGGTTTGTGTAAGGATTTCCGTTTCCATCATGCAATACGTATTTGTCAGAATTCATGTTCTTGAACGGAGTTATGTAAACTGTTTCTCCACTGGATGTTGTATGAGGAATAACGTGGTGGGAAAGAACAGTTTGTGAAGCATAATCGCCGGCAACTTGGGAGGTTTTTCCATATTTATAATATTGGTCATTATAAATAGCTTGCCAAACGTTGAGCAACTGCTGATAGGGATCGGCTTTCTCAGGATGCGGAACAGCTAAATCTGACGTTCCCCAAGCACCGCGGAAGCTAACTTTCGTTTTGCCTTGTTTCCCTTTTTTTGTTGTAATCACCACAACGCCGTTTGCTGCGCGAGAACCATATAGTGATGATGCGGCCGCATCCTTCAATACAGAAATACTTTCGATATCTGAAGGATTAATGGAAACAAGCGTTCCGTCGTATGGCATACCGTCAACGATATACAAAGGCGTTGTATTACCTGACATTGAACTGATACCGCGAATCTGAATACGTGAATCAGAACCAGGAGTTCCTTCATTGTTCGTTACATTAACACCTGCACTTAAACCTTGTAAAGCTTCAGTGAAACCTGAACCGGAAATTTTCTCCATTTGCTCAGCCTTTACAATGCTCGCGGAACCGGTAAATGAGGATTTCTTTGTCGTTCCATAAGCTACGACTACAACCTCGTCCAAATTTTGTGAATTGTCAACCAACTTGATGTTTAAGTTTGTTTGGCCTGTGTACGTAATCTCTTGAGTCGTCATTCCGACAAATGAGATAACGATAACAGATCCACGTTGAACATTCTCTAAAGTAAATCTACCGTTATTATCGGATATCGTTCCAAACGATGTCCCTTTAATAGCGACGGATGCTCCTGCAATAGGTCCCAAATTGTCTGATACAATACCTGTGATCTTGCCTCTTTGTTGTTGACTTTCCATCGGATTGCGAACAGTTCTGCTATTAGCAGCGGCTGCAAGCGCGATACACGACAAGGCAAAGCTAAGAGATAAAATAAGTAGTTCCTTGTTCATTTAATTTAATAATTTATTTGATTTATTTTGTTCGTAACAAAAGTATGTATTATTTATTTATTTTGAACGATTTGAATCGTTAAAATGCATTTTGGTGATAAATTTGATGTATTATTAAGAAAATCTATCAATTTAATACATATACAATCGTTGGGTGTTATGCCCATAAAACTTAAATTTTGTTTATTACTTAAGATGTGTTTTTTATTGTCGTTATCATTATTTTTTGTATCTTTGTTCATAGAGAAACAATTTAAATTTTGTTTTTTATGAAAAGGTTTTATCTGATATTCTTGCTTGCAGTCAGTTTTATGTTCTCTAATAATGAATCTGCTTATTCTATTGAATACAAGAAAGACATTACTATTGCGCTTGATGGCAGCGGTGACTGTACAACGTTTGCAGATGCTTTTAAAATGGTCCGGGGTTTGATGGATTATACTGTAACAATCCATGTTCGGAACGGCGTTTATCGTGAAAAAGTTCTTCTTCCCGGATGGCTTGAGAACATAGATATTGTCGGTGAGGATAAAGATTCGACCATCATTTGTTGGAGTGATCATGCGAATATCAATAATATGGGAACTTTCCGCACTTATACTTTCCGTGTTGACGGTAATCATATTACTTTCAGAAATCTTACAATAAAGAACGATGCTCAACCGCTTGGACAAGCTGTTGCTTTGCATACTGAAGGTGACATCTTGAAATTTGTCAATTGCAGAATTGTCGGGAATCAAGATACGATTTATACTGGCCGCATCGGAGGAAGACTTCTGTTTGAGGATTGTTATATTGAAGGTACAACGGATTTTATCTTCGGTTCATCAGTGGCTTGGTTTTCACGTTGTACGATTTTCAGCAAATCCAATTCTTATGTAACAGCCGCTTCAACTCCGGCAGAATTTGAATACGGCTATGTCTTCGATCATTGCAAACTGATTGCTGCCGAAGGAATTGACAAAGTTTATTTAGGGAGGCCGTGGCGACCTTATGCTGCAACTGTTTTTATGAATTGTGAAATTGGAAATCATATCCGTCCGGAAGGTTGGCATAATTGGGGGAATGTTGATAATGAACGCACTGCACGTTATGCAGAATACAATAATTCGGGTTTGGGAGCAAATACTTCGAAACGCGTTAGTTGGTGCCATCTTTTGAAGTCAAAAGAGGCGAAGAGAATTACCATGGATAGAGTATTCTCTTTTGATTTCAAGAATCCGTTTGAGGAACAAAAGAAATAGTGAAGGCTGTTTATATAGACAGATTATTTCAACCAGCGATTGAAGAAATCGAGTGTCTCACGTTGCATATCTTTGTTGAAGAAATGCTTCTCGTCCCATATCTTTGTCGTTAAACGCTCTTCTGCATTCTGAGATTTCCACACTTCGTGCATAATGTTGTAAGCTGTTTTAACTCCTTCGAGTGGGAACAGTTTGTCGCGAGTTCCGTTAAAGAAAAGTGCAGGTTTCGGACAAGCAATAGATGCGACATCAGGATAATCCATGTAAAGACGTAAATTCGGAACAAGCATAGAGAAAGCAGAACCGCCTTTATTCTGATTGTTTGTCATTGTCATCAATGAATCTGTTGTGTTCATCCAGCAGATGGAAGCAGACGCTTTTATACAATCAGTTGCGGCGGAAGCCATCCAAGCGCGATAGGAACCCATTGAAAAACCTAAAGCACCAATTTTTTTCGGATTCACTTCAGGTAAAGAGGCAAGGAATTCCGTACTCCTTACATCATCAGAAGTAATAACTCCGCCGAACGACATTCCCATTTGCATCAGATTGGCAGCGAAAGCTTGTTGACCATCGTAATTGATGCCTTCTTTTTGGCCTCTTTCTCCCCAAAATAATGCATCAACAGATAATACAACATAACCTTGTGAAGCAAAATAATCTCCGACATATTGATTGTCATAACATTTGGAAACCCAATCGTCGGCGTCGTCAGAAACAATTTTTGATACATTAAAAGGACGCACCATCTTTTCTTTGCCAATTGAAAAATGTGCGCCGTGATCGTGAAGCATCAGGATTGCAGGAAAAGGTCCTTTTCCATCTGGAACAAGCAAATAGGCTGGAACACGCGACCATTCAGATACATTGAAATAAACCTTTCGTGCTTCATATCCGTTGCGCTTTTCTCTGTCAATCGTTTCTATTTCATATTTCTTAGGTGCCGGAGGTTCGTTCTTAAGGCAAGTCAGAAGAGCGTTTCTCGCATTATTCCTCCAATCATTGAAATTCTTCCCTTTTGAATTTCTCCATGCCAAAGGATATGTGAGTCGGTTTTTTGCTTGTTGGTAAAAAACAGGCATATTATTGACAACTTCAAATGCTTGTTTTGTGTATTTATCTATTTCTACGCAAGCCATGAGAAATGGACCGATTGCTTTTACATCGTTGCTGCGAATTTGTTCGTGAATGTAATAATCATAAGTGCCGGAACGATTGTTACTCCCGCCTAAACCAGCAACGGCGCAGGCTTTTGTTATGTTCATCAATCCTTCTTTGTCGAACTCGACGAATTCTTTCAGATATCCTTGATAGGCTTTCATAGCAACATCACGATAAGAAGCATTTATATAATTCATTCGTACAGCTTTGAGCAAAGCGTAGATGAACATAGCGGAACAAGAAGATTCAAGATAATTGCCTTTGTCGCCGCTTCTATCGAGCACTTGATACCACAAACCTGTCTTTGAATCTTGAATTCGTTTTAATTGAAAAGCGATATTATTTAGGATGTTGAGCATTGAATCTCTTCCCGCAACATCTTTGGGTATAAAGTCAAGCGCATCGACAATAGCCATTGCGTACCAGCCTAATGCGCGTCCCCAAGCGTGTTTGGATTGACCTGTTATACTATCAGCCCAAAACATTTTTCGACTGACATCGCATGCATGACGATAAAGGCCATTTGCAGGATCGTATGTGTGTCGGGCGGCAGTGATGAATTGAGTTATAACCATCTTGTAATCTTGCGGCTGATTGAAACGTTTTGCATATTCAGCTAAAAATGGAGAAGCCATGTATATTCCGTCGAGCCACATTTGATTTGGATAAACTTTCTTGTGCCAGAAACCGCCGTCGTCGTTGCGTGGATGAGTGTCCATTTGACTGCGCAAAAGTTTTAAGGCCTTAATATATTTTTCGTTTTTTGTATAGTCGTAAATACGGAAAAGAATCTTTCCAGTGTTGACACGGTCGATATTGTAATCTGAAAGGTTGTATGACTTAATTGAACCGTC
>Ga0163159_1003243_pt1 | contig 12486 bp, 9 predicted proteins | sample BioMet9_FD_108702 | JGI IMG/M metagenome (GOLD analysis project Ga0163159, IMG submission 108702) | Microbial communities from bioreactor (seeded with sewage sludge) at Lawrence Berkeley National Lab, California, USA - Biofuel... | ecosystem: Engineered > Bioreactor > Anaerobic > Unclassified ... | reverse complement strand
TTGTATAGCTGGTAGACGTCCTTTTTGCGGTTCCTGTTGGCCTCGATGATGAAGATTTCCTCTTCCTCCGGCGTCTTTGGCTCCGCTATGACGCAGGGGATTTCCTCAAGGCCCGCTTCCAGGGCCGCGCGGAAGCGGCGGTTGCCGCTCAGGATGACGCCGTCGGGCTTGACAGTGAGCGGCACCAATATGCCGTTGGCGCGGATGCTTTCGACGAGGTCGGAGACGTCTTCGTTTTTGCCGTAGATCTCCAGCGACGATTTATGCAGCTTCAGTTCTTTGGTCTTGCGCATTGTGTACTGTGTCTGTATTTCCATCTTCATTTATTCCTTCTTTCTTTTCTTCCGCCCCGATGGGGTAGATTCTTTCGTCGAACAGGTTGGGCGCGTCTTCCGAAAAGCCGCCCGCGCCGTTGGAGTAGGCCGCCTGTTCTTTCCACTGTTCCACTTCGTGACGCCTGACGATCTTGAGCGCTCCCGTGGCCTCGTCGACGGCGAAGTGTCTGAGGCAGTGATAGATCTCGTTGGAGAACTGAGCTTCGCGCAAGCGCTGCACGGCCTGTAATTTGACGATCAGCGCCGCGTCGAACATGCAGCCGGTGACCTGGTAGAAGAGCTCTTTCGTCATTTTCGGCAGCAGCATGGCGCTGCCGGCGGGGCCGTCCAGATACGGCGTTTTGTCGTAGAGGAAGAGGATCTTCCGCGTGGGCAGCGTAATGCCCTGCTTTTCGCAGATCTCTTTCGCCGTTTCCCTGAGGCTGTCCGCGACGCAGAAACTTCCTTCAAAGCTGTTGTCGCAGAGCGGTATCGTGAATTCTTCCGTTTCGTTCAAAAGCGTCATCGCCATGTTTCGCATACCTCCTCCTGCGCGTTAGTCCTGGCCGCCAGCGCGGCTTCGACATGTTCCACGTCCGTCACTTCTTCCGCTCTCAATATCACGTCTCCTTCCTGCCACTCTTCCGAGCGCCTGGCCTTTTCGGCGTATTGCCTGTACTGCTCTGGGTCTGTGGCTGTTTCGGGAGGAAAGCATTTCGGCGCGTATCCGAGGCTTATGAGATAGCGCCTGACCTCCTTGCGGACGTTCGACCCGAATATGTCCGGCGTTTTCAGACAAAGGCCCTTTTTCACGGCGGCGAAGCTATCTGGATGGCTGTCGTCTGTGCGCTGCGCTTCGAACAACAGCACCCCTTCGTCTTTGAAGGACCGTAAATTTTCAACTTTGAACTGCAGAAGCATTTTGCATCTCCTCCTGTCAGGAGGGAGGATACCACATATTTTCTGTATGTCAAGATATTATTCCACATTTCACAATTTTTTTGTAAAAATACGAGTAATATAGTTTTCTGCTACTTGTGACGCCGAGGCTGCCGGAGCAAGTTCATTTGTCAAAAACACAGAAAATCTGAATTTATGGGACTGTTATGGCCCGCTTGGCGATTTTCCCCGTCTGACCGTATAAGCAGACGTCTAAATTGCCGCTCCTGCAATTTGTGACGGCCGTTTAGGATCACCGTCAGTGTTCCTGTGCGGCCTCCGGTGGCTTTGACTTTGCTCTCTCAGTCCGGCGCTGTTCAGGACCTATGCCGCCTGGGGCTGGATTGGTCATTCGAGGGTGGAAACAGCCTTTCCCAGGCCTTGCCCCATCCATCGTTCCAGTCCGGCACGTTCCGCCGATCCCGGAATACCGGAAACAAAAAAGCGGGAAGCCTTTTGGCTTCCCGCTTTATCTGGTTCGTTTGTGTGACTAGGCTTCTCTGGACTGAGCCGCGTAGTGCGTGTGGAGATAGTGGTGAGCGGTCTCGCTGAGAGGTTCCTTGAGCCACTTGTCGTACAGCGCGATGATGTCCGGGTTCTTGTGGGACTGACGATAGGTGGACGCTTCGTCGATGCTGTAGATGGCTTCGGTGCGGGCCTTGCGGATCTCCATGTTGACAGGAGTCGGCTGTCCGCCGCCGCCGATGCAGCCGCCGGGGCAGGCCATGACTTCGATGAAGTGGTAGTCGGCGGTGCCGGCGCGCACTTTGTCCATGAGGATCTTGGCGTTCTTAAGGGTATGAGCGACGGCGAGTTTGACCGTGACGGTCTTGCCGCCCACCGGCACGTCGACGCTGGCTTCCTTGATGCCTTCCATGCCGCGGACGGGCTGGAATTTGATGCCGGGGATGTCCTTGCCGTCGTTGAGCACCGCGTAGACTGTACGCAGAGCGGCTTCCATGACGCCGCCGGTGACTCCGAAGATGGCGGCCGCGCCGGTGGATTCGCCGAGCGGGCTGTCAAATTCTTCTTCAGGCAGGTCCTTGAACTCGATGCCGGCGTTCTTGATCATGCGGGCGAGTTCGCGCGTGGTGATGACGCAGTCGACGTCCGGAATGCCGGGGTTGCTCTGGAGCTGCGGACGGATGCATTCGGACTTCTTCGCCGTGCAGGGCATGACGGAGACGCTGTACACGGATTCAAGAGGAATGCCCATGACCTTGTACCAGTAGCCCTTGACGACCGCGCCGAACATGCCCTGCGGCGACTTGGCCGTGGACAGGTGCGGGAGCAGATCCGGGTACTTCTCTTCGATGAAGTTGATCCATCCCGGCGAGCAGGAGGTGATCATCGGCAGTACGCTTCCCGGCGTGGTGACGCGGTGCAGGAATTCGTGGCCTTCCTCCATGATGGTGAGGTCGGCGCTGAAGTTGGTGTCGAAGACCTTCTTGAAGCCGAGCTTGCGGAGCGCGGCGACCATTTTGCCGGTGACTACGTCGCCGACCGGCAGGCCAAGGGCTTCGCCCAAGGCGACGCGGACGGACGGGGCGGTCTGGACGATGGTGTATTTGTTCGGGTCGTTGATGGCCGCGAAGACTCTCTCCGTGTCGTCCTTTTCGGTGATGGCAGCGGTCGGGCAGACGGCTGCGCACTGGCCGCAGTAGGTGCAGGCGACCTTGTCGAGTCCGAGGCCGAAGGCCGGGGAGACGATGGTGTTGAAGCCGCGATAGTTGAAGTCATAGACGTCGAGGCCCTGACGCTCGTGGCACGCTCTGATGCAGCGGCCGCAGAGGATGCACTTGTTGGGGTCGCGGACGAGGCTGGGGTTATTGTCGTCCTTGGGGTTGTCGCGCATGGCTCCCTTGTAGGGAACGTCGCGGACGCCGAGGTCTGCTGCGATCTTCTGGAGTTCGCAGTTCTGGTTCTTCTGGCAGAGGAGGCAGTCGGACGGGTGGTTGGCAAGCATGAGTTCGACCACGAATCTGCGCAGGTCGCGAAGCTTCTGCGTGTTGGTGTGGACGATCATGCCGTCGGCGACGGGATATACGCAGGCGGCGCCGAGTCCGCGGGCCTTTTCGATCTCAACGAGGCAGACGCGGCAGGCGCCGGCCGGGGTGAGCTCGGGGTGATAGCAGAGCTGCGGGATGCGGATCCCGGCCAGATCTGCGGCCTGGATAACTGTATAGTTAGACGGGACTGATACTGTCTTGCCGTCTATAGTTACGTTGACTAGTTTCTGTTCCATGTTGTTCTCTCCTTCCACTGACCGAGATTAACCGCGGACGATGGCCTTGAACGGGCACTTCGCCAAGCAGGCGCCGCACTTGATGCACTTGGACTGGTCGACCACGTGCTGGCCCTTAAGCTCGCCGGAGATAGCTCCGACCGGGCAGACCTTCTTGCACGCGCCGCAGCCTTTGCAGGCGTCGGTGATCTTTATCTGCAGAAGCTTGGTGCAGACGCCGGCCGGGCACCTGTGTTCCCTGATGTGGGCTTCGTACTCGTCTCTGAAGAAGCGGATGGTGGAGAGAACCGGGTTCGGAGCTGTCTGGCCAAGGGCGCAGAGAGCGCCGGCCTTGATGTGGGTGGCGAGGTCCTGGAGTCTCTCAATGTCGCCTTCCTTGCCGCGGCCTTCGGTGATGTCGGTGAGGATCTCAAGCATGCGCTTGGTACCCTCGCGGCACGGAGTGCATTTGCCGCAGGACTCGGACTGTGTGAAGGTGAGGAAGAACTTGGCGACGTCGACCATGCAGCTCTCTTCGTCCATGACGACGAGACCGCCGGAACCCATGATGGCGCCCGCGGAGATGAGCGAGTCGTAGTCGATCGGGGTGTCGAGCAGAGATTCGGGCAGGCAGCCGCCGGAAGGTCCGCCGATCTGGACGGCCTTGAACTTCTTGCCGCCCGCGATGCCGCCGCCGATGTCGAAGATGATCTCGCGCATCGTGATGCCCATCGGGACTTCGGCCAGACCTGTGTTGGCGATCTTGCCGGTCAGAGCGAAGACCTTGGTGCCCTTGGACTTTTCGGTGCCATACTTGGCGTACTCTTCGGCGCCCACGCGGAAGATGTAGGGGACGTTGCCGAAGGTTTCGACGTTATTGATGTTGGAAGGCTTCTCCCAGAGTCCCTTGACTGCCGGGAACGGCGGACGCGGACGCGGCATGCCGCGGCGTCCCTCGATGGAAGCCATGAGGGCTGTCTCTTCGCCGCAGACAAATGCTCCGGCGCCCTGCTTGATGTGGATGTGGCAGGAGAACTTGGTGCCGAGGATGTTGTCGCCGAGGAGTCCGGCGGCTTCAGCCTGGGCGATGGCCTGGGTGAGGCGCTTGATCGCGAGCGGATACTCGGCGCGGCAGTAGATGTAGCCTTCGTCGGCTCCGATGGCGTAGGCGCCGATGATCATGCCTTCGAGCACTGCGTGCGGGTCGCCCTCAAGCAGGGAGCGGTCCATGAATGCGCCCGGGTCGCCTTCGTCTGCGTTGCAGATGATGTACTTCTTGGGTCCCGGCGACTTCTGGCAGAAGCCCCACTTCATGCCGGTCGGGAATCCGCCGCCGCCGCGGCCGCGGAGTCCGGACTTCTTCATCTCGTCGACTACCTGCTCAGGCGTGAGGTCGAGCAGCACATGAGCGAGGGCCTGATAGCCGTCCTTGCCGATGTATTCTTCGAGAGAGTCGGGGTTGATGTCGCCGCAGTTGGCCAGCACGATGCGGCGCTGCTTTTTGTAGAAGGGGATGTCTTTGTAATCAGGAACATCGGAGGCCGTTTTCGGCTCCTTGTAGAGCAGGCGCTCAACGATGCGTCCCTTGAGGAGATGCTCTTCGACGATCGTGGGAACGTCTTCCGGCTTGACGCGAACGTAGAACGTGCCTTCCGGATAAACGGTGACGATCGGACCCATCTCGCACATGCCGTGGCAGCCTGTGGAGACGGCCTTTACTTCTTTATCGAGACCCTGCTTCTTGATCTCTTCTTCAAACTTGGCGAGAACTTCCTTGCCGCCGGAGGAGGCGCAGCCGGTTCCGGTGCAGACAAGTACGTGTGCTCTGTAAAGACCCATAACTATTTCCTCCCTCCAGCTTACTTTTTGTTAGGAAGCTTGGCAACGACGAGATCTTCGACGATGTTGCCATTCACAAGGTGATCGGCGATGATGCGCGGAACGTCTGTCGGCTTGACGGGACCGTAGGTGACGCGGTCTTCGCCGGGACGGACGATGTCAAGAAGGGGTTCCTTCTGGCACATGCCGATGCAGCCGGTCTGGAGGACGGACACGTTGTTGATCTTGCGCTTTGCAAGCTCGTCGAGCACGGCCTTCATTACTTCGCGCGCGCCGGCTGCGATGCCGCAGGTGCCCATTCCGATGATTATCTGAGTGTCGTTCTGTTTTCTTGTCTCGGTGGCTTTCTGAGACTCAGCCTTGATTTTGCGGAGGTCTTCAAGATTCTTGATCTGCATTATTGGTTCCTTCCTTTCCTATCCGGCCCTGAACTACTTTACTGCGTCGATGATGTCGTCGACCTTCGCGGGCGTTAAACGACCGTGAGTGTCGTCGTTGATCATCATGCAGGGCGCCAGACCGCAGGCGCCGATGCAGGCGACGGTCTCAAGCGTGAACTTGAGGTCCTTGGTAGTGACCTCGCCCTCTTTGAGGCCGAGCTTGTCCTTGATCGCCTGAAGTACAAGCTTCGCGCCGCGAACGTGGCACGCCGTCCCCTGGCAGGAACGGATGATGTTCTTACCGCGCGGATTGAGATGGAACTGCGCGTAGAACGTCACGACTCCGTAGATCTGGCTGATAGGAACGTTGAGCTCTTTTGCGATCCTGATCAGGATATCCTTGGGCAGATATCCGAAGATATCCTGCGTCTGCTGCAGCACGGGTATAACGCTGCCCTTTGTGCCGCGGTACTCGTCGAGGAGCTTGCAGAACTGCTGCTCCATCTCCTTTGCCGACTTCTCTACCATAAAACGCACCCTCCTTGTTGTCTTCTCCGGCCCTGCAGCCAAAGAAGCTGTAAATAATATTGCACGGCAAACAACTTTTATCGCATGCCCGCCGCGGGTGACAACAGTTCGGTCCGCACCGGACTCAGCGCTCCGGAAAGGAGCGTTTGCGAAAATATACACAAAGCATGGTTATTATAACGCTATATGTAGAAGAACCGCAACCAAAACGGCGGGCGCCCGTGCTTTTTTGACGCGCTCCCAAACGGCGGCGCCTGCGCATTTTTTCCTTAAATATTGTCCACATCCCGTTTCGCACGAAAAAATAATTTTGAGTCCATAAATATTCGCAATAATTAGTCTTTTTGCGTTTTGAACAAAAACGGAAATCATTTTTATGTTGCGGGAACAAAACGGTCTGCTTCACGCGGACGCTTGCCATTCGCGCTTTAGTTGCCTAAAATGGACGGCAGCAAATCATCTACGGAGGCGTCTGTCATGAATTTTAAATCACCGGTGGAAATAGCCAAAAGCGCCTGCGCGGCCGCGAGGGCAAAAGCTGCTCTGCCGCTGCGCTCCATGCTCGTCATGGGCTTTTTGGCTGGGGCTTATATCGCGTTCGGAGGCTTTATGATGACCGTCGTGACCCAGGACTCGGCGCAGTTCTGCGGCGTAGGCGTTTCGAAATTTCTGGGCGGCGTCGCTTTCGCGGTCGGACTCACGATGGTAGTGGTGGGCGGCGCGGAGCTCTTTACGGGCAACTGCCTGATGCCGCTGGGCGCACTGAACGGCTGCGTGCCTTTCTCCGGCGTGCTCAGGAACTGGGTCGTGGTCTATTTTGCAAACCTGCTGGGCTCCATCTTCCTGGCCTGGATCGTCTGGGCCGCAGGTCTTGCGACCGGCCCTGTCGGCGTCAACGCGCTCAAGATAGCCGCGGTCAAAGTCAACATCCCGACCATGCAGATGGTGCTGCGCGGGGTGCTCTGCAACTGGCTGGTGGTCATGGCGGTCTGGATGGCCTTCTCCGCCTGTGACATCGTAAGCAAATACGTCTGCTGCCTGCTGCCGGTGGCCGCCTTCGTGGCCATGGGTTTCGAACACAGCGTGGCCAACATGTACTTCATTGCCCTCGGCATCTTCATCAAAAACGGCGCGCCCGACGTGGTGACAGCCGCTTCCATAGCGCCTGAAAAACTCGCGAACGTAAACATCGCCGGCTACTGGGGCAATATCATCCCCGTCACGATCGGCAACATCGCGGGCGGCGCCCTCTTCGTGGCAGTCCTCTACTACGTGGTCTTCGCCAAGGCGCTCAGGGAAGAATAAACCATCCACGGACACTGACTAAAAATATCCTCAGGCGCTTATCCACCGACCGTGCGCCTGAAGGCAAAACCGCCCGGTGCCTGCTGTCCGGTTGCGACAGAACCAGGCGATGTGCAACCTCAGGCTCCCGCAGCTTCGCTTACACGTCGCTGATCGCCACGCTGGTCGTGAAGACGCCGTCTTTTTCGGCAAAGAACCAGGTGCCGTTGTGTTTTTCAACTATATGCCTGATGCTGAGGACGCCTACGCCGCCGTTTTCCTTCTGCGTGAGCGGCGCTCCTTCCCCGTCGAAGCGGACTGAGCCTGGCATGCAGTTGTTGGCTATCTTCAGCGCCAGCCTCGCGTCCTCCCCGCTGTAGGAGGTCTGGACCCGGATGTAACGGTCCGCGCCCTCCGGCAGCCTCATTACGCCTTCGAGCGAGTTGTCCAGCGCGTTCGCATAGATCGCCGCGAGTTCTATGTCGTTGATGCGCAGCGAAACAGGCACCGAGGCTTCCGCTGTGAATTTGACCCCGCGCGCGGCTGCGCGCTCGGCGAAGATCGAGAGAATGGCGTTGACCGTATAATTGGCGCAGAAGCTCCTCTTTTCTCCTTCTCCGGCAGCCGCGATGATGGACTCCATGTAATTCTTTGCCCTTTCTGTCTCGCCGTCGTCTATAAAGCGCCGCAGTATCTGTGCGTGATGCCGTAAATCATGGCGCAGCTGCCTGGCCCGTTCCCGCGCTACGGCGAACATTTCGATCTCGTCGCGCTGATGGCGCAGCCGCGCCTCCATAAAGGCCTCGCTGGATTTGACAACCGTCAGCTCCAGCCGTTCTTTTTGCAGCCTCAGGACCGTGAGGCAGGCGATCGTCATCGTAAGCAGCCAGCCTGCTGCTGCGGCGTAGACGCGCCATCCGCGCTCGCCGGCTCCGCAAAACCGCCGTAAACCCCAACTCCGGCGCGCGCAGGCGCCATATGCAGCGCGGCTATGGCAAGGTCAGCAACAGCCGCCAAGGCCGCCAGACAGAACCGCTTTCTCTGCAGGCTGCCGCCGCGTTCTTCAGAAAAGCACACAGTTTAACGCCCTCTTCCTGTACTTTGATAAAAAGAATATGTGACTGTTTGAATGTTATCAAAAACTATCGTCAGAATCAGAATTTCGGCGTGAAATGTCGTTTTTGCGGCACGAACTGCAGAGAACCGCACGCTGACAGGTTTTCCCGCATACATGCCAGGCCGCCGGCAGGCATGCGCGTTATACCTTGAACAAGCCTGCCTGCAAATCCGTTGCTTTAAACAGAAAGAGATACACAGCGGCTTTGGCACCAGAAACTGATAAATATTTTTGTGGTAATACGGCTGTTTCTTTGCGAAATGGCATAAACCGGAGGCTGCGGCGCCGTTTCGTTCGGACTGCACGCAAAACCGCCTAAGTTCCGGCGGTAAAAGTTATAAAAGACTCAGGCAGAACAATGGCCGCCCTGCAGTTGTCAGAGCGGCCATTGTCTTTGCTTTTGTTCTTAAAATTGATTCAGGTTCAGCGTTTCTTTCTGAGCAGCACCGGCACCGCCGCTAGCAGTGCCAGGGCCGCGAAGCCCGCGTTGCAGCCGCCTGAACCGCCGGAACCGCCTGAGCCGCCGCCCGAGTTGCCGGAGGCTGAGACCAGCGCGCAGGGGGCCGTCACGACGGAGGATGTCTCGTCAAGGTCGTAGCTGCCGTTCTCCTTCGCGAAGAAGAGCACCAGCTCGTAGCGGTCGTCGGTGAGTTTCTTGCCGCTGGACAGCACGAGGCCGTCGGTCGTCATGATGGTGAAGCAGCCGTCGCTGGCAAAATCCGCCGGGTTGGCGCTGTACTTAAAGTATTGCACGCTGCTCTTGCTTTTTACCATCAGGAGTTTGACCTCGCCGGCCGTAGATGCCATCAGGTCAGCGCTTGACACCAGGAAGGAGCAGGAGAGATACGGTTTGTCAGAATCTGTTTCCGTTGCTGTGAAGAACGGCAGCGGGACCACGCTGGCAGCGCTGTTGCCGGCTGCCTTTTTGACAGCCGCAGCGCTGACGCCTGTCTGTCCGGCCCCGTCGCACGCCAAATCGGAGGAGGCCAGGCCCGTATCGGCGGAGGCCAGTACTGCCGCCGCGCTGTCGATATTATCATAGACTCCCGCCACGACCGTGTCGATTTCTCCCGCGTAGGAGGAGATGGAGGTCAGAGTTTCCTTGGTCGGGATGATCGGCTCGCTGCCGGTGCTGGCTGCGTAATAGACCGTGGCTGTCATCGTGTCGCCGGGGGCTGAAAAGTCCTTGAGGGCGATGCCGCTGCGCTCCGTAGCCGTCACCGAGTCGGTGCTGGCGTAGAAGTAGGTCTTGCCGGCGACATAAGCCGCCAGCTCGCTGTCGGCAGGCAGCGCCGGATTGCCTTTGAACCAGAGGTTCTTGTAATACACTGCGTCTCTCGCGCGAAGCCAGCCGGAGCCGTGCGAGTCGCTGTCGGCCGCGATGGTCATATTGCCCTGATGCTGTCCGTTGCCGGATGAGTTGAAGTTATTGCCGTTTTCAAGGATGCCGGCGCCCACGCGCTCATCCACGTGCTGCAAATAGAGCGAACCGTGGTCGTAGCTCGCGTATTGATTCATGTACATCTGCATGCCCATGTCCCACTTGTCCGTGATCGGGTCGCGCACCTCGGCCAGGATGTACTGCTGAGTGGAATCGACCTTGGGACTTTCGATGCGCACGATGCTGTTCGTCAAAGCTTTGCCAAACGTGGCCGCGATTCCCCTGGCGTTTGCTACGATAGTCGTTTTAGCAGATTCCCAGCCAAGGTATATGCGGCTCCAGGCGTCCATGTTGACCGGCCGCGAACCAGGCAGTTCACCGGATCTGGTGCCCCAGCTGCCGGAGCCCATGATGCTGTAGACGCTGATGCCGCCGTTGTAGTGGCCTATATCGTAGAGGTCCGGCAGGCGGCACATCTGGTGGCCCAGCTCGTGCGACATGGTGCCGATGGCGGGTATCGGCAGGCTTAGTTCGTCGGACATGTAGCCAAGCTCTCCCATCATGGCCCAGTCGGTCAGTTCGACGCCGTCGGCCGAAACGATGTGGTCCGCTGAATTGATTTTATATCCATTATTTTGATAATACGCGATATCGCTTGACGTGAACGAATTCCAGGCGTGGGCCCAGGCCATCGGGAATCTGGCCTTGACATAGCCGCTGAAGGATTCCTCCCAGCCGGCCATGATCATGTAGACGCAGAGCTCGTCGTGCGTGACCTGTCCATCGTGGTTCGCATCAAACTCGCTGAGGTTCACGCCCTGGGCGGCCGCGTGCTTCAAAACTGCGTCAACAACTTCGCATTCGTTCTTGTGGACCCAGATATTGTCCGAGTTCGTCTTCACGGAAGAAGTTGACGTGTACCTGTCCGGATGGTTGCCAGCAAAGACGTCATTGCTGTCGAGCGTTACCTCGATGACTCCGTCGCCGTAGGCAGGGACGATGTTCAGTGCGCCGTGGGATTGTTCCTTGTAGTATTCCCTGACGGAAATTTTGTCAGAGCCTTCGGCGAATATCTGATTCTTATACCTGACGTCTTCGCTTACCAGATAGCTGGACGGTATCTCTGTACCTTTGACCTGCTTGTAATAAGCCGCCAGCGTCTGCGGATCATAATCAGAGAACTTGACGTTCTGGAAGTTCACCATCACAACCAGCAAATTCTTATCGCCGGAAGCCGGGCGCGAATGCCAGCCAGTGAGGGCTGACTTGACTGCGGCGAAAATGCGCGAGAGCAGCGAACCGCCTGCGGAGGAACTCTCGGAACTTTGGCTGTAATGGCTGTCGCGCAGCAGTTCGGCCGCCGGCTTGGAAGCGGGGCGGAAGTTGCGCGCAGTACCCGCCGGAGCCGCGGCGCTCGGTTTGCACATAACGCCGGAGGCGGAGAGCCAGCCTTTGCCGTCCGGTTTTGCGTATTCGTAGCGGCCTTGCCCCGCACCCGCAAGCGTCGTTTTCAGGCTGGAACCGGAGCTGGTCGGCGCCACATAGATAACGGCGTTCCCCTTGGCGTCCTCAAACCAGTGCTGGAACTCGTCGCCCCTCTGAACGAGGGTGATCTTGCTGCCGTCCGGCTGAGACGCCTGCCTGGCCTGTTCAAGCGCCGGCATCGCGAACGCCGCTCCTGCGCTGAAAACGCAGATGCAAAACGCCGCCGCCAGCACGCGAGATAGTTTTACGTCTTTCATAATGCCAGTTCCTCCTTCACGGTCGTGAGAATATCAGTAAAAAATAAGAGGGACGCCTGTCTTGCAAGAACCGGCGCAAATATCCCTGATATATATATATATCACAATATGGCTTTTTTGAACTCATTTCAAGCACAAGAAATCGTTTTTTCTGCATGAATCGCATAAAACCGGCTGCGGGAAACCTGAAGCAACAGCAAAAGGGCTGAAAGCAGGAGCGGCACAGGGGGTAAGTCCCAATCTTCGTCCGGCTAGATTATGTCTACATGAGATTTATGATATAATAATCGCATCTTCCCAAAAGAGGTGCGAATATGGACAACTGGCAGCACAGACACGATATTTCTGACTCTGCATGGGCTTTGCTCGAACCACATTTGCCGGGACAGAAGGGCCAATGGGGCGGCATCGCTTTTGATAATCGCAGATTCATCAACGCGGTCTTCTGGATACTGCGGACTGGCGCTCCTTGGCGTGATCTGCCGGCATCCTACGGCAAATGGGGCACAGTCCATCAGCGCTTCAGGAGATGGCGGGACAAGGGTATCTGGGAAAAGATGCTTGAGATCCTTATTGATGACCCGGATTATGAGTGGCTTATGATAGACGCAAGTCATTGCAAGGTTCATCCTCATGCTGCTGGGGCAAAAGGCGGCAATCAGGATATGAGCCGCACAAAAGGGGGCTCAACACAAAGATTCACCTTGCCGTGGATTCGTTTGGTATGCCGGTCAGAAT
>Ga0163159_1003241_pt1 | contig 12491 bp, 8 predicted proteins | sample BioMet9_FD_108702 | JGI IMG/M metagenome (GOLD analysis project Ga0163159, IMG submission 108702) | Microbial communities from bioreactor (seeded with sewage sludge) at Lawrence Berkeley National Lab, California, USA - Biofuel... | ecosystem: Engineered > Bioreactor > Anaerobic > Unclassified ... | reverse complement strand
CGTTCCGTTCATCAAGCAGATGCAAGGGGTTAGCCCCCAGACGAAGAAGCCCCGGTCTCAGGCCTGCGTGAATCGGTACTGCGACTATCTGGATGCCATGTTCAACTTCGGCATCGAGATGGAGCTCATCGCCAGGAACCCCATGAAAGGGCGGAAAAAGGCGAAGGAGCGCCCCAGGGACGTGCAGGTTGGCGTTGACGACCTCAAGCGAATTATGGAGTATGCTGAACCACATATCCGGTGGGCGATGGAGGTCTGCTTCAACCTGGGAACGCGGCCCGGCCCGTCGGAGCTCTTCGCTCTGCGCTTTGAGCATGTCGATTTCGACGCCGGCACGGTACGGATTTACGCGACTAAGACCAAGACCTACCGGACGGTACCGGTGACGGCGGCATTTCTGGAGCGGTTGCGGAAAATGCGCGAGGAGAGTGAATCCGGGTATATCGTTGAGTATGCAGGCAAGCCGGTGAAGACGATCCGGCATAGTTTTAATAAGGCTTGTGCCCGAGCCGGCATCACGGTGGATGTGCGGATGTACGACCTGCGGCATCTCTTCGCCACGACCATGCTGGCCAATGGCGCTGACTTGGCTGCGGTGTCAAAGCTGATGGGACACTCGACGGTGAAGATGACCGCCGACGTATACTACCATTACCTTGAAGGCGAGAAGGAAAAGGCGGTGGGGAAGTTGCCCAGCCTTATTGGAGTTTGAGGAAGTGTGGCGAGAGGTTCTTCGGAGCCTCTCGTTTTTAGCAAAAAAGTAACAAAAAATCATCAAGTTAAGTAGCAACCTAAATCCACGCCCAACGCCTTGAACACGGCATTAACAAGCCCCGAGCAGAATCTAGTCTGAAGCTTAATAAAAAGCTCCCCGGGAACGGTCCAACCCAGATCGTCCAATGGTCACACCGATGGTGGAGGTTTTATGCACCTTAAAACACTTACCCTTACAAATTTTCGCTCTTTTACCCAAGAAAACATCAATCTTTGTCGTGATATTAGTATCTTGGTCGGCGAAAATAATGGTGGCAAGAGCAATGCTATTGATGCGATCAGGCTGCTAACCAGCCCGCTTAATGGACGTCGTGATCTTTATTGTGAAACAACTGACATTCGTTTCGGAAGTGATGGCGCTCAATTTGAGGTTAGCGGCCAGTTTGAAGACCTAAGTCCTGGGCAGCAAGGACGATTTATTTCGGCAGCCACAGATTACGAAATAAGTGGTTGCATTTTTGGACTCAATTATGACGAAAGCATCGGGAGTTTTCCATACCGACCGACTTATTGGGCGGGCCACTTGAAAGGTAAGCCGGAAGACGGTTGCCGGGAAATGATTCGACACGTCTATTTACCACCACTTCGAGATGCGAAACGAGCGCTTGCATCTGGAAATCCGACACGCATCTACGGTTTGATAAAGCATTTCCTTGAGGATACCGATCCTGAAACGTTAGCTCAAGAGTTAAAGCGCAACGATGATGTAAAGATTCTTGGTAGAATCAGTAAAGCGGTAGGGGTAAACCTAAACGGCCTTACTTCTGGTGTACGCCGGCAGGCCACGTCGTTAGGTTTCTCCAACGATGAAAAACTCATCGATATTGCCCGTGACTTACGCTTCAAGCTCGCCGATCACGGTGTTGAACCAGAGGAGCTTAAATATTCTGGCCATGGCTACGCAAACCTTCTATATATGGCAACAATTGCAATCGAGCTTGAGAAGGTCGATGATACAGACCTAACTCTTTTTCTTGTCGAGGAGCCCGAGGCTCACCTTCATCCCCAACTTCAAGCAGCGGTTCTCAGTTTTTTGGAGGAGCAGGCGGAAAAATCCCGGGGATTAAAATCTGATCCTGCCGCGCCTGCTGGCCACCTTCAAGTAATCGTAGCCACCCATTCTCCAAACCTATCGGCTTGGGTGAGGAGCAACAACTTGATTTTTTTCAGGTCGGTGATTCCTAAACAAACTCATACCACGGAAGGAGAACCCCTTGGATCAAAACAGGAAAAATCAAGTAAGTCTGATGAAGCTTCTGGATACGAAGCAATACCTTTCACAGTCACTCGTAGAACATCGCGGTGCATTACACTTGGCGAACTCGATCTGACTGATGTTGAACGTAGAAAGATTGATCGTTATCTTGACGTAACAAAATCATCATTACTATTTGGTGGAAGAGTTCTCCTTGTTGAAGGGATATCTGATGCTATTTTGCTTCCTATTATAGCAAAATTTTTCATATTTAGCGATGACATATTCAGGCTTAGAAAATTTCGTTCTGCAACATTTGCCCCAATAGACGGAGTAGATTTTGAACCATACGTGAAGCTTCTTTTGACACCTATAAATAATATTCGTATTGCAGACAAAGTTATTATAATAACTGATGGCGACAAACAGTTTCACAATACTGATGACATTATATTAGGTGTTGATAGAAAGAACAGAATTGAAGCTGTGGCAGATAAACTTGGAGCAGGTGATCTCCTTGAAGTCGTGCTAAATGATTATTCGCTAGAAACTGAATTGGTACGTGCTGGAAATGAAGAGTTACTTAGGAGTATCTATCTTCAGCTTCATCCACGATCCGAGCCCAAGTGGAATGCTGCGGTCAGCAAGTCCAATGATGAGCAAGCGCTGGCAATTCAGGAACTTTTCAAAACAACTCGCAAAGGCGACTTTGCACAAATTCTTGCCGATAAAATAGTGGATGGGAAGGCAGTGTTCACGGTTCCTGACTACCTCAAGCGCGCTATTGAGGCTCTAGTCGAATGATACATGATACTTTTTCGCCAACTGACGAGCAAGCCCGCGCGATTACTCATGAAGGAGCTGCATTTATCGCTGCTTGTCCTGGCTCGGGCAAGACGAGAGTGTTGATTGAACGCGCCCGGCTGCTGTTAACCAATTCGATCCAAGGGCGAGGCATCGCATTTTTGTCGTTCACGACCGCTGCAATTTCTGAACTGGAATCGCGGATGCAGCAAGAGGGGCTGCTAAAGACCCCAGCTTTTCCTCATTTTATCGGGACGTTCGACAGTTTCCTTTGGACATTTTTTGTTGCTCCATTCGGGGTGCCTGGTTGCTCTTCCCGCCCTCGCCTTATCAGCGATAAAGATGACTTTAAAATAAAGCCCCATGATGGGGCACGTGAACTACCTTTAGGTTGTTTTGACAGAACAACTGGTGCTGCCATTCAATCGAGATTAAAAGAATACAAGTTTCGAGGTTCTATTGTAGCACATGAGACCGCTGCCACCAATGTCCGCTCTCGTTTTTTAGAACGTGGGGAATTAGATTTTGCCGAAGCTCGGGAGCTCGCCCTTAAACGGTTGCGTGATGGGATTACAGCCCATACTTTGGTCCGTGCTCTTGGCGCTCGATTTATGGAGTTGGTCGTTGATGAAACTCAAGACTGCAACCCGGAGGACCTCGAAATAATCAACTGCTTTCGTCAAGCTAATATTGCGATAAAGGTAGTATGTGATCCACACCAAACAATATACGGATTTCGCGGTGGTGTCGCGGATGAGCTATTAAAGTTCAGAGAGAGCTTCCCTCAAGAACAAAGGCTAAGTATTTGCGGAAACTTCCGGTCAAGCCAAAACATTGCTAGTGCGATTTCAGCGTTTCGCTGCATGGACGGTCGTTCAAAGATCGATGAAGCGTTGGGGGGAAATCATGACGACCCTAACCCTGTTTATATATTGTCATATCCGGGTACAACCGTCCCTGCCACTGTTGGTACGGAATTTCACGAGTTAACTGAAGCCGCTGGATTTAAGGCTAGTGAATGTCCTGTTGTAGCAGCAACTCGTAAAAGCTGTGCGAATGCGCTGGGTCATCCTTCCGACCAGACTGGTAAATACCTAAGTTGCAGACTCGCATTAGCTATAGGCAATTATCATCTATCTTTCGAACTTGGCACAAGGCGAAAAGCCCTTAATGAGATACACAAGATCCTTGTGATGATTCAAAACCCTGACTTAGAGAAAACATATCACCAATTCATTGTTGAGAATGAAATTGAACCTAATTCGTGGCGACCAACTGTTATTAATTTAGCTAATGCCCTCCAATACGAAAAAGGGTGCTTTAATACTGCCGAGTCTTGGTTAGATCAAGCACGTAAATTGCTTGCATCGTTGATCCCTCCGGGTGGATCATCGATAAATCAGCGACTCCGCAAGGTCGAATATCTTGGGCAGGCATTGACTTGCACAATGCCAACCGGACATTGCGCTCGCACGATCCATAGCGTTAAGGGCATGGAATTCCCTGCAGTTTGTGTAGTAATGTCTCCCCAAAAAACAAAGGGAATTCTTGACTACCTAACCTCGGGCAATCCGGTCTCAAGCGGCGAAGACGCTCGAAAGATATATGTTGGGGCTTCTCGTGCAAAACATTTACTGGTAATCGCTGTGCCAAGCTCACAAGCTGGGCGCCTGAAAAGTCTTTTAGATGCCACTGGTGCAAATGTTGAACTAACAGAAATCAATTGTTCCAACTCCTAGATAGCAGTATGGCTAGCCATGTCCTATATCTTCATGCGGCGGTAGTAATTACATGTTGGCAGGCGAGCTACAGTCACTATCCCATTTGACGAATGGAGCCTTTTGTCAGTATCTTTTTTAAATTCGTAGGGGTACGTTCCACTTTATTGCGCCAAATGTTGAAGGCTAGCTTGCCATCAACCTCTTTGCGTCGCAGATTGAGTCAAGAAGAACAGAGGAGCCAAATTTGATGACCATTTTTCCGAGTGATGTCATTTTATGAGCCTTATCAAGTCCAAAAAACGTGTCGCCGATCATGGAGAGGTATTTACGCCCGCGTGGTTGGTCGATGCCATGATTAATCTCGTCAAAGGTGAAGTAGATCGCATTGACTCGCGATTTTTAGAGTCGGCATGCGGGAGCGGGAATTTCCTTATCCAAATCCTGCAGCGTAAGCTCGCCGCGGTCGAACTTAAGTTTGGAAAATCAGAATTTGAAAAGCAACATTACGCACTACTTGCGCTAATGTGTACATACGGAATTGAACTCTTAGCGGATAATATTGCCGAGTGCCGAGCAAATATGCTGGCAATTTTCGCTGGTTATTTGAATCTTGATGAATCGGACGAACTCTATCGTGCCGCATCCCACGTGCTTTCTCAAAACATCATTCATGGTGATGCGTTGACGATGCAAGATAAGAACAGTCAACCAATTACTTTTGCCGAGTGGGGCTATCTCGGCAAGGGGAAATTTCAACGGCGTGACTTTCGTTTGGACGCACTCTCCAAGGTGTCGACCCTCTGCAAAAAAGGCTCCCTCTTTGCAAATCTTGATAAACACGAAATCTTTGCGCCAACCAAGGCCTACCCACCGATGTCAGTAAGTGAACTTGCATTAACTGCACCGAAGGACCCCGTATGAGTAGTCAGGCAGGCTTTACACTCCGAGGTCGCAATCCAGATGTACTGACGTGCATCGCGAACCTTTCCAACGATGAGGTGTTCACACCGCCCGAGTTTGCCAATAGGATGCTGAACAACCTCGCCGAGGCATGGGCGGCAGCCAACAATGGGGCCAACATTTGGGCTGACAAATCGGTGCGGTTTCTTGACCCGTTCACTAAGTCAGGTGTCTTTCTTCGGGAAATTACCAGTCTTCTCACCAAAGGCCTGGCATCCGAGATTCCAGACCTTAAAGATCGAGTCGATCACATCCTGACCAAGCAAGTGTTTGGTATCGGCATCACCCATCTCACCAGTCTGTTGGCACGGCGGAGTCTCTATTGCTCAAAGCATGCAAATGGTATGCACTCCATCGCTAAGTCCTTCGCCAGTGACCATGGTAACATCTGGTTCGAGCGCACTGAACATACGTGGAAGGATGGCAAGTGCACGTACTGCGGAGCAAGCCAGACTTCCCTTGATCGGGGTGAAGGTCTCGAAACACACGCCTATTCGTTCATTCACACCGACGACATCAAGGCTCGGCTGGATCAGTTGTTTGGAGGCAATATGCAGTTCGATGTAATCATAGGCAATCCGCCTTACCAATTAGATGATGGCGGTTATGGCACAAGCGCTGCACCTATCTATCAGCTATTCGTAGAGCAGGCGAAGGCGTTGGAGCCACGTTATCTCTCGATGGTCATTCCCGCCCGATGGTTTTCTGGTGGCAAAGGGCTGAATGAGTTCAGAGAGTCAATGCTCACCGACAATCGTCTGCGCTCAATTGACGATTATCTCAGCGCAGCGGATGTCTTCCCGGGGGTGGGCTTAAAGGGGGGAGTCTGTTACTTTCTTTGGGATCGGGATAATCCTGGTCAGTGTCGCGTCACAACGCATTTCAAGGATTGGCCAGACTCGACAGCCAATCGCCAGCTCCTCGAAGCGGGGGCGGACGTGTTTATCCGTTTCAACGAGGGAGTGTCGGTCCTCAAGAAAGTTGTAGCAGTTGAGTGTGGAGAATCCGGCTCCTTGTCGCTGCCTGAATGCAAACGGTTCGACCAGCTGGTCAGCTCCCGAAAACCGTTCGGGCTAGAGACAACATTCAAGGGCAAGGTTGCCAAGAGTGACGGCGACGTACTGGTCTATCAAAATGGCGGCACAGGCTATATAGGTAGGAGCTCGATTGCGACTGGTACTGAGCTCATTGACAAGTGGAAAATATACGTTGGCCGGGCTGCCCCGGGTACAGGCAATCGAGACACCTACCCGCACAAAATAATCAGTACGCCATTCGTCGGGGAGCCAGCCTCAATCTCTTCGGAGACCTATCTCTGCATTGGCCCATTCGACTCAAAATCCGAGGCAGAAAGTGCGTTGTCCTACCTCTCCTGTCGACTGACACGCCTCTTAATCCTCTTGCACAAGCCCTCCCAAGACACCACACGCAAAGTCTACACCTTCGTGCCAACTCAGGTGTGGACAAGACGGTGGACGGACGAAGACCTCTACGCGAAATATGGCATCTCACCCAGTGAGATCGAGTTCATCGAGAAAATTGTCCGCCCGATGGATCTCAGCGGAGCCTCTAAAGATGACTAAGACCATTGAAGAGATGCTTGCGCCCAAACCAGAAGCCCGGCCACGCATCTACGCCTACACCATCGATGATGAAGCTCACAAAGGCCTTCTCAAGATTGGACAGACTACGCGTGATGTGAAGCAACGAGTTGCTGAACAGGTAAAGACCGCCGCCATCAAAAATTACAAGATTATGTTGGACGAGTCCGCAGAGCGTTCCGATGGCACGCTCTTCACCGATCACCACGTGCGGGCGGCGCTTGTCAAAAAGGGCTACGAAAATGTTGAGTTGGAATGGATGCGGTGTTCAGTCGTCGATGTACAGACGGTGCTTACTGAAATACGCACTGGCCAACAAGTCACCGGCACCCACCACGAGACTTTCCCGATGCGCCGGGAGCAGGCCGAGGCTGTAAATAAAACGCACGCTTACTTTCACTCAATCTGGGATGAAGACAAGCATGCAGCCCCACGCTTTCTTTGGAATGCCAAGATGCGCTTTGGCAAAACCTTCACCACGTACCAGTTGGCCAAAAAGCTCGGTGCCAAGCGGATACTCGTGGTTACCTTCAAGCCTGCGGTTGAGGATGCATGGCAGACTGACCTTGAATGTCATGTGGATTTCGATGGCTGGCAATATCTCTCCCGTAACTCCGAAAGAGACCCTACAGAGATCGATCCAAAGAAGCCAATGGTCTATTTCGGCTCTTTTCAAGACATCCTTGGCCGAGACGAATCAGGGAACATAAAGCCGAGGAACGAATGGATCCATAAAGTAAAATGGGATATCGTTATTTTTGACGAATACCACTTCGGGGCATGGCGGGAGACTGCAAAAGAGTTGTTCGAGGGAGAGGACGAAGCAGTCGCTAAAAAAGAGGCCAAGCTCGAATACACAGTCGGCCTGGAAGCGATGAACGAAGATCTTGGCGTACTTTCTGAAAAAGAACCCGAATTCCTTCCAATCACGGCCAGGGCGTATCTCTATCTCTCCGGCACCCCATTCAAGGCACTTGCCACAGGTGAGTTCATCGAGGAACAGATTTTCAATTGGACCTACACTGACGAACAGCGCGCAAAAGAGGAGTTCGCTTCCAAGTACCCTGACAGGTGGAATCCCTATGGTGCGTTGCCGCAGATGCGTCTCCTTACGTACCAAATGCCTGACGAACTACTGGCTATCGCGAGCGGCGGCGAGTTTGACGAATTTGATCTTAATGAATTTTTTACGGCAACTGGCATAGATAATGATGCGCAATTTCATCATAAGAGCGATGTCCAGAAATGGCTGGACATCATCAGGGGGGCATATTTTCCGCAAGCTGTTGAGAGCCTTAGGATAGGAACTCGACCGCCTTTTCCTTATTCGGATGTCCGCCTTTTGCCGTATCTCCAGCATTCTTTCTGGTTCCTCCCGAATGTTTCCACTTGCCACGCGATGGCAAACTTACTTGCCGAGAAGCACAACACTTTCTGGCGCGACTACAAGGTCATCGTTGCAGCGGGTACATCGGCTGGCATTGGGCTTGACGCATTGCCACCCGTGCGTTCTGCCATTGGGAGTGGATTTGTGACAAAGACGATCACGTTGTCGTGCGGGAAGCTCACTACTGGCGTAACCGTGCGGCAATGGTCATCGATCCTGATGCTCCGGAATCTGAAGTCGCCAGAGACATACTTCCAGGCCGCTTTTCGAGTTCAATCGCCTTGGTCCATCAAAAATCCCAACGGAGACAACCCGAACGAGGAGGAAATCATCAAGCCTGTCTGCTTCGTCTTTGATTTCGCACCCACACGCGCATTGCGGCAATTATCCGAATACGGAATAGGGCTCTCGCCAAACGAGCAAAACCCGGAAAACGCCGTTAAGGACCTCGTGTCGTTTCTGCCTGTGCTGGCGTACGACGGTGCCAATATGACACAGATCGATGCAGGTGGTATCCTCGACATCGCAATGGCGGGCACTTCAGCAACTCTTTTGGCTCGCAAGTGGGAATCTGCGCTATTGGTGAACGTGGACAACGAAACTTTGCGTCGAATTCTAAATAATCCTGAAGCAATGGCTGCCGTGGAACGTATCGAGGGCTGGCGTGCACTCGGCGACAACATCATTGATACTATCATCAACAAGAGTAACAAGGTCAAAGAACTCAAGAACAAAGCCAAGGATGGCTCTCTGACGCCGAAGGAGAAAAAGACCCTGACCGAAGAGGAGAAAGAGTACAAATCCAAGCGTAAGCTCGTTCAAGAAAAATTAATTAAATTCGCTACCCGCATTCCTGCTTTTATGTACCTCACAGACTTCCGTGAGAACACACTCCAGGATGTCATCACAAAGCTTGAGCCAGATTTATTTTTGGCAGTCACGGGCCTGACTGTGAAGGACTTCCACCTACTTGTACGACTGAAGGTATTCAACACAGAGCAGATGAACCAAGCTGTTTTTGCATTTCGCCGATATGAAGACGCTTCACTGTCCTACACCGGTATCGAAAGCCATGAAGGTCTTCGACATTACGGGCTCTACGATACCGTGGTCGCGAAAGAATGAAAGTTCCGCAGCCGGCACGACAAACATGCTAAACCATCTACGACGGATCATGTACATAAAAAGACAATTAGTACTTGAAATAGGAGCAAGCGGCACATCTTTTTCAGATGAAACGTTGATCGGGATCGGCCCGAAATAGGCATTGTAAGACCATCGCTTTCCGTGCAAGGCGGCGTTGGCCTCTGACGAACGAATGAATATTGTCAAAAGCTCAAGGAAAGCATCAAACCATAGCATTTACATTTTAGCGTGGAGGGGCCAAAGATGTGCGCTGTTAAGAATGGAAAAATCGACCAAGAAGCTACTACTTCTTTCATAAAAGGCATCTCATCAGAAAAAATAACACGAGCCATAATACTTTCTCTTAAATACACACGCGGAAACTCGTGCCCTGCACAAGACATATCTGAAATAGCGTATGCACATCTCGATTTCAAAGTGCCAACAAAATTCCGAGAACTAATAATTGCAAGAATATGGGAAGAGGTTGACCTCCTGCTGAAATGCAATGCCCTAGAACAATATCAAACAAATAAAAGGGTACGTATTAAATTGCACGAAGAAAATTTGCTTAAGAAAAACAAATAGGCCCATGGTCCATAGAAAAATCATCAGCTAGTGCATTATTAATACAAAAGGCCGATGAGGCTTCCAATTGATAGAGGCGGGCCAGTAACAAAATCTGTGTAAATCTCCATCAAGGTGCGCAGGCCCCCTTTGAGACCACTGCATAATTTGGGTGCGTTGGCTGTCACACCACATGACCGTTGGCAGGCGAGCCACAGACGCCTTGGCAGACTGTTGGCGGTATGTTGGCTGATGCGCTACAGGCCGAATGGTGACTGTTGGTTGGAGCCAACAAAAGCTCTGTTGTTCCCCGAAATTTTCTCTAAAAATATTAAAAACTTCAATATGTTATGTTCTGCTGGCGGCATGGCATTCTGGAGCGCTTAGGACGATTATGTAGACATATCAGGTGCTTGTAAAAGCAGTTTTTCTGACGGTTGATGCCCTATTCAAGAGTCCGGGTGACTATCAGGCTATCTGTAGGTGTATCAATTATTTCAGCTAGATACGCTGTCGCTTCAGAAAAAAGACAAACCCACCTTCTTGACGAAAATTCCAACGATCCCCCCTGTTGTTTCTTGTTGTCATTTAACATATTGTTTTTATTTTATATATTAAAATTAATTTCGCCAAATTTGGGGGGGTATCGTTTGAACGGCGTTCAAACGGTTGGGGGCAACAGAAAAAAGTACAGGAGCCGGCGTAGTTGAAAACGCGGCTGCCTCCATCCCGGACCGCCTCAACCTACTCCGAAGTCCCCCCCCCAATACTTTTCAAGCGGTTGACTCTGGTATAGGTGCTTTATGGAACCGCGAGATGCGAGTATGGGGCGTCGAAGGGGAGCAGGAGAGCAATGATCGAAGACGTTCATCTGAGCCCCATGGGGAGTTGTCGTGGCGCTTAGTGAATTCGAACATGCCCGGCTGGAGAAATCCCTTCAACAGTTTTGTGAAGAGAAGGGGCCTCCGGCGCATCTTCGGGGCCAACTTTCCTGGGGCTTCACAGTGGACCCGGTGAAGCAGACCGTTCACCTCTTCGAGGTCCGTCCGCACTTTATGGAGAAGGATCGCATGATCCAAAGTTCCATCGCCAAGGCGTCATTCGTGAAAAGATCGAAGATGTGGAAGATCTACTGGATGCGGGGGACGGGGAAATGGATACTCTACGAACCGTATCCAGAGGCGTTGACCATTGAGGAGTTCCTCAAGGTTGTGAAGAAAGACGAGCATCACTGCTTCTTTGGGTAGCCTGTGGCAAAGGTGACGGTACCTGTGTCTTGCGTTACATTGTCCACAGGTGATGATCTTTGGCGTCTTCTGGTCCGAGATATATATAACTATAAGCGGCAATTGCCATACGATTCCTGCGAGGATCAATGCTATGTGCGCTATGCAGCCCGCATTACCAACCGAAATGATCCTGTTTGAGTCCGAGGATGGCAAGACCCATGTGGATGTCCGCCTCCAGGATCACATGGCTTGGCTAACGCAAGCGCAGATGGCCGAGCTTTACCAGACCACTCCCCAGAACATTTCCATGCACCTCAAGGCTGTCTATGGGGAGGGCGAACTGATTGAATCCTCAACTTGTAAGGATTTCTTACAAGTTCGAACTGAGGGAAATCGTTCGATAAATCGTTCAGTCAAGCATTATGGGCTCGATGCGGTTATCGCGGTGGGATATCGGGTGAAGTCCCCTCGTGCCACCCAGTTTCGTCAGTGGGCCACAGCCACTTTGCGCGAGTATCTCGTCAAAGGCTTCATCATGAATGATGAGAAGCTTAAGAATCCCGCATGGGACTACTTCGACGAGTTGCTCGAACGAATTCGCGACATTCGAGCATCGGAAAAGCGCTTTTACCAAAAGGTCCGCGACCTCTTTGCTCTATCCCAAGACTACAAGGACAACGCCCAGTCCGTTCAGCTATTTTTTGCGGAAGTACAGAATAAAATGCTCTTCGCAGTTACGGGGCAAACTGCCGCTGAACTTGTGGTGAAGCGAGCTGATCCCAGCCAGCCGAACATGAATTTGCAGAGCTGGAATGGAGCTCGCGTGCGTAAGGCAGACGTCATTGTTGCCAAGAACTACCTATTGGCTGACGAGATTACTGAACTTAACCGTATCGTCACAATGTACTTAGATTACGCCGAGGATCGGGTTTCTAAACGGCAGCAACTGACCCTGGCGGACTGGCGACAGTACGTGAACAACTTCATTTTATTTAACGAACGTCCCCTGCTTGAAGGGCCAGGCAAGATGAGTCACGCCCAAATGGCGAGGATAGCGCATGAGCGCTACGAGGATTTCGACCAGCAGCGCAAACGTCAGGAAGCATTGGAGGCTGATGCTGAAGATAT
>Ga0163159_1003232_pt1 | contig 12511 bp, 7 predicted proteins | sample BioMet9_FD_108702 | JGI IMG/M metagenome (GOLD analysis project Ga0163159, IMG submission 108702) | Microbial communities from bioreactor (seeded with sewage sludge) at Lawrence Berkeley National Lab, California, USA - Biofuel... | ecosystem: Engineered > Bioreactor > Anaerobic > Unclassified ... | reverse complement strand
GAAGGCAGGCCCAGCATTTCCATCTCCGGAATTTCGTCGCTCAGAAGGCGGACCGCGGAGCTGAACGCGCCCTGCTGGCGAAATACGTTCATACGGCAGCGCACATGGTCGCCCAGGGTGCGGCTGAAATCCAGCTCCCCGATGACCGTGATCCGCTCCAGCCCGTCCCCCGCGAGCTCTCTCGCGTAATGCTCCGTCTCCCCGGCCGTCAGAATGTGTTCATCCAGATTCTGAAGGACTCCGTCGACGCGGATGCGGATGGGAATGCCGGGAACGATATGCACGTCGGACGCGCGGCGCTCTTTCGCCAGGTCGATGATCTCGTCAATTGTTACCATACAGTCCCCTGTCAGATGTCGGTCGTCTGGATTGCCCGGTAGGCCTCCTGCACCGTGGTGGTGCCGTCCAGTACCAGCTGCCGGCAGTTGTGCACCATCGGCTCGAAGCCCGACTTTTCAACGGCCGCGCTGAACTCGGCCTGGCCCCGGCGCTCGTGGATCGCGCGCTCGATGTCGCGTGTGATGACCAGAATCTCAAACGCCGCGATGCGGCCCTTAAAGCCGGTGTTGTAGCAATCGGAGCAGCCCTCTCCGCGGTAGAACGGATGCTTTCCGTGCTCCGATTCGGGGAGTCCGATCATCTCTTCCTCTTCCAGCGTGGGCAGGTAGGCCTTTTTGCAGTTCGGGCAGATGCGGCGCACCAGGCGCTGGGAAATCACGCCTTTCAGCGCCGTGGAGAGCAGGTAGGGCTCGATGCCCATATCCAGGAGCCGGTCCACGGTGGATACCGCGTTGTTGGTGTGCACGGTGGACAGGACCAGGTGGCCTGTAATGGCTGCGCGGATCGCAATTTCCGCCGTCTCCTGGTCGCGGATCTCGCCGACGGAGATGATGTCCGGGTCCTGGCGCAGGATGCTCCGCAGGCCGCTGGCAAAGGTCATGCCCTGCTTATCGTTGATCTGGACCTGATTGACGCCGTCCATGTGGTATTCAACCGGGTCCTCCAGCGACACGATGTTGACCTGTTCGGTGTTGAGCTCGCCCAGCATGGTGTACATGGTGGAGGATTTGCCGGACCCGGTCGGGCCGACGATCAGAATGACGCCGCTCGTATTGTTATGGATCAGATAGTCGAACTTTTCGTAGTTCTTTCCGTTCAGGCCGATGCCCTTCATGGTGAGCATGTTCTGGCTCTTGTTGAGAAGCCGGATGGTGACTTTTTCACCGAAAATCGTCGGCAGGGTCGAGATCCGAAGGTCCACGTCCAGCTGGCGGATCCGCACGTTCGCGCGGCCGTCCTGCGGGATGCGGTGCTCCGCGATGTCGAGGCCGCTCATCACCTTGATACGGGCGATGACGGAATTCTGCGTGTTCTGCGGCACGGTCAGGGCTTCATAGAGAACGCCGTCCACGCGGAGACGGATCACCATTTCCTCCTCGCGCGGTTCGAAGTGAATATCGCTCGCGTTTTCCACGACCGCCCGCTCGATGATCGAATTCACCAGCCGGATGGTCGGAGCGGCATTGACATCCTCTTCCCCGATCTGTGAGCCGGTAAACACGGCATTCTGCGTGGAGAGATCCGTGCTGCGCTCCCGGCGCATCTCCTCGATGGCCTTGGCGGTGCTCTCGCTGCCGTACAGGTTCATGATCCCGCGTTCGATCGATTCGGAACTGGCGATCATGGGAATGACATTTTTCTGCGTCGCCGTGCGGACTTCCTCAATCGCCGGGAAGTCCAGCGGGTCGGCCATCGCCAGGTACAGGTCGCTGCCCGCCACGCGGACCGGCACGACCCTGTTTTTCTTGGCGAGATTCTTGGTCAGTATCTGCGCCATTTCCGGGGAAATCTTTGCGCTGGCCAGGTCAATATACTCAACGCCGAGCTGCATCTGCAGGACTTCCAGGATTTGCTGCTCCGTGACGAAATGATTTTCCATCAATACCGTGCCGAGCCGTTTTCCGGTGCCCTTCTGCATCCCGAGCGCCTGCTGAAGCTGTTGCTCTGTGATGGCGCCTACTGAAACGAGCAGTTCGCCCAGTCTGACATAACCAGCCATAATTTCACCTCAAAGTCTCTCGTTTTTCACCCGATGTCCGACAGCTGACCGACCAGCGAGCGGTAGGAACAGCTGACCTTTTTCTCCGCACCCGGAAGGATTTTGGAGCAGATCGTGTAGGATACATTGAAAATGCCGGAGTAAGATTTCTCATCCGCTGAATCTTTCTGGAATTCCACGCTGAGATCTTTGATGTACAGGGAAGTATACGCGCCGCTGCTGACCAGCATCGTCTTGTCGGTCGGGTCGCCTTCATAGGGCAGATAACAGATATATCCGTTGTTCAGGAAAAAATGCCCGCCGACCACGATCTGATAATTGGCGTTGATGAAAACCACTTCATGATTGTTGTTTTCCGTGACATATTTCGCATAGCACAGAATATCGGACATTGCCGTGTTGACGGTGGACGCCAGCACCTCGCTCTCGGAGACAAATACGTTTTTCCGGTACGAAACAACGGCCGCGTTGACGCTGGTGCTGACCAGCACAGCCAGCAAAGCCATAATCAGGAGCGCCACCAGCAGTTCAACCAGGGAAAACCCGCCTTTTTTTCGCTTTTTTGAAAAAATCCAACGCCGTTTTTTCACCTTCATCAGCCTCCTCCCGCCGTCTTATAGGAGGTCAATTCCGTGCCGCTGCCGGTGTAGACTACGCTTACATCCGTGCCGTTTACCTGGATGGTTCCCTCTTCGCTGCCGCTCTCCTTCTGGGCTTCGTTTTGCTCCACTTCATATTTCGCGTCCAGTTCCTTCGTCCGCTGGCTGATGCGGGAGGCACTCATCAGAAGGCTGTACAGCATCGTCACCGAAAGCACCACAATCAGAAGGGCGCAGAGCGCTTCCACCAGAGTCTCGCCTTTTTGGGAACAAAGCTTCTTTTTCATCTCACTCGCTCCCCTTATTCAGGCTGGAATAGTGCCAGCTTACCTCGGTGTATTCTTCTGTCACTTTTTCGTAATAAAACTTTTGGGATACCTTGCTGCTTATTTTGTACTTCGGGTTCTTTCCATTGACGATGATAAGATCAAACTGTCTAAGGGATTCATACTCATCCAGCTGCGTATAAGTCGGTTCGGCACTCTCATAGGTCTCCGCACTCAGACTCAGGACAAACGGCACATAATGCGTCTCTGAATCGCTCTTGATCGTGAGTGTCATAATCACGGAATAGTCCCGGCTCATTTGAATGGCAACATTAACCGGGAACGTGCTCTTCTGCGCATCCGGAATAATGGTCATTTCCGCTGTCTCGACATGCGGATCTCCGTCGGCATGCGCGGTGTTGTAGGCCGTGACAGCGTTGCAGAGCGCACCTATGGATGATTCCAGGGCTGACGCGCTTTGATTGTCGTCCGCAACCGCAAGCTGATAATCGGGGCCGAACGGATTTCCGGTCATATCCTCGGAATAAATGGTATCTTTAAAATTGGCATATGACTGGCCCTTATTAATGACTGCAGTACCTAAATTATTTTTATTGGAGAATACGGCGGACGGATACCAGTATCCTCCTATGTATATACGGCTCCCGGACTCAAACGGTCCTTTCAGCTTTTTAACGCCCTGAGCGCTCGTAAACTTCAGGTTTCTCATTCCCTCTGTCAGCACCTTCGACGCGGAGCTGAGGGAAAAATATTCCTGCTGTTCTTCATGCCGCTCCTGCACATGCTGGATCCCGGCAGATGCCGCGGCCACTACCACGGCGCCCACCATGGCGCAGATCAAAAAGACCAGGAGCGCAACGATCAGGCTTGCACCTCGATTGGATTTCAGTTTCCGTGCCATGGTGAGTCACCTCCTGTTCAGACCGTATAAAAGCTTCCCCGCAGGATCAGATAGGGAGAATTGTAAGTAACCGCCCATGTGCTGCCGGAAAACAGGCCATCATCAATCAGGCTGTCAAAATACACGTCGTTTTCCGGATCATCATAGGTAACGCCATATCCGCCGTAATAATAACTGTATTCGACCGTCCTGAACTGATAGCAGGACACTGTGTTGCCGGATTCCTCGAATTTCAGCGTCTGACTGTCTGAAGCCGCTGCCGCCGAATAACAGGACGTACAGTCGGCCTGCTGAGCAAAGCCGTAAGCTGTTTTTGTCCCGGCAATCGACCCCAGTGCGAAGCAATTGGAAACCGTGCCGGTCGCACAGAAGCCACAGGCGTTCGAACCGCTGATGCTGCAGTCGGAATAGCAGCTCTCAATACCCGTTCCAGCCTCGTTGGCAAATCCGCAGGCGTTGCCCTGCGCGCTGGTGATCACCGCCCCGGAGACATAGCAGGTATTTATCGTGCCGCTGTTCTGACCCGCAAATCCGCTGGCCTGATAGGCCCCGCTCACGGTTCCGTTCAGAACGGCGCATCTGCTGATCGTGCCGGCATCATTGCGATAGGCGAAGCCGGCCGCCGTCGCTGTTCCGATGACGCTGCTTTCAATAACGCCGCAGTCTGAAATATCTCTCTCGTTTTGATATACAAACCCGGCTGTGATCGCGGCATTTATGCTGGAAGAACTGAGCTTTGATCCGCCGACGCTGCCGTTGTTCGTGTAAACAAAGCCAGCGGCAGAACCTGTGCTGTTATTGACCAGAACAGCGGCGCCAGATACGGTACAGGACGAAACCGTACCGCTGGATCCGTTTTCAAAAACGAATCCGCTGCTGAGCGCGCCCTTTGCCGTGGAAGAAGCAGAGCAGCTGTTCAGCGTCCCGCCATTCATGAGCCCAAATCCCGCGGCTTTTCCGTTTGCCGTATTTTCAGCCGCGACCGACGCGCTGCTCGTCGAACTGGAGATCGCGCCATAGTTGCTTCCAAAGAATCCACCCGCAGAAATCTGCGCTGTTACAGTGGTCCCGGACACAAGGCTGTCGTAAATGCTGCCGCTGTTGTCCCCGGCAAAGCCGTATGCGCTTCCCGCTGCGGACGCCACCGTGCCGCTTAAAACTCTGCAGCCAGAGACGGAATTTTCCGCCGAACTGGAATTCTCCAGGATCATTCCGGCCGCCAGCACATTCCCGTCCACACTCGCGGACTGGACCGTATTGTCCGACATCCGGGAAGACCCATACTGATAACAGGCGAATCCGGAGGCTTCCGAAGCGGGGCTCTTCACGCCGATTCCACTTACGCCGGAACCGGAGATGGAAGCGCTGTACTGGGAGCTCTCCCCGTTTTTCCATACGAAACCGGCTGCATCTCCGCCCGCGGACTTTACCATTGCACTGCCGGCAGAACTTGAAACATTGCTGTTCTGGATTTCCGCGTGGCCAAGGTTTTCCAGCACAAATCCCGCCGCTGCGCCGTTCGACGCTTCCATATTGAAGCCGTTCAGATCGACCGTGCAATTCTTGACCGATGCGCCGCCGCTGCAGGTTCTGGCAAAGCCAGCCGCAGCGGAGGTCCCTGCCGCGGCAGCCTGAAGCTGCACGGAGCAAAGGTCGATCATTCCCGCATTCTCATAGGCGAAACCGCCGATCTCCTCTCCTCTGAGGCCGCTTAGAACGGCACTGCAGCTGCTGAGACTGCCAGACGATTCGTTCAAGTAGACAAATCCGGCTGCATTGCCCGACGCTGCCGATATGGTTCCGTTTACACTGCATCTGATTATCTCGCCGGAATTGTCATATACAAACCCCGCGGTCTGATCTCCTGACACGATGCTGAGCTCCTTGACCGAGCAGTCTGAGATAACGCCATTGCTGGTGTTTGCCATTGCCGCGCCATCGGACAGTGTGGAGGCGGACAGCACTACGTTTGCGACAGCTCCGTCGCAGGTGTCGAAGAGCGGTTTTGCAAGACCGGTGATTGTATGGCTTTGCCCGTCAAACCGGTAAAACTCTGCCAGGTTCACGCCGCCGACGGCCGCGTCTGCAACCTGAACGTCCCTTGTCACCGCAAACTTGATATACGCCTCGGGCATACCTTCCGACAGAGCGCTGATCTCCGCCAGATTGTTCTGCGTCCGAATCTGGAATGCCTCGGAAATCCCGAGCCGTTTTTCATTCGCGGAAATTGCGGCAGCAAAACCGGCATTTACATAGAATCGGTAATCATAGTTATTGGCAGAGGAGAGAATACTGCTGCCCACCTTGTTGTAGCCCCTGGAACCCACCGAAATTTCGAGGTCAGGTGCCAGCGTGCTCTTTACTTTGTCGGCCTCGGGCGTCATCGCCCTGATTGCTGCGGAATCGAACAGATACAGCTGCGAGAACTGCATACTGACTTCCGCACCGTTTGCCAGCATCTGCACCGTTGCAATGGGTGTCGCGCTGACAGAGACCGTGGGTGTCATGGACGCACCGTCCTCAACCTTCAGGGAAATCGAATCGGCCGCTATATCGCTGTTCGTCAGATAGCCGTATCCCGACATGGTGATTGTTTCGTTATCATCCAGTGTTGTCTGCAGCGCGCCGTCCGTGTCCAGATAATGGTATCCGAACTTGCCGTTCGCATACTTTTCATAATAGACGAACACGCCGCCGGCGACTGTCTGAAGCGGCCAGTTTCCGTAATGGATGTAGGTCTCATCATTGCTCGCCTTCACAGCAGCCGGGAACGGATAGTTCCCCTTCTGGCCATTCCACGGATGACTGTTTGTGGAATCCGCACGTCCAAAACCAGACAGATTCAGCTTCATCATCTGCTCATAGCCGCATCCCGCCGCAGTTCCTTCCGTGTCTGAAAGCGTCAGCTTGTTGGAAACCGTATCCGTCAGATAATAGCATCCGCTCACATTCTGTTCCTTGCAGAAGCCCTTCTGAGACCAGGAGTTTCCATGATAGGCCGTTCCGTAATAGGCAATGCCCGTATGAGCCTGGGTTTTGCCCGTGTCGCTGCCAGAAACCGGCGTGCAATAGGTATAACAGTTGGATATGCTTGCCGTCACATTTCTTGGACCGGAATAGATGTCGTTCAGGGCGCCGGTAAGGCCGCCGACGCTGCCCATGTTTGCCAGCCTTTTGCTCCCCGCGATCTGGAGGTTTCCGCCTGAATAGCAGTTGCTGATTTTGTACTGATTCACACCCACCAGGCCGCCAACCGCAACATAATGATTGGCAGCAGTCGGCGTGGCGCATACCAGTTTGTTCACAGCACTGCAGTTCTGGATGGTTCCCATGTTATAACCCACCAGGCCGCCGACACCGCAGCCCGATCCGCCCGTATAGATGACCGTATAGCCGGATACCGCACAGTTGATTACTTTCGTGTCATCCTCAACACCGTTCTCCGTATCCCGGTATACCAGGCCTGCCAGTACTCCGACGCCGGTCGTCAGACTGGAGTCGCTGTACCTATTTTCAATGTATCCCGAGTTGTTGGCCGGATCCGAAGCCGTCATAACGATATTCTTCAGAATGCCCTTGCGGACCTCTCCGAACAGACCCACGAACTGATAATTGTCATCCTTGGCGCAGCTCACGCAATAATCGATGATCTTGTGTCCGGTGCCGTCATATATGTTCTGGAAGTTCTTGGGATAGTATGTTTCTCCGGTATAGCTGTTGGTAAATCCCCAAGCCTTTCCATTGAGTGTGGACGGGCGTCCGATCGGCATGTTGCGGTAAGCACGGTTCGCCTCGGAGGTATCCATCAGATCGAAATGGACTCCGCAATAAGTTTTGGTATAAAGGGAGAAATCAATATCCGTCTCCTGAATGAAATCGAATTTGTCGTGGTTGGGATTGTTTCCGGGATTCCAATAGTAGCAGTAGCGTCCGATCGCGTTGAGCTGTCTCGCCGAACGGACATAGACGTTCTGCGGATCGTCCGGTTTGCTGGAGTTTCTGGTCTGCGCGGAATTTTCGCCCATCGGGTTGGGGTTGATCGCGTTCTTGGCGAAATGAGGATTATAGAAGAATGTATAGTTGTTGAGAATCTGATTGCTGGTGTACTCCGCCGAACTGGCAGATTTGATTACGAACTTGTCGTAGAAGGTCGCTGTGGTGTTTCTGGACGTATCCTGCAGCTCAAACGGGAACTGATAGATATATAGGTTCTTCGCCGCAAACTGGTTTTCCGCCTTTTCTTCCGCAGTATCGGTCTTTTCAAGGCTTTCAATTATACCGGTCTGGGGGTCGATTTTGCATTTCTTGAACGACAGGGTGCTTTCCGTCTCCAGCTTAACAGCCATTCCTGCTCCGGGCGTCTTTGCGATATTCACGGTCTGCTGGCTGCCGTCATTTAAGGAATACACGAAATCACTCAGCTGATAGACGGTCATAATGGCGTAACCGTCTTCCATGCAGGTCTTTTTATCGCTCAGCGTATTGAGAAGCCAGCGTGTTCCGTCATCCGTTCCGGTCGTCTCTCCGGTGGACATGCTGGTAATGCCGTACAGGCCGTAGTCACCGTCGGTATAGCGTTCGTAATAGACGAGGGCCACCTGGATGGTGTACTCCATCGGCCAATCGCCGTGATGGACGCTCTCTCCCTCGAGCTTTGCAAATGGGAACACGCAGTTTTCCTTCGTGTACAGATTGATGTTATACGGATACCCCGGGATCTTTTCCGCCTCCTCCGTCAATGCCAGCTGCGCATATTTTTGGGATGTTACAGCCGCATTGGTGGCGGAATAATCCTCGTTGTAGTCCTTCTGCTTCAGATAAACGCAGCCCGTCAGCGAGGCTCCCGCCGAAAGAGAACCGTAGAACCCGCCGCTGGTGCTGGTGTCCAGCGCCCCGCTGCTCTTGCAGACCTTGCCATATGCCGTGCAGTTCGAATAACTGCCGCCGGAAACCACACCGGTCATGCCGCCCGCGTAACTGTCCGCCGTCACGTCGGAGGTGGAATAGCAGCTGCTGACCGCGGCAGAACTGGACTGTCCGACCAGCCCGCCCGCATATCTCGAAGCGTTAATTTTTCCGGATGAATAGGAAGTCTCGATGCTTCCCCCGTTCATCTGCCCAACAAGCCCGCCAGCATACCGGCTTCCAATCGTGTTGATCGCGGCAAAGGATGCAGAAATCCGGGTCTGAGAAGCGTAGCCGACCAGCCCGCCCACATACGATGATGATGAAGAGACCGTATACTTGGCTCTTCTCTCCTCCATCATGTTCGGATAATTTTCTTCATCAACCGCCGTCTGATTGACAAAGGGGACCTGCTCGTTGTCGCTCGTGGAAAGATAGACGCCGCAGTTGAGGATCTGGCAGTCCGACACAGAACCGGCCAGTGCGCCGACCTTTGCTGTTCCGCTTACAATCGGATCGACCATTGTCAAATCATGAATCTTCCAGCCGGTGATGGTTCCAAAAAGACCCGTTCCGGATGCGCCGCCGGACTGAATCTGGAAGTTCCGGATTTCTCTTGCAGCCCCGTCATATTCCGACTGATCATTGAGCGTTGCGTTGACGACCGGAGCGAAGTAGGCGATCGGGGAGACAGCCGAAGTCAGATACTCGTCGCCGCTCCAGGTATAGTTGTCCACCAGAAAATCAATATCCCGCACCTGGGAAATCAGCACCTTCTGATCGGCTGCAAACTGACAGATGCTGGCCCGCAGGTTGTTCAGATGCCGGACATAGCCGATTTCGATTTTGTCCGTGTCCCCGTCCTGCACTCTGGTTTCAAACAGACTGTTGGTCGCCAGATAAGTCCCGTTTCCGTTTTCAATGAAGATGTTGCTGTCCTCGTTCAGCTTGAATACCACCTTAATGGTAATATCCAGATTGTTCCCCGGTGTCGGGTAAGTGCTCGAACCATCGGACAGTTCAAATTTTCCGTTTCGGACAATATCGCTGAAATGATAGCCATCCTGCATGCTGTCGAGCAGAATCCGGAATCTCATCTTGTCGCCGGAAATCTGAAAATCCCTCCGGCCCTGTAATGTTTCTTCGACAGCGGCGCCCGTTGTCTGATCCTTCAGGGCAACGGTAATGGTGAGCCGTTCTTCCGTATTGATGAGATCGTAAAGATTGTCGCAGGTGAAATCAAGATACAGCTCTTCACTGTTGATGACCTTGGCGTCCACATGAAATTCGCTCGGCAGATCCGCTGCGCTGGTCGCATCGATTTTCCCGCCATAATAGCCCAGCATCGGATTGTGCTTTTTACGGGTGCTGTCAGCCCGGTCCTTTAAGTTCGGCGCTGTTACATCCGTATAGGCGAAGTCGCTCTCGGCGTAAAACACGCCGTAGACGTCACCGGTAGAAGGATTGAATTCCACAATAAAAGAGCCGTTCAAAAGGTCCTTTTCCAGAGACGTTTCATCGACCAGGTAGGAATACATGCGGCTGGTATCGTCGCTCGAGTCAAAGTAGAACATCTGCTTCCAGAGGTCCTGATTTTTATTCTCAACCGTGAAAAAATCCTGCGGAGCGGCCGTCAGCTTTTGGGCCTCATAGGAACCTTCCGCAATTTCTTTCAGCGTCTCCAGCTGTCCTGTCGACTTTTCGCCCATCAGTTTATTCTGGACCGAAATATATATTTCCCTCGCGGTATCGTTCAGCTCCGTAAACTTCAGATTTTTTTTCGCGGATACGATCAGCGGAATGGAAACAGCAGCCAGTACGGCGAGAATGGCCACCGCAATCAACAGCTCGCTCAGAGTAAAGCCCTTATTCTGTTTTGCTTTTCTCTTTATCCCCAACATACTTCTGTCTCCATACCGTATCCGGATTTATCGGTTACACACGTTTGGCTTTCTGTTACCTTATTTTATCATCTATTTTAAATCTTTCAATACTATTTTTTAATTTTTTTGATATTTTCGTCACAAAGAATTTAAATTAGTTGTAAAATATCACCATATGGTTACATACAGTTCCTGTAAATTCATGACCTTTGGGGCAGCGTGAATCGCGTGGTAATATTTCCCATAGCTCTCGCGGTGTTTCCCTGTGAAACCTATGCTTGAATTTTTCCTCATTGTCGTTTATAATCAAACTTGCTTCCGCCGGTGTGATGGAATTGGCAGACGTGCTGGACTCAAAATCCAGTGGTAGCGATACCGTGCGGGTTCGACCCCCGCCACCGGCACCAAAGCAATATAATCCGAACCTTTTTCCAATCGGAGACGGGTTCGGATTATTTGTTTTCTTTGACAGATTTGAAACTACCCACTTCCGAAACGGTGTCGTCAAGAGGCTGGAATCAAAGCCAAGAGGGCCGAGAAAGGCAAAAAAGCATAAGGAGGATTTGGTAAAATGAAAAACAAGGTCACCTGCACGTTCAACATAGATACTGGCTGCGTAGAAGTTCAAATGTCAAACGGGACGCGGCTTTCTATCGACTGCACCTCCGTCGAAAACGAACTTGCTGATAATATGTATCAGCGGCGTGAGCTGGATTATCTGATTTACAACGATCCCGCCGCTTACGCGAACCTGATTCTGAACGGCGACCCAGAAAAGTATCTGAGGGAAGTAACAATATACGAAAATCTTGATAACTAGCATTTGCGAAGGGGATGGAACGATTTGTTCCTCCCCTATTTAATAAAAAACCGGCCCGGTACGCCGCTATCAGCGACGTACCAGGCCGGTTTTTTATGAGAAATTACCCATCCTTACTGCCTACGTTTGTCGTCATTGTCTCCCGCAAGGCTTTCCATTCAGCAAATTCTTTTTGTCCCTCCTCGCTTTCGTAGAACGAAAGTATGTCGGGGAAAATGCATCGAGCAATTGCTTCAATTTCGTGCTGCGGAATATTGGTTTCATTGACCGATTTTTTCCGTCTGCCCAAGATGCTGCCTCCATGGTTCTATTCAGTTTTCAACGCCTCATGAAAGGCCATCACAGCTGGGAATGAAAATAAAGATGGTGCGCCATACGAACATCTCTGCTAAACTGGGAGAAGCAGGTGAAGTCCGGTTGCTCCGTGGTGGATTTTCACCCCGTTTGTTCAACGTGGACGAATTGCCCAAGAGAACAGCAGTATGTTGCGTCACCATCGGTGAAGAGCACGAGTAGCAAAGTTCGGATACCCACCCGGGCAATTCCCAACCTGCTTTTTGTTCAGGAGGGATCGCCATGCAAGACCTATTAAACAGTGCCATGGGACTGGATGTACACCGCGACATGATCGTCGCCTGTCTGGCAAAGGGAGAGCTCGGCGGCGAGCCGGAAATTGAAATCCGTTCTTTCAGTACGCTCATTCCGGAGATGCGGAAGCTCCGCGACTGGGTTCTGGAAACAGATTGCCATCATGTTGCAATGGAGAGTACGGGCATCTACTGGCAGCCCATCTACGAAATGCTGGAAAGCTGTTTTGACGGTGAAATCAACATTCTGGTGGTTAACGCACGCCACATGAAGAACGTGCCCGGCCGCAAAACCGACATGCGAGACGCGCAGTGGATTGCGACGCTGCTGCGTGCGGGCCTGCTGAAGGGCAGCTTTATTCCGGATAAGGCGTTCCGAGAGCTTCGTCATCTGACCCGCTATCGAAAAAACATAGTGCATGATATCACTGCGCAAAAGAACCGCATTGACAAATTCCTGCAAAGCTCCG
>Ga0163159_1003208_pt1 | contig 12570 bp, 14 predicted proteins | sample BioMet9_FD_108702 | JGI IMG/M metagenome (GOLD analysis project Ga0163159, IMG submission 108702) | Microbial communities from bioreactor (seeded with sewage sludge) at Lawrence Berkeley National Lab, California, USA - Biofuel... | ecosystem: Engineered > Bioreactor > Anaerobic > Unclassified ... | reverse complement strand
GATGTGCCGGATGGCCTTTGCGCGGTCACGGTGCCGGTGGACGATGTGACGGCGTTGGGAGGATCGCTGCAGCCGGGCACCAACGTTGACGTGTACCAGACGACCGGTGCGACGCCGACGCTGCTCGCTACGGGAATCCCCGTGCTCGCGACGAGCAATACGAGCACGGCCATGAGCGCCGGCACCTCATCATCGCTGTTCTCCGCCGGGGCGGGCATAGCATCGGTTTCGTGGGCGACGCTCGCCGTCGAGCCCGAGAACGTTCAAGAGATGGTTGCGGCCGCATCATCCGATGCTCTGTTTCTCGTGTTGCCCGGTGCGGGCGCAGCGTCCGATGCGGCGCAGGCGGATGGAGGAAAAGCATCGGCCGCGACGGCGGCAGCCCCATCGGTTTCCTCGGGGGCCTCGAGCGCGTCATCGACGAATCATCCTGCTGCGATGGCGGCTGCCTCGGGTGGCGCGATGCACGCGACGGGAGGCGAGCGCTCATGAGCGCGGAAAACGACCGGTTGGCGCTTTGCACATCGGGAACGGTCGCCGAGGCGATCTCGGCCCGCGTGACGGTATTCGCCGACGGCGAGAGCTGCCGGCGGGAGCTCGCGAGGAATCGCGCCGTCGAACGGGTGATCGTGGACGCGCAGGTGCGCGACGTCGAGCCGATCAATCTTGTCGCAGCGCTCAGGAAGGATTCGTCGGAGCGGGTTATCTATCTGGTGGGACTCGACCCGACACCTTCGCTTCTCAGCCGCGCCTACGCAGCGGGCGTCGACGAGGTCATCACGCCGGCGCAGGTGCGAATCATGGCCACCGGCGGGCAGACGCTGCTCGACGATGGGCTTCCGCGAATGGGGTGGGACACGGAGAAGATGTCCTCTTGGGCGGATATCAGAAGCTCCTCTGCGGGTTCGATCGCTGAGTACGTCGGCGCGGAAGTGGAGAGCGAGGGTTTCCCTTATGGCGATAAAACCGTAGCCGGCGAGCCGCCTGCGGCGGCTGGATTTCCGTCGCTGGTGCCCGAAAAAGCTGCGTCGGGGACGCGGATGCCATCGGATGCGGGCGATGAGCTGCCGCAGAAACCAGTTGGCTTTCGGGAACGGCTCGCATGCGATGATACGTTGCCGGCGCCGGAGGAGCCATCGGATGTGCGCGGCGAACAGGTGTCGAATCCGTCCGATTCGCCGTCGGGTTCAGACGGACGGGTTCCGGACTCGCGGGCGTCTTCGTGCGCCGATGGCCGACTTGGGCAGAAAACGGATCCCGTTGGAGGTGCAATGTGCGCCGGCGGCGTCGATGAGGCGTCAGCGGCTGATGACCGCTGCGGCCTGGTGCTCTCCTTTCTATCCGGAAGCGGTGGTACCGGCAAGAGCACGCTCTCGTTGCTCATGGCGCTGCTTCTCCAACGCATCGGCTTCCGCGTTGCGCTTGTCGACCTCGACCTGCAGTTCGGCGATATCCGTTTTATCGCCGAGGGCGAACCGCTTATAACCAAGGACGATATGCCTTTCTTGCAGTCAAACGAGCTGACGATCGACCGGTTCCTCGACGAGAGCGGTTTATGTTTCATCTCGCCGCCCGAAGAGCCGGAGCTCGCCGAGGAGGTCGTGGAACTCGTCCCGGAAGTCGTCGGCCTTGCCGCGCGCCGTGCCGATTTCGTCGTCGTTAACACGGGGTCGTTCTGGAACGACCTGCACGCGATGGTCCTCGAGCAGTCCGATCTCGTCTGCTTCGTCATGGATCAGCGCGCCACCTCGATTAACAACTGCAAACGATGCGTCGAGCTCTGCACACGGCTCGAGATTCCGTATTCGAAGCTCCGCTACGTGCTCAACCGCTGCTCCTACCATGCGCCGTTCACCACGTTCGACTGTTCGCTCATGCTCGGAGGACCATCGGTATACGGCGTCGACAGCGGGGGCTCGCTGGTCGATGAGCTGCTCGAAGTCGGAGCCCCGCACGAGCTCATCGAAGCGCGCAACATGATGGTCTGCTCCATGGCCGAGATGATTGACCGCATGCTCGAGGAGTTCGGCATCGGCGGCGCGCCACGGGAAAGCCTCAAGCCCCTGTTGCGACGCAAGTACATCACCTCTCTGAAGAAGAAGCGCAAGGAGGTGGTTGCCGATGCTGTCGGAAAGGACCCGGTCGAACGTTCTCGTCGATGACGGGGAGCGGGATGCGCTCAAAGGCGGATACCGCCGATTGTTTCGCGATGCATTGTTCGAGCAGTTGCCCAGCGAGCGTATTGCGGCGTTGCTCAAGACCGATACCGAGCGCGCCGAACGAGAGGTCGCGGGCGCGCTCCGGCTCATCGCGAAGCAGGATCGGTTCTCCTGGATACCCCGCGAGCAATCAGCTCAGCTGCAGCATGAGGTACTCGACATGGTCGTGGGCTATGGCCCGCTCGAGGCGCTGCTCGCCGATCCCGAGGTGACCGAGATCATGGTCAACGGACCCGCGAAGGTGTTCTATGAGCGCGCGGGCCGCATACAGCTCTCCGATGTCTCGTTTTCGGGTACCGCGCAGGTCGAGCTCGTCATAGACCGGATACTCGGGCCGCTAGGGCGACATGTTGACGAGCAGAGCCCGATGGTGTCCGCGCGGTTGCCTCAAGGTTACCGCGTCAATGTCGTGATCGCGCCGATCGCACTCGAGGGACCGGTCATCACGATCCGCAAGTTCAAACGGGATATCACGTCGCTCGAGGAACTCGTCGCGCGCGGCGCGCTCGGCGAACGGCTCGCGCAGCTGCTTGGCTGGCTCATTCAGGCGCGGTTCAACATCGCGGTTACCGGCGCCACCGGCAGCGGGAAGACGACGTTTCTGAACGCGCTTTCCGCGCGCATACCCCATGAGGAGCGCGTCGTGACCATCGAGGATGCGGCCGAACTGTCGTTTTCGACGCATCCCCATGTCGTGCGGCTCGAAGCACGCGCGAAGAGCACCGAGGGCACCGGCGAAGTCACCATCCGCGAACTCGTCATCAACGCGTTGCGCATGCGTCCCGACCGCATCATCGTCGGGGAATGCCGCGGCGCGGAAGCCCTGGACATGCTTCAGGCCATGAACACGGGACACGACGGATCTCTCACGACGCTTCATGCGAATTCGCCGCGCGATGCGGTCTCGAGGCTCGAAATGATGTCCCGGTACGCGGTCGATCTGCCGGTAGAGATACTCGAAAGGCAGATCGCATCGGCGCTGGATATCATCGTCCATCTGGAGCGGGATGCATCCGGGGAGCGTCGGGTGGTCGAGGTCGACCACGTTTCGGCGGACGCGCGCGGAATCGTGCTCGACCCGTTCTGCAGATGGGAACGGGCAAGCCAAGAGCATATCTGGGGCGCCACGCCCTGGATTGGGCGGATTACCGAACGGGTTACGGGGCTTGAGGAGGAGGTGCGCCGATGGGAATCATCCTCTTGTGCCTAGCTCTTATCGCCGCGCTTTTCGCGGCCGCGCTGATCGGTCCGCTGCTTCCGCCCATCGTGGAGTCGATGGTTCTGGCGCGCCGCACCCGACGGCGCATGGGCACCCGCGCGTCGACGCCAATCGAGGCCATGTTGAACCTCGGTTTTCCGCCGTTCCGCCATCTCGCTTCTTTTCTGCTGGGACATACGGGCTTTTGCTCGATGGTCGGGCAGACGACACGTCTTCTGAAAGATGCGGGCATCGAATGCGCACCTCAACCGGCGGGCGAGCTTATCCTACTGGTTATCCCGCTTTGGTTTCTGGCTATCTGGGCGTTCACCGGATCTCTGCCGGGGGCCGTGGTCGTGACGCTGCTCGCCGCAATCGTGTTTCTCGTCATGCAGTCCCGACGCTATACGCGTCTTTCTGCGGATATGGTGCGCCAGCTCCCCGATGCGCTGCACGACCTGGCCATATGCTCCGTGTCGGGGCTGACGCTCTCGCAAGCATTCGAACGCACGGCGAATAGCCTGCGTCCGCCGCTCGCGGGCGAGTTCGCGCAAGTGGCTTCCGACCTGCAGGCGGGAAAGAGCGTCGACGAGGCTATGGAAGCCCTCAAAGAGCGTATTCCGTTAGCGGAGATGGAATATCTCGCCGTCGCTCTTTCGGTGCAGAAGCGGACGGGCGGGTCGCTCAAGACGCTGCTCGACCGGAGCGCGGAAGCGGTGACGGCTTCGGGCGATCTGCAGCGTACCCTGCAGGTCCAGACCGCGCAGGCACGTCTTTCTGCATGGATAGTGACGCTACTGCCCATAGGCATCCTGGCGGTCGTGACCTGCGCGAATCCGGGGTATCTCGATCCGTTTCTCGCATCGCCTCTGGGCTGGGGGCTTCTTCTCGCTGCCATCGGCATGGAAGTCGGCGGCGTCATCATGATTCGGCGGATTCTGGGATTGAAGGTGATGTGATGGTCGCGCTTGCCATCGCCGCCTGCGCTCTGGCGGCTGCTTCCGGTTTCCTCGGCGTTCCCGCATTGCTCGAGATTGATGCGCATCGGCGACGCCGTGCGAAGCGTTCGGTCCACGGGCATTCGGATGCGGGTGCGTCCGCGGAATCGCGGGCGGGCATCGGCGGCATCGTCGCACGTGCGGCTGGCGTTCTGCGGGCGAAAAGCATGCGGGAGAATGCCGAATACGAATTTCCGCGGATGCTCGAGATAATAGTGCTCGGGCTTCAGGCGGGTCTATCGTTCGATCAGTCGTTCGGGCTCTACCTCGATCGGTTCGATACGCCGCTCGCCAGGCGTTGTCGCGTCCGCTGCATCGCTTGGCTGAACGGTTTGGAGAAGCGGGAGGATGCGTTGCGCGGACTCGCCTCGACGCTCGACATAGATGCATTCTACCGTTTGTCCGATGTCGTGGTTTTCGCCCTTCAATTCGGCGTGCCGCTCGCGCCGTTGCTCTCGTCGTTGGCGGATGACGCACGCAAGACGAGCCGTGCGCATATTCAGGAACGGATTTTGAAAGCTGGTACAAAAATGCTTGTGCCAACCGGCGTGCTAATTCTTCCCGCGATGCTGGTGCTCGTGATGGGGCCTGCGGTACTTCAAATGGCAGAGGAGTTTCTCTGAGCCACGTAAATGGCAAATGTATGGAACGGATGAGAGGAGCAGGGGATGGGACGGAAGAATCTGATGCGGACGAATGGTGGACCACGACATGGAATCGAGTTTTCGGGTATGGCGGCACATGCTGACACCGCGCATAGGGGTCGGACGTCAATCGTGCGGGAGCCGACGGGTCCGGTCAGCGGGATCACCGGTATCGGTGAGCGGGGGAGGGTATTTATCGCGCGCGCTCAAGCCCGGAGTTTCTGCGCGCTGTCCGCTTTCGGGCGCAGACTTCGCGATTCGAAAGGGCAGGGCACGACCGAATACGCGATTCTCGTCGGCGTTCTCGTCGTCATTGCAATCATCGCCGTCGGCCTGTTCAGAGGGAAGCTTCAGGAACTGTGGACCTCGATTGCAGACGGCATCAACGGGCTCTGAGCGCATGGGAGATAGAAACGGACATGCATGCCATTTACGTGCGATGCTGCGAGCGGGGAGCGGCCAGTCGACCGTCGAGTTCGCTATCGTCGCGATCGTCGTGCTCATCATAGCCTCGGGAATCTATACCGTATGGTCGTTTGTCAGCGAAGGCGCGTTGGTCATGCATGCAGCCGATAGCGCGGCGCATAGTCTGGGCCCTTTTCAGCAGCTCAGGGACACGTTTCTCTTCTGAGAAAGAGCATCTGAGGAGGTGCCACCATGGACGATCGCCGCGATGTTCGCGCTCGGCTCGCTTGCCGCGTCGTTGGATCGGCGGTATTCGGCGGAAGTAGAAGCACGTCTGGGCAGACGACCGTCGAGGCAGCGTTTCTGCTCCCGGTGCTGTTCCTGTCGCTGCTGATCCTTCTCCAGCCAGCGCTTCTCCTCTATGACCGTATCGTCATGGAGGGAGCGGCATCTCGGGCGGCACGACTTGCCGCAACCGCTTCGCCGGCTGCGGTCGAGAGGGGCGCGGTGGAGGAGATCGCACGCACGTATCTGGGCGCTATTCCGCCGGTCGGTATCTTTCATGTCCATGAGGGAGGCTGCTCGTACGAGATCACGGTGTTAGGCGACGAGTCGTCTGAGGAGGTGACGGTCGACATCGTGAATAAAGTTGACCCACTGCCCCTGATCGGTATCGGCGCCGCAGGACTCGGGCTGACTGATGGCTCAGGGCGTTTCACGGTCGAGGTCAGCGCAACGGAGCCGACGCAGCCGGACTGGGTCTGGGATAGCGGTGCCGGTGCGCCGGGCGATTGGGCGGGGAGGTGGATGTAGATGCGCGTCTTCTTCGATGACGAGGGCGGGTTCACGCAGGTTGGCGTCATCATGGCGCTCTTGCTCTCCCTTGCGCTGCTTGTCACTTCGGTACAGGTCTATCGCACGGAATCGACTGCCGGCGAGATCCAGTTCGCCGCAGATGCGGGTGCGCTGGCAGCCGAGAACGTCGTCGCGGAATACTATGTGGTGGCACGTGCCATCGATGCAGCGATACTTTCCGTATCATTGCTTGCGCTCACCGTTATCGTCGTGGCCCTCGTGGTCACCGTCGTGCCCGGAGGGCAGGCGGTAGGTGCGAAGCTTCTCGATGCCGCTCGGCATATCGTGAAGTTCCGCGACTCGTTCGCCCGCACCTGCGGACATGCGCTCGAGGCTACCGAGAAGGTTCTTACATTTCTGGCAGCCATCGATGCCGCCGAGGTCATCGGGCAGAACTCAACTCCGACCTGCTCGTATCGCGGTTTCGCGGTCATTATGCCCCTGACCGGCGAGAGCACGTTTCCCGCCGATGAGACCGACGAGGCTCTCGACGAGCTGGATCAGGATGCCGAGCGCGTCCACGAGCAGTCGGCGGCAGCGCTCCAGGCGGATGCCGACATGAAGGATTCGAAAGAGCGCGCCTATCAGGAAGATTGCGGCGCAGCTCCCGGGTATTGTCAATACGAGCGTGCCGACACCCTGGCGGGGCTCCCCGCAGCTCTGAACCCCCGCTACGCCTCGGCGGATCTCTGGAGCTTTGATGTGGCACTCGAACGTGCGCGGGCATACTATGATGCGCGCCTCGGGCTCGAGCGGCCGGAAATATACGGCGATGCGGAGCTGGGAGAGTCGGTGGCACGCCGGGCGCTTTATGCCTATGCAGTCGAGCGGCTGCAGGGCGCTTATGCCTATCTTGATGGCGATGGGGTGCTGCAGGCATCGTTTCCTACTCTTCCCCATAACAGCGCTCAGATCCGGGAGACGCATCTATATACCGACGCGGATTACCCGGTCTCATCCGATGGCATCCTGCATGCCTCCGCAGGATGCTCTGGGTATCAAGAGGCGGGCGGGAGCGGTTGGGAATCGGTGGCGGATGTGGAAAGCGGGACCTATCGGATATGTCCGCGTTGCAATTTCTCGACAGCGACGCTCGGAAAGACGGCCGCCATCTCCCATAACGCCGCGAACGGGTTCGAATACCATTACGAAATCATTGCCGAGGAAGCTGCGCGCTACGCCGAGAGCTCGAGAACCTACGAGAAGGAAACGCGCGAGTCCAAAGACGCGCTCTCCGATGCCATGGATACGTTTAAGGAGGCTGCTGACAAGCTGCTATCCGGAGATGCTCGCATCGTTCCCAAGCCGCCGGGTCGCGCGGGATGCGTGGCCGTTGCGGTGGACACGGATGAGCATACGATCTCGGATCTGGTATCGATGCCGTTCGTGCGTTCTTCGGCTACGCTCCGAAAGCGCGTAGCGGTCAGTGCCGCCCAGCTTGTGGAAGAACCCGCAAGCGAAGATGAAACGTTTATCACGAGCATGCTCGACGGGTTCGCCGCAAAAAGCGATGAAGGGAATGCGATCGGCGCGCTTGTCGCGGGAAGCGATACGCTTCTCTCGCTGTGGAGCGCATCGTTGTCCGTCTACCGCAACGGCATCGACGGGTTTGCGGAAGGGGTCGAGAACGTCATAAACGCGATACCGCTCATCGGGTCGACATCGCTCGGCTCATGGGCACGCGAAAAGTTCCTCAGCACAGTGGACGATCTGGGGTTTTCGCCTCCCGAGCTCGGATCGCCGAAGGCGGTGACGGTGAATACGGAACATGTACTCTCCGCATCCGGGCATTCGCTGGATACGCTGCTTTCTGAAACGCCGGTCATCGGCGATACGCTCTCGCAGGTCTTCGGCGAATACGGCCTTGGCACTCTCGGCTTTCTCTCGGAGGAACTGAGGCGGGCCAGCGGCGGGAACGGAGGCGGTTGGTCATGAGAATTAAAAGACCTGCTGCCGCCCGCTCATATTCTGCGCGTCGTTGTCACGGGAATGCAACGCTCGATTCCAAAAGGAGACTCAGCGAGCTCGGAATCGATGAAACAGGGCAGATGGCCGTCGAGCTCGTGGTATGCCTGCCCGTGATTCTTGCAATAGCGCTTTTCGTCATCCACGGCCTCGTCTATGCCTCCGCGGCAGCGCGCTGCGACGAGCTAGCTGCAGCGATGGTGCGGGTCGAGGCGACCTCGCCTGCGCGTGGGGTCGACGAGGGCGCTGTCTGCTCGAACATAGAGGCGGATTTGCGCGAATCCTTCGCCTCTTATCCCGGGGTGTCGTTCAACGTCATGTCGGAATGGGTCGATGGTATCGACGGCACCTTGGTCGAAGAGCAAGGCAGCGCCTTCAGCATCGCGCCCCATCATGTGCGCTACACGGTGATCATGAACTATCTTCCCGTAGGGTTTCCCGCGTCGCTTTTCGGTATGCATATCGATGGTGCCGCGCACACGAGGACCTATACGATCGATCCCTATAAACCGGGCATATGGATGTGAGGAGGGAAGGCCAATGGTGCAAACGCATCGTCAGAGCGGAGGAGGCCAGCCTGTGTCCCATCGGGCGACGGTGCTCGTTTTCATCGCAATCGTCATCGTTGCTATCGTTGCGCTCAGCGTGTGCCAGATACTTGCCAGATCGGAGTCGAGCGTTGTCGTGGAGGTCGATGCGATTATGCACGACGCGGATGGATTCTCTGACGAAGAAAATCCATCCGCCGATATACCCGCCTTTCCCGAACTCCCGGCCGATATCAGAGTGGTCAGAGCCTCGGCGGATCGCGGCATCTACGAACTCGAATCCGACAGTTCCGGTAGAGAAGCTGCTGCGCTGATGAAGGGGCAGCTCGGCACGGCGGGCTGGACGGTTGTCGCGTTGGATGAGAACGGGTCGGCAACGGTGGACGCGGGCGGTGCAGTGCAAGTTGGGGAAACAGCCCTCGGAGGACAAGCCGAACAATCCTCTTCGGCGGAGCGCGCATATGGATATTTCTCGGCATTCCCCCCTGATGCTTCTTCGGGAAGCGAATGGGAATCCGGCGCATCGGGCACCGGTGAAGTCGCGGTTCTGTTCGTCCAATGGGAGGATTGCGGCACCGGAAGCGTGATGCTGATACAAGCGGGGAGGGGAAAGCTGTGATTGTTTATCGCTTGCGCATGGCGGATACGTTTCATGATCGGCTAAGAGGGCTCATCGGTCGCGTCGATGGATTCCTGCATACCGGCGAATTGCTCGGATTCGCGGATTGTCGGAGCATACATACCTTCGGGATGATCCGACCGATCGATATCGTGTTCTTCGACGGTGCGGGCAGCGTCGTATACGCAGAAAAGCGTCTTGTTCCCGCTCGGTTTCGCATGAGGATGGATGCATATCTGGTGTGCGAACGGTTCGCCGAAGATACGCCGTGGTTTGAAATGGGCGATCGGGTTTTCATCGTCGAGGGTTTTGGAGAACATACCCTCGAGAAGGTGCTGTATGTTCAAGATAAAGAGAAGGGAAAAGACGATGAAAATCTGTCCAAGCTGCAAATCAGTGACATTCGATGATATGGAAATCTGCTATGGATGCCTGTATCCGTTCAAAATGGCAGACGAGGCTGCCGGTACGGGGCAATCGGTGCGTTCATCGGGAGGCGTGTCGAAGACGCCCGCGCCCTCTGCGGACGTAAGAGCCGCATGCGAATCATCCGATGCGCCCTTGCGCGAAATGGGCCGAATGCCGCGTAACCCCGCAGATGAAACCGGTTTCGAGCCTCTGGACGAACTCAGAACCGTTGAGATACAAACGCGTCTGATCGAACGCAGAAAGGGTGAAGCGCTCGGGGACCGGAAGCCAACGGTCGGGCGTTCGCGTTTCATCCTGAGGTCCGTCGGAGAAGAAGACCGGGAATTCTTCCTGCCGGAAATTGAAGGTTTCACCCTTACGATCGGGCGTTCAACGGTCAACGAGATCATAGTGCGCGACCTATCCGTTTCGCGACGTCATGCTCGTCTCACCTATAGGGAAGGCGATTTCTTCGTCGAGGATCTCAATGCGACGAATTTCACATTCCTCGACGGCATTCCGCTGCTTGAAGCCCATCGGTTCAAAACGGGCGAAATGCTCGGCGTGGGCACGGCGAGCGTGCTGTTTGCCGCGACATCCGCAGATGCGCAGAGTTCGGCGGCGGCACCCCTCGTCGAAGCCGCGATCTGAGCGCATCGCCATGCTCAGGATATCTAAAGCTTGATCGAATTCTCCATATGAAGCGTCTGCACGATGATTTTCATAAGCGTTTCATCGGAGATATCCGGTTCGGATTTGATGAGATGAATCAAGCCGTAGATCAGCATGACAAATGTCTCGTAGACGTAGTCGATCTCGATGGTGTAACGCGCGGCGTACGCGGCGACCGTCGAGCGATTGACGACCTCGGCGACCTTCATGACGGTTCGCTCTTCGAACAGGCTCCAGAGCCGCGCATTGCTGTCGAGACGCAGGCTGTGCCTGAACGAGTCGGCGTCGAAGAGCTGCTCGCGGGTCATTTGCACGCAGCTGCGCAGAGCGCCTTCGACATCGCCGGGCACGCGCTGCGCATCCCAAGCGGCGACCTTCGCCGCGAAATCGTCGATATAGAAGTTGAGGACGGTTTCGACGAGAGCATCCTTGTCGGGGAAATAATAATAGAAAAGCGAACGTGTTACGCCGGCGGCATCCGTGATGTCTTGCACGGAAGTTTTTGCAATGCCGCGGGTTTCGAACAGGTTGCGTGCGCAGATGAGTATCTCCTGCCGCCGTTCCTCGGGATTCTTGTTCACGCGTACCCGGGGCGCCGATGCTTTCGCGCTTTCGGATTTTAGAGCAACAGAGGGGTTTGCGGTGCGGTCGGCTTTCCCTCGTATATCCTCGGCCATCGTCGTCCTGCTCATGATAATCCTCTCGCATCCCATCGCGAATCAACCGTGCGTGCCGATGAACCCCAACGACTACAAGATTGGATGTTTATTGACGAGTTGTCAATATTGAATTGCTGAAATTGACGAAACTGCACTATGAAGCCAAGCGCACGGACAACAAACGCGGCGAATGCAGAGCGAACGCGCATGCCTATTCTGCTGTATGCATCTTGCCTGCGGGATCAGCCGTGTTCCCGCCCTGCCCATGGCATGCGTTGCGATATTCGCTCGGCGTCACGCCTTTCAGCTGCCTGAAGACCTTGTTGAAATAGCTGTGGTCGGAGAAACCGACTTCTTGGCAGATCTCGCCCACGGTCTTGTCGGTCTCCGCCAGAAGCTCGGAGGCCATATTGATGCGTAAGGTGTTGATGTAGCTTCTAAAATGGCAGTTGAACTGCTGCGAGAAGATGCGGCTCAGATACGAGGGATGCACGTAGACGTTCTTGGCGACGCTGTCGAGGGATATATCGTTATCGGTGAAATGGGATGCGACGAATTCCTGAACCGCGCCGATGACGTCCTCGCAAGCGTTGGGGGTATAGTCGGGCAGGTAGTCGTTGATCGGCATCTGCTCGGATCTGAAGGTGATGCTCTCGTCGGTCACCAACGCGTTCACGAGTTCGGACATCGTGATGATGTAGCTGATGCTGGCTTTGGGCAGGGTGTCGAGATATTCCTTGATCTCTTGCAGGTTCTTGACGTCAGCGCTTCTAATGGACAGGCCGTATTTCTGCAGCAGCTCGTCGGTATCGCATGTCGTTATCGGGCCGATCTGCAGAGCGGCGACCATCCGGTTGTCGTTGATGCCGGGTATGATCACGTTGGTGAGACCGAACGGGCAGCTATAGATGATATAGGTCGTGTTCTCCTGAGCTTCCTCGCAACGGTTGAAGAAGTGGTCGATGTTGTTCTTGGTGCCTGTGATCGATTCCAGACGTTTGCAGAAGCACCGTTCGAGGTGGTTCGGGGGCAGCTCCAACATGATCTTCGTCTCGGGGCTCACGATGACGCAGTCGAGTCCGGTGGCGCTGTTTACCAGATGCGCAGCAGCGTACAGGCGTTCAAGAACGGTCTCGGTCGTAATAGGCATGGCATACCCCCTTGATCGAACGCAAACACATGGCGTTCTCTTCTGAAGAGAGCCCGCATGCGAATCATGATTCGCATCATGCATTCGCAACAGCATTATCTCACGATATCTACGGGCTTCGGCTCACAGTTGGTGCATTTTTGCATCATATGGTCGCTTTTTACCGTACCAAACTCGAACTTTTGTAAGTATATATCAAATATTTCTTAGAAAAAAAATTTACGATGCGG
>Ga0163159_1003199_pt1 | contig 12596 bp, 10 predicted proteins | sample BioMet9_FD_108702 | JGI IMG/M metagenome (GOLD analysis project Ga0163159, IMG submission 108702) | Microbial communities from bioreactor (seeded with sewage sludge) at Lawrence Berkeley National Lab, California, USA - Biofuel... | ecosystem: Engineered > Bioreactor > Anaerobic > Unclassified ... | reverse complement strand
GTGTAATACTTTCGTTTACGATTGTGTTGAGTGACTTTCAAGTCACCAGCAAGATTAATCTGTACCGAGATAATAGCGGGACGGGGTGTCCCCTTGTAGCGGAGCGAGCGTTCGGTCAGCCGCCCTTCTCGTATGTCTGGGCGCACGATGTGGTATTGGCCTACCTCAGCAACTCAACGGCGGCCTTCGCGAGCGCAGTCACAAGGGGTACCCCGGCCCACAGTCATTGTTTGCCCTGGATTCATGCCAACCTCTATGTTTGATAGCCAGCCAATTCAAAGATTAATCATGCCTGTTGGTATGAAAATGCGTTTCGTAAACCATAGTATTCTGTACTAATCAAAATCGCCCCCGATACATCAAGTTAGCTGCTTGATGTATCGGGGGCGATTTTGATTTTTGTTTTTTATTATCCTTTATGACTGCTTCTTTGTACTAGGTCGGCAAATAATTGATTCATGATAGGTGCGGAATGGATCAATTCTTCAGGATGCCATTGGACGGCAACTATCAGCCCTTCTTCATCTTCGATTGCTTCGATGATGCCGTCATGGGCGACGGCGGTGACAGTCAAGCCCTTGCCAAGAGCCTTGATGGCCTGATGATGCATGGAGTTTGTCTTGCAAGTCCCTGGGCCTAATATCTTTTCTAGTCGGGAGCCTTCTTTTATGGTGACTTCGTGCGTCAGATACCAGCGTTCGTATTTTTGTAGATGTTGGATGTGGCCTTCACTGCGGAGATCGATATCCTGATACAGGCTGCCTCCTAACAGGACATTTAACACCTGTGTACCCCGGCAGACGCCCATCATGGGGATTTTATGGTCTAAGGCATAACGACATGCCTTGAACCATGATTCGTCCAATTCAGGGCGAAATACGCCGATTTCGGGGGCGGGATCTTCACCGTAGTAAGCGGGATCGACATCTTCTCCTCCTGGTACCAGGATACCGTCACAGCGGCTGAGGATTCCTTCGGTATCGCCGGACAGTACAGATGGGGCGATGAGGACTGGCAGTCCGCCGTTCAGGAAAACAGCATCAACGTAAGCAGAATTGACATATGCTCTTTCTCTGCTCGTAAATAATCCCGGCTCGGTCATGGTCGTATCGCCGAGGATTCCGATTAAAGGTTTTTCCATGATGTTCCTCACTTTCACTTTATGTTTGTTACTGTAAGATGTCCTGTCTCAGGATATGGTTGAGCTTATCGCTATCGAGGCCTTTGATGACGGCGCTGGCCAGTTCCGATGCGGCTTCCAAATCTTCCCGGGCACAGAAATTGTAATGGGAATGGACGTAGCGCGACGGAATGCCCAGGACGAGGACTGGTACAGCTTGGCCAGTAAGGCTGATGACGCCGGCGTTAGTGCTGCCGCCCCGGCGTACCGCTTCCTGGAATTTGATGCCGAACTTTTTGGCAATCTGTTCTGCATATTCGATAAAGACAGGATTTGATATGTAGCTTTGATCAAAGCGGCGGATTTGGACGCCGCCTTTCATTTTACCTTGGGCCTGGCCGGCACCGATAAAGAAGTCATCGGAAGGGGAACCTTCAAATACGATAGCCAGGTCTGGTTTTACTCGCTGTGCTGTAACCGTTGCGCCGCGCATGCCCACTTCTTCCTGGGCGGCAAAAGCCCCGATGGGGGTGACGGCCAGCTCTCTGCGTACCGGATAGAGTTTTTTCAGTGTATCGATGATACAGGCGCAGCCGGCCCGGTTGTCGAAGGCTTTGCCAAAACATACACCGTGTTGCTCATCATATGAAAAAGCGACATCAGGCACTATAGGGTCGCCTATGGAGATGCCAAAATCTTGCTCTGCTTCAGCACGGCTTACGGCACCGATATCTACATAGATGGATTCTATGTCAAGGTTCTGTGATGACCGTTCTTTTTCATTCATAAAATGTACTGGCTTGGCTGTGATGATGCCTTTGACCAGTTTTCCAGCCCGGGTCCGGATGAGGACAGGGTGGGCTGGTATATTTGTTAAATGGAATATGCCCAGCATGAGAATTCCCAGGCAGCCATTATCGTAGATGCATTGCACCATGAAACTGCATTCGTCAAGATGGGCATCTAATTGTAATACAGGTTTTGCCTGATCTGTGTCAGAAAAAGTGGCATATAAATTATGCATAGCGTCATTTTCAATATGAAAATCACGGCAGTAGCCGGCAGCAACCCGTATGACATCCTCTTCAAAACCACTAGGTCCAAAGGCATTGGAGAGTTTTCCAAACATTTCTATATCCATAATGGTTGTTCACGTCCAATCTGATTAGAATATCTGTCTTGCCGATCCGTCAATAGACGACAAAACAGTGGGCCGTCACGATATCGAGCCAGTTCGCCGTAGTCAGCTTATTCGTAAATGTGTCGACGGCGGTCATGCCGGGATAGAACGACATTTGATAGGCTCGTTTCCAATCTTTGAACGTGACTTCATATTCGTACGTTGCAGGTACGGGAATACGGCAGCTGGAAAAATCTTGCTGCAAAGCTTGGCCGATGCCTGCTTTGATTCCACTCAATACCTTGCCAGGGGCGACACAGTACGAGGAGCCGCCCAGGCCGTCTTTTGTCGAAACGGTCGTAATATGAGGTACTAATTCTTTGGCAAGGCGGCAAATCGTCGCATCGCCGGCTATGAATAATACAGGGACTCCATTGGTAGCGGCAGTATAACTATTGAGCATGAATTCGCTCATGTAGCTGCCATTCAATTTGATATACAGGCTGTTTCCCGTCGAAGTATGGCTGACGGAAAAGCCGGGATTACCTGCTGGTGCATGATAACCTATGAATAAGACACCATCGTAGGACGAATCGATGCCGGACATCATGTTGTAGGGATGTCCGCTTTTGCCGCGGATCAGCGTGACATAATCGGGCATTTTCAGGGGATCGATGTTGGACGCATCTCCATGGCCGTCTTTTACAGTGATTTCATCAGCACCAGCTTCGTGTGCTGCTTCGCAGGCAGCCACGACTTCCCGGGTCATTTCTTCAGCGAATCTTTGATACACACTTTCCGATTTTTGACCTTCAGGCCGCATGGCGAAACCGGCAACGCCTTCAATATCGGCACTTATAAATAATTTCATCCTTTATTTTGCTCCTTGATTTTATCGTCGTACAGATGACAATACACATAGTGATCATCATTGACCTGATATCGTTCCGGTGCAGTGGTCTTGCATATTTCCATGCATTGCGGACAGCGCGTATGGAATTTGCAGCCTGGCGGCGGATTCAATGCCGATGGGATGCTGCCTTCCAAGATGATACGCTGTTTTTTTGCCGTCGGATCCGGAACCGGTACGGCCGATAGTAACGCCTGCGTATAAGGATGCAGGGGATTCTTGTAAATTTTATTTTTATCGCCTACTTCGACGAAGGCACCTAAGTACATGACGCCGACGCGGTCGCTGATGTATTCGACGACGCTCAGATCATGGGCGATAAAAATGTAAGTCAGATTCAGGTCTTTTTTGAGTTCGTTCATCAGGTTCAATACCTGAGCCTGAATGGATACATCCAGTGCCGATACAGGTTCATCGGCAATAATCAGCTTAGGTTCTACTGCCAGGGCACGGGCGATGCCGATACGCTGGCGCTGGCCGCCGGAAAATTCATGAGGATAGCGGTTGGCGTGGTAATCGTCCAAGCCGACGCGGCGCAGCAGCTTCATGACGCGGGCTTCCAATTCTGACTGGCTGTGGGTCAGCTTGTGGATGATGATCGGTTCAGCAATGATATCAAATATGGACATGCGCGGATTCAACGATGCATAGGGATCCTGGAATATCATCTGGACCTTTTTGCGGACAGGCCGCATCTGTTGGATATTGTACTTGGATATTTCTTCGCCATCTAAATTGATTTCACCGGCAAATATATTTTCCAAGCGGCAGATGCCCCGGCCCAGCGTCGATTTGCCGCAGCCGGATTCGCCGACGATGCCGAATACTTCATTTTCTTTCACATCGAAGGTGACATTATCTACGGCTTTGACGTAGTCTGGTTTGCTGAACATAGTCTTACCGGCTACGGGATAGTATACCTTTACGTTTTTTACATCGAGTAACGTTTCAGCCATTACGAAGCACCGCCTTTCTTTTCGCAGAGCCAGCATTTGCAAAGATGGCCGTTTCCTAAATCATAAAAGTCCGGTTCTTCTTCCTGGCATTTATCGAATGCATATGCGCAGCGAGGCGCAAATTTACAGCCTTTGGGCATATACTTGGGATTGGGTACGTTGCCGGGAATAGTCGTCAATTCTACGGAATGGTCGCCCAGTTTAGGAATTGAAGCTAACAAGCCCTTGGTGTAGGGGTGGACCGTATTGGCAAATATAGAGTATACGTCGCCTTTTTCTACGATACGGCCGCAGTACATGACGGCTACGTAGTCGCAAACTTCAGCTACGACGCCCAAATCATGGGTGATGAAGATGATGGATGTACCGATTTCCTTTTTCAGGTTATTCATGAGGTCCAAAATCTGAGCCTGGATCGTTACGTCCAGAGCTGTCGTCGGTTCGTCAGCAATGAGAATCTTCGGTTTGCAGACGAGTGCCATGGCGATCATGACACGCTGCCGCTGGCCGCCGGAGAGCTGGAAGGGATATTCCTTCATCATTTTTTCGACGCGGGGAACACCGGTCAGAGCCAACATATCCTGTGCTTTTTGATAGGCTTCCTGCTTGGGAATCGTTTCATGCTGCAGGACACATTCCAGCAATTGGTCACCAATCGTCATGACTGGATTCAAGCTGGTCATGGGTTCCTGGAAAATCATGGAAATCTGGCTGCCCCGCAATTTCCGTTTGTCGTCTTCATCGATATGGACGATATCTTTGCCGTCGAGGAAAATGTCACCTTCGGCTACTTTGCCGCGAGTCCCCATGAGCAAACCCATGATGGACAATGCCGTAACACTTTTACCGCTGCCAGATTCGCCGACGATACCCAGCGTAGAACCTTCTTTTAATTCGATATCAACGCCGTCCACTGATTTGATGGTAGTATCATCCATGTAGAAGTACGTGTGTAGATTTTTGATTTCTAATATGTTTTTTGTCGTTTCCATGGCTGCGTCCTCCTTAGTCCGTCAATTTTGGATCCAAAGCGTCACGAAGTCCGTCGCCCAGGATATTGAAACTCAATACGGTAAGGAATATGGCCAGGCCGGGGAACAGTGTCGTATGCAATGTCGTGACCATATAGGCACGGCCGTTGGATAACAAGAGGCCCCATTCTGGTGTAGGCGGCTGTGCGCCCATGCCGAGGAAGCTAAGGCTGGATGCCGTCAGGATGGAAGAACCGATGGACATGGTGTACTGTACGATGATATCAGGGATAGCACCGGGCAGTATATGTCGAAACAGAATACGCGAATCCGAAGCGCCCAGGTTGATGGCCGCCTGGACGAAGACTGATTCCTTCAATGCCAGAGTTCGCGCTCGGACGATACGGGCAAAGGTCGGCGTAGAGAATACGGCGACAGCGATGACGACGTTGTACAAGCCGCTGCCCAGGATGGCGACGATGGCGATGGCCAGGATGATGCCAGGGAAAGCGAATAAGGTATCGCAGATACGCATGACGACGGAATCGAGGAAACCACCGTAGTAACCGCTCAGCAGGCCTAAGATGGTACCGCAGATAGCACCGACTGTTACGGCCGACAGGCCTACAGCCAGGGAGATACGCGTACCGCAGATGATACGGGAGAACAGATCTCGACCGAATTCGTCTGTGCCGAACAGGTGGGCACCGCTCGGTCCCTGTAGGATGGCACTGTAATCATAGTCATTGATGCCAAAGGGGACGAGAGAATTGCCGACGATAGATATGAGAAGCAAGAATAAGATAAATATCAAGGCAATGACCGAATTGCGCTGTTTTTTAAATTTCCGGATAATTTCACTGGTTGGCGTCCGGATATCAGATTTTTCTGCTTCCGATACGGCAGGAGCCGCAACGGGGTTAGTTTTTAAGTTTTTATCTTCACTCATCTGTATCCCTCCTTAACCTAATTTAATTTCAGGATTGAGGACTGCGTACAGGACGTCAACAATCAAGTTAATAATGATAAACTGCAATGAGAAAATCAAAATCAAAGACTGAATTGTCGGGTAGTCTCTGAAATTAACGGATTGGATCAGCAAGGAACCGAGGCCGGGAAAAGCGAAAACAGCTTCTACGACGACGGCGCCGCCGAGGAGGAACCCAAATTGCAACCCGACGACAGTGACGACAGAAAGCAGGGAGTTGCGGAATGCATGCTTCCAGATGACGACTTTTTCTTTCAAGCCTTTCGCCCGAGCCGTACGGATATAATCTTCTTTTAATACTTCGATGATAGAAGATCGCGTAAAGCGGGCGATGACGGCAGCGATACTGATACCCAGCGTAATGGATGGCAGTACGAAACTAGATAGGCTGCTGGCCCCAGTCGTGGGGAACCAGCGCAGTTTGACGGCAAAGGCCATGATGAGCAGGAACCCGACCCAGAATGCGGGTAGGGATATGCCGGATACGGCTGATGTCATCCCTAGATAATCCTGCCACTTCCCTCGGTGCGTTCCGGACCAGACTCCGAATAGGACACCGACGATGGTGCTCCAAATCAAACTGATGAATGTCAATTCCAGCGTATTCCCATAACGAGTGCTTATTTCTTCAGTAACTGGGCGTTTCGTCCGCAGGGACATGCCTAAATCACCGTGTAACAGCCCAGAAACATATTTTACGTATTGGACAGGCACAGGCTGATCCAACCCCAGCTGTACACGGACAGCGACGACGTCTGCTTCTGTAGCTTGGTCACCGGCAACCAGACGGGCCGGATCCCCAGGAATCAGACGGACGAAGAAAAACACACAGGTGACGACAATGATCAGAGTAGGAATCATGCCTAGGATACGCCTACATGTATACTTTAACATCCAGTATCATCTCCTTTATTTTTATTAGTATAGTAAAAATAATGCGAAGGCGCCCTGAAGCCAGGACACCTTCGCACCAACAGCCCCTTTTAGTTGGACATTCTTGCGTTCTTCATATTGATAGCGCCATCAGGTAAAATCTTGACGTTAGAAACTTTGCTGCCTGTAGCCCAGGTATTGAAATCATTTGCCAGGAATACCATTGGTACTTGCTGCCAGATGAGATCTTGTGCTTTAGCATAAGCTTCTTTACGGATGTTGTCATCAGCACTGCCTAAGCCAGCGGCGATATAACCTTCCAGTTCGTCATTTTCGAAGTAGGAAATGTTGTAGCTCATTGGCGGTTCGGATTCCTTGGAAACGAGTGGACGGATAGCCCAGTCGGAGTCACCAGTCGAGGAGGACCAGCCGGATAAGTAGCAATCTACTTCAGCCTGAGCACCCGGTACGCGAGCCCCTTGTACCTTCTGGTTCAAGATAGCGCTTTCCATGCCTTTCAATTCCAGGTTTACGCCGATCTTAGCAAGCTGTTGCTTGAAGAATTCAGCCTGTTTCTGGTTCAGCGTGTTGTTCGGATACATGAGGGTCGTCGTGAATCCATCAGGATAGCCGGCTTCCTTCAATAAGGCTTTTGCTTTTTCTACATCGTATTTTACAGGTTCGTTCTTTTTGTAGTACTGGACAGCCGGGCCGTCGATGGACGTAGCGACAGAAGCCAGACCATTACGTACGACTTTGACATAAGCATCTTTATCGATACCGTAGTTCAGAGCCTGACGTACTTTAAGGTCATTGAACGGTTTCTTCTGCGTGTTCATGACGAAGTAACGGACGACGATGCCTTCAGCTTGATTTACAGCAACGTTCTTATCACCTTTCAACGTTTCCATGTTTTCAGTCGGGACCGGCCAGATGATCTGAGCGTCGCCGGACTGCAGCATAGCTACACGAGTTGCATCTTCCAGAACCGGTTTGAAGGTAATCTTCTTGAAACCGGCATCTTTTTCAGCCAGAGCTTTGCCGCCGTTGATTTCAGCATTGAAGCCCCACCAATCTTTGTTCAGTTCCAGTGTCAGGTGATCGCCAGGAACCCATTCCACGAATTTGTACTGGCCTGTACCAACCGGTGCTTTAGCACAAGTTTCAGGACCAGCAGCAATCTGTTTCGGGCTCATGATAACGCAGCACGGATGGGCCAGGTTATTGATGAAAGCGCCGAACGGTTTGTTCAATGTGACTTTGATGGTATAGTCGTCGACTTTTTCAAAGCTCTGTAATACGCCCGACAGGAAGGTCGTACGTTTCAGGCCCAAACTCTTATCGGCCCATTTTTTGAAGTTAGCCAAAGCTGCATCGGCATTCCAGTCAGTACCATCGGTGAATTTGATACCCTTACGCAGCGTAATGGTGTATTCCGTTGCATTGTCATTCGCTTTGTATCCGCTGGCCAGCATCGGATATACTTTCATGTTGTCGTCGAAACCGAACAATCCATCCATGACCATACGTTGGATACCGCCGGATAACGTATCACTCGTATCCATGGGGTCCATCGTCGTGAAATCAAGGGCTACAGCCGCTGTGATTTCTTTCTGCTGGGAAACGGATTGTCCCGCAGCGGCCTGCTGGCTTGCTGCCGGTTTAGATGAATCGCTGCCGCCGCAAGCAGTCAAAGCTAAACATGATGCCAAAAGAACTCCAAGCAATTTCAAATTTTTCATTACATTACCTCCTTAAATTTTGTGGTGCTTACGTAGCTGTCTAACCTTGCTGTTTCCTACCTCCTTTTTACTTTACACAAAAGCACAGAAAAAATACCATCCTTTTGTAATAATTTTATATATTATGGACGCTGTTTGTCAATCAAATTTCTACTTTTTTGAAGAATTTACGTAATATTGTAAATTTTTAAACAGATTTAATTGTTTAAATAGGTTACGATTATAATTTTGTCCCCGTTTTCAGGTCCCATTGTGATATGGCCGGTAGAAATTCGGACAAACTATAGTAGATTTCACCATGACGGCCTGTGGCTTGGCAGGCACTGGCCAGGGAATTCAGGATTGCTTCCTGTACGGCTTCGGCCGCTGCCAGGAATGCCTGGTTGAGCAGGTCCTCACGCAGTACCTGCATGGTTGTAATGCCTTGTGCTGGATTCGCTTTTACGCGGTTTGCCGTGGAGAAACCAATCATGACTTCGCCGCTGCCATGGCCTGTATATGCGCCTGTACGGGCGATACCGACACCGGCCCGGCGGATGATGCGCCGCAGCTGGCGGTTGGAAACGGGTAAATCTGTTGCGATGATCGTCATGATCGAACCTTGGTCTTGTTCCGAAATCGCCGCTTTTTCCCAGCGGTCCCGTTCTTCTAAGATACGGGGGCCAGCAGGAATCGTATTGATGACTAAGTCTTCCGTAGCGCCGAAATTGGATTGTACCAAGGCGCCTATGGTGTAGCTTGTGCCGTCGACGGACAGAATCCGCGAAGCTGAACCGATACCGCCTTTGAGTCCATAACAGACTGTGCCGGTGCCGGCACCGACGTCGCCTTCTTCAAAGTCCGTGTTGGCCGACTCCAGTGCCATAGCTATCTGACCAGGCTGTACCGCCCGGTGCTGGATGTCATTGATGCGGCTGTCGTTACATTCGCCGACGACGGGATTGACTGACAAAGCTTCTACGTTTTCTTCGCTGCACTGGCGCAGGACTTGTTCAATGAGGCCATCGGCAACGAGTCCTACATTGAGTGTATTCGTCAGGGCAATGGGCGTTTCCAATGTACCTAGTTCGTCGATTTGGACGAGGCCGCAGGTCTTGCCGAAGCCGTTGTGTACATAGGACGCAGCGATGAATTTATCCGTAAAAGCATTTCCCGGGCCCGGTACGATAAGCGTCAGGCCTGTATGATTTGCCCCGTCATGTATCGTCACATGGCCGACACGTACGCCGGATACATCGGTGATCTTGTTCAGTGTTCCCGTTGGCAGCCTGCCAGGTATAATGCCGAAATCGCGAATACGCTGTCGTTTCATTCCAGCCTCCTTCAGGTAATAAAAAAAGGGCGCCCTCACCTATTTTAGTTATGAGACAGCCCCCTTGCTGTTAAAATTTAATTTGCTTACAGTTAATCACATTATTTACTAAACATTTTGCATGTATTAATTTTATACTTTTGTAGGGAGCTTGTCAATGAATGGCGAGGGTTTATTTGGTAGAAATGCGTTTTGCATAAAGAGAAACTGTACATTTGTTCGCTAGTTGTGCTATACTATTTTTGTCATAATCAATAACGATTATTTTTTGTTGAAAGGATGGCATCATGGATATCCATTCGTATCTTAATAAGGATTATAATGCCCATACGCCCTTTCGCGTAGAAGCGCCGTATGAACCTATGGGAGACCAGCCTCAGGCCATCGATTCCCTGGCCAGGGGAATACAAGACGGACAGTGGGCGCAGGTCTTGCTGGGGGCAACGGGAACCGGTAAGACGTTCACCATGGCCAAGGTGATCGAAGCTGTCCAAAAGCCGACACTGGTCATTGCCCATAATAAGACACTGGCGGCACAGCTGGCCAGCGAATTCAAAGCATTCTTCCCGGATAATGCCGTGGCATACTTTGTGAGTTATTACGATTATTATCAACCCGAAGCGTATATTGCTTCGACGGATACATATATTGAAAAAGATGCAGCCATCAACGATGAAATCGATAAACTGCGCCATTCGGCCACGATGAGTTTGTTTGAACGGCGCGATGTCATTATCGTAGCATCGGTTTCCTGTATTTATGGATTAGGCGATCCGGAAGATTACAGCCAGTTGGTCTTGTCCTTGCGGCTGGGTCAGGTCAAATCCCAGACGGAAATCCTGCATAAGCTCGTCGACATCCAATACACGCGCAATGACCTGAATTTTACGCGGGGAACGTTCCGCGTACATGGCGATACGATTGAAATTTTTCCAGCAGCTTTTGGAGAAACAGCGATCCGCATAGAAATGTTTGGCGATGAAATAGACAGGCTGACCGAAGTAGATGTCCTCACAGGCCAGGTCATTGCAGAACGTTCGCATATTGCCGTCTATCCAGCCAGCCATTACGTCACGACAAAGGATAAGATGGAGACGGCTTTAGGGACGATTCGCCAGGAATTGGAAGACCGGCTAAAGGAACTGAAAGACGGCGGTCATCTGCTGGAAGCGCAGCGCTTGGAACAGCGTACGCGCTACGATATGGAAATGATGGAAGAAATGGGCTATTGCTCCGGCATCGAAAACTATTCCCGCCATTTGGCAGGCCGTCAGGCCGGACAGGCACCGTTTACGCTGCTGGATTATTTTCCCGATGATTTCCTGATCATGGTCGATGAATCCCATGTCACGCTGCCCCAGTTGCGGGCCATGTATGCCGGCGACCGGTCGCGGAAAGCGGCGTTAATCGAGTACGGTTTCCGTCTGCCTTCGGCATTGGATAATCGACCGTTGATGTTCGAGGAGTTCGTAGAACGGATTAATCAAATCGTGTATGTCAGTGCTACGCCTGGAGAGTATGAAATGGGTGTTCAGACAAATCTGGCCCAGCAAATCATCCGGCCTACGGGATTGCTGGATCCCCGCGTAGAAGTACGGCCCATTGCCGGGCAGATGGATGATCTTTTAAGCGAAATCCGCAAGCGGTCTGATCAGAAAGAACGGGTGCTGGTAACGACGCTGACGAAAAAAATGGCCGAGGATCTGACCGATTATTTAAAAGAAATGGGCGTACTCGTGCGCTATCTCCATTCGGATATCGCGACGATTGAACGGGCCGATATCATCAGGGACTTGCGGGCTGGTGTTTTCGATGTCCTCGTGGGCATCAATCTCCTGCGCGAAGGGCTGGATATGCCGGAAGTGTCCCTCGTAGCTATCCTCGATGCCGATAAGGAAGGATTCCTGCGTTCAGATACGTCTCTCATACAGACTATGGGACGTGCTGCTCGGCATGTCCACGGTACGGTCATCATGTATGCTGACCGCATTACCGGTTCTATGGACCGGGCCATACAGGAAACGCAACGGCGCCGTGAAGTACAGGAAGCATATAATCAACTGCATCATATTACGCCGAAATCGGTTCATAAGGATGTAGTCAATCTCATCGAGTTGACGAAGGTTGCTGAACAGGAAACGACGTATCGGTCCAAACCAGCCGCTGAATTGACGCCGGCGGCACTGCATAAGGTCATTGCTGCCGTGACGGAACAAATGAAAGCAGCTTCCAAAAACTTGGAATTTGAAAAGGCAGCAGCTCTGCGGGACCGTCTCGGAGTCCTGCGGCAGCAACTGTCAGATATGGGACGGGATAATTCCTTGCCCAAGGAACTGCGCGGACCTGGCGATTCACCTGTGACACGGAGGAAAAAGAGCAGGCGTCCTGTCCAGGAAAAGGTAGAACCAAAGAAATCAGCGAAATCAAGCCGTTCCCGGAAGCAGAGAACCAAATAATTATGGGATGTGAGACAATAGCCGCCCCAAAGGCAAGCGGGGCGCACATCCCCCCAGCGGTTCAAAGCCGCCGTCCCTATTTTGCTGCCTCCTTCTGGTAGTACCTGGAAATCCAGACACGGCGCGATACCGGCACACCTGCTTCGTC
>Ga0163159_1003197_pt1 | contig 12601 bp, 12 predicted proteins | sample BioMet9_FD_108702 | JGI IMG/M metagenome (GOLD analysis project Ga0163159, IMG submission 108702) | Microbial communities from bioreactor (seeded with sewage sludge) at Lawrence Berkeley National Lab, California, USA - Biofuel... | ecosystem: Engineered > Bioreactor > Anaerobic > Unclassified ... | reverse complement strand
CTTTTGCCGGCTCTGGCCAGGACCGTGCGGATGTTCTGCTCCACGGTCATATTCGGAAAGAGCGCGTAGTTCTGGAACAGCAGCCCCACGTGGCGCCGCTGCGGCGGCAGATTTATCTTTTTCTCGGAGTCGAAGAGCGTTTCGCCGTCGAGCACGATTTTGCCCTCATCCGGTTTGACGACGCCTGCGATGCAGCGAAGCGTCATGCTCTTGCCGCAGCCGGAGGCGCCCAGCAGAGCCAGCACCTCGTTGCCTGCCTCGAATTCGACGTCGAGTTTGAATTCACCGAGATTTTTCTTTATTTTGACGGATAAGGACATGGCTACATATCCTCTTCCGAAAGAGTCTCTTTAACGGCGCGCTTGGGCTGTCTGTATCTGCTTTCGAGCATATTGACGGCAACGAGCACGATAAAGGAGATGGCGAGGTTGATGAAGACCCATTTATAGGCCAGCGCGTCCTGACCTTCGCGCCAGAGCTGGTAGACGGTGGTGGAGATGGTGGCGGTGCGGCCGGGGATGTAGCCGGTGACCATGCTGGTGGCGCCGTATTCGCCCAGGGCCCGCGCGAAGGCCAGCACGGTGCCGGCGATGATGCCCTGTTTGCAGGTCGGCATCATCACGCGCCAGAAGATGAAGGAGTCAGAAAGGCCCAAAGTCTGGCCCGAATAGAGCAGAGTCTTGTCGAAGGATTCAAAGGCGCCGCGCACCGTGCGGTACATGAGTGGAAAGGCTACGATAGTGGTTGAGAAGATGGCCGAATACCAGGTCATGGTGAGCTGCCAGCCGAACCATTTCATAACGGGGGCGCCTACCGGGCCGAGCGGCCCGATGTAAACGAGCAGGAAAAAGCCGATGACGGTGGGCGGCAGCACCAGGGGCAGTGTGAGGATGCAGTCCAGCACGCCCTTGATAAGGCGCGGCGTCTTGGCGATATAGTAAGCCGCACAGACCCCGGTGAAGAAGGTGATCACCGTGGAGATGGCGGCTATGCGGAGCGAGTTCCAGAGCGGAAAGAGATCCATTGTCAGGGCTGTCGGCCGTAAACAATAAAACGCGGCCGCAGAGGATAACCTTGTGCGGCCGCCTTATTATCGTTTAGCTGACCCTTTTTATTTCGCGGGGATCGCGAAGCCGATGGACTTGAAGACTTCCTTGGCCTGGTTGCCCTTGAGGAATTCCGCGAAAGCCTCGGCGCCCTTGGCGTTTTTGGCGTTCTTCATAATGGCCGCAGGATAGACGATCGGCTTGTGGCTGCCGGCCGGAGCTGTGGTGACAACTTCGACCTTGCCCTTGGCCGTGGCCGCGTCGGTCGTGTAGACGATGCCGCAGTCCACTGCGCCTGCCGCTACCTGGGCCAGAACTTCCTTGACGTTGCTAGCGTAGCTGATCTTGTTGGCCTTTTTGATGGCGTCCCAAAGCTTGAGGTTCTTGTAAATTTCCTCCGAGTACTGACCGACCGGCACGTCACTGTTGCCGAGCGCAATCAGGAAGACCTTGTCGGTGGCGACATCCTTGAAATCAGCGATATGCTTGGGGTTGTGGCCTTTCGGCACGATGAGCGCGACCTGGTTGGCCACGATGTTCCAGCGCGTGCCGGCCATGACCTTGTCGAGCTTCTTGGGGTTGATCTTGGCGTCGGCCGTGGCGTCAAGCTGGTTCATCTGTTTCTGACCGGCGGAGATGAAGAGGTCGCAGCGGGCTCCCTGTTCGATCTGCGTCTTCAGCGTGCCGCTGGAATCGAAGTTGTAGACGATAGTAGCGTCCGGCGCGACCTTCTTGTATAGGTCCGCGATCTTGTTGAGGGACTCCGTCATGGAGGCCGCCGCAAAGACGACCACATCCGCCGCGCTGGCCATAGCCGGCGCAGCCATGATCGCCGCGCATAGCAGCATGACGATCAGCGCAAAACCTTTGAACTTTTTCATAAATAATTCCTCCTTGATAATATGTACCTTTTTTATGCAACTGCGTGTCGGTATTATAGACGATTCAGGCTATAACTGCAACCAAGGTGCGTTTATTTTAGTTTAGTTCACAAAACGGATAAAACAGAGTAAAATTATCTCTGTTAGCAACATATATATTGTGTCCCTGAATCTGCGCGTCCTAAGGCCGTTGCTATGGAGCGCAGGCGGCAGGGCGGCGCTGAAAACGGCGCCGTCTCCCATTGCGGAAAGGGGAAGTCTGTTTCTTGCGTTATCTTCCGCCCTCCGCCGTGTAATTTGCGTTTTTTATGCAACACAAATCCTAAAGGAGGGTATTTCACCCATGCGTATTAACAAGCGTTTCACCATCATTGCGGCAATTCTTGCTGTCTTTGTGCTGGCATTCGGCTCCGTCGCCTTCGCCAAAGCACCCGTGCTGAGAATGGCCACCACAACCAGCACCAACGATACTGGTCTGCTCGACTATCTTGCGCCCATCCTGCTCAAGGACACAGGCATTGATGTTCAGTGGGTTTCCGTCGGCACCGGCGCCGCGCTTAAGCACGGCGAAAACGGCGACGTGGACGTGGTGCTTACGCATGATCCGGCAGCAGAGGACAAGTTCCAGGCAGCCGGTTTCGGCGTCAACCGCCGCAACGTAATGTACAACGACTTCGTGCTCATCGGCCCAGCCAAGGATCCGGCAGGGATCAAGGGCAAGCCCGTTACCGAAGCTCTTGCGACCATCGCCAAGAAGGGCAGCAAGCTCGTGAGCCGCGCCGACAAATCCGGCACGAACATGGCCGAGCTGCGTCTGCTTGCTAAGGCCGGCGTGAAGGATTTTGACAAGGCTCCCTGGTATGTGCAGACCGGCCAGGGCATGCTCAAGACGATAAATATAGCCGCCGAACAGAATGGCTACTGCCTCACGGACCGCGGCACCTTCCTCAAGTACAACGCGGGACTTAACGGCAAGCCGGGCCTCGTGATCGTGGTAGAGGGCGACAAGAACCTGCTCAACCAGTACAGCGTCATGGCCGTCAACCCGACCAGGTACGACAACGTCAAGTACGACCTGGCGCTCAAGTACATCGACTGGATCACCTCCTCCAAGGTCCAGAAGGATATCGCAAACTACAAGGTGGCTGGCAAGCAACTGTTCTTCCCGAACGCGCTCAAGAGGGCCGGACACTAGCTCGAACATCGCCGCTTTGCGAAGGGGCCGGACCTCTGGCCCCTTCGTTTTTTCGGCTCCTGGTGCGCGTGTTTGCCTGCTCTGACGGCAAAACAGGCGCGGATTCAGAGGAGTCTGCGGCCATGTGAAATAGAGGGTCCTCTTTGTAATAAACAGCAGGAATGATTCATCAGTTTTTTTAGCTGTCATTGCGAGGGCACGGCCCGTGGCAATTTTGCTTTTGCCTGACGCTTTTGGCGCCGGTATTTCCATGATTTCTGTGTGGAAGAAGCTTGCCGCGTCCTCACTTCGTTCGTCCCGATGGAACTGCAAAGCGATCCACACAATCTGAGGCTGGTTCTCTGCCTCCCCGGCCGCCGCAGCGACGGCTGAAAATCAGTGCCGTAACAGCGGGGAAAATAATTTTGCGGCTTTTTGCGCGGACAAGGGTTTCACTGGTAAATTTCAATTTGCCGAAATGCAACAATTTCATCTTTTATCATCAGGGAGCGTCTTGATGGATTTTCTTATTCAGGGTTTTGTCCAGGGCCTGGGGCTCATCTGGGCCATGGACGAGGAAACTACCAATATAGTGATTACCACGCTTCAGCTCACGGGGCTTTCCATGCTCTTCATCCTGGCGCTGGGGCTGCCGCTCGGTTTTCTGCTCGGCTATTTTGATTTTCCGGGCAAACGCGCCGTGCGCACCTTCGTGGACACGCTGCTCGCGATGCCCACGGTCGTGGTGGGGTTGCTGGTTTACGCCTTCATCTGCAACGCGGGGCCGCTGCGCAAATACGAGCTGCTCTTCACAATTCAGGGCATGGCGATCGGCCAGGTCATACTCGGTCTGCCCATTGTGGTAGCATATACGGCTTCGGCCATCGAAGGGCTTGACAGGCGTCTGCGGCTGACGCTTTCGACGCTGGGCGCTTCCGGCGGCAGGCTCGCGCTTACGAGCCTCTGGGAGGGACGCTTCCAGGTGCTGGTGGCGGCGATCACATCCTACGGCCGCATCATCGGAGAAGTCGGCTCCGCCATGATGCTGGGCGGCAATATCAAATGGCACACGCGCACCATCACCACAGCCATCACGCTGGAGACGGGCAAGGGCGATTTCGCGCTCGGCATTGCGCTCGGAGTGATCCTGATGGCAATTTCGCTGGCACTGAACATCGCGCTCTCGTTCTTAAGACGCAGAGCGACAAACTAAAACGGAGGTCCTACGCATTATGAAGAAGAAATTTCTGGCATTTGCGCTCCTCGTTACGGCAGTTCTGACGGCAGTTCCGGCTTTGGCGGGAACGATCAGGCTTTCCAGCACCATAGGTCCCGTGGACGCCGGCATCATCCCGCTGCTCGCCGACACCTACAAGGCCAAGACCGGCGTGGATTTCAAGATCGAAAAGGCCGGCACCGGCGCCACGCTCGAGAAGGCCAAGACCGGCAACTTCGATATGGTAGTGGTGCACGCCAAAGAGCTTGAGGACAAGTTCATCAAGGACGGTTTTGGTCAAAACCGCCGCGAGTTCATGTACAACGATTTCGTGATCCTCGGCCCCAAGAGCGATCCGGCAGGTATCAAGAGCGCGAAGACTGCGGCTGAAGCGTTCAAAATCATCGCAGCCAAGCAGGCTCCCTTCATCAGCCGCGGCGATATGTCCGGCACGCACGTAGCCGAACTCGGCGTCTGGAAGGCGGCGGGCCTCAAGCCGGACGGAGACAGGGACGAATGGTACACGGTCTTTTCGCTAGGCAAGCTCGGCAACGGACAGACGACCTACTTCGCAGACAAGCGTCAGGCTTATACGCTGATGGACAGGGCCACCTACCTGACGCTGCGGGACAAGGTCTCCATCGTGCCGCTCTGCGAGGGCGATCCTGTGCTGCTCAACCACATCGCAGCCATCGAGGTCAGCCCCAAAAGGTTCCCGTCCGTCAATAACGCCGACGTGGTCAAGTTCGTCAACTGGCTCTGCTCCGACGAAGCCCAGACGCTCATCAGGGACTTCGAAGTCAAAAAATACGGACAGCCGCTCTTCTTCCCGAACAGCGACGAATGGAACAAGAAGCATCCGAAATAAATCAGGCGCGGTTTAAACAGGCCGCCGGACGCAACGCTCCGGCGGCCTCTGGAGGAAAGAATTTTGAGCAAAACGCTTTATGAACTTCAAAATCTAAAACACCGCTACGAAAACGGTCCGGTCACGCTCAATATCGACGCGCTCAGCATCGCCGAAGGCAGCGTCACGGGCCTCGTGGGGCCCAACGGCAGCGGCAAATCAACGCTGCTCAAAATTCTTGCTTTTCTTGAGCCGTGGACCGACGGCCGTCTGCTCTTTGAAGGACAGGACGTCAAGGGACGCGAGCGTGAGCTGCGCCGCCGCGCCACCTATCTGCTCCAGGATTCCTATCTGCTGAAGCGCAATATTTTCGACAATATCGCTTACGGGCTCAGGCTGCGCGGTGAGACGGACGGGCTTCGCGAACGGGTTTGCGACGCCATGAACCGCGTGGGGCTGGCGCCGGACAAATTCGCGAACCGGCTCTGGTACCGCCTGTCCGGCGGCGAGGTGCAGCGCGCCGCTCTGGCCGCCAGGCTGGCTCTGCATCCGCAGGTGCTGCTGCTCGACGAGCCCACGGCCAACGTCGACGAGTCCAGCGCGCAGCTTGTTAAGGAAGCGGCCCTTTCCGCCTGGAAGGAATGGGGTACAACGGTCGTGATTGCCACCCACGACCTGGTCTGGCTCTACGAAGTCTCCACCGACATCGTGAACCTCTATCGCGGCCGTCTGGTCGGCCGCGGCGCCGAGAACATTATTCAGGGCGGCTGGCGCGGAGATGGCGGCTGTTTCGTAAAACAGCTTGCGGGCGGCTGCGTTTTGCGCGGCGTATGCAGGAACGAAAAGGATATCTCTGGCGCTGTCCTGAGCCCGGACGACGTAACCATTTCGCGCGCGGAACCCCTGCGTGGCCAGGCGTCGAACGTCCTGAAGGGCGTCGTCATGCAGATGGCTCTCGAACGCGGCACAGACTGCATACTGGTCTCCATCGAGGCCGCCGGTCTGATCATCAAGGCACGCGTGACAAAGGACAAGATCGCCGCGGAAGGCATCACCCCATCCGCCGAGGTCTGGCTCTCGTTCCCAGCTGATAAGCTGCGCTGGCTGTAATTCAGCAGCAAACCGTTAAACTTAAAATTACAAAGCTGTTCTTCTGCTCTTCATTCTAAGCAAAATTCCTTGGCTGACGATATTATTATGCATTGGGTTCAGGAAAAATCCAGGTCAAAGGCTGTGCTGTCTGTCGCGTGCCTGACCTCGCGGCACTAGGCGTGGAGACGTTTTTTACGCATCCGTGAAAAGACTCGGCCTGCGAAAAAACATCTTCGCGCTGCGCTTCAAACCGGGAGTTTATGGGAGCTGGTTGGACTGTTGTTTGAGGCGCAATACCTGCGTTGGTCGCGTTTTGCCCGTTTCGTTGATTGTTCGGATGCAGTGATTTAATCGCCGAGCTGATGAAACCTCTGGCGGAGTGCTGGGCACAGCAGGGCTGGTTGCTGTTTATCAGTGTTTTACGTTTCACACAAAAGTTATGAGTGCTTGCTGCTCTTACAAGGTTGAAGCGTAGAGCGGAATAATTTTTCGCACTTTTTCAGCTGACAGACGCACTTTTTTCTTAGGCAGGTACGGCAGTTATCTTCTCGCAAGTTTGGCAGCCATTGATCGCAGCTGAAAAATGCGAACAAATTGATTCCGCTCCTAGCGCCGCTAAACTTCGCAAACAAGGTTCAGCACCGTTTTGGGCCTTGATTTGTACTGCGGAAGTGAATTAATTTATTTGCCAAGTTCTGATTCATTCCACAAAATGGTCTTTTCCCTCTAGTACATATAGTATGTCTTTTGTTGTCTTTGAAAATTTGCCGTATTATTGATATAATTACAATATGGCCGCCTGTTTTGAATATATTGCCATTGATATTAAAGCAGCAACGGCTTTTATTACGCTTAACGGCCGCGAACTGCGGCCGCGCCAAAAGGCAAACGGAGGCAGCAAAATGGAAGCGCTCAGCAGCGTGGAAAGAAAATATCTGTACGAGGTCGGCGACTATGTGATGTACAGAAGGAACGGAATCTGCCGCATAACCGACATCCGCAGGGAAAAACTGGGCCCGGAGGAACGGCTCTACTATATCCTCAAGCCGGTCTACGACGACACTCTCAAGCTTTACGTGCCGGTGGATTTCGTAGACGCGCCGCAGCACATGAGGCGCGTGTTGTCCGCGGAGGAGATAGACGCCACCATCGCGCAGGTGGAGAAGTCCCCCAACAAATGGCCGGAGGACAGCTCGGAGAGGGCAGTCTACTTCGACGGGCTGCTCAACGGCGGCGACCGCGCGGACATCCGCTGGCTCGTCAAGGTGCTGTCGCTTGAAAAACAGGCGCTGCGGAAAAAAGAAAAGCGGATGCTCGACAGCGACAAGAAAGCGCTCGAAGCCGCGGAACGGCTGATCACCGACGAGTTCGCCTTTGTTCTCGGCCTCGGCAAGAACGAGGTGGTGCCGTATATCCTGGGTCAGGTCAGGAAACGCGAAGAGGCCTGCGCGTGATGACGAAGGACGAGGCGGAGGAGCTTGTAGACCGCATTCCCTACATCACGACGCTTGCGGCCATGACGGAAAAAGTCCGTTTGAACTTCTACCAGAAAGCCGTTGTCAGGGATGATCCGGTCGAACTTATAAAGACCGTGAAGACCTGTTACATCAGGAAAGGCATGGCCTCAGGGAAAAATATGAGCGAACAGGAAAAACAGCTGGGCGAAACGGGCCGCCGTCTTTTGCACGCGAAACTCGCCTCGGCTTTGGGCATCCGCGAGGAAGAAGTGGAGCAGTACGTCAAAGAGCGGCTGGAGAACCAGCTTTAGACCGCTTTTGCGGTTCGCAGATCCAGGAACAGGAGCATTTTGTCAATATGAAAGAAGCTAAAGTTTATTACTATGTGACCCTCTGCACAAAGGACGGGACTCCGTCTCTGTGGCAGCCAGGAACGGCTGCCGATCTGGCGCCGGGAGCTGAGGTTCCTCTCTCCGAGGGCGGCCTGGCCGTGGAGAAGGCGCTTGACGGAATCACGGAAAAGTTTGAGCAGGCGGCGCCTGAAAAATACGTCGTGATGCCGAACCACGTGCATATCGTACTGGCGCTCGAACGCGGCGAAGGTCAGCCGGACGCTTCCCTTGCAAAGGTCGTCTCCTCTGTCGCCGCCTATCTTAAGCGCGCATCGACGAAAGAAGTCAAAACGCTGGCCTGGCAGCGCTCGTCAAACGACCGTCCCATCCGCGGCGAAGAAGGGCTGCGCGTCGTCAGCGCCTATGTCGACGAGAACCCTTCGAAATGGAGCAGCGACTGTTACTGCGTAAAATAGACTGCCGAGAATCGGTCCGCCGACACAGGACGATCCTTATGTCTGTTCCGCTTGCCCGTTATCAGCATATTTGTCCGGCGAAAAATTGCATGCCTGTGATATGATTTAAAAAATCACTGGCAAAACGGAGTGTGGGCAAAATGAAGGCTGAGAGAAAGTTTGTCATCTTCGGGGCCGGACAGGCCGGACGCGTGGCGCGCAGACTGCTGCCGCCCGGCTGCGAGGCGGCTGCTTACGCAGACAACAACGAAAAAAAATGGGGCTCCGTCTATGACGGACTGCCGGTCGTCAACCCAGGCGAGATAATCAACATAGATCCCGACGAGGTCCGCATCGCCATCCTCAACCGCGAAGCGGTGCTCGACATCCGCGTGCAGCTCGCTTCCGGTGTCGGCTATAACGGCCATGTCTCCGACCTCTCTGCCTACCGCGACGAATATGACGCGCGGCTCGCCACTCTGAGGCTGCTGGCGGAGGAGCTCAACGCCGCCGGCGTGCCGGGCTGCGCCGCCGAGCTTGGCGTTTACCGCGGCGAATTCGCGGCCGAGATCAACAGACTCTTCCCAGAGCGGCCTCTGCACCTCTTCGACACGTTCGCCGGCTTCGACGAACGCGATGTCAGGGAAGAGGATTCCCGCTTCAGTTCCCATTCGCGCATGAACTTCTCCGACACAAGCGCCGAGGCTGTCAGAGCCTGCCTGCCGCACAGTGAGCGCGCAGTCTTCCACCAGGGCTATTTTCCCGAGACGGTGCCGCGCGAGGAGCTTTCTTTCGCCTTTGTGAGCCTTGATCCGGACCTCTACCTGCCGACCTACAACGGCCTTCTATATTTCTATCCGAGGCTTGCCAGCGGAGGGGCCATCATGATCCATGACTGTTTCAGCGCTCAGTTCCCCGGCGTCGGAGCGGCCGCGCACAAATACTGCCGCGAACAGGGACTCTTCCTGACGCCGGTCTGCGACCTGCACGGCTCCGCGATACTGAGAAAGGCGTAAAACGCGTTCTAATACAGACAGGCGACAGAAGCCTGCATAATTCTGAAAGAGGCAGCCGGTTTGCGCCGGCTGCCTCTTTTTGCACCGACTCTGATACGCTAAGACAAAATCCTGACTGTAAAAGCGCTTGAACCGACTGCTCTTCGCTGATTAATCGCAGGGCGCAAGAGCGTTTTTTATAGGTAATAAAAAGGACGGCGGTCCAGAGAGTCCGTCGTCCTTCTGCATCAATTGAACCTGTCCTCCGCGGATCTTTTACAACTTTGCCTGCGGCAGAATGTTGTAAATAGCGTCGGCCAGCGCATGATGGTCGTTGTCCACCGTCACGGCCTGAGCGGCCGAGAGGCAGTCGGGGCTTGCGTTGGCTACGGCGATGCCGAAGTCCGCTGCTCTCAGCATGTAGGCGTCGTTGTCGTGGTCTCCGATGGCTGCAAAGCGGCGCACCCTGTATTTGGGCATCGCGGCTATCTGGCGCAGGGCGCTGCCCTTGGAGACGCCGCGGTCTAGGATCTCAAAGTAAATGGAGCCTGAATAGAAAAGCTCAAACCTGTTTTCCGCGTCCGCCGCTGCCACCGCACGGGCGGCTGCGGCCAGCAGTTCCGTATCCTCGCAGCAGATCATGGCCTTGGGCCAGTCCTCGTCCAGCAGGTCTTCGGCCCGGGACAGGCGCACGTCGAAATGCTCGCGCGCAATGGCAGGGTCTATGGCCGGGTCGTCGGAAAGCACGTGCAGCATTTCCGAAGTATAGAGTTCCATCGCTACGCCCGGAAAATCGCGCAGCACCATCCGAATGATCGGCAGCACGGCTGTTTTATCGAGCGGATTTTTGAGCAGAAATTTCCTCTCCCTCAGATCGTAGACCGCGCCTCCATTGTAGAGCACGCTGGGGCCGTTGGTATCGATGCCGTCCAGATAGTTGCTCAGGCAGTGCTGCGAGCGGCCAGTGGAAATGGCAAAGACGCCGCCGCGGTCCTGAAAATATCTGATCGCCTCTTTATTTTCCGGCGATGTTATACCGCGGCTGTCGATCAGCGTGCAGTCCATGTCGGAGAGCAGAGCCCAGCCGGAATAGTCGTAATCAGTCATGTTTCTTCCACCTTTTGATAAATTCTGTCGGCGCGAGCCCCGTGTATTTTTTGAAGACCGCGCAAAAGTGCTTGTAGTCAGCAAAACCGGTCTGAGCGGCTGTTTCGTAGACAAGCGCGCCGGTTCCGGCCAGCAGCGACACGGCCCTCTGCACCCGGTACATATTGAGCAGGTCGAGGAAGGTGTGTCCCATTTCTTCCTTGAACTTGCGGCTCAGATAGCTCGGACTCACGTCCAGTTCCGCGGAGATGTCCTCGATGCTGAGCTTCTCCATGTAGTCCTGTTTGATGCGCGCGACCGCCGCTTCGACATATTCGTTGCGCGGTCCGGCCGGAAACAGCTCCGCGCTCATGGGCAGCTCCGGCCGCTCGGCTTCGCGCCGGCGCTCGAGCTGCTCTCTGGCCTTCAGCACCGCCGCCAGCAGCTGTTCCTCGTCGACCGGTTTGAGGATGTAGTCCGCAACGCCGAGTTTGATGGCCTTTTGCGCGAACTCGAACTCTCCGTAACTTGTGAGGATGATCGCGGCGAAATCCGCGCTCAGCCGCGAGGCTTTTTCGAGCATTTCGATGCCGTCCATGATAGGCATCTTGATGTCGGTCACCACCACGTCCGGCTGCAGCTTTTGGATCGCTGCGAGCCCCTCGGCGCCATTAGAGGCCTCTGAGACGCCGATGTCGTATTTTATCCAGTCTATTGAACAGACGAGCCCCTTCCTGATTAGGGCTTCGTCTTCGACGATCAGCGCGCGGGTCACGGACGTTCCCCGGCCGCGGCCGGCAGCGTCAGCGTTACTCGGGTGCCTTCGCCCTTCTGCGACTCAATGGTCAGTCCGTAGCTTTCGCCGTACATGAGCTGTATGCGTCTGGCTATGTTGAAAATGCCTATGTGCATCGTTTCGTTCACTCCGTTTTTGATGGCCGCCTGAATCTCCGCGAGTTTGTCCGCTTCGATGCCGTCTCCGTCATCCTCGACGATGAGCGTCAGCCTGCCGCCGCTGCGTCTGGCGGTCACCGAGACGCGCAGCCGGTCCTTGGCGCGGAAACTGTGCTGAACTGAATTTTCAATCAGAGGCTGGAGCATCAGCTTGGGCACCACCGTGTTTTCGGTGCCAGGCTCCGCCTCGATCGCGTAGCTGAATTTGTCGCCAAAGCGATACTGCTGTATTTTGAGATATTTTTCGGTTATCTCCAGGTCCTGAGCGAGAGTCGTTCTTTCGCCGCCCTCTCTGATGCTGTAGCGAAGCAGCGCTGAAAGCTCGATTATCATGCGCCTCGCGCTTTGCGGGTCTATGGCTATCATCGCGCGCACATTCTCGAGCGTGTTGAAGAGAAAATGTGGGTTGAACTGGCTCTCAAGCTGCTTGATCTCGCTCATGACAGTGCGCCTGGCTTCTTCGCGGTTTTTGTCCATGAGCTCGCGCAGGCTGTCGAGCATCACGTTGTAGGCGTCGGCCATGACTTCAAATTCGTCTCCGCTTGAGATCGAAAGCCTCGTGCCGAGGTCGCCCTTCATAACGTTTTCAAAAGCGCCCACCAGTTCGTCGATGATCTTCGTCTTGCGCTCGGCGATGCGCGCGGTGCCGGCAAAAATACCCATCGCCACCGCCGCCAGCGCCAGCAGCACAACGAAGGACCAGAGCAGAGCCGCGTTGAACAGGGAGCGCAGAGGCGTGATAGCCCATACCGTAGCGGCGCCGCCAAGCACCGGCTGCCTGGTGATGTAGGAGGCGTTGCGGCCGGAGATTACGTAACGGCCGGAGGCTTTTTTGACCGTTTCATCCAGTTTGCCCTGATCGTCGCGGTAAAGCCCGCCGGAAGCAACGCGCACGTAGTCGAACATGTCCGTCACCAGCAGGCTCACGTTGGGGCTGTTCAGGTAGCGCTCGAACCATTCGGACGGGATGATAAAAAGAATATAGCCCGCGGCTTCGCCGTTCTTCATCACGGAAGCTCCCACCGCCATATTGCCGCCCGCAAAGTCGAACACGGGTTTGCCGTGG
>Ga0163159_1003195_pt1 | contig 12610 bp, 9 predicted proteins | sample BioMet9_FD_108702 | JGI IMG/M metagenome (GOLD analysis project Ga0163159, IMG submission 108702) | Microbial communities from bioreactor (seeded with sewage sludge) at Lawrence Berkeley National Lab, California, USA - Biofuel... | ecosystem: Engineered > Bioreactor > Anaerobic > Unclassified ... | reverse complement strand
TTATATAGCATTAAGAACAGTGGAATTTGACCATCCGCCTATTACCAATGTATTTGAAATTTTTACAATACTGGCATTTTGTATAAGCTTTGCATATTTCATAATAGAAATGTTAACTGATATAAGGGGTACCGGGCCGTTTATTATAATTTTTTCAATCTGTTTTCAGCTTATATCCTCACTGTTTATAGAAGACCTTGAAGTTGTAAAAGACGTACTAAGGAGCAACCTGCTTGGTTCGCATGTACTTAGTGCACTGCTTGGTTATTCGGGAATAACAATTTCTGCTGTCTACGGCTTCTTATACCTTATGCTATATAAAGAGATTAAGCTGAATAAATTCGGGCTTATATTTAACAGGCTGCCAAACCTTGAAGTGCTTGAAAGGTTAAGCTTCTTTTCGGCTGTATTTGGATTTGTATTCCTTACAGTAGCAATAGTAATAGGTATTATATGGCTGCCCAGGGCTTTTCCGCATTTTTCGTATGCCGATCCCAAGCTTATAGGTACTTCGCTTTCATGGATTATTTACGGAACAGGCATACTGTTTAAGTTTATTGGTAAATGGAGGGGTAAAAAAGTTGTCTTGTTTTCGATACTTGGATTTGCGCTTGCGCTTTTATCCACTGCCGTAACAAACTTTTTATCACTTAGTTTCCATTCATTTTATTAAAAGGAATAATGAATTTACTCGGTATATCAATTAATCACCGGACTGCACCAGTTGAACTAAGAGAAGCAGTACATTTAAGCGATACTGAAATACGTTCTTTTATTCAGAAGCTGAAAGGAAATATACTTACCGAAGGGCTGATTATATCAACCTGCAACAGGACTGAAATATACGGCATCCCCGCCGCTGAGAATATAAGCCATGCAGAAATTCAGAATTTCCTTACCACTGAAAAAAATGCAGAAAATAACGGGCACAGCCTGAAACCTGAGCATTTCCAGTTATATACTTCCCGCAGCGCTGTAGATCACTTGTTTCATGTTATTACAGGGATAGATTCTCTTCTTATTGGAGATAACCAGATATTTAAGCAGGTAAAAGATTCATTTCAGATTGCTGAGGATGAACAATTTTCAGGTGTTTTGCTAAAAAGAATTTTTGATTACGCTGCAAAAGCAGGTAAGCGTGCTATTACTGAAACTGAAATAAGTGAAGGCGCTGTAACAGTGGCATTTGCTGCTGTACAATTAATCGAAAAGATTTTCTCAAACCTGAGTAAAAAAAGCGCACTTGTAATTGGTGCCGGTGAAACAGGTGAAATTGCCGCAAGGCATCTGCGGGACAGGGGCATTGGAAGGTTAACAATTACCAACAGGACTCCTGAAAAAGCCGTGGCTCTTGCAGAAATACTTAAAGCTAAAGTGCTTCCTTTTGGCAATTTTAAGGATACTCTTAATGAATATGATATCATTTTAAGCGCTACAAGTGCCCCTGATCTTATCCTTACAAGAGAAGATATTGGCAATGCTATGAAAAAGAGAAACTATGAATCTCTTGTCCTTATGGATATAGCAATACCACGCGATATTGATCCCCGTGTAAAAAGCATAGATTATGTTTTTTACAATGATATAGACTCGCTTAATATTATTGTAGAACAAAATCTTGCAAAACGAAAAGAAGAAATTCCACTTGTTGAAAGAATTATAAAAGAAGAAGCTGATTCACTGTTTGCATGGTATAATTCGCTTGAAGCAGCCCCAACAATAAAAACACTAAGAGATTATTTTGAAACAATAAGGGCAGAAGAAGTAGATAAAAACAAAAACCGTTTTTCTGCTGAAGACCAGGAAAAACTGGATATTATAACAAAAAGAATAATTAACAAAATACTTCACCAGCCCACTGTTGAATTGAAAAAATTTGCAGAAGCAGGCAAAGGTGCCGAAGAAACAGCCGCCAGGATAAGCATTATCCGGGAGTTGTTTGGCATAGATAAACAAAACGGGGAAGGAAATAAAGCTTGAAAACAAAAATTGTGATTGGTTCGCGCGGCAGTGAACTTGCTCTCTGGCAGGCTAATTTTGTACGGAAGGAACTCCTAAAGTATAATAAGAGTATTTCAGTTGAAATAAAGATTATAAAAACCAAAGGGGATAAAATTCTTGATGTTGCCCTTTCTAAGATTGGTGATAAAAGTCTTTTTACAAAGGAACTTGAAACAGAACTGCTTGAAGGAAAAATTGACCTTGCAGTTCACAGTCTTAAAGACCTTCAGACAGTACTGCCTGAAGGGTTAAACCTTGCAGCAGTTACAAAACGGCACCCGGTAGAAGATGTTTTAATTGCAAGGAAAAAAAGGACTACAATACATACATTAGGAGAAGGTGCAGTAATAGCAACCGGTTCACTAAGGAGAAAAAGCCAGCTTCTTCATATACGCCCTGATTTAACTATCAAAGAACTACGCGGTAATGTACCCACCAGGGTTAAGACATTTCTCAACTCAGACTGGGACGGAATAATACTTGCGCGCGCTGGTGTAGAGCGGCTTAAACTTACCAAATACATATCATCATTTATAGATAAAGAAGATATTCTGCCGGCAGTAGGGCAGGGAGCACTTGGTATTGAAATAAATGAAAATAATAAGCTTGCTTATGAACTTATTCAGCCATTGCATGATGAAAACACTTACCTTGCTGCAGCGGCAGAAAGGTCGCTGCTGAAAACACTTGGCGGCGGCTGCCAGGTTCCGGTCGGAGCTTACGCTGAAGTAAAATCAAATGGTTTTTACCTGGATGCAATGGTTGGAAGTCTTGATGGCACCCTGACCTTCAGGAAAAAAGTTAAAGGGAAAAAAGCTGATGCTGAAAAGCTTGGCAAAAACCTGGCAAAGGAGCTGATGAAGGCAGGTGCAAAGAAGGTGCTTGATGAAATTTATGCAGGGTTGAAATAAAACGGGCAGCAGTAAAAGGCAAGTTGGCAACAAACAATATGCAGTAAGCAATAAAGCCAGTTTTTTTCGGCAGCAGCTATGTTTGCTTTGTTTTAGTGGAAGAGGAAGTAATAGAACGGGCCTTCACCCCCGGCGGGGTGAAATATTGGTAGAAAAAGGAACCAGTAACAAAGAACAGGCATGCCGGAGGCTTGCAACCTGTTGTTACTAAAACATGAATGTTGATTGTTATGATGTGCGGGCAAATCCCTCCCGGCTAACGCCGTACTCCCTTTGCTAAAGGGAGACCCGGAAAGGAAAATTTGTTTTCACCCCGGCGGGCTGAAATATGGGTAGTAAGAAAAATGGTTTTGGAACAGGCATGCCGGAGGTTTGCAACTGGAATAAAGGCAAGATTAAGAGAAAGATTAAGAACAGGACAAGAAAAAGATTAAGACTAATTGCAGATACAATATGGTAATTCCACAACAAGAAAATTTTTAGAATGATAACAGGCACTTACGATAAATAAAGCTAATGATTACGCACGAATGTTAAACACGCAGGAAATACGAAGTTCTGAACTGAAAAAAATACAAAAGAAGCAGCGCATTCTTGAAGCAGCATCGGGATTGTTTTCAAGAAAGAAGTATCACGAGGTAATGGTTGATGAAGTTGCTAAAATTGCCAATATAGCAAAAGGCACCGTATATAATTATTTCAGTTCAAAAGAGGACCTTTATTTTTCTATAATGAAGATGCGGCTTGAAAAGCTGAATGCTACCTTATATGAAAATATAAAGGATGGAATGAGCAGCCTGTATGCTTTACGCGCATTTATTACTCATGTTTATATGTTTATGCTTAAGTATAAGGATTTCTTCCTTATGTACAGGAAGGATACTTTTCGCGATGAAAATGAATTATGTTCAGATATTGTTATTATTGAAAATGAGTTAAAGGATATTTTACGCGGCATTATTATTTCGGGCAAGCAGGAAAATGTATTTAGAAATGTTGAAGAAGATTTTGCAATTGACCTGATATTCGGCAGTATTTATGCCGCAGTTGAAAGAGGAATAGATAACAGTTTTAATGAGGAAGTACAGGTACATGAAAGAGAAAATATTTTTGATTTTGTACTTCATGGTCTGTTTGCCGGTTTTGATGACAGGGAAATTATGCCGTTAAAAAACAAAACAATTGTAATTACAAGGACTGTAGAACAGTCAAAGGAATCAGCAGAAATATTTAAAGACCTTGGTGCAAATGTAATAGTTTTCCCCACGCTTGATATAGTACCGCCTAAAAGCTGGGACCAGTTTGATGAAGTGATTGCTGAGTCAGAGAAAATAGATTTTGTAATATTTACATCTGCTCATGCGGTTGAAATGTTTCACCGGCGCTGTAATGAACTGGGAGCTGATGTTGATTTTGATAAACTGAAAGTTGTAGTGGTTGGTTCAAAAACAGCATCTGTTTGTAAGAGCTATAGTATACCGGTAGATATAATACCGGCTAAGTTCAGCGGAGAGGGAGTGGGCAATGAGCTTGCAGTCTATAACCTTGCCGGAAAGCTGATTTTTATTCCCCGTTCAGTAATAGGGCGTGAAGAACTGCCAAAGGTATTACAGGAAAGAGGTGCAATAATAAAAACAGCACCTGTTTATAATGTAACACTGCCATCTGAAGAAAAGATAAAACCGGCAATTGAGCAGCTTAATAAAACCAGGCCGGATCTTTTTATATTTACATCTCCTTCAACATTTGAGAATTTCTTGCAGATTGCACCTAAGATTGTTGGGAATAACCCGGTTAAGTATTTTTCTGAATTTGATATAGCAGCCATAGGCCCTACAACAAGGGCTGCAATTGAAAATTATAATGTACAGGTTAATATTATGCCGTCAGAGTATACAATTGAAGGGCTGAAAAAAGCTATAGTAGAATATTATAAAAAAAAGTAAAATTTTTAGTCCGGAAGTGTTATTTGCCGGCATGAAAAGTTTATTGTTATGATGTGCCGCAAATCCCTCCCGGCTGGCGCCGTACTCCCTTTGCTAAAGGGAGGCCGGAAGGAAGAGGTAAATATTTATAAAAATGCTAAATAAATGGAGTTTCATTGGATTTACAGAATGATTTATTTTTAAAAGCTATTAAAAAAGAACCAATTGATCGCACACCAATCTGGATTATGCGGCAGGCAGGCAGGTATCTTCCTGAATACAGGGCTGTGCGCGAAAAAGCAGATTTTCTTACAATGTGCAAAACTCCGGAACTTGCTGCTGAGGTTACCATACAGCCTGTTGATATAATTGGTGTTGATGCTGCCATTCTGTTTTCTGATATTCTTGTGATACCGGAAGCAATGGGACTTGAGCTTGAAATGCATGAAGGTAAAGGCCCTGTTTTTAATAATCCTGTCCGCTCTGCTGATGATGTAAAAAAGCTTAAAAAGATAGACCCGGCTGTAGATTTAAAATATGTACTGGATGCTGTTTCCCTTACAAAAAAAGAGCTTAACGGCAGGGTTCCTTTAATTGGTTTTGCCGGTTCACCATGGACATTGCTTACATATATGGTTGAAGGAAAGGGAACAAAAAACTTTTCGCAGGTTAAAAAGCTTATATATAATAATCCTGCTCTTGCACACGAATTACTGGCAAAGCTTGCTGATGCAGTTGCTGTATATCTTTCTGCAAAGATTGAAGCGGGTGTAAATGCCGTCCAGATTTTTGATACATGGGGCGGTATTTTATCGCAGCATGACTTTGAAGAATTTTCATTAAGATATATACGCAGGATTATATCTCAGTTAAAAAGAAAAGATGAGCCGGTAATAGTGTTTGCCAAAGGTGTCCATTACAAGCTAAAAAAACTTGCAAAATGCGGCGCTGATGCAATTGGCCTTGACTGGACAATGGATATTGACAGGGTAAAGAAAAGGATTGGCAAAAAAGTAGCACTTCAGGGCAACCTTGATCCTACAGTGCTTTATGCCCCGGAAGAAAAAATAAGAGAAGAAGTTATCCGAGTCCTTGATTCGTATGGAAAAGGAAGCGGGCATGTATTTAACCTTGGCCATGGTATCCTTCCTGATATTGATCCGGCAAAGGCAAAGTTTCTTGTGGAAACAGTTAAGGAAGAAAGCAAAAAGTATCATATAGTTAATGAAAGTGTTGAGTAGTTAAAAGCAAGTTGGCAAAAAGCAGTAAGCAATTGGCAGGTAATGCAGAATTTTCCCGGCTGGCACCGTACTCCCTTTACTAAAGGGAGACTGGATTGAAAAGAATGTCTTCACCCCGGAGGGGTGAAATATTGGTAGAAAAAGGAAACAACTATACAAATAAGCATGCCGGAGGCTTGCAACAGTGTTACGCAGAACAGAAAAGTTTATTGTTATTGTATGCAGGCAAATCCCTCCCGGCTGGTGCCGTACTCCCTTTACTAAAGGGAGACAGGACTTTAAGAGGTTAAATAAAAAGCGAAATGTTAATATTCGTGAAAACATGAATGAGACTGGAGAAATAAATGTTTGAAGTTGATTTAACAAAATTTAAAAAATACGATAAGCCGGGGCCGCGCTATACAAGCTATCCCACTGCTCCGCATTTCAGCGAAGATTTTACAGCGGATAATTATCTTGATGAAATTGTAAAAACTAATTACGGTGATAATCTTCCCGATTTATCTTTGTATTATCATCTTCCTTTCTGTGATACACTGTGTTATTTCTGCGGATGTAATATGATTGTCACCCGCAACCGCGACCGTGTAAAGGAATACTTAAAATATCTAAAAAAAGAAATTGACCTTTTACGCGGCTACCTGCTTACTGACAGAAAGGTTTCCCAGCTTCACTGGGGAGGCGGTACACCTACTCATCTTGACCCGGATGAAATAGCGGACCTTACTTCATTTATAAAATCTTCTTTCTCGTTTAAAGAAAACTCTGAAAACAGCTGTGAAATTGACCCGCGCGGGCTTACACGTGAACATCTTGAAGCTCTAAGAAACGGCGGCTTTAACCGCATTAGTATGGGCGTGCAGGATTTTAACGAAAAAGTTCAGAAAGCTGTTAACCGTATTCAGCCGGAGGATATGACAAGGCAGGTTGTTCAGTGGGTGCGTGAACTTGGTTTCAGCAGCATAAATCTTGACCTCATGTACGGCCTTCCGCACCAGACTCCCGAGTCTTTTGCCGATACTGTAGACCGGGTAATAGATATCTCTCCTGACCGTATAGCAGTGTTTAATTTTGCTCACCTGCCGTGGCTTAAAAAACACATGGCATTAATACATGCTGAAGATATTCCTGCTGCCGATATAAAACTTAACATACTTAAAATGACAATCGAGAAACTTACATCGGCAGGCTATGTTTTTATTGGCATGGATCATTTTTCAAAACCTGATGATGAACTGTCTGTTGCTTACCGTGAAAAGAAACTATACAGGAATTTCCAGGGATACTCCACCAATGCAGATGCTGACCTTTATGCAATGGGGATAACAGGTATTAGTCAGCTTGATAATATATATGCACAGAATTACAAAACAGAAAAAGAGTATTTCCACGCGCTTGATAACGAAACACTTCCCACCGCAAAAGGCTACCGCCTTAATGAAGATGACAAAATAAGGCGTTACGTTATTATGAGGCTTATGTGTGATTTTGAACTTGACTTTAAAGCCATTGAGGCTAAGTTTGGTATTAGCTTTAAAGAATACTTTGCTTTCGGCCTGAATAATCTTAAAGAAATGGAATCAGACGGGCTTGTTGAGATGACCGGGAATAGTCTGTACGTAAAAGACATGGGCAGGCTTCTTATACGCAATATAGCCATGAACTTTGACGGATATATTGAACGCAAAGAAGATACAGCAAAGTATTCTCGTACGGTATAAGCCTGGTTAAATAATTATTGTCAGGCACAGTTCCTTTTTTATTTATGCTGTTTACGGGGAAATAATAACTTTGGGAAATTCTCATTATAAATTAATGAAAGTTAAAATAGAGTCTCAAACCGCACTTCCCGGTGCTTTTAAGGATCTGGCTAATCTTACAAGTTATGCTGTAATTAATCTTAATGATATTAATTATGATGATTTTAACAACCAGGTTAATATTTTATTTAAAGCAAAAAGTATAACAGGGTATAAGAAAAGAGCTTTAACGGGGGAAGACATTCCTTTGTATTCTGAAAACTGGAATAATTACCTGCTGCAGATATATAATGTAAGAGAGTTTCATCAGAAAATTAAAGATGAAAACCTTACTCAGTTTTCTGTACTGTTTGGAATAAAAATTCACGATAGGAAAATATACCTGTGCTCTATTGAAGAAGATGCAGGTATTACACTTGTAGAACTTTCAATTACTGTTAATACATACAAAATACAATTACAACAATGCAATTGATAATTCTAATTCTTATTATCTGTGTGGCAGGGTATCTCTGGAAAGGGAAGCGTTTCTTTATTCTTGCTATAAAAAAATAATTGAATGGTATGTGTAATATTAAAACTCTCATTCAGATTAGTCAAATTATTAAAACTTTCCCCGGGATTATTTAATTAATAATAGTTTCCGGGTATAAGATTTATTTGTTGTTGTTAGCTGGTAATAATATACACCGCTTGAACATCCGCTGCCGTTCCATTTAACTTCATGCCTGCCCGGGAGCATTATTCCGGACAAGATATTATCAACCTCTCTCCCGGTGTTGTCGAATATTTTAATTTGCACATATTGTTTTTCTGGTATTGTAAAAGATATTACTGTTGAAGGATTAAAGGGATTGGGGTAATTCTGTTCCAGAACAATATCATCGGGAATGTGTTTATTATTTTCGGAGACGGCGGTAATAACACCGTTTTTATATAATATTATTTCCCCGCTGTCAGGTACAGTACTGAACATAATATACTTTGTACCATTATCTGCTGTTATAATTTCAGAACTTAGAGTATCCCCGTTTTGGATAGCTGTTGTTGACGTCCATCCTTCAGGTAAAGTACGGCGAACAGTTACGGGTATATTATATAATTTATTATCAAGAGTATCAGTTACTAGTACAATTAAGTTATCACCGCTCTGCAGTTCTGAGATGGAAGTTGAATTACGTTCACGTATATACTTTGCAACGGTGCCAAAAGGGGCAACCCAGTATTTACTGCTGTTCTTTTTAATAAACTCAAGGCTGCTGCGAAGAATATCTGAAGCAAGGGGAGAGTAACCGCCGTCGTCATCAATGCCATGAATAAGATAAACACACCAGCCGCCTGAGCGGTATGTGTTATTTGCGGTAGTATTAAATACTGATGCTGTATTGACAGAACCGCTTGCTCCGCAGATTATTGAGCTGATATTATTAAAATCAGAAGGTGTTTTGGATTCCACATAACCCTGGCATCCGCGGGCGGCTATATAATAAAGGCTTACCAGCGAATCATTTGCTTTACGGCAGTTAGGGTAGGCAATTGTAATACACTTCCCGGTGCCAACCTGTCCGTTAATAATCTCCTGCGAGTTTTTCATCTGAAGATTTTGCTCAGCCAGTGTTAGCCCGTCAAGAGATGGGTGATTGATAGTATGGCTTGCAATCTCATGCCCGTTTGCTGAAGCTTTTTTAATCCTGCTCCAGTCAGGCCCCCAGCCGGTAACAGTAAATAAGGTTACTTTATAACCGTACTCGTCAAAAATCGGTACTGCAACAGTAAGCTGTTTGCTGGTATTATCATCAAAGGTGTAACTTATTGCAGATGGTGCAAAGTTATACCATATCCCAATTTCGTACGACTCTGCCAATGACTGCGAATAACTTCTGCATGCAAAAAGTAAAATAATTAATACTGTTGTTTTAGATATGTTTTGCATAACAATACCTGCATCTTCCCTTTGATTTATACACTTGCAGGCAATTTAATTAAATATTTTTTGATTTCAACATTGAACAACCGGTTCAGTTTTTGAACTGCATAGGTGAGTTTTACATAAATTCTTAAAGGGAATATAGAGTTTTTAATTTACGCTTTGGGGTGTCTGCCGGTATCCCGGTTTCAGCTGTTAAAAGTTTATTGTGTTAATTTATTAATGACTTAACAATAAGATTTTGTAAATTAATATCAGAGGAACTCAGGCCATTACACCAGTTATACTATAACATGTTAAATGAAATTAATAGGTTAACAAATGAATAAAACAGCCATTGTATTGTTAAATCTTGGAGGGCCGGATTCACTGGAAACAGTCCAGCCTTTTCTTGAAAACCTTTTTAATGACAGGGACATATTCAAACTGCCTTTCCAAAAGTCGCTGGCTGCGTTTATTTCCAAAAGAAGAGCGCCTAAAGTGCAAAAAGAATATGAGCTTATTGGCGGCAAATCACCAATTGGCATGTGGACGGAAAAGCAACGGCTGATGCTTGAGAACAAGCTTCGTGAAATAAATCCTGACGCTGATGTATATATAGCAATGCGTTACTGGAAACCGCTTACAGATGAAACTGCCGCAATAATAGAAAAGAAGGGGTATGATAAAATTATTATGCTGCCGCTTTACCCGCATTTTTCTGTATCCACAACAGGCTCTTCATTTAATGAGTGGAAAAGGTGGTATACCGGAAGCTCTGAAAAAGTCGAGTATATTAATTCATACCAGGTACACCCGCTGTACATAAAAGCTATTAACCAGAGGATAGATGAAACACTGCTAAGGTTTCCTGAAGGGGCCCGTAAAGATGTACAGCTTGTCTTCAGCGCTCACGGCACCCCTGTATCTTATGTAAAAAAAGGAGATCCGTATTCATACCAGATAAAAGAAACTGTTGAAGCTGTAATGAAAGACAGGAATAATTCACATCCTTACCATCAGTGTTTCCAGAGTAAAGTAGGCCCGGCAAAGTGGCTTGAACCTGCAACAGATGTTATGATTGCAGAGCTTGCCGCCAAAGGGAAAAAGCATCTGCTTATAATACCAATAAGTTTTGTGTCAGACCATGTAGAAACCTTGTTTGAACTGGATATAGAATACCGGCATGTTGCAGATAATGTAGGAATTGAAAACTATATAGTTATGGACGGGCTGAATGATTCAGATTTATTTGTTGAAGCGCTGAAGGAAATTGTGAAGGATAAAGTTGTATAAATCCGCCCTGGTCTTTTAATTTTGGAAAACACGGTGCTTCTTTGTCTTCCTGATTCTGCCGGTAAAAATGGCAAAATTAGTGTAAAACCGGCGTTTTGGCTTCAACTCCTGTAAACTTTTGCATACCTCTTGTCTAAAAATATTTGTAAATTGGTCTAATTATTAGAAATTTAACTGCGATGAATACAGAAAAGAAAATTGTAATTCTGGGTGCCGGTATAAGCGGGTTAACAACCGCTTACATTTTAAGAAAGGATGGTTTTAATGTAACCATTCTCGAAAAAAACGGCCAGGCAGGCGGTACGATGGAAAGTACAAGAATTGATGGATACCTGTTTGACAAAGGCCCAAACAGCGGGCTTGAAACAACTCCTTTGATAGGTGAACTGGTAAGAGAACTTCACATTGAAGGGGAATTTATATACGGAAGTCCGGAAGCCAGCAAAAGATATATTTTAAGAAACAATCAGCTTCACCCGCTGCCAATGACTCCGGGGGCATTTTTAAAAACAAAATTGTTCACTCCGCAGGCAAAAGCGCGGCTTTTTGCTGAACCTCTTATCGGGAGGTCACGGGATGGCTATTACCAGAGCATTGCTGATTTTGTAAAACGCAGGCTTGGTTCGGAGTTTCTTGATTATGCTATAAATCCTTTTATTGCAGGTGTTTACGCCGGTGATCCCAAACAACTTAGTGTAAAATCTGCCCTACCAAAGCTTTATGCTCTTGAAGAAAAATATGGCGGGCTTATGATTGGCACTGTAAGAAGCTATAAAGAAAGAAAAAAAAGAGCAGAAAAGGCAAAAGCTTCTGCTAAAATGTTTTCATTCAAAAACGGCATGCAGGAACTTCCTCTTGCACTGGCTGACTCACTGAAAGAAAATATTGTAAATGAGGCAGAAGTAATTTCTGTCAGGAAAAACGATATTGATTATACAGTTACCTATAACTTATCAGGTGAGGCAAAAGAAATACAAACGCCTGTGGTTCTTTCCGCTATGCCTGCTTACCATGCGGCAAAGGTTTTTGCAGAGCTTGACGGCAAACTTACTGAGCACCTTAATGCTGTTTATTATCCCCCGGTAATTGTATTGTATCTGGTGTATAATAAAAAAGATATTGGACAGCCGCTTGACGGATTTGGTTTCCTTGTTCCGCAGGTGGAAAAAAAATCTTTTCTCGGTGCGTTGTGGAGTTCTGTTATTTTTCCTGACAGAACTTCGGAAGACAAAACAGCGCTGACAGTTTTTGTTGGCGGTTCACGTGATCCGGAAATTGAGAAATACGACAAAGAGCTTTTATACAAACGTGTGAAAAATGAACTGCATGAAATTATGCAGATAACCGCTGAACCAGTGCTTACTACAGAAAGATTCTGGAAAAAATCTATTCCCCAGTATAACATAGGTTATATTGAACATGAAAGATATTTTAGCCAGTTTGAGGAAAACTTTCCCGGATTGTATCTTGGCGGCAATTACCGCGGCGGAATATCTGTCGGGGATTGTATAAAAAATTCTGATAACCTTGCGCAAAAGATTATCGGGTCAGTTAAAAAAGTTTCATATTA
>Ga0163159_1003179_pt1 | contig 12646 bp, 8 predicted proteins | sample BioMet9_FD_108702 | JGI IMG/M metagenome (GOLD analysis project Ga0163159, IMG submission 108702) | Microbial communities from bioreactor (seeded with sewage sludge) at Lawrence Berkeley National Lab, California, USA - Biofuel... | ecosystem: Engineered > Bioreactor > Anaerobic > Unclassified ... | reverse complement strand
ACCGGCGATAGTCTGGTTGCCAGCTTTATCTGTGGCAGTAACCATGATGTTGTACTTTCCTGACGGTTTGTCATTAATGTCAAACGTTTCCTGCCAGCTGTTTTTATCGCCGACAGAACGGTCCGTTACATCCTTTTTACCGCCTGCAAAAGCTGCAAAAACCATCAAACTCAATAAAACTGAAAAAAACACACTCTTTTTGTTCATTTGGCATTCCTTTTTTCATAAAGAAAAATAGAGATATTAGAATTATCAACGAATTTTGTTGAATTGTCAAATTTAAAGTTAGAATATGCAAGAAAATACAAACTTTCTTTATTTAGCCTTAAATAAGTCCAAAAAACAAACTCCGCAACCGGTTTCCTTTATTACAAGGAAAATAAAAACTAGCACTACAAGTATCGGCAGAAAGCATGGATTTCTTGAAGCGGGCGTGTTATACTTATTGTTCATGAAAAATGAAACCGCAGAACAAGCAGCAAAACTTCAATCTTACATCGACAGCAGCAAGAGAATTGTATTTTTTGGCGGGGCCGGCGTTTCTACAGAAAGTGGAATTCCTGATTTCAGGAGCGAGGACGGACTCTATAATCAAAAATGGGACTGGCCGCCGGAAGAAATTCTGAGCGCAGTTTTCTTCTTTGCAAACACCGCGGAATTCTACCGCTTCTATCGGGAAAAACTTCTTGTCTCTGGAATAAAGCCTAACGCAGCGCATTATAAACTTGCGGAACTTGAGCAAGCAGGTAAACTGTCAGCAGTCATCACCCAAAACATAGACGGACTGCATCAGGCTGCAGGAAGTAAAAATGTTCTTGAACTGCACGGAAGCACATTGCGCAATTTCTGCACGAAGTGTTCCAAGCCGTTTGACGCTTCGTATATTTCCTCTCACCAAGATGAAAAGGGAATTCCCCGCTGCGACAAATGCGGCGGTCTCATAAAACCAGATGTAGTGCTGTACGGAGAAAGTCTTAATCAAGACACCATTAGCCGTGCAGTAGACGCGCTTCAAAAAGCGGACATGCTCATAATCGGCGGCACTTCGCTCACGGTGTATCCGGCGGCAGGGCTTATCAACTACTTTTCAGGAAACAAATTGGTACTCATCAACAAAGCTGCCACTCAGAGCGACGGCATTGCAACGCTTGTCATTCACGACAGCATTGGCAAAGTACTAGGCAGGATTGCCATCTAGCCAGAACAGTTCTACAGGGCAAAAAAATGTACCGCGAAAAGCTGGATTTTTCTTCCAGCCTTTCGTCGGCGCTCAGTCGAATTTCTTCTTAAGCTCATCGAACGTCACTTCTCCACTAATCTCCTGCACTGCTCTTTTTCCACCAAGCACTTCGAAGAAGAACTGCACAATATTTCTTACAGAAAGCGCCGGCCCCTTCTCGCCATCCGCTTTGGTAAGGGAATATTCCTTGAGTACCTGAGAACCTAAGCTCGCTGAAATGATAAGGAAATGATTTTCAAGCTTTTCAAAATCAACCATGTCGCTTACAAGCACACGGCTTGCCACGCTGTAGCTGTTCACCAACATCTTTGTGCCACTTTCATCAGAAAGGACTGTACGCTGGGTGTCATTCTATACGTCCATACGGATTTTTCCTGTATTCGGTTTTTCCTGTTCGCCTTTATACAGCGACCCCAAATCTGCAAGTGCCAGATTCCAGAATTCAGTTCCGGGAAGAAGCGCCATTGGCTCAACAGAGAAAGCGGTAGGATACAGCAAATAATCTACTCCACCGGCATTCACTTCAGGAGCATTGAACGTACCAATGATGCAGTTCTGAATTGAAAGCGTCTTTGAGGCAAACACTCCGCCAAGAATGACGCTGTTCTCAAGCTGCACCTCTGTTCCGTAAATGGAACCGCATACGAAGCAGTTCTTGAGCTTTACAGACGGTGCATTTATGTCTGCACCGTAGATGCAGTTTCCATTAACCAAAAGGGACACAACGCTGTTCGCACTCGCAACGGCCTTGTGAAAGTAAACCAAATGGGTACTGTCGTTCTTTATATGCAATTCATGATTTGCAAACACAGCGCCTTTGAATTCTGCGGGGCCGTTGTTTATATCAAAATTGTTCGTATACACAGCACCTTCAACAATGACATCGCCATCAACAGTAATATTCTGATCAAGCTCAGCTGTGTTTTTATGCAGGATGCTGGAAGTAACTTTGTTTGCCTTCAGCATCACCATATTTGAACCCATGTTTATTTCTTTTAACTCTACCATATAATTCTCCTCGTTACGTTTCTTTGTCTGAACATGCTATTTTTGTTTTACCAAAGTCTTTGCATTGTTTCGAAGCTGCATAATCATATCATAGATGCGCTGGCTGTCAGTATTTCCCGATTGCTTTCGTTCAATGAGCATCTTCTCTGCATAGCTGTTGAAAGATGCAGTTATTTTCTCTTCATCTGATTTTTCCGGCGCCACCCAGTTATTCGCCTGCGAAGCAAAATAATTCACTACGGTACTTGCAATTTGATTTTTTGCAGTTTCACCGAGCTCGTTGCTCACACAGCAATTCGTCATCTTGGCACCAGAAGAATCCGTGGCATCGGCTTCGGCGTACACTACCGGGATGCACGGTGTTTCCAGCGCTTCACAGCTCCCTTCATGCAGAATGGAATTCACTTCGTCCACATACACAAGCTGCTGGCTCACGGTCTTAGCAAGCGAATGAATGACCACCCCGACTTTGCTACGAAGACATGCGGTGGAAAGCTGCTGATTCACGATGGTATTATCATTCATACCGGTAAGCATGAATGCCGCCTGGCGTGATTCAAGTTCGGTAAGCTGTTCGTGCTGTACCTGTTCTGAAAGTGCAAAAGCCTTCTTATCAAGTTCAAGCACCCGCTTACGACATTCCTCGTCAAGATCATTGAACACTTTTACGTAACGGGCTTTCGTACGCTGGTAATCGTCTTCCATGACCTGCTGCTGTTTTTTCACCTGATTGGTTTTTTCCATAATCAAGCCAATTTGTGAATTTATTTTGCTAAATAACGCAGCCATGTTCTGAGAAATCTCAGATTTAATCATTGAAAAGAAACCATTCGTAACATGCGCGGAAACGTCATTACCCGTCTGTTTGATTGCGGCACATTGCGCGGCGTTCATGGCGACAACGGAACCTGTCAAGCCACTAATCTGACCGTTACAATTTGCAACGCTGTTGTCAAACGGATTCGTGTCAACATACACGGTAATATCAACAGGCACGGAACCACTCACCGTAGCGGAGCGAGACCCGCCACTTTCACTGGCAGGATACGAAATGGAAACAGTCCGGCTGTAGTATGCCTCACCATGTACTCTGCGTGAATAACTCATTGCACGCCTCCGTCAGTTTTTGGAACGGCCCATGATGATTCGTTGAACAGGCGCACCATCTCCTTTGCAACGCGTTCGTCAATTCCTGAGGCACTGCATTTCTGCATGAAGTCATTCTGCACCTTGTCATGTTCCTCTTTAGCAACAGGCTGCCATTCGTACGATGCGGCTGCCGCTTGAATCTGATTTGCAACAACATCCGTTTTTGAAAAGCAATCATTCTGTGCAACAAAAACATTGCTCACTTTGTTGGCACTGTTGAACATGCTGTCTGTTTCCAGCATGAGCACAGGAAGAAACGCATCTTCACGAGAGGCAAGCTTCTCATTCTTAAGGATATGCTCCACTTTGCGGTTATATGTCAAGCTTCCACTTACATCAGAAGCCATTGCGCTCAGTGCCTTAACTGCCTTGTTCTTTACTTTCGCCGTAACAGATTGTTCAGCAGTGAGCTGTGTGTCGCGGTCGTAGCAAATGACAGAGCAACTGTCATCACGCAGTTTTGTAAACATCTTATGTTGGAGCACACCAATTTCCATTGCAGCACGATCAAGTTCATGTATGCGAGTTTCAAGCGCTTTATCAAGTGCTGTAAACTGTTTGTGGTAACGACGACAAATTCTGTTGTAATCATCCTGCATTACATCTTGAATACGATTGATATCCGCACGGAATTTCTTCATGAGCATAAGCTTGCTGCTCATGGTGCTTGAACAAGCGGCAACCTTCTGGCTCAGCTGCGACTTCATAAGGATGTAGAAACCATTGTCTACATTTTCACATATCTGTTGCGAGGTAGAATGTTCCTCCGCAACGACAGCACTCTGCATAGCAATGACGGCGCCTGTTACCGTACGCACATGTCCATTGACCGTATCTATAGATTCGGCCATTGGGGAAGTATCAAGGGTTATATTAAAGTCTGCCATGATTACTCTCCGTCAGACGGTTTGTCTTCTCCGTCTGAATCGTCATCTTCCTCGGAATCATCGTCAGACTCGTCTTCATCGTCAGACCCATCCTCAGATTCTTCAGTCGCTCTTGCTTCTGCCGCTGCCTTTTCTGCCGCTGCCTTTTCTGCTACCACTTTCGCTTCTGCTTCGGCCTTTTCCGCAGCTATTTTTTCAGCTTCAGCTTTTTCTGCTGCCGCCTTTGCTTCTGCTTCGGCCTGCGCCGCTGCAAGTTTCGCAGCTTCCGCTTCAGCCTGCGCAGCAACCTCCTGTTGCGCAATTGAATTGAGATCAGCAACCGCAGTCTGCTCAAGGTTCAGCGTGAAATCTTCCATAAGTTTCGGTTCTACTGATGGTGCCGGCGGAATCTTTGCATATGTCGCATAATAGCTATTCACCGGAATGAGACGTTTACGTCGGTCGTCAAGAGACTGCAAATTATCTGGATCCTGAGAACGCGCAAAGTCACGCGATTCTGAATCGCGGAGAGACGCTTCGTAATATTCAATATGTCCGAACTGCTCAGCCTTTGCAGTAATATCATCCTGCAGCCGTTCCATGTACTGCTGGAATTCCTCACTTGTCTTGTTGCACTGCTGTGCCTGCGCTTCGAATCCGGCAATCTGCTCTGCAGCGTTGTCTTTTTCCTGCACTTCACTGTCAGCAAGATTCCCAGACTTCTTCAGAGAATCCTGTGTCGCTTTGTAAGAAGTGTATGTCTGATAGGCTGTGTTGTATTCAGCATACGCATTTGTAATCTGAGTGATAAGGTCGTTGCCAGACTTACGATTGTCGCGGAATGCATCTTCAACATCTTTGTTCCACTCGTTCAGATAATGCATCTTCTGATCTTTAATGCCATTGTAAATCTTCAAGCGTTCAATGCGAGTTTCATTCATCAAATTGTTGATGACCGGCATGAGCACTTCTTCCTGAATCTGATTCATACCGAACGGCATATTTGTACGGGTATTATCTTCTGCAACCCATGCGCCTCCGAACAAATCGTATTTCACACGGGAGCTTGCCTTAAGATTAAAAGGATGGTAATCATTCACACTGTCTTCAAAGTTAAAACTTGCTTCGCGGATACGTCCAATCTCTTCAGCTTCAAGTGTTGGTGAATACTGATTGTACCCAGCTTTAAGCACCGCAGACAAAATCATATTCGAATAATCGAGTAATTTTGTTGTAGAATTCGTCTTTACCTTGGGAATAATTTGTACAGACTCTCCAAGCTTCTTCATAAGCTTCTTGAAGTACTCAATGTTGTCTTCGTTACCACGTTTTTCAAGCTCTTTCTTCATATCGTTCAATTTTGAGAAAGCAGCAAGCTTGTCGCTGTAACCATCAACGTTGAAAACTTTTACAACAGGCTTCTCGTTCGTATCGGTAGTCGCGTATTCATCAATAAAATGATCCTCTGCACTTTCCGGAGGTATGACTGGCAATGCAACAGAAACACTGTCATTGTCGCCCAAAAGATAACTGATGTTCCGCACCTGACGGTCAATGTTTCCCATATAGTCGTGCATGGTAACATTCTGCATGCTCAAGCTGTAGTCGCTTGTGTCCACCTGTTCAGCATTTTCGTTGTTTTCTACAACAGGCACGGAAGCAATTCCATTCTCAAGGTCAGAGAGAGACTGCTGGAACTCCTGCGGCTGATGTAAAACAGAAAGTGCAAACTCCGTGTTGCTCATTCCACCAGTATGGTCAACAACGAATGTCTTTCCTTCGAACGGGACACGTGTTGCTACAGGAACATACGCTACACCGAGCTTTGTCACTTTGTAATCACGGCGGACTGCATCATGGGCTTCACCGAAACCCTTCTTCTGTGTTTCACCTAAAGCAATTGCTTTCTTTGCTTTAAATATTTTTACAAGAGAAACAAGGGTAGGAATAAGAAGTGCTATGCCAAGCACCATGAAGAAAGTTTTTTGGGAAGTGAGGGAAATAATTATTCCTGCTGCTGCAAGCACCCCAAAAATAACGGTAAACACGGTGGCAGTTGTTTTGTTTTTCTTAGCAAGCGCCACGTCTTTTTCGGCTTGAGCAATTTTTGCTTCAAGATCCTTTTCTTCTGCAACGATTTTTTCTGCAGCCGCTTTGTAGTAATCAAAGATGACCTTAGCTTCATCTTGATACAAATTGGCTGATTCAGCGAATACTTTACCTGTCATGTGCTAAACTCCTCCTTAATTAAAAAAACTAATTTTTCAACAGCTTGCGTTGTTTGATAAGTGTATCAAGTGCAGCAATCTGCTTTTTCAATTCCAATCCGGCACCGCCAGCGAGCGTTGAATCACATGCTGAACTTGCAACGGTAATTGCGCCAAGTATATCCTGCTCAAGTTTTACGGCGACAGTATTGTCTACAGGAGAAATATACCGTACATCTTCTGCAAGCGCAGAAATTTGTTTCCTTTATGCAGCATACGTTTCATTGAGGGAACCTGCCTTCAACGAGAGCAAATCGAGCGAAGAACGTATCTGCTTGATAAGGCTAAGTGCCTGAGTTTCCTGCTGTTCGACATTCTGAACATGAGAATTTGCAAAGTAGCCAAAATAGGAATCTATTGCGAACAAGAATACAAGCACGCACTCCGTTACTATGGCAATCCGAATCTGAACAACACAGAATGCGACGCAAATAGTCATGCCAATAGAAATGGCAATGAGCACAGCAACTCCAAGCCACACCATGGTAAGTGAAGGAATCTTTCCACTTACATTTTTAACATGAATTTCGCTAAAGAAAAATGGGCAAAAGAAAATGACATACATCACTGCTATGCTGATCCATAAATACAGCTGTTCGTCAGTAAGTTTTTCACCTTTTGTAAACAAATACCAGGCTAATGCAATGATTCCCAATCCTAAAATAAAAAGCAGACTTTTAATAAATATAGACTTCTTTTCAGTCATGACATCCTCCAGAGAATAATAAAATTATGAGATCAGCAAAGCTTATTGCCACAATTAGGGCAGAATTTCACACCAGGCTGGACAGCTGCACCACACCGTGAGCAGACAGGACCAGCAGCCATTCCACTGGAAGCAGCAGTGCCTAAATCTGCACCGCACGTGGTACACCGCTTTGCCGTACGAAGATTGTCGCTTCCACAAACAGGGCACGGATTATAGGGATTCCCGCACAACGGGCAGAACTTTGATGTAGCTGGATATTTCTTTGCACAGTTTGCGCAGAACACTTCTTTACGCTGATTCATCTGGGCGCTCCCCATACCGGCTGCCATTCCACCAGCACCACCCATTGGGTAACCGCCAGTTCCTGCCGGAGGCTGCATCATGGCAGCACCCATGCCATTGTTGCCCATAGCACCGGTCATCATCACCGCGCCAAGCATACCAATGTCACCGCCAGAACCGAGCGCATTGTTTGCAACGCCGAAAGACTGTTTCTGCTGCCACGTATAGCCCGCAATGTTCTGAGCGCTGCGGTCTGCCATAGCATCTGCAATCTTCTTGCCGTCAGGAGTTGTAGTATCAAGATCAACTGATGTGATATAAAATCCCGTAAGCTCCATGCCGTACTCTTCCCAGAATTCCTTGAGCGGAGACTCCAAGAATTTCGAAAGCTGTTCAAGATACGCTGCAATCTGCATAATGCCAATACGGTTTGTGCTCATATATGAAATGATAGTGCTGTTTGTCTTAGCAACAAGCGGGCCTAAAAAATGGTCGGTAAGCTGCACGGAAGTAAATTCAGTAAGGGTACCAACGAGCTTTACCAAGAACCGTTCCGCATCCTTCACCTTAAGGCCATAACGGCCTTGCGCGGTGAGCGGAACCATCTGTCCTTAATCTGGGTCCATGAAGCGCATAGGCGTTGTCTTCCAATCAATGGTAAGCGGCGCCGCCTTGTTCACGAACCAAACCTCTGCGGTAAAAGGATTTTTGCCACCGAACGGAATACCAAAAAGATTTCTTAATATAGGTAAGTTTTCTGTTGTAAGGGTATGTTTACCGGGACCAAATTTCCCTAAGATTTGCCCTTTTGAAAAGAAAACTGCTTCCTGGCTTTCACGAACTACAAGCTGAGTTCCCGTACTTAAATTATCATGGGGAAATCTCCACGCAAAAATGTCGTTGCTTGTCGGTTGCCACTCAACCATATCAATTATTGCCATATAACGCTCCCTTTTTTAATAGAATAATATTCGATTATACTCCCTCACTGAGCAGTTGTCCAGAATAAAGTATGGGGAGCTATAATTACTTATACACATAGGCAATAAAAAACCGGCCCCCCGTTTCCGAAGGGCCGGTCACTCTGCTAAACAGCAGGTCTGTTATTTATAGAGCTCAATCAGGCGCTGTAAGTGCTCGTAGCGGGCCTTGGCAGCATCCTCGTTCTTCTGGAAGAGTACAGATGCGCGCTCCGGGAACTTAACCTTGAGTGACGAGTAGCGTGTCTCGTTTGCAAGGAAGTTCTGGTAAGTGCCGTCACCCGGTTTTGAAGCGAGGGTGAATGGGTTCTGTCCAGCAGCTTTGAGTGTCGGATTGTAAGAGAAGAGGTTCCAGTAACCAGCGGCTACTGCAGCTTTCATCTCGTCCTGGCAGTGGTTCATGCCGCCCTTCACACCGTGGAGTTCGCATGGAGCGTATCCAATGATGAGAGACGGACCGTTGTATGCTTCAGCTTCTGCAATTGCCTTGAGAGCCTGTGCCGGGTTTGCACCGAGCGCAATCTGGGCAACGTACACATAGCCGTAGCTCATAGCGATTTCTGCAAGTGACTTCTTGCCAACTTCCTTACCGGCAGCTGCGAACTGGCAGACTTCGCCGATGTTGGAAGCCTTAGATGCCTGTCCGCCGGTGTTTGAATACATTTCTGTATCGAATACCATGACATTGACATTCTCGCCGGAAGCAAGAACGTGGTCCAAGCCGCCGAATCCGATATCATATGCCCAACCGTCGCCTCCGAAAATCCAGGCTGACTTCTTTCCGAGGTAGTCTTTCTTCTCAAGAATAGGTTTTGTTGCGGCAGTCTTGTTTGCAGTGAGCTGCTCGATGAGTACCTTTGTTGGTTCAACGTTGTCGCGGGTGTTGTCCTTTGTTTCCATGAACTTTGCAATGGCGTCTTTGAGTGAAGCCGGTGTTGCGGCATCTGCTGCAACTGCATTGAGCTGAGCAAGGAGCTGGTCGCGAATGTACTTCTGTCCCATCCACATACCAAAGCCGTGTTCAGCGTTGTCCTCGAACAGTGAGTTAGACCAAGCCGGTCCTTTCTTGCTGTCTTTGTTGACGGTGTATGGACAAGTAGCTGCAGGTCCGCCCCAAATTGAAGAGCATCCTGTTGCGTTAGAAATGTACATATGTTCGCCGAAGAGCTGGGTAATCAGGCGGCCGTAAGATGTTTCTGCACATCCTGCGCAAGAGCCTGAGAACTCAAGCAACGGCTGGTTGAACTGTGATCCTTTTGGAGTAAGTTCGTTGATTCCAGCGTCTGTCTTCTTGCTGACGTTTGCAACGAGGTAGTCGAATACCGGCTGCATATGGTCTTCTTTCTCGCGTTCAACCATAGAAATTGCTTTCGTAGGACAAACGGTCACGCACTCACCGCATCCCATGCAGTCGAGCGGAGTGACAGCCATAGTATACTTGTACTTGCCTGGCTGCGGCTTTGTGTCTGCAAGTTTGATGTCCTTTGGTGCTTTAGCAGCTTCATCAGCAGAAAGCAGGAACGGACGAATAGTAGCATGTGAGCAGACGAATGCGCAGTTGTTGCACTGGATACATTTTGTTGAATCCCAAGTTGGCACCATGACTGCAGTTCCACGTTTCTCGTACTGAGAAGCGCCAAGTTCGAACTGACCGTCTGCATACTTCATGAATGCAGAAACTGGCAGGTTGTCGCCGTCCATGAGAGCGATTGGCTCCATGAGGTTCTTGACCATGTCCACAGTCTTTGCAAGACCTTTGATTGCTGGTTTTGCAGCATCTGCTTTTGGTGCCTTCCAGCTTGCCGGAACAACAACTTCGTGCAGTGCGTTCACACCGGCATCGATAGCCTTGCAGTTCATGTCAACAACGTCCTGGCCTTTCTTTGAGAATTTGGCAATGACCTTGTCCTTCATGTACTTCACTGCTTCTTCAATTGGAAGCACGTTTGCAAGTTTGAAGAATGCTGACTGGAGAACGGTGCTGGTACGTTTGCCAAGACCAATCTTTGTAGCAATATCAACAGCGTCTACCGTGTAGACTTTGATTGTGTTGTCGTAGATGTATTTCTTTGCAGCAGCAGGAAGCTTGTTCTCAAGCTCTTTGTCGTCCCAAGTGCAGTTGATAAGGAACGTTCCGCCTTTCTTCACGTCCTGAACCATCTTATATCCTTTTTCGATATATGACTGGTTGTGGCATGCAACAAGGTCAGCCTGGTTGATGTAGTACGGGCTGCGGATTGGGCTGTCACCAAAGCGCAAGTGGCTGATGGTGATACCGCCGGTCTTCTTTGAGTCGTACTGGAAATATGCCTGAATGTATTTGTCGGTGTGGTCGCCGATGATTTTTGTTGAGTCTTTGTTTGCACCAACAGTACCGTCGCCGCCGATTCCCCAGAATTTGCACTCAACAGTTCCTTTTGCAGAAGTGATTGGTGCCGGTTTTACTTCAGGGAGTGAGAGGTTGGTCACATCATCAGTAATGCCTACGGTGAAGCGAGCCTTTGGCTTTGCCTTACCAAGTTCCTTGTAAACAGCGAACATGCTTGAAGGCGGTGTATCTTTTGAACCAAGGCCATAGCGTCCGCCGCAGAGGATGATGTCGTTGAGTCCTGCTTCGCGCAGTGTTGTCGCTACATCAAGGAAAAGTGGGTCTCCAAGAGCACCCGGTTCCTTTGTGCGGTCAAGGACAGCAAGTTTCTTGCATGATTTTGGCAGAACCTTAAGGAATGCTTTTGCAACCCACGGGCGGTAGAGGCGAACTTTGATAAGTCCGACTTTTTCTTTCTGCGCTCTGAGGTAGTCAATGACTTCTTCAGCAACGTCGCAGACAGAACCCATAGCCACGATAACGCGGTCGGCATCCTTTGCACCGTAATAGTTGAACAGTGCATAGTTTGTGCCGAGCTTCTCGTTAATCATATTCATGTACTTCTCAACAACTGCCGGAAGCGCATCATATGTGCTGTTGCAAGCCTCGCGGTGCTGGAAGAAAACGTCTCCATTCTCATGAGAACCGCGCATTGCTGGATGTTCTGGGTTAAGCGCATGGTCACGGAATGCTTTTACGGCATTCATGTCCACCATAGAAGCAAGGTCTTTGTAATCCCATTTTTCAATCTTCTGAATTTCGTGTGATGTGCGGAAACCATCAAAGAAGTTAAGGAACGGAACCTTTCCCTCAATAGCAGCAAGGTGTGCCACCGGGCCAAGATCCATGATTTCCTGCGGGTTAGTCTCTGCGAGCATTGCAAAACCAGTCTGGCGGCAAGCGTACACATCGCTGTGGTCGCCAAAGATGTTCAATGACTGAGTTGCAACAGTGCGTGCTGAAACGTGGAATACGGCAGGAAGCTGTTCAGCAGCAATCTTGTACATATTCGGAATCATCAAAAGCAAACCCTGTGACGCAGTGAATGTTGTAGTAAGCGCGCCGGCAGCAAGAGAGCCGTGCACGGTACCAGAAGCGCCAGCCTCTGACTGCATTTCAATGACTTTCGGCTGTTCACCGAAAATATTCTTCTGACCACCAGCAGACCACTGGTCAACATAGTCAGCCATTGGTGATGACGGAGTGATAGGATAAATACCTGCAACTTCGGTAAATGCGTATGCTACTGTCGCAGCAGCGGTGTTACCATCCATTGACTGTTTTGCCCTGACTAGAACAGGCTTTTTTTCTGCAGCCGGTTTTGCCGTCTTTGCAGTTTTTGTTGTTTTAGCTTTCGGGGTAGAAGCTTTTGCTTTGGACATGTACATTCCTCCTGGATTAGTCCTTATATAGTAGGATTTATTATTTGAAGCAAATAATCGAAATGCATTTTACACCGGATAATTTGATTGTACAAGTAGGAAAATACCTTATACTTCAAAGTTATTTACCATATTCTGCATTTTACTGACGGTATCTTTGTTGCCTGCCGCAGATTCATCAACTTTTACAACAGACTCCTTCACGTTTGTCACCGCGGAAATACTATTCTGCACTGCAGCGGCAACTGTCTGAGACGCCGCAACAACCTGTTTCATGGAAGAACTGACTTGCTCAGCGTTGGAACTTTCTTTTTCCGCCAGTTCCTTAATTGCCTGAATTGCCCCGACAACTTCGTTTGTAGACTTCATTGTCTCTTCCGCATTAGTCCGCTGTT
>Ga0163159_1003178_pt1 | contig 12647 bp, 11 predicted proteins | sample BioMet9_FD_108702 | JGI IMG/M metagenome (GOLD analysis project Ga0163159, IMG submission 108702) | Microbial communities from bioreactor (seeded with sewage sludge) at Lawrence Berkeley National Lab, California, USA - Biofuel... | ecosystem: Engineered > Bioreactor > Anaerobic > Unclassified ... | reverse complement strand
ATATTGTGCTTCTGCGCCTTGCGGATTTCGTAGCTCATGCCCTCGGATACCTTATCTCCGAACACCCACAGCTCCTGACATTTTCCAAGCAGCACCCGCCCGAAGAACAAGCCCAGCTTGCGACTGTCAGGATCGTGCTCATCCATAAACTGCGGGTAGAGCAGGTGCGGCGCAAGCGGTATCGCGTTTTGCTCGACGGCAAAGCGGCAATAGCCCCGTGTGCGCTCTGTGTTTTTCTCCATATCACCGGCGAAGGGCGAGCAGATGAAAACGAGCGGGCGGTATTCCGTCCCATAACGACGTAGCAAGTCCTCACGCATCAGCCCTCGCATAGCCTCGTAGGTTGTCGGGTCACTGTAGCCCTCGGCATTTCGTTTATCTATCCACATCACACGTCCTCCATTTCCTTCAACTCGCCGAAGCTCTCGCCGTAGGCGGCTTCCGCGATGATCGGCACGTCGAACTCCGGGAACGGCTGCACCTCCATGCATTGTTTTACAAAGGCGACCGCCTTGTCGAGCTTGTCCACAGGTATCTCGAACACCAGCTCGTCGTGTATTTGCAGAAATGGCTTGAGCCACGGGTGATCCTTTATACCGGCGACGATGCGCCCCATCGCCAGCTTCAGAATGTCTGCCGCCGTGCCCTGAATCGGTGTATTCATAGCGCAGCGCTCCGCGAAGGAGTGCTTGCCCCAATCCTGTGAAAGAATGCCGATGATGTAGCGGCGACGACCGAGCCACGTTTCCGCATAGCAGGTGTTGGCAGCGCGTTGCTTGGTTTCGTCCTGCCAGTATGTGAGGCGCGGATAGCCGCTTTTCAGATTGTCGATGATGCCAGCACAGGCTTCCTTCGACATATCCAGACCCGCCTTGAACTTCAACGTTTTCTGCAGTCCGCTGGGGAAAAGTCCGTAAAACACACCAAAATTGCAATTCTTGGCGATGGTGCGGTGCTCCTTATAGTGTGGCGCATTCTTGTCCACTGCCTCGCTGAACGGCACATGAAAGATGACCGAGGTCGTCGCCGCGTGGATGTCTCCTCCGGCACGATAGGTATCGAGCATCTTTTCGTCGCGGCAGTAAAACGCGCCCACACGAAGCTCGATCTGGGAGAAATCCAGAGAAATGAGCAGCTTGCCCTCCGGCGCGGCGATGAACTTTCTCACTCCAATCGGGTCGTTATCCTTGCGGGGGCAGTTTTGCAGGTTGGGGTTACGGGAAGCAAAGCGCCCTGTTTCGGTGCCAAGCGGCATAAGGTCGGGGTGAATGCGTCCCGTGGCGCTGTTGACGCAGCGAAGATATCCGTCGATGTAGGTGCTTTTGAGCTTGCTCCATTTACGGTATTCCTGCACCAGCTCGAACAGGCGCACCAGCTCCGGGCGATTCTCGTGGCAATACTCCGTGAGCAATATCATCGTCGCGTCGTCCGCCGCCTCCTGATGCTTTTCCGTGGTTTTCAACACCGGCAATCCGAGGTCGGTATACAGATACTGCTTGAACGCCGAGGTCGAGGCGTTTGCGCCGATGTCCACGCCGCCGGTCATCTCATCGATTTCCGCACGAAGCGCTACGAGCTTTGCGTCAGCTTCCTTTTGTCGCTCCAGCATTGCTGCCGTATTCATCGGTACGCCGTTGTATTTCATCATGCCGACATAGATCGCCGTCGGTGATTCCACCCGCTCCACGATATCCCGATGCTGTGGGAGGTTTTTTGCAAACCAGCCGTTGAATTTGTGGTATAACCGCAGAGTGTAATCACTGTCAGCACTGGCATAGCGCAGTGTTTCCTGCTCGGCGGGGTTCATCTCGTCGAAATGCCGTCCCGCCGTCACCGTATTGAAATCCGGCATATTCGCGCCGAAAAGTGAGGTAGAGAGCAGCTTCAAACCGCTGTCCGACAGCCCGCGAAACTCAAACTTGCTCTTGAGCGTGAGCTGCGCCGCCGCGATGGTGTCATAGCAGGGCTCGCATACAACAATGCCCAGCGCATACAGGAACATCGACTCAAAGGACAGGTTGTGTGCCACCTTAACGACATCGGGGTTTTCAAACACAGCGGTCGTGAGATACTGCATAAGCTCATCGCGGCTCTGCACATTTTTTCCGACCTTATGGGCAATAGGCAAATATATCGCGCTACCTTCCAATACCGAAAGGCTGATGCCGACGATGTGCGCCTTGTGCGCGTCCAGCGCCGCCTTTGGCTCGTCCCGCCAAGCATCGTCAGGCGCAGTTTCAAAGTCAAACGCAATAACGCCCGCGCCCTTGATATACTCGCGCAGCTCGTCGGGTGTATATATAAGGTTGTAATCCATATTCATGCTCCTATCTGCCGCTATAGGTCGGGCAGCAGCTGCCACCCGACCTTGCGGCGGTGTGTTTAGGCGAGAGGCTCAATGACCTCGCCGGTTTCGGGGTCAACATTGACGGCGGGTGTATCCGCAGCCGGTTCGGTATCGTAGCCGACGCGAGTGGAGAAGGTCTTGACCTGCTCGGTCAGCCCTGAGATGAGCGCGTACTCCTCGGCAGTCAAATCGCGGTCGACCGAGAACTGCGCCTTAGAATAGGCGATGCCGCTGTTGTTGGTCGCCTTCTTCAGCGCGAACTTGGTGACCACGGCGTTGGACTTCTTGCCCTTGGAAAACAAGCGCATGATGTAGCGGGTAAAGTCCTTGAGAGAGCCGGTCGGCAGTGAAAGTATCATCGGGAAAATCTCGCCTTCTCGCAGCAGATAGATACGGCGGCGGTTCTTACACGCCTTGGCACCGTTCTCGCCGGAGCCGAATTTGTTATACGGACACTTGGTGCAGTCGCCGCCGGGGGTGCCCTCGCCGATAACACCGTCGAAGCTGCCGCAGTCGGGAGGATTGGAGCCGCCGGTATACTTGTCCGTGTAGTAAGCATACAGCGGGTGATGATGCAGGATGACGGCGGAGAACTCCTTGACCGTTTCGGGGCTGTCGGGGTTTTCGCCGGGTATCTCGAACACCGTCATGCCTCCGGCAGGGATTTTGATTCTCTCAAAGCTGCCGGACAAGCCGGAAAGCTCCTCAGAGAGCGCGTCGTTCAGATTGAAGTCCTTCAGCGCCATAAACGCGCTGTTCGTAGTGGCAAGAGCCTTGTTTTCGTTTTTCATGGTATCATTCCATCCTTTCGTTATTTACGGGTCGCCTTACGGACGCCCACAGTCGTTTTTTCGAATACGCTGACCAGCCCTTCAAGCCAGTCGGGTAACACATCGCCGTTCTCGGATATCTGCTCCCGCACGAAAGCTGAGAGGGAGTTGGCATTGACGGTCTCGTAAACCAGTCCTCCGTAGCCCTCTGCGCGAAGCGCCTTAAAGAGCTCGTCCTTACGGTCGGCGGTCGCCGATGCGCGGGTTGTATTGGTGAGGCAGAACATCGTGCCGGAGCGGGTGAAGTTCTGCGTTTCGGTATCGGTCATGAGCTGCGCGAGCGCAGAGTCGGTTTCATCAAGTGCGGCGTTGAGTTCCTTAACGCGCTGCTCGGTATCCTTTTTCTCGTCCCGCAGAACCTTAAGCCGGTCTGCGAGTTCAAACATTTTCTCAGAATTGTCCATTGCGATAAGCTCCTTTACATGAATGGGTTGTTGCCGTAGCGGTAGTCGTCGACCAGCGTCTTGGCAAGGTTTGCCTTGTTCTTCAGGGCTTTGAGCACCTTTTCGTCGACCGTGCCCTGCGCGGCGAGGTAGATGTAGGTGCAAGGCATACGCTGACCGGCGCGGTGAATGCGGGCTTTACACTGCTCGAAATTGCTCATGCTGTAATCCAGCGAGTAAAACACCATCGTGCTTGCCGCCGTGAGCGTCAGCCCCAGACCGGCGGTTGCGATCTGCCCGACAAAAACGGGGACGTCGGGGTCGTTCTGGAAACGGGCAACCTGCTCGTCGCGGTCTTTCACGCCGCCCTTGATAAGAGAATAATTGACGCGTTTCTTTTCAAGCATGGCGCAGATTGCGTCAAGCTCCGGCACGAAGCGAGCGATAACGACGAGCTTGCGGTTTTCCTCGATTGCCGCGTCGAGGATGTCCTCCAGCACGTCGAGCTTTGCCGTTGATACCTGTTCTGCGGCGCTGCTCTCGTCGCTGCCGATGAAGCCGCCTGTGAGCTGCGATAGCCGCAGCAGCTTGGTGAGCACGTTGGTGATGGTGACCTCACCCTCGGATAGCTCTGCGTAGCTCTCCTGCACAAGGCTCTGATACAGCTTTGCCGCCCTCGGCTCCAACTCGACCTTGCGGATGATATCCGTTGTAGATGGCAAGTCCAAACACTCTGCCTTCGTCGCTCTGAACGCGATGGAGTGCATCCGCCGCGTCAGCTCCGGCTCCATCGACTTTTTAAGCACCGGCGTATGATTGCCGTAGCCGGTCATGTAAAAATAGGTGTTTCGGAAGCTGTAAAACGACTGTCCGAAGATGCGTGGGTCGAGAAACTTATACTGGCTGAACACGTCGATTGCCTTATTCGTGACCGGCGTTCCCGTCAGAAGCAGCCGATATTTTGCCGCTGCGCCCAGCCGGTGCATCGCCTTGGACGCCGAGATGTTGTGCGTTTTGATTTTGTGCCCTTCGTCGGCGATGATCAGGTCGGGGTGCCATGTAGCAAGTTCCTTCTCAAGCCGCCACGCTGATTCGTAGTTGATGACAGCCACCTGCAGCGCGTCGCCGGTCATGTGCCGGAGCGTATCTGCTTTCTTTTCGCCGCTGCCCTTGAGCACGGCGAGGGTGTAATCAAAGGCGGCAAACTTGCCAAACTCCTCGTCCCAAACGCCGACGACCGAGAGCGGCGCGACGACCAGCGCTCTTTTGATTCGTCCGGCATTGTACAGCACACCGGCTGCGGCGATGGATACCAGCGTTTTCCCTGTGCTAACCCATTTCCATAAGGAGAGCCACGCTCTGACTTCTGGAAATATTCATTTACATCACCTGCCTTTCTTCTTCCCAAAACCGTGTACTTTGCAATGCTCCGACTGCGACGGGAGCACCTCAATGTTTGCGGGGTCGTTGTTGAGTTTGTTGCCGTCGATGTGGTGGACGACCTCGCCCTTTTTGAGCGGTCTGCCGAGTATGGCTTCGGCAATTCTGCGGTGCGCGTGTTTGCCGAGTAGCTTGGGATATGCCTTGCCCTCGCCGGTACCACGGAGTTTGCGACTCCGCTTAACACGCGACTCCATTACGCCGCCGGGCTTGTTCATGGGGTTATCCGTGCGGTTGTACTCGGTCATTCGCTGCGAGTTCCATTTGTAAAAATGCGCCCGGCAGCAGAAGTTGTTTTCACGGATTTGGCTTTCCGACCGTTGAAATGCTTTCCCGCACAGGGCGCATTTCACCGTGACCTTTGTCATCGGAATCACCTCCCGTCGAAACCAGACCGAACAGCCCGCATACGAAATTGAAAGCGTCGACCTGATGCGTATAGGGCTTTACCTTGATTGGCATTGGTAGCAGCGGAGCAGTGTCTTTTTTCATCGGAGCTCGTCACCTCCGGGCAGTTCCGTGATGGAAACGCTCTCCACGGTATCGCCGGGAACGATGACCATTACCCGACGCTTTTCGCCGAACAGGTAACGGAGCAATCGTTCCCGAAGCGCTACACGCTTGCATCTGACGACGCCGTCTTCGGTGGGCTTCTTTGAAACGCTGATCTTTAAATCGTGCTTCATCTTTCATCCGTCCTTTCCGAGGGACGGTTTTGTGTGTCCCTCGGCATACGGAGAAATGAGGGGTGTTTTGGGGAGGTACTCAGAACACTTTTTTGATTTTTTTCTTCGCGCTGTCGATAGACTCGCGGACAGCACGATGATCTACGCCCTCGACTCGTGCGATTTCACGCAAGGAAAGCCCGTCCGCCAGCATAAGCAAACGCCTTTGCTGTACCGCCGTCAGCGTTTTCATTGCAGCATAGAGGCGCTTGTTTCTTTCCGTTGTCTCCACTTCCGTTTCGGGAGTGTGGTTGTCCCCGTATTCCTTCCCCTCAAAGAGAATGGCATCCAACGAATAACAGTGATAACGTTCTTTGCGACTAAGGTTGTCCTCCTCGCGCCGCGATGCCGTGATAAATGCGCCAAACTCTTCGTCGACCTCGACCTCCGAGGTTGTTCCGTCTGCAAAGTTCCATTGAATTTTCATTAAAATGACCTCCGTTTTCGTTGTCTCGAAACGGAGGTCTGTAGCAGCTGGCTGAAAAATGGCAATAAGATACCATACCGCAGTCCTTTACAGATTTCTCCGTTTCGGATTGCAGCCTTCCTTCCAGTGGTCAGCTGTTGTATTAAGTTGTAAGCTGTGTTGTGCTGGAACGACTGTGGCCAGCAGCCGCGCAACGCAGCATCTATATCATCCGGCTTTCGCAAACATTGCAATGCGTCAAAGAAAATTATTTCGCGTTTGCTAAACAATATTGAATTTTGCGAAAACTTGTGATATAATACGTAAAAGCGGCTCGTATTGGGTGCTTTGCCGTACCTGTTACGGGCCCTTCTTACAATGAAAAGTATAGTATAATTTCGATTTTGACAGCCTTACGGTTGGATTCTATCGGATACGCTTGGATACAAAACGGGAGGAGAATACGCAGATGACATTCGATAAATTTGCTGAACGGCTATATGCAATTATCGGTGGTGGGAATACCACAGCTACATTCGCACTTGAGTTATTCTGCAATATCATCGACTATCCAGAGACGTTGGAAGACGAGAATCCTCTCAATGAGCAATTGGTGTCAACGTTCAAGAGCTATTACAACGGGACACGTTCTATCAGGGGCTTAGCAAAGAAAGTAAATGCCTATATTGAAACAACAAAATTCGAGGCGTATATAGACTCCTTCACGGATGGCGCACAAGCCAACATTTGTAGCAGTTTTCAAGATCAATGCCCTGGCATGACTACCTTTACTGTTGGCAGAGAAATGGCAGCGCTATTTCAGCGCATTCTGTTAGAGGCCGTTAATACAAAAAAATCCACCACTGGCGTTTCCACAAGTGATGGCTTGAAAGATAAATATGGTGTGGGTCTTGTAATTGAATCAAACTGCATATGTCCTAACGGACATTGTGGTCATTCACTGCAATCAGAAGAACATGGTCAGACAATGCTTCTATATGAGGTTTTCCAAATAGATGACTCACGCCCGGTATCGTCTGATAACCTGATTGCGTTGTGCCCATCCTGCTTTGCAAGACTAAAGCAGAGCATCTCCACAGAAGAAATCGCCCGTCTTAAGCAGATCAAGAGTAAACTGACGCAAAACATCACAGAATCTGCAATTCTTTCTTCGGAGGCCGTGGAGCGCGGCGTTGAGAGAGTCCTTGAGAAAATCCTGATTACGCCTGATGAGGAGCTCGTCCCGCTTAACTACCAACCGGTGGCAGTTCGTCAGAAAATCAGAACTGCTTACAATCCACTGTATATAAGAGTGAAGGCGTATGTAACAGCCTATTATAACAAAGTTGATCAGTGGCTAAAACAGATGGATCAAGAAGGTAAGCAGCATTTCAGACCGTTTTGCAATAGCGTCAAGATCAATTATTTAAAATTGCAGAATAACGATTTAACTCAACCGGCTATATTTGAGAAGCTGGTTGATTGGATACAAAACAACACAAACGAGGACAGGATGGCGTGTGAAATCGTAATTTCGTACTTTGTCCAGAAGTGTGAGGTGTTTGATGCTATTACCGAATAAGTTATATTCTTATAATGAAAGTATCATATCCAGGTTTCCTATTGTGTTGCAAATACTGCGAACGTCCCCATGCGGTGTTTCCGAGTTATACATAAAGCTCCAGCGGGAAGTTACTGGGACCACCGAATTTATGGATATCCTCGATTGCCTGTACGCACTGGGAAAAGTCAAATACGATGAAGAAGCGGAGGTGCTAAAATATGTTGCTTGAAATAATGAGCACCGAGTTTGTTTCTAAAGGTGAAAAGCGAGGTCGTATACAGTTCAAAAAAGGCCTCAACACCGTGCGCGGAGGCAAACAGTCAGATAACTCCATCGGAAAATCAACCTTTCTGCTTGCCGTGGATTTCTGCTTTGGAGGTGACGCCTACTATACAAAGACTGATTCAAGAAGCAGATTTGCCGATGTGAATCATACCATCAACTTCTGCTTTTCCTTCAACGGTAAAAAAGAATACTTCTCGCGCAGCATAGTCACGCCAACGGAAGTGAGCAAGTGTGACGAAAACTATGTAGCGACGGAAACGATAAAAATAGACAAATTCAAACAGTACCTATTCGAAATGTACAACATTGATCGCCCATCCATTACTTTTAGAGATGTGGTCGGTCGATATATGCGTGTTTTCGGCAAAGAAAACTATTCCGAAAAATACCCACTGCAATCGCACCCTAAAGAAGCGATGTCTGTTGGTATAACTGCGCTTGAAAAGCTCTTTAACTATTACACGCAAATCGAGCGCTATAAAAGTGAGAGTCAAAAGAAGGAAGAAAAAAGAAAAGCCTTCGCAGCAGCCAAAAAGGAGGATGTTCTTCAGGTATATGTACCCTCAGCTCAACAGGCAAAAAACAACGAGAAAGAAATTGCTAGGTTAGAAACTGAGTTACAGGCGTTGACGGATTCTATTGATATTCAGATGACCGACGAGGACATGGACAATGCGGATGCCGTCCTTGCAATAAAGGGCCGTATTACGCAGCTTAAGAGAAACCGCAGCAGACTGCTTTCACAGCAGAACACGGTAAAAATCAATAACTGCGGCTTCACAATCACCGACGGCGACTATCGCGAGCTTTCGGATTTCTTCCCTGAGATTGACATGCAAAAGCTCACATCTGTTGAAGAATTCCACCGTAAAATTCATTCGATTTTAGCAGATGAAATGGCCGAAGAGGTCAGAAGACTCCAAACATTAATTGATGCGTTGGATGGCGAGATTGATGAATTACAGGTACAACAGCGCAATTTTGGCATTCCTGTCACAATACCACAGACTTTTCTGCAAAAGCACACTGAGCTTTCGCGCCGGATAGGCATACTAAAATCGCAGAACAAAGCCTGTGAAACATCGCAGACACTTGTTGCCGACGTTAAGGAAGCAAAAAAAGCTCTCGCTGATGTTGAAATGGAAGTCCTCAGTCTTATATCCTCGGCTATCAACGAACAGATGGTTCGTTATAACGATGCTATATACAATGGGACAAGGATGGCACCAATCATCCAATTTGAAAGCAGCACTAAATATAGCTTTTTCACTCCCGATGACGGCGGCATGGGTACGGCGTTTAAGAGCATGATTGTATTTGACCTCAGTATATTGAAGCTGACCCCGCTTCCTGTCATTATCCATGATTCACTTATGTTCAATCACATCGGGTATGAACCGCTTGAGAAAATAATGGAACTATATATTCAAAGCGGAAAGCAGATTTTTATTGCTTATGATAAACAAGACGCACCCACCCCGCGCGTTCAGGAGATTCTGGACAGCACCACAGTGATTCACCTCAGCGAGGATGGAAACGAACTTTTTGGTTACTCGTGGGCAAAGAAAACTCAGAATAGCAGCACAACTGAAAAGTAAGAAAATATGGAGGTCATACCATGCGATTCACCTACAAGAAGCTGTGGAAATTATTGATTGATAAGGAAATAAATAAAAAGACTCTCTGCCAAATGAGCAACATTAGTGCTACGTCGGTTGCAAAGCTCGGTAACGATGGGAATGTCAATACCTCGGTTCTGTTGAAAATCTGTACGGCACTTAAGTGTGATATTGGCGATATAATGGAAATCGTGCCAGATGAAAGCGCCGAGACGACAAATTTTCAAAAATAGAACGGGGGTAAGCGGCATGGAGATATTTAACAATACAACAAACGTGGTCAGAGATGACCTTGTAAAAACCATCGCCAAGGGCAGCCGTGTTTCTATTGCCGCCGCTTGCTTTTCTATCTATGCCTATCAGGAGTTAAAGGCGCAGCTTAAGGATGTTGAGTCGCTGCGCTTCATCTTTACTTCGCCGACATTCATCGCTGAAAAGACGCCGACGGAAAAGCGCGAGTTCTATATTCCACGTCTTCACCGCGAAAAGAGCATCTACGGTACTGAATTTGAGATTAAGCTCCGAAACGAGCTGACGCAAAAGGCAATTGCAAGAGAGTGCGCTGCATGGATTCAGAAAAAAGCCACCTTTAAATCGAACACCACCCGCGACGGCATGAACAACTTCATCAATGTGGAATCCGCCGCCGAGCGATATACATATATGCCTGTCAACAGCTTCACCACAGTTGATTTAGGCTGTGAGCGTGGCAACAATATCAGCAATATGGTAAGCCGCATGGAATTTCCATCAAGCGCTGCATTTATTGAGGTTTTCGATGCTGTTTGGAAAGATGCAGCGCGGCTTCAGGATGTCACGCAGTTCGTAATTGAGAGCATATCCGCCGTCTATCAGGAAAACACGCCGGAGCTTATTTACTTCATGACGTTGTTCAACATCTTCAGCGAGTTCCTTGAGGACATCACCGAGGATGTTCTGCCGAATGAAGCAACTGGCTTTAAGGAGAGCCTTATCTGGAACAAGCTCTATAATTTCCAGAAGGACGCTGCCCTTGCCATTATCAATAAGTTGGAACAGTACAACGGCTGTATCCTCGCCGACAGCGTCGGTCTTGGTAAAACCTTCACCGCACTGGCAGTGATTAAGTATTATGAAGGTCGTAACAAAAGCGTCCTTGTCCTCTGCCCGAAAAAGCTGAAGGATAACTGGATGACTTATCGCGGCAATTTAATCAACAATCCTTTAGCGAAAGACCGTCTGCGGTACGACATTCTATACCACACTGACCTCTCCCGCGATCGTGGCGATACCGTCATTGGACTGCCGATTGACCGTATAAACTGGGGTAACTACGATCTCGTCGTTATTGATGAAAGTCATAACTTCCGTAATGGTGGCGCTACCACCGGCGAAGACAATGATAAAGAAAACCGCTACACGCGGCTTATGAATCGCGTTATCCGCACCGGCGTCAAGACAAAGGTGCTGATGCTCTCCGCGACGCCAGTCAATAACCGCTTTTATGACCTGCGCAATCAGCTCGCGCTGGCATATGAAGGTCACAGCGATGTTATCAACGAGAAATTGAACACGAAGACTGATATCGACTCCGTCTTCCGTCAGGCCCAAAAAGTCTATAACGCATGGACGAAACTGGAGCCGGAAGAACGCACGACCGACGCTCTTCTAAAACAGCTCGATTTTGACTTTTTCGAGGTGCTGGACAGCGTGACAATCGCTCGCTCTCGCAAGCATATCCAGCGTTACTACGATACAACGGAAATAGGCAGCTTCCCGAAGCGGAACAAACCGATCTCGCTTTATCCGAAACTGACAGATAAGCCGGACGCTATCAATTATCAGGAGATATACGCGCAACTGATGGAGCTTAACCTCTCCATCTACACGCCATCGAAATACATTCTCGCAAGCAAGATAAGCAAGTACATCGACCCGGATTCCAAACACGCCCAGACCATTTCGCAGAGCGGGCGTGAGCGCGGCATCCAGCGTCTGATGAACATAAACTTGCTCAAGCGTATGGAAAGCTCCGTCCATTCTTTCGAGCTCACCGTCACCCGCATCTACAACGCCTATTACGATACGGTGCAGCAGATTGACGCATTCCAGCCGGGGGCGTCCATATCCGTGCAGGATGTTGCCAACACCGACGATTTCGATCTGGATGACCAGAACACCGATATGTTCAGCGTGGGCAAGAAATTTAAAATCGAACTGCGTGACATGGACTATGTTTCATGGCGGCGTGACCTGCAAGCCGACCTTGAAGTGCTGGAGCTTCTTATCCTTATGATTGAGGATATCACGCCACAGTACGACTATAAGCTGAACCAGCTCATTCACGTCGTCTGCGACAAAATCGAGCATCCCATCAACGAGGGCAACAAGAAGGTGCTGATTTTTACTGCCTTTGCGGATACGGCAGAGTATCTGTATGACCACCTTTCCACGGTCATTAAGGACAAGTATGGATTAAACACGGCGCTTGTCACGGGCGGCATTGACGGCAGAGTAACCATTCCGCGCTTCCCGTGTGACATCAACTCCGTTCTGACCTGCTTCTCTCCGATCGCAAAGGAAAAGGTGTTGACCATGCCGAAGGACAATAACGTCATCGACATACTTATCGCGACCGACTGCGTCTCCGAAGGTCAGAACCTGCAGGACTGCGACTACTGCATCAACTACGACATTCACTGGAATCCTGTCCGCATCATTCAGCGGTTCGGACGTATCGACCGTATCGGCAGCCGCAACGCCGTCATTCAGCTTGTGAACTTCTGGCCGGATTTGTCGCTGGACGAGTACATCAACCTCAAGGAGCGCGTCGAGGCCCGTATGCGTATTTCCGTCATGACCTCCACGGGCGACGACGACTACATCAATCAGGAAGAAAACGGCGACCTCCGTTACCGTCGCGCCCAGCTCGAAAAGCTGCAAAACGAGGTCGTCGATCTGGAAGAAATGAACTCTGGCATCTCCATCATGGATTTGGGATTGAACGAATTCCGCATGGACTTGCTTGCCTATATGAAAGAGCACCCAAGCCTCGACCACACACCCTTT